>Ga0153915_10003739_pt1 | contig 13973 bp, 8 predicted proteins | sample Opewatmetagenome_2_FD_107003 | JGI IMG/M metagenome (GOLD analysis project Ga0153915, IMG submission 107003) | Freshwater wetland microbial communities from Ohio, USA - Open water 3 Core 3 Depth 3 metaG | ecosystem: Environmental > Aquatic > Freshwater > Wetlands | place: USA: Ohio, Lake Erie... | reverse complement strand
ATTCTCCCGTCGGACTTGGAACCTTTATTGGAGGAGTCCCGCCAAGGGCGCCCTCAAGTTTAAAAGCTACCCTGCATAAAACCAACACAATATCTCTTGAGTGGAGTGACAACTCAAATGATGAGTTGGGTTTCAAGATAATGAGAAAGCGATATATTGGCGGCACCTATGCCTTAATAGCGACGTTGGATAAAGGTGTTACAGAATATACCGATACCGGGCTTAAATACGACTCCAATTATTATTATTATGTATATGCCTATAATTATGCCGGAAACTCGGATTCTTCCTCTGTTGTTTACGCTACAACAGGAAACGACTCAGGATGTTTTATTGCCACAGCCGCCTATGGTTCGTTAATGGAGCCACATGTCCAGATCCTTAGGAATTTCCGTGATCGTTTTCTTTCCACTAATACGCCAGGAAAGAATTTTCTTAATCTATACTATAAATATTCGCCACCAATTGCCGATTATATAGCACAACATGATATCCTTCGATTTATTATTCGCTGGAGCCTGTTGCCTGTTGTCGGGATGTCATGGCTCGTGTTATTCATCGGGCCTACATCCGCCACCTTGCTCTTGGCTTCTTTAATGTTTTTGACGATCTTTTCAATAGGGTTTATTAGACGGCGGAATTGTGAGAAAAGATAAAAAATTATAGACATGGCGGATGTGCACTAAAAAACCCATGTCAATAATGTTGGTCTTGACCTGTCCTTCGAAAGGGGGACAGGTTTTTTAGTAAGAATATTCAATAAAGACGTGGATCACAGATAATACACTTTCCCGCTTTTTACATATGGCATTAATCTTACTGTGATTAATTGAAGAGATTGCACCGCATTTCGGACAACCTTGAGTCTTTGTCAAGCCTCATTCCTTTGATTTTCGGATGATAATATCTTTCACCTTTCTTTTTAGCATATTATAATACCTTTCCTTGTCGTCCCAAATTATGCTTCCGGTACTGGAAAAATTTTCTCCCTCTATCATCATACTCCCGTTTCTATCTGTCTTATAGTCATGACAAATAAACAAAGGGGCCTCTTCTATTTCATCCAACAGGAGGGCATAGAGCGCTGCATAGCTTGGTCGCGTATGATCTGCAAAACTTATCAGCATCTCATTTTTTTTATTTAATACAACAAGGGCATAGTCAGATCGAATAAAAAATTCATCGTTATAAAACTCCCCTTTTGAATAAGCGCTTTTCCCTTCATGAAGCCTTTCAAATACCGACTCAATTTTCCTGACTATATCTTTTTTATTGTTAAGCATATCTGCCATTTCTATTATCCATGAAGAAGAATGGATCTTTATGCAAAGCTTATCATGGATCGGGATTAAGTGCGATAATTTGCATTTATCGAAACATATTCATGAGTAAGATCACAGGTTATAATATTATATTCATAGCCCCCTTTATTCAGGTCTATTATAAGAGAAAAAGATCTGTTTTTCATCCTTTCCGCCGCATTTTTTTCCTGATCAGGGCCTACCCCCAGACCGCCATCAACAATCTTTATATCGTCAATCAAGATAGAAATGTCTTTCTCATCCATGACGATCCCGGATCTGCCAAGTGCCGCCATAATCCTGCCCCAGTTGGCATCCTGACCATAAAAGGCGGTCTTCACCAGATATGAATTTGCTACATTCCTTGCAGCGATTATAGCATCCTTCTCAGATGCCGCGCCTTTAATATAAATAAACACCTGTTTTGTTGCTCCCTCTCCGTCTTTGACGATCATATTGGAAAGGTCATTCATTACCTGTTGCAGGCCTTTTGTAAATCCATCATAATCACTGTCATTTAATGGACTATTCCCGGCCATCCCATTTGCCAGGACTAATACAGTGTCGTTGGTACTGGTGTCTCCGTCAACGGTTATCCGGTTAAAGGTCCTTTCAACCGCATAAGAAAGCGCCCTTTTTAATTGTAATACCTCTATCTCGATGTCTGTCAGAATAAAGCTGAGCATTGTAGCCATATTAGGCATTATCATGCCTGCACCCTTGGCAATCCCTGCAATGCGATAAGGAATGCCTCCAGCCTCTCCATCAAAGAGACTTATCTTGGCAAATGAATCGGTCGTCATAATAGCATCTGCGGCAAGCGGGATCTTCTCAGATGATAGACCCTTAACCAGGCCTGGGATAGCATTGCCGACCTTTTCCATGTCTATCTGAGCGCCAATTACGCCGGTAGAGGCAATAAGCACATCCTCAGGATTAATCCCCAACTCCCTTGCGACCAATTCGGCTGTCAACCCGGCATTCCTGAATCCTTCACTGCCGGTGCATGCGTTGGCATTTCCTGCGTTGGCGATGATGGCCCTTGCATGGCCCTTGATAAGATGCTCCATGCTGACAAGTACAGGCGCTGCCTTGACTTTGTTCGTAGTAAAAACCCCGGCTGCGACGGCCTTCCTTTCAGAAAATATAAGCGCCATATCCGCGGCATTATTTTTCTTCAACCCTGCGGCTATGGAAGAGGCCTTAAAGCCTGCAATTAAGATATCTTGTTTATCCATTTAAGTCCCTAACATAAAAAATTAATACTATCCGTTTTGCTGCCTGATAAGATAGTTTTCAGGCATTAGCGCCGCAACACTTTTTATACTTTTTCCCGCTTCCGCAAGGACACGGATCATTTCTGCCTATCTTATCACCCTGACGTTTAACCGTAACGGGCTTGTCTCCTTCGTCACCATGACTGAAATGCATATTCCTTTTTTGCCTTGGAAGCTCTTCCGGCCTCTGCTTGCGGAGTTGTATCCGGGAAAGGGTCATAAGGATCTCTTCCCTTACTCGGTTCATGAGTTCCTCGAAAAGCGCGAATCCCTCCTTTTTATATTCCCTTAAAGGATCAAGTTGTCCGTAGCCCCTTAGGCCTATTCCTTCCTTCATTTGATCCATATCCTGTAGATGCATAATCCAGTTTTTGTCGATAATCTGGAGCATGATTATCCTTTGAAATGATTCCAGGTTTTCTTTTCCTATATCTCTTATCCTGTTTTCATAGGCATCTTTTGCCTGCTTCTTTAAAATATCGGTAAGCTCTTCAGGATTAAGTGCTTCGAACTCCTCCTCTCCGAGGTCTTTAGGTCCTATCATCGGACGAAAACCGAAAAGCCTGGTCAGGCATTCATTCAAACCATTAATATCCCAATCTTCGGGGTGTGCCTTTGGATCAATAAAGGTAAGGACGGCTGAATCGATTTTTTCGTCCATCATTTCCATTATGATCGCTTCCTGGCCATCCATGGCAAGGATATCATTTCTCATGGAATAGATGATTTCTCTGTGTTTATTCATTACATCATCATATTCAAGCAGGTGTTTTCTTATGTCAAAATTGTGGGCCTCAACCCTTTTTTGGGCGTTTTCAATGGCCCTGGAGATAAGAGCTGCCTCTATGGGTTGACCTTCCTCCATGCCTAGGCGTTCCATAATAGAAGATATCCTGTCAGATCCGAATATCCGTAAAAGATCATCTTCAAGAGAGAGATAAAACCGCGATGACCCCGGATCACCCTGCCTGCCTGATCGCCCCCTTAGCTGGTTATCGATTCGCCGGCTCTCGTGTCTTTCAGTTCCGAGGATATGAAGCCCGCCCAAATCCGTAACGCCTTCGCCAAGCACAATATCCGTACCCCTGCCGGCCATATTTGTGGAGATTGTGACGGTCTTTCTTTGCCCGGCCTGCGCTATGATCTCCGCCTCCATCTGATGATGTTTTGCATTCAGCACCGAATGGGGTATCCCGGCCCGCTTAAGCATCTTGCTCAATATCTCGGATTTATCAATTGATATGGTCCCCACAAGGACAGGTTGTCCCGTCTCATAAAGACCTTTGATTTCATCAATTACGGCATTAAATTTTTCCCTTTCAGTCTTGTAGATTACATCCGCATTATCCTTGCGTATCATCTTCATGTTTGTGGGGATGACAACAACATCCAGTTTATAGATATTATGGAATTCCGCCGCCTCAGTGTCGGCTGTGCCTGTCATACCGGCCAGCTTTTTGTACATCCTGAAAAAATTTTGAAAGGTTATTGTAGCCAGGGTCTGATTCTCTTCTGCAACGCTCACCTCTTCCTTTGCTTCTATCGCCTGATGCAGGCCGTCACTCCATCTACGCCCCGGCATCATTCGCCCTGTAAATTCATCCACAATAACTACCTGACCGTCTTTGACAACATATTGCACATCCTTTTCAAACAGCCAGTAGGCCTTGATAAGCTGCTGAGTGGCATGGAGAAGTTCGGATGACCGCATATAACGCGCCTCAATCTCCTTTAACCGTTCCGCCCGTTCATCCTCGGATAATGTCTCATCCTCTCGAACGGCATAGCTCTCCTGGTCTATATCGGTCAGGATAAACTCCCCAAACCCACCATCGGAGAGCATTTTTATTCCCTTTTCAGTCAGTTCAACGGCATTGCTGCGTTCATCGACAGTGCAATAAAGATTCTGATCAAGCTCCGGAAGAAGCTTTTGGCTCCTCATCATGCTTTCTGTCCTGTCTATCTGTTTTTTGAGCGCCTGATTATGTGCTACGATATCCAGAAAGCCCGGGTTTTTGGGATCGCCCCTTTGGACCTGCAACAGGAGTTCAATTGTCCTGTCGCCGTCATCTCCATCTTTAAGCCTTTCTTTTACTTCATTAAGTATCCCACGAATCACGGAACCCTGTTTTCTCTTTAAACTTATTACCTGCGGCTTTACCTCCATGAATATCTTGTTTTCGCTGTGCTCGATCGAACTGCTTATAATAAGGGGGGTCCTAGACTCATCTATAAGTATGCTGTCAACCTCATCCACGATAGAGAAATAATAACCCCTCTGGACAAGTTCGCTGACATTATATTTCATATTGTCTCTCAGATAATCGAATCCGAATTCATTGTTAGTGCCATAGGTTATGTCACAATCATAAGCCTTCTTCCTCTCTGATTCATCCATCCCATGCACAATAACGCCGACCGAGAGGCCGAGAAAATTATAGATTACACCCATCCATTCCGCATCGCGTCTTGCCAGATAATCATTTACGGTAATGAGATGCACCCCTTTGCCGGTAAGGGCGTTCAGATAAAGCGGAAGGGTGGCAGCCAGGGTCTTTCCTTCACCTGTTTTCATCTCAGCAATCTTTCCCCTGTGAAGCACTATGCCGCCTATTAGCTGGACATCAAAGTGGCGCATCTTGAGCACCCTTACCGATGCCTCGCGAACTGCTGCAAATGCCTCGGGAAGAAGATCATCCAGTGTCTCGCCCTTGGAAAGTCTTTCCTTGAACTCCCCGGTCTTGGTGCGCAACTGATCATCCGACAGTGCCTTAAAAGAGGGTTCCAGCCTGTTTATCTCTTCAACAAGCGGGCCCATGGCCTTCAGATCCCTCTCGTTCTTGCTACCAAAAATCTTCTTAATAAAGTCGCCTAACATAATACCTTTCTCTACTTATTATAATATTAACTCTCATAGCCTTGCCTTCGGACCGCAGTGCCTGTGGACCAAGGAGGAAGTACTGGTTTTAATGATCCTAAAAAGATCCATCCCTCTTTTTCAAGGTAAATAACAGGATTTTTTATATTACATAACCTTTTATGTCAGATTGTGCAACTTATGAGTATAAAATTTCAAACTAACATCTTCGCCTAAAGACGAGGCTAGGGTTTTTCTCCCATTCTACGAGTGTGAATAATATGAAGTAAATCTGAGAGCTAATTGAGGATGTATCTTTCAGGATTGACAGGGGCTCCGTTTAGATGGACTTCATAATGCAGATGTGACCCTGTTGAGCGACCGGTATTTCCCATGAGGGCAATCTTCTGCTCGCGCTTGACAGCCTGGCCTTTAGAAACAAGAACCTTGGAAAGATGGCCATATACCGTATTAAAACCATAACCATGATTGACGGTTAGGCGGAGGCCTAACCCGTCTGTTTTTTCTATGGAGGAGACAACCCCGTCAGATGGTGCTGAAATCTCCGAACCAACCCTGGAGGATATGTCAAGGCCGCTGTGGAATTCCTTTTTATTGGTAAATGGTGAGATGCGATATCCGAACCTGGAGCTTACCCAGCCATCTGCGGGAGCGATAGAAGGAGTGCATGAGACCATGGATTTCTGTTTTTCAAGAAAGTTGAAAAGTTTGGTCTTTGCCTGTGTCTTGACAGAGATCTCAGTGTCCAGATCGTCAAGAGACTGGTGCATAAGGCGCACAAGCCTTTGAGACGACTTTCCCCCGGAATTCTCAGCATCGAGAAGCGAGGTGTCAGCCCCTCCTATACCTAAGAACTGGGCGTCTCTATCTCCTGTATCAAGATTGACCAAGCTCTTTAGTTTGTTTTCATACTCCTTAACTTCCAGCATCTTTTTATTCATCTGGTCTATCTTGCCGGCAAGGACGCTTAATTGACTCTTATACTGATTGTTTTCCTGTACCAGCTTAAGATTGTCGGGGAGCTCCTGCTTTAATTCAAGGTAGTCATTGGATGCCCAAACCAGAAATGCAGTTGCAAAAAAGGATAATACTAAGACTATAGAAAAGATTACCTTAGGTATTTTAAACTGCCTGACCGCCTTTATTCCATCTGGAAGATATACTATAGTTATCTTTTTAAAGGACAAAACCGCCTCTTATTTAGGTAATGTTCATCAGAAAAGGATCCTCTTGGGATCCCGGATATCGATATTCAGAAGTAGACTTCCATAATAATACTTTTAAAATCTATGAATTGATTGCCTACTGTTCGCTGAAAAGATCATCTAAAAATCACCCTTTTCCGGATGGGCCTCAGTTCGTTAAAAAATACTCAGTAATAAAGCTTTCAGGATATTTAACAGGCAGAATGTATATATTTAAAATTTTTTGGTGTCAACTAATAAACTACCTCGCAGCAGAGCTGACGAGGTATTACACGGAAAAGATATTTCTTTCGCAGCAGAGCTGCGGGGAATTAGACCCTTAGAGATTAAATTTTTCCCTCTCAAGCTTGAAAAATCCTGAGATTTTCTGCGCCAGAGCTTCACTGATGCCCTGAATAAGGGCTAATTCTTCCGGCCTTGCCCTGGATATAGCATCCACATCGCCGAACTTCTTTAATAAAAGCATCTTTCTCCTTCGGCCTATCCCGGGAATAAAATCGAGGCTGGATTTTTCCATCTCATTAGCCCTTAGTTTGCGATGATAGGAGATTGCTCTCCTATGTGCCTCGTCCCTTATGCGCATCAATAAAAATAAAACCGGGTGGTCTCTCCTCAGGATTAGAGGATTCTTCCTGCCTTTCAAATATATCTTATCGCTATGCTCTCCACGTTTATCGTCTGCCTTGGCAATTGATACAACCTCTGGGATATCCGTAAGTCCAAGGCCTTCTATTGTCTTATTAACAGCTAGAAGATGTCCCTTTCCGCCATCCAAGACCAGGAGGTCAGGAGGGATAAATCCGGTAAGATGTCTCATGACCAGTTCCGACATCATTCCATAATCATTGATACCCTCCACTCCCCTTATCCTGTAATTGCGATATCCCGCCTTAAAAGGTCTCCCCTTTAAAAAAGATGCCACCGTTCCGACGGCCATGCTGCCCTGGAGATTGGAGATATCTAGACATTCAATCCTTTCCGGGGTCTTTTTAAGATTAAGGACTGACTTTGTCAGTTCAATTATATCCGCCTCTGGTTTTAGCTTGTTTCTTAAAAGGGCATCTTCGGCGTTCGAAACCGCCATTTTTAGAATACTTAGCTTCTCGCCCCTTATAGGCCTGACAATAGATACTCTTTTGCCTGCGAGACCGGAAATCCAGTCGCCAATAGAATCAAGGTCCTCTATAGGCTCTGATATGAGAATATTTTTTGGTATAAATATCGATTGGCTATAATACTGCTTAAGAAAAGACTCCAAGACCTCCGAAGGTGATGCGGAAGTCTCCTTGAAGCCATAAGTACGGCTGCCCACCAGATAACCCTTTCTCACGAATTGAATCACCAATTGATGGAAATCATCTTTATGCGCAATGCCAATAACATCCTTGTCCTCCAACCGCCTGGAAACAACATGCTGCCTTTCGACGGTCTTTTTTACTGCACGAATCTGGTCTCTTATCCTGGCCGCCTCTTCAAAAACCTCCTGATCTGAAAAACGGCTCATCTCTTTTTCCAGTTGTTTCAGTAACTCATTATTTCGCCCCTCCAGAAACAATCTTACCTGCTCAGCGATCTCCCTATACAAGGCGACCGGCACTTCATGGGCACATGGACCAAGACATCTGCCCATCTGGAAATTCAGACAGGGTCTCAGTTTCTTTGATAACTGGCCACTCTTGCATTTTCTTAATCTAAAAATCCTGTCTATTAACTTGAGACTGCTTCGAACTGAGTGTGAGGAGGAAAATGGACCGAAGTAGAGCGCCCCATCTTTACGTATTTTCCTTACAATACCCAATCGCGGATAGGGCTCTTTAATATCCAAACGAAGACAGGGGTACTGCTTATCATCCCTCAGGATAACGTTATATTTAGGCATGTGACTCTTGATCAGATTGCTTTCCAGAATAAAGGCCTCATTTTCTGTAGCAGTAAGAATATAATCCAATCCTCTTGCCTTATTTATCATCAGGGTAGTCTTTGTAGAAACATCCGGACCTGATTTAAAATATGATAAGACCCTCTTTTTCAGATTCTTTGCCTTCCCCACATATATTATTTGACCTGAACTGTCTTTAAACAGATAGACCCCTGGGACCTCAGGAAGACCTTCCTTTAAAACCTCATAATTAATTTCAAGCCTGTTCCGGCTGGCGCCGACCAGCTGTGGGGGATTATTGTCTTGCATTATATAACGTTAAGTGATATTAAGGAAAACAGTCAAGTAAATTATCCGTTGGTATTATTATCCTTCAAAAAAGCGCATCTATGAGGCCCTCCTTCCATCCCAGGCTAATCAACGACCCGTTTTCGGATCCCGGTTTATATATCCCCTTTCTCTATGAGAAGAGGGCTCTTTTATTTGACCTGGGTGAACTGAACTCCCTTTCATCAAAAGACCTGCTTAAAATAGACCATGTCTTTGTCACACATACCCACATGGATCATTTTATTGGTTTTGACATGATCTTGAGGATATTCCTTGGAAGGGAAAAGGTTCTTCACCTCTTTGGACCTCCGGGTATTTTCAGCCATGTCGAGGGAAAGCTTGCAGGTTATACTTGGAATCTTGTCAGTGAGTACGAGAATAATTTTGTTCTGAAGATTACAGAAGTTAATGAGAGTAATATAATTACAAAGTCATATCCATGCAGGGAAGGCTTCAGGGCTGGAGATGCCATTACAGAGACCTTCTCAGGCCTGCTGTATGATACCCCAGCCTTTAATATAGAGGCTGCCATCCTTGATCATCGTGTCCCATGCCTTGGTCTTTCATTAACGGAAAATTTTTATATCAATATCATAAAAGAGGGCTTAAAAAGACTGAGACTTGAGATAGGACCATGGATCAATCAATTTAAAAAGGCCCTGTATGATAAAAGTGATATGAATGAACCATTTTTAGTTACATGGAAAGAAAAGGGGAATATCGTCGGGGAAAAGAGGTTTATTCTGGGAGATCTCGCCCATGAGATTGCCCTGATATCCCCCGGACAGAAGATTGCTTACATCACCGATGTGATTGACAGCCCTGAAAACAGATTAAAGATCTTGAAACTCGCCATGGGGGCTGATCACCTGTTTATCGAAGCCGCTTTTATGGATCGCGACAGAGACTCGGCAAGAAAAAAACATCACCTTACTGCAAGGGAGGCAGGCGAGATTGCCAGAAATGCGGGGGTTAAGCGCTTTACCCTTTTCCATTTTTCTCCGCGATACAGCCACGGGGCCGAAGAGATTCAAAAGGAGGCAATGGAGGCATTTCAAAAATAAACCCGGAGTATGCCTTGGATTTCAGGCTCAGCCTCCGGGTTAAATTCTAAACAGTCGAGGTAATTTCAAAAGTCCTCCGCTTGTCATTCCGAACGAAGTGAGGAATCTAAAAGGCATTGATATTAAAAGATTTCTCCCTTTGGTCGAAATGACAATTGATACTTTTTTGAGTTTTGAAATTACCTCAGTCTATTTAATATATTAAAAAATCAGGATATTTATTTGTTTTTTTCAAAGGAAGAACGGTCAATTTTGGCATTTTCCTTTAGTCTGTTAAGCCAACTCCGGAAGATATACTGTTGTTTTGTTGATAAAATATTCTTGCGATATGTTTCCTTCTCTCCCTTGTATTTTTCTTCATCAATCCCCTTGTTTTCTTCCCATCTTATCACAAATGCCCCTGTATTGTTTTCAAAAACACCGTTGGGATACCGGTTGGCCTGGCTTAAATTAAAAGCTGCATTTTGAAAATCCGATATATCCTCCATCCCCTGTGGAAAAGCAAGCCTTGTAAAAAAATCGGTTGTTTGAGGGGTCCTTCCTTTTTCCTGGGCAAGCGTATTCCAGTCGCTTCCTACCCTTAACTTGGAAAGATATTCCCCTGCCGCCGATTTTGCCTTTTGCATGGCAAGGTATTCAATAAAATCTCCCTCAACCTGTGAGCGACTCTCTTCAATCTTCGGTAAATAGGATACCGTTTTATCAATGACCTGAATAATATAGAAGACATTATTTATCTCAATGACATCGCTGACTTCCTTATTCTGCAAAGAAAATATCATATTCAGGATCTTTTTTTGATCCACCAATAAAAGGACCGGTTTATCCTCGGAGAAATAATCCGTAGTGTTAACTGATACATTATTCTGTTCGGCATATTGAACGAGGTCTGCATCGTTTGGCATATGATCAATAAGACTTAAAATCTTTTCATTGGCAAGGTCCTTGCTTCCATTGGATATCAATCTCTCTGCAATTTGATCATGCACTTCATTAAGTTCTTTAATCCTCTCTTCTTTAGTATCCTCCACCTTTATTATATGATATCCAAAAGATGTCCTGACAAGATCACTGATTTCACCTTTTTTTAATTTAAATGCTGCATCTTCAAAGGCCTCCTCCATCTGTCCCTTTTTAAAGTACCCCAGATCCCCGCCATTATCTTTTGTTGTAGTATCTTCTGAATACTCCTTTACCAGCTTTGCGAAATCCTCACCGGCACGTGCCTTCGCCAGTACTAAAGAGGCCCTTTCTTTGACGGTTTTTTCAACTTCCTTAGAAGCATCAGCTGCCAGATTGAAAAGGATGTGTCTTGCCTTTACCTGTCTTGCATCCTTAAACGTATCATTGTTATCTTCATAATAAGCTGTAATTTGCGCCTCATCCGTTTTTACCTGTCCCTTGAACTCATCAGGGCTGATAGAGATATAGGAAATTTTTATCTTAGCCGGTATACGATAAGTTTCCTTATGTTCTTCAAAGTATTTCTCCATTAATGTCTTATCCACGGTTACAGATGATTTAAAATCATCCGGGGAAAACTTTACAAAACTTACCTTAACTTTTTCGTTTGCATACTTATACTGATCAAGGATCTCCTGATCGCTTATCACTAAGAATGTTGTTAAAAATTGCACCAATTTCTGTCTTAACATGTCCTGTCCTACAGATTTTTCAAATGCCGCGGGGGTCGTACTGTTATTCGCAAGCATCGCGTTATATCTTGCATTATCAAAGCTCCCCCCACTCTGGAAGGCCTGATATTGACTGATAGTCTCTTGTATTTCCTTGTCTGTAACATCCAGCCCTACCTTTTTAGCCTCCTGATTGATTATCTTCTGTTCTATTAATGACTCCAGGGTGGTTTTCTCTAAGTCCAATGACTTGATGAGACTGTTATTCCATGCATCCTTAAACTGATTTTGAAAACTTGAAAGGATATCATTGTAAGCCTTCTGATATTCCTGACTGGTGATACCTTCTCCGTTTACTATTGCCACTCTTGCACCTTTCTGGCTGGTGAATGAATATCCAAAATAAAAAACAAAAACCACAGCAATAATCACCATTAAAAATTTAATTAGCCATGATTTGGCATTTTTTCTCATCAAGCTAAGTAACATCCTATATAACCTCCCGATAGTAACACATTAAAAACCTCCTTTTAAAATAATCCAAAGGAGGACGAAGAAAACTCTTTTAACATTATGATACATTTATGTCTATAATAATCTATATTAAACCGGTAATTTAATAACTTTCGTCCTGAAAAAAATATTTCTTCATTTTTTATGACATTGATCCAAGCGTTTAATATTATATGTTTTAATGAATGGTCTTTAATTGTTTGGAAATTTTGGTTGATATTGTAATGTTTTTTTTTTAGAATATTCCTTTTTTTTAATAAATATAAATAGGTTAATAGATTATTATGGCAACCGAATCCAGCATCTGGAACTTAATAACTGAGAGCTTGAAATCAAAAATCTCGTCATTGGATATTAAGACCTGGTTTTCACAGACAAACCTTAACCACTTGGATAATAATATTGCGGTAATTGAAGTACCCAATAAATTCGTTGCAAACTGGCTGCGTGACAACTATCTTGAAGAAATAAAATTTTCATTCAAAACAATTCTTAAGAAAACGCCTGAGATAAATTTTCAATATATCCAAAATACTCAAAAAGAGACCGTCCAACTACCACAAAAAAATATTAATAACGGCCTGGAATTTAAAAATAATTTAAATAAATTAATGAATTTTGATAATTTTATTATTGGAGATTTTAATAGATTTGCCTTTTCTTCTGCTGTCGCGATATCCAATAGTAAAAGCTGTGACTATAATCCTTTATATATCTTCTCAAAATCAGGTCATGGAAAAACCCATCTTTTAAATTCAATTGGAAATTATATTCTTAAAATTGATCCTTTTTTAAAAGTTGGGTATGTTCATTCTAAAATATTTATATCTGATTTTAATTATTTATCAATATATAAAAATATTGATAATTTTAGAAATAAATATCATAATCTTGATATTTTATTATTTGATGATATTGATAGTTTGACAAATAAGAAAAAATTGCAGGAAGAATTTATTTCAATTTTTAATAAATTATATGATGAAAAGAAACAGATTGTAATCTCCGGGGAAAATCCGCCCAGTAAATTAACTAATTTTAATATGCAACTTACATCCAGGCTAGGGTGGGGCCTTTTAACGGAAATTAAACAAATAGATCAAAAAAATAAGTATGATATAATAAAAAATAAATTAAAAGAAAAAAATATAGATATACCAAATGATATTATATTTTATTTAATAAAATCTACTAATAATATTAAAATATTATTAAATAATATTATTCGAATTGAAACTTATCTTTCATTGAACGGGGGAGATATAAATATATCTCTGGTTAAATCACTTATAAAAGACGGAGATATTATTGATGTAAACGTGAAGGATATTCAAGTAGTAACTTCAGGTTATTTTAATATATCTGTTTCCGATCTAATCTCGGATAAAAAGAAGTCAATATATTCTTATCCTAGACATCTGGCAATGTATCTCTGTAGAAAATATATGAAGTTGTCTTATCAGGATATAGGATATCAGTTTGGTAATAAGGATCACTCAACTATTATTTATGCTATAAAAAAAATTGAAAAAGAAAAGAATAAAAAGAAAGAAATAATAAACGACCTTCATAACATCGGCAATTTACTGACTTAATCTTTTTGTTTTTTTAAAATACTGTTTTCACATTTTATCAACATATAATAATATTTTTTCATATTTATTAAATAAATTTGATTTTATTTTTTTTCTAAATAAGAAAAACTCCTTTTTAAAAGAAAATCAAAATATAAATTAATAATATTTTTATTATTATATTAATAAGTTATTTCATTAATCAACAAAACAAGATGCTTTATTATTAAGATTATAATTTAATTAAATATAAAAATAACATAGGAGGCAGACATGGAGATTAAGGTAAGCAGGGATGATTTATTCAAAACAGTATCT
>Ga0153915_10003738_pt1 | contig 13974 bp, 14 predicted proteins | sample Opewatmetagenome_2_FD_107003 | JGI IMG/M metagenome (GOLD analysis project Ga0153915, IMG submission 107003) | Freshwater wetland microbial communities from Ohio, USA - Open water 3 Core 3 Depth 3 metaG | ecosystem: Environmental > Aquatic > Freshwater > Wetlands | place: USA: Ohio, Lake Erie... | reverse complement strand
TTTTCTTCACTTTTATCAATAAACAAATACTGGTTGTACAGGTGATTACAGGAAAGAAGCAGCCCGACGGGGCTTGCAAACGACAAGCGACAATCGCTCCGGTCAGTCGAAAGTCTTTCGTAGCGGGTATCTGTTGCCACATGACCCGGCAAATCTTTTACATCGGAGAGCGTATGCAAGCACAATAGATTGTCGCCAATACGCATCTCATCCGCTGAGAGCGATATATCCTGCAAACAGGCGGTATTCTCCAGTGATAGCGAGAAGTATTTTTCAATCAGTCCGGCAGTGGCATCCGTTCCGGTAATCTCATCGGCTTTCAGACGATGCAGATGGATGAAGCCACTATCGTTCATAATCCGCTCAAACTGTTCGCATGCTTCGATAAACTTTGCTGCCGTCTCCTTGTCCCTGATTTCTTTGGGAATGATAAAACCCCTGCAGAGCGTGTTGAAATTGCTTTGCTTGCGGCTACGTTCCTTCGTCGTTTTTGTCAGAAACAGAAAACAGGTATGATTCAGATAGGGGCGTTCGTTAAAATGGCGTTCAAAGGAGCGGCTTAAAAAACTCATGTCTTCTTTTTGAAGTTCCGGCTGGTAACACTCCTTCACGAACCAATCCTGCTTATGCACGATGGAGAAGTCGGGTAGAACTTTTATGGCCTTGCACCACGAGGCATGTATGGCTTCGTATTCTGCCGAAGTTACCGTATATAATTCCGGTAGTTCCACCCGAAAGGTTAACGTGATGTCAGCATCTTTGGAAATAATGCAGTCCTGCTCGACAGCAAGCAGTGGAAATTTACTTTCGAGCGTGGCAGCTTTTAATGTATTTCTCATTTTTCTTTCTTTTTAATGGTAAATAATCGGGAGAGCTTGCACCGGTTGATAATGTACTTGGGATGGCTTTTTGTAGCGGCCAATTTCATCAAACCGTGTTCGCCGTATTTAGCATTCAGGACGAAGGTCAGCCACACCAATACCGATGCGGCGACCACTCCGAAACCAATGCAGAACCACTGGCTGATACCTATCATGTACATGATCACAAAGAGCACAAAGGTGGCAAGCAGCCCAGCCACGAAGATGAACAGGTATTGCGCTTTGAGCCCTTTGAATTCAACCGAGCCTCCAATTCCTTTATTGATTGAATATTCTGCCATAACTTTAGAGGAAGAAGGAACGCAGGATCGTTGCCGCTACGATTAAGAAGATACATGCGCCAAACCAACTTGCAGCTGTTTTCGATGTGTCGGGATCTCCGCTGGAGAACTTACCGTAAACTTTTACACCTCCGATTAGACCAACGACAGCCCCGATGGCATAGACCAGTTTGGTTGCCGGATCAAAATAGGAGGAGACCATGCTTGTAGCCTCAGTGATTCCTGCCGAGCCATTGCCCTGGGCAAAAACGGCTGATGCAGCCAGAAGAAGGGCTGCCGAGAAAAGGAAAGATTTTTTAGTCATAAATTGTTCTTTAATGATGCCGGGCGGTTGGATTGTCCGCCCGGCGGGTGAATACTGATTTTTTTCTTGTGGATTTTAGTGGCTCACATAACGGTTAGCCGTAGTCGATTTTTTTCATTGCTCATTACATTTTTATTGTCAAACAAAATCCCGAATATCAAACCGGCTGATGCCGGATGGCACATCGGTTGTATTTTGGAGTTGGACTACCTCCCCGGCTATTTCCCCGTCCCTTGAGATAGATTTACTTAGAAAGTAGTCCATTAACTCCGTTATTTTTCTAGCTCGTTGCGAAGAGCTTTTTATCAGCCTATGGAAAAGTTCGTCACCTTCCATTTCATTGAAAATTTGGCCAGCTCTACGGCCTTCTTCCTCTGTCACAGTCGGACTATCGGCGATTTTCACGGCCTCACCGATTTCCTCAAAACTGATTCCGGTAGCATAACCTGTCGTTGAGGTTTCCTCTTCCGTTTCATTCTCTCCATATTCCAATGGCACATCGGAAATCTGAATATGGGTAAATGCTTCGTCCAACTTCTCCTCAGGCAGTCGTGCCGATACTGGTGCATCTGTTTCGTCCGCGAAAGTAACATCAATGCCTGCAACCTCTTCGCTTTCAATGGAAGTGGCAGCTTGTGACATTGGTATGGTAGCTTGTGGCGTTTTCTTCTCCATTTTAAAAAGGCTTTTACCTACAATTTTTTCCACGTCTTCGGTCGGCTTTATCGGGGATTCCAAATCTTCATTGAAATGTTTGCCGCTTTCCTTTTTTTCCCGAAGAAGGAATACGACCAGACAAGCATTATACACAAGCAGTAGGCATATCAAGAGCGTTTCCATAGGCTATGATTAAAAGACCTCTTCATAATTCTTCTTGTATATTTTTTTGATTTCATCCTCATAATCAGCAAAGTGCTGTGTCAGGACATTATCAATATAGCTGAACAGAGACAGCTGGTTCTTGCCGATGACCTGAATGATGCGCAAGATCCGATCATGATAATCTTTACGCAGGTAAACGAGTTTCCCCGAACGGGCAGCAAAACCTGCCTCTCTGATGAATAATTCCATGTATTCATGCTCAATCCCGTTTTTCTTATCACGGGATACGTCTTTTGCCTTGGAAAGAGATGGTTTGCTGTATTCGCTTTCGTCCGCCTGTTCCGTCCGAACGGCCACCGGAGCAGGTGGCTCAGGGATAGGGGCTGAAGGAATGTCAGGACGAAAAGAATTGATGACGGAATCAGCATCCACGTCCACCTGTAGTTTCTTTGCCATACGTCAAACTTTTAGAAGGGTTAATATTTCACTTGTCAACTGATCAAGGTTACTGCCTTTGACTAGGCTCTTATCAGGAGGAAAAAGGGTCGAGCGGAAAAGGGCTTTGTCACCGTCTCCCATTATCTCTCGACGGAAACGTTTGCTATCCGGAAGGACGGTTTTGAGAATAGGAATACCCAATTCTCCAGCCATTCGTTCGTAAATCTGATAGAGATCCGTCTTTTCCCGCTTGTCCACCATATTCCATAAAAAATACAACCCTTTGATATTGGACTTTCCCGTGCTGATCAGATGGTCATTGACTATGGAGGCAAATTGCAGAGAGCTTTCCATGACGACACGATCGGCAGCGATCGGACAGAAAATATAATCCATGGTGGCTATCGTATTGATGATGCCCGTATTATACACTGTTCCCGGTAAGTCAAAAAAGATAAAATCAAGCGGCATCCCTGCATTGATAAGTCTTTCGGCGGTCTTAACAGCTTCTTCAGGACGACTTTCCAAAACAGGATAGGCTTTCTTCTGCAACCTTTTGAACTGTTCGAAAGCAGCCATCTTGTTGTGATTGTTCTGTTCAACATTCTTTACATCTCGGTCTCGCATGTCCTTGATGCTGAATTGTGGGAAGTCACAATCCACCACCGCCACATTATACCCTTTCACATAATGCAGATAACTAGCCGTGAGCACCGTCAACGTTGTTTTTCCAGCTCCACCTTTTTGTGTGGAGAATGCTACTAATAATGGTTCATTCATAAATTCATTTTTTAATTTGTAATACAATCTGTTTATTTATCACACTTTTCATCCATTAACCAACAGGTAATACAATCAATTCTCTGATTGCTCAATCTGATTGCAAATAGATCGGATGGTTGATGGAAAAAATGACCCACTTGTCAATTTGTAGGTTTATCAAGTCGTTTATCGGTTGATTAGTCAATCAGTAAACCAGTTTGCCGATAAATGAATCAACAGAATAATCGCGTAATTCATCAGGCGGTTTGTTCTCTGATTTCCCTATCTATTTATCAATTCTTCGTTTCATTGACTGGACGATTTATCAGTTGATTGATAAGCCATACCATCCTTTCTTCAGCAAATAAACAGGTAAAGATTCCCACTTGTAACGTTTTACGGTATGGTGGCAGCTTGTGGCATCAGGATGGCAGTTTCAGGCACTTTAGTGCCCGCTAATCGGGTGGATATAGACTTTACTTTTGTTCCCAAGCGACAAAATAGACCCATAGGTGTTTTCCAAATTGCGACCAGCTTTCTTCCAATCCGTCATCAGGCGGATTTTTATGTTCGCAGAACATAGCAAGGTATCTTTTGAGCCGCCCGAAATAAATTCGGCTGCCAAAAGTTCCTTGCCCTTGCAGGGGGCTGGCAACCCTCCGAAGTCGGGCTGCCTGTTTCAACCTGCGGTGGCATTGGAATAATGGCTTTTGTCGTGATACCACTAAAATCCATAGTAATATGAAAGAAGAAAAGAAAAGCAGACAGGGTCGCAACCCTAAAAAAGATCCGGCAGTATTCCGTTATACGGTACGCTTTACCGCCGAAGAACACGCCCGTTTCCTTACAATGTACGAACAGGCGGGCGTGTATGCCAAGGCTGTTTTCATCAAAGCCCGTGTGTTCAACGAGGTTTTTAAGGTGATGAACGTGGATAAAACGCTTGTCGATTATTACACACAACTCTCTGCGTTTCATGCTCAATTCCGTGCTGTCGGGGTAAATTACAACCAAACTGTGAAGGAACTAAAGAGCCATTTTTCAGAAAAAAAGGCAATGGCATTGCTTTACAAACTGGAAAAACAAACGGTGGAACTTGCTGCTTTAAGCCGCCAGATCATTTCACTTACCCAGGAATTCCAACAGGAATGGTCGCAAAAATCAGTTTAGGAAGTTCCCTTTACGGAGCATTGGCTTACAACGGTGAGAAGATAAACGAGGGAAAAGGCAAGCTTCTTGTTACTAATAAGGTCTTTGACGACGGTACGGGCAAGATGGATATTCACCGTGCAGTGGAGGATTTCAAATGCTATATGCCACTACAGGTACGTACCGAAAAACCGGTGATACACATTTCCCTGAATCCGCATCCTGACGACAAGTTGACGGATGTAGAACTGGCGGACATTGCACGGGAATATATGGATAAACTTGGTTACGGCAACCAGCCTTACATGGTTTATAAACACGAGGACATCAACCGCCACCACCTGCACATCGTATCGATCCGAGTGGATGAGAATGGCAAGTGCCTGAACAATGCTTACAATTTTCATCGTAGCAAAGCCATTACCCGTGAACTGGAAAAAAAGTACGGGCTGCATACGGCTGAACGGCAACGGACGACAAGTCAAGAACCGATACACAAAGTCAATCCGTCGGAAGGTAACATAATGAAACAGGTCGGGAATGTGACAAAATCCCTTATGCGTTATCATTTCCAGACGTTGGGTGAATACCGTGCATTGCTTTCCATCCATAACGTGATGGTGGAGGAAGTGCAGGGACAAGTACATGGACGAGTATATCACGGGTTGGTCTATTCCGCAACAGAGGACAAGGGTAATAAGGTGGGAAATCCTTTCAAGTCGTCCTGTTTCGGAAAAACTGTCGGATACGAAGCTATCGAAAAACATTTTGCTTTCTCCAAAGAGCAGATACGGGAAAAGAAGTTGGCTTCACGTACCAAAGCTGCTGTTACCACTGCTTTGCTGCAGACCACTAACCGCAAGGAGTTTATCGCGGCACTTAAAACAAAAGGCATCGACACGGTGCTGCGTGAAACAGATACGGGACGCATTTATGGGGCAACATTCATTGACCACCACACAGGTTGCGTGCTGAACGGATCACGCTTGGGCAAGGAACTCTCTGCAAATGCCTTGCAGGAACATTTTTCCAATGCGCCAAAAGAGGCTCTGCAATCGAATGATATACATCATTCCAAGCCTACTCCTTTGCAGGAACAGGAACATGATTTGTTGCAACAAAACGACTCCTCAGGTAGTGACTTTGGCTTATTATCGTTAGATACGCAAGGGGCGGACAGCGAGGAAGAAGCCTTTATCCGAAGGATGCAACGGAAGAGAAAGAAAAAACAACAACGTAATATTTAATAGGTATGCAACAAGAAGACGATTTGAGAGCACTGGCGAAAATTATGGATTTTCTGCGTGCCGTAAGCATATTACTTGTAATCATGAATATTTACTGGTATTGTTATGAGTCGATACGGTATTGGAACGTGAATATAGGTGTGATCGATAAGATTCTGATGAATTTTCACCGTACTGCCGGATTGTTCTCATCCACTCTCTGGACGAAGCTTTTTGCAGTACTGCTGCTTGCCTTGTCTTGCCTGGGGACAAGGGGCGTTAAGGAAGAAAAAATAACATGGTTGAAAATTGGGATGGTAATGGGTGTCGGTTTGGTGCTGTTCTTTCTGAACGGGTGGATACTAACCCTACCGTTACCATTGGTGACGAAAGCGGCCTTGTATATTACGAGTATGGCAGCTGGCTATATCGGCCTTTTAATGGCGGGTTTATGGATGAGCCGGCTACTGAAATACAATCTGATGGATGATGTTTTCAACAACGAGAACGAATCGTTCATGCAGGAAACAAGGCTGCTTGCAAACGAATATTCGGTCAATCTTTCCACACGTTTCTATTACAAGAAGAAATGGAATAATGGCTGGATCAACGTAGTAAATCCATTTCGGGCGACTGCTGTTCTGGGAACACCGGGCAGTGGGAAATCCTATGCTGTGATAAACAATTTTATCAAGCAACAAATTGAAAAAGGGTATAGTTTGTATGTATATGACTTTAAATATCCCGATCTTTCCATGATAGCCTATAATCACTTAGTCAACCATCTGGAAGGATACAAAGTAAAACCGAAATTCTACGTGATCAACTTTGATGACCCCCGCCGTTCCCATCGCTGCAATCCTATCCATCCCGATTTCATGGAAGATATAACGGATGCTTACGAGAGTGCATACACGATCATGCTTAATCTGAACAAGACGTGGGTGCAAAAGCAGGGAGATTTCTTTGTCGAAAGCCCGATCATTCTTTTTGCGGCTATTATTTGGTACCTGAAAATTTATCAAGGTGGTAAATACTGCACATTCCCGCATGCCATTGAGTTTTTAAATCGCAGGTATGAAGATATATTTCCGATTCTGACTTCGTATCCCGAGCTTGAAAACTACCTGTCACCCTTTATGGATGCATGGCTTGGAGGGGCTTCCGAGCAGCTTCAGGGGCAGATTGCAAGTGCCAAAATTCCGCTTTCCCGTATGATTTCACCGCAACTGTATTGGGTGATGTCGGACAGTGAGTTTACATTGGATATCAATAATCCCGATGAGCCAAAAATCCTGTGTGTCGGTAACAACCCCGATAGGCAAAACATATACGGAGCCGCACTCGGACTATACAACAGCCGTATCGTGAAACTGATCAACAAAAAAGACAAACTCAAAAGTTCAGTTATCATAGATGAGTTACCGACCATTTATTTTAAAGGTCTGGATCATCTTGTAGCCACAGCACGTTCCAATAAGGTGGCTGTTTGTCTGGGCTTTCAGGACTACAGTCAGTTGAAGCGTGATTACGGGGATAAAGAAGCTGCCGTAGTGATGAATACGGTCGGTAATATTTTCAGCGGTCAGGTAGTTGGGGATACGGCTAAAACGCTATCGGAACGTTTTGGTAAGGTGCTTCAGAAACGACAAAGCATCACCATAAATCGGAGCGACAAATCAACGTCCATCAATACTCAATTGGATAGCCTGATACCTCCCAGCAAAATTTCAGGACTCACACAAGGCATGTTTGTCGGAGCTGTGGCGGATAATTTTACCGAGCGTATTGAACAGAAAATATTTCATTGTGAGATAGTGGTGGATTCCGAAAAAGTGAAACAGGAAGAAGGCAAATATAGGAAAATTCCAGTTATTACTGACTTTACAGACGAAAGTGGGAAGGATTGTATGGCGGAGAAAATACAAGGAAATTACAACCGCATCAAACAGGAAGTCAGACAAATCGTTGCGGATGAACTCTTTCGTATCAAGAATGATCCGACTTTGGCACATCTGCTCCAACTTAAATAGTGGATTTACTTCATTTTGTCCGAAAAAAAGCAATAATTTCGGACAAAATCTGGTATTGTTAGTTTATTTATTTGTTTTGTCCGAAAAAAAGCAATAATTTCGGACAAAATAATAATAAGATACGAATATGGCACCCATTTTATCTAAAGAAATTAGAAACCGTATCGTGCAAGGTGGTGAAGGGCGGCTTTATGTTGTGGGAGATTTTGCAGATTTAAATAATGATGCGTTAGTTACTCGTGTGTTGTCCAGACTTGAAAAGGAGAAGTTGCTGATACGTCTCTCGCAAGGTGTCTATTTGTATCCCAACCAAAATCGTTACGGAGTTCACAAACCATCCATTGACGTGATAGCCAAAGCTATTGCAGAGAAAGACAAAGCTCGTATCATACCTTCGGGGTTGACGGCTTTAAACGTTTTGGGATTATCAACACAAGTTCCAATGAATGCCATATACCTGACAAATGGAACACCAAGGATCGTTACAGTAGGCAACCGTAAAATCGTTTTCAAGAAAAGCGTTCCAAGAAATTTTGCCTATCAAAGTGAGTTGTTCCCTTTGGTTGTTTCGGCCATGAAAGAAATGGGAGAAGAGAACATTAATGACGATGTTGTTCTCAAACTAAAAAAAATACTTGCTAAGGAAACCAATCAGGAATTAATCAGGCAGGATTTCTTTATTGCACCACAGTGGATACGCAAAAAATTAAATGTCTTATGAGCATGAATACAGAAAACAAGAGTAGCTGGGTGGAACTGTCTTTAGAAGAAAGGCAGACTATCCTTGCCAATATTGCTGAAGATAAAGGTATTGACGATAATGCCGTAGAAAAAGATTTTTGGGTAAGTATGGTGTTGAAAGCTATATTTAGTTTACCAAGCAGCAAAGGACTTGTATTCAAAGGTGGTACCAGCCTCAGTAAGGGGTGGAATTTGATAAAAAGATTTTCTGAAGATTGCGACCTTGCCATTGACCGAGCTGTCTTGGGATTCGGCAAGAACATAAATGGAACACTGCGTAACAAATTAAGAAAAGCCTCCAAGAAGTTTATTGAAGGTACGCTTGTCAAGGATATGGAAATTGCTTTAAACGAATTGGGGCTATCGGGACATTTTGAGTTAGTAATTCCAGAAACGAAAGAATCGGACAAAGACCCTGTTGAGTTTTTCGTTGAATACAAATCCATATTACCGGAAAAGAATCCATATATTTCTGAAAGGGTAAAGATTGAAATCAGTTGTCGTTCTTTAACGGAACCATTTGAATCTGTGAGCATGAGATCAATGATCGAGGATGCTTATCCCGATGAAACTTTTACAGAGTTACCGTTTCATATTCCTACAGTCTTGCCGGGGAAAACGTTTTTGGAGAAAATCTTTCTTCTTCATGAAGAATTCAACCGCCCTGGAGGTGGTGGTACTGACGTTGAACGACTGACCAGACATCTTTATGATATTGAGAGAATGATGGACAAGGATTTTGCTATCGAAGCGATGAACAATGAATCTCTGTATTCTGACTTAGTGGAACATCGAAGCAAATTTACAGCATGGAGTGGTCTGGATTATCAAAGCCATCATCCTTTAACCATTTCCTTTTTGCCACCGGAATTGTTGAAAGATGCACTCAAGGATGATTATAGAAAATTGCAGGAGGGTTTTATTTATGGCGATTCACTGTCTTACGAAGAATTGATTGAACGTCTTGTTATTTTACAAGAACGCTTTAGAAAGCTCACTTGTAACACTCCGTTTTTTCAAAAAATCAGATAAGAATTTGTAGACAACGCTCAGCACTAGGAAAATGCGACGAGAAAGTGGGCTCAAATATCAAAATGAATTCTTAAGGTGTTGTTTGTTCTTATCCTTCACAAAAACTACAAATTTCATCATCATTATTATTTTATCTTAAAAAGTTGAATTCAATTAAAATTCTGAGTTTTTCATTAAAATGTACCTAAAAGTTGTAAAAGTCTGGAATTAAGTTAGATAGAAATTGTGCGTAGATGATATATGGATACGCATGTATCTATATATTGCATTAAAAAAGTGTTAAGGCGTTAATATTCAGTTGTATATGCTTTTTGGGTACAAAACATTGAAAATCTCAGATTAAAATGCAGCTGGTGGTCTAAAGAATGATGAGGAGTAGAAAACATTTTATTGTCCGCATGCTTGCTTATTACGGATGAAAGTTGTTCCTTTGTCTGTACAATATTCTTTTGGGTTTGTTTCGTTTTGCGTTTGTATTCATCCAAAACTAACGCCGAAGAGGTTACGTTACTTTATTCAGAAGCAGTGTTTAATCACATTTTTTGAATAAGAAAAATGATTTATTGATTACCATAAATAGGTTTATTTATTAAAATAAAGACAGCATTGTCTATCTAAAAAAAATAGCCATGGATTTACAACAACTTTCAGAGCAAATAAAAAATCTTGATAGTAAGGTTTGGGCCGCAATATTGGCAGCAATAGCTTCATTAATTGCAACTCTGTTGAATTATATTAATCAAAGAAAAATATTGCGAATTCAATCACGTTCTTTGGAAAACACAATAAATGAACAGAAAAAAAATCAATATTATTGTCAATTAAAAGATTTTTATTACCCATTTAAACACTATCTTTCTGAAAGCGCAAGACTGTACATTGTCTTCAGAAGTGGATTACCCAAAGATTTCAGAACACTTCTTTATTTAATTGATAATAATTATTTATTTACCGATGCTTCAGGAAACAAACAAGCGGCTACAATAAGCCAAAAGAAAATGAAGATATTGAACGAAATATTAGTTATTGAAGACGAATTATGTAAACTTATTATTGAAAAAGGTGGCATAATCGACGACGAATCTCTATGTGATATTTATATGCCTAATAAAAATATTACTGATATTGTTTTAAATTTTGACCCAAATCAACCTCAAGACCTTCCAAAAGATATTAGTTTGCTTAGCCTATTCATGGTTCACTGTAAATTAATGAAATTAGCTATTAATGGTGAGCTCGAGAAAGATAATATTGGGATTTACATGAATTATGTTTATCCTAGGGAATTAAATAAAAAATTAGATGAAAATATTAAAAAAATAAAAAATAATATTGACTCAATTAAAAAAATATGATACGTAGATATAGTTAGCCGATATGTCACGATTTATGGATTTGGCTTAACTCTTCAATTATATTTATAAAGATAAATGGATTACGGAATTTCATATTCTCATTATCCCATTTATTTTGTAAATATTCGAAACCGGTATTCGCATAGCCCTCCATTTGTCTTACAAGTTCAGTAACGAAGGTATTGATTGAGTCTTCGCTTACATTTTCTAAATCAATCCACTTAAAGCCAAAGTCTTGTGATTTATTAAGTAGCAACATAGTAATGTAATCTCGGATTGAGGTTGGCTTCCAGTTAGAAAATACGAAAAAATCGTCCGTTTTATCACTACCCTGAATATATTTAGGTAGACCTAATTTATAACCAATTATAAAGGCATACATATAGGTCTGATAAAAGGCACCAAAAGACGAAAAATCGCCTTTTCCTGTAGAATCACCTTTATTCGAAATAGCCTCGATTAATGCTCGGTACTGTGTCCTATATCTTGGTCTTTTTTGACCGATTAAATCTCTTAATTGCGAGCCATCCATAATATTTATCCTTTATAACATTTATTCTTTGTAACTAAATTTGTTGTGTCAGCTTTTTCCTCAATCATATTTACATAGAATGTACCTGGGATTTCTCCATTTTCCATCTTTCTCAGGATTTTCTTACCTAAATCATTAAGAAAATCCTCGGTTTTTGGGTCGTACAATTCTTTTATAAAAATGATACTTTGAGAAAATACATTTGGCGCTATTTTGAAGAAATTATTGATGAAATTGTCTCCAAATTCAGAAAATGGAGCGTCTGAAATAAATGGATAATCAAATTGTTTATTCCCTATTTTGGAAGAAATGATAGCCATAATGATAGATAACTGCTTCATTCGCTGAAAGCCAGTACCAAGACCAGTTAATTCACCGTCATTGATATTTTTTATACAGACTTGAACCGTACCATCAGCTTGCTTTGAAAAATTCAATTTGCCACCTGCTGATAAATTGCCTTGCGTAAGCTCACTATACTTTTGATTGGCATTAATCTCTAAGGATCTCAAAATTTCATCAAAAATTCGTTCTTTGGAGTTGAGAAAAATTGATTCTACACAACACATCATATCTTTAAAATCACGATAGCTTTCAATTTCACTGTTTGCATTAATACCTTTTAGATCATCTTCAATCTGCTTTAGTCTGGTTTTCCATTGCTTTATTTGGTTTTCAGCCTTTTTTATATCTTCATCTTTCTTCTCTATTGTTTTTTCAGCAAGAGTATAGTCTGAAATATTTTGACGGTCATTAGTCTCCGCATTGTTTTCACTTCCACCTGCATTCAGAAATTCAAGTTTGGCAATTTCTTTTTCTTCTTCTTTCCGATTAATTTCTTCTTCTATGTTGTCAATTGCTGTTCTATATTTCTCAATAGACTGTGAGAGCTCTGGAATACTATTTAAAAATGAGCTAACCGTAGTTTGAATTCCACCATAAAATGAAGAAAAATCATTCTTATTAGAATTTTCAGTAGATTTAGGTCGTTTCAAAACCATTTCAATGTGCTTCCATGCGTCAGAATTTCTTGGAGCAGGACGATTACAAATTTCGCATTTTTCACCTTCGAGCATTCTAAGCAATGAGGACTTATCAGGAGAATTAGGTGGCAATAGCAGGATTGTCGGGTCTGCCGCCAATTCATGTATTGTCCGTTGTTCAGTCAGTTTAATTATGAGATTCTTATAGTTGTCTGAAAAAGAGGTGATTTGTTTTTCTAAGCCCATTAACAGCCAAGGAGAACTTTCTGAAAACAACATTGTAGTAATGTTTCTTTCATTTTCATTTTTTTTGTCTTTTAATTTATCTATCTCATTTTGAAGAGTTTTTTGGATTCCTCTAAATTTCTCTCGATTTTGAGCATTTAATAATAGAGCCTCCAATGTGTCTTTTTTCTTTGTTGCTTCGGATAATTCTGTTTTATAAGTTTCAATTTGTTCAGAAGTACTATCAATGCGTTGTTCTAAACCCTCCCTTTCTTGAATAAGTCCAGTTATCTTGTTATTAGTAGAGTTTATTTCCTTTTCTTTATCGTTAGATAGTTTTTTTGCCCTTTGAGATAAATCTTTACTAACATCACAAATCTCAATAAGATTTTTTATTCCCGCTAAGGCCTCAATAGTAGAAGACAAGCCATTATGAGAGGATAAATTCACTAATTCTTCCATCGATTCACCCTGTAGTAATGCATAATTCATTAATTCGACTGGAATTATTTTTTGAACAATTTTGTCTTTATCCGCTTGATCTAATATTGGAATATCCCTATTCTCAATCGTTTGCAAAATATCTAATTTCTCATTGGTTCTCCAACTATCACCGGCTTTGGTAAATTGAACTGTTTTTGATACAGAATATTTATCCGCATTCTCTATGAATGTAATATTTATTCCCATATCAAAGTTAGTTTCTTCGTTCAATGCCTTACCTGATGCCATCTTTTTAAATGAAGATGGAGCATTGACCATTCGTTTTAAATCAGAATCATAAACAGTATCTTTCAGAATCCATAGTATACCATTGTAAAATTTCGATTTGCCCATGTTATTATCAGCATTGACAATATTGATTCCCTCTTTGAAGTGATATGTATTATGTTCAAAACTCCCATAATAATTATAAAAGTTCTTGAAACTGATTGATTTAATGATTGTAGCCATAACTATAGTTGCATAATCTGTTTCTGAATACCCTGAAAAATTGCATTCTTATCCCTATGATTCTCTTGTCCACTAATTATTGCTTTAACGATTTCGATAGCAGGATAATTGGACTTCGTGTTAAAGGTCTCTTTATAATACTCCCAAGAATTTAGACCACTGGGTAAATATAACAAAAACGACTAAATTTACCCGTTATGAAAGCAACAAGAAAAAAGCACAGTGCAGCCTTCAAGGCCCAGGTGGCTATTGAAGC
>Ga0153915_10003737_pt1 | contig 13977 bp, 12 predicted proteins | sample Opewatmetagenome_2_FD_107003 | JGI IMG/M metagenome (GOLD analysis project Ga0153915, IMG submission 107003) | Freshwater wetland microbial communities from Ohio, USA - Open water 3 Core 3 Depth 3 metaG | ecosystem: Environmental > Aquatic > Freshwater > Wetlands | place: USA: Ohio, Lake Erie... | reverse complement strand
GTTTTGCCTCCAAATCAATCAGGTGGTAGGGAAGGGTGACCAACAGGGGCGGGTCTCAAATGGATTTCCCCAACCTGTGCGGTAACCAGTTTGCCAGTTCCAGTAAGTAATTTTAAAGAGCCATCCGGGGTAAGACCAATCACTTTTCCAACCAGAACACGAATTGGAACAGTCTCTGGATGGGCGGATTGAGCAGAATTCACAGCAGAAAGCTCCACCCATTGGTCGTGATATGCCAGGCTGTCTTCCCATTTACGGATAAAGTCTTCGGTGAAGAGCCGAGGAAGCCAGCTAAAAAACTCCTTGAGAGTGGCATATAGCAATTCCCAACGGTCCACCGGGTGACCCAATACGTTCTCGATGCAAGTTGCAGGGAAATTCAATCCCTCAGCTGGAAGGTTTACCGGATTAACCGACTCTGGTGCAATGTTAATGCCAATCCCGACAATCACAGCTTTCAAATTCTGACCGTTCCAACGCGCTTCAACCAGAACGCCAGCAACCTTACGTTGATCAAGCAGGATGTCATTGGGCCACTTAATCTGGGCGGAGAGAGTATATTTTCTCTGAAGAGCCTGAGCTACTGCTAACGCACCCAAGCCGGTAATGCGATTGACAAGCTGAGGATCAAGTGGGGGTGATAGTAAGATCAGACTGAATGCCAGCCCACTGCCGGCTGTGGTAACCCAATGGCGCTGGAAGCGACCACGACCAGCAGTTTGCTCATCAGTGACGACGAGCGCAGTGTGTGGGGCTCCAGCATCAATCCAACGCCAGGCTTCGTCATTGGTAGAGCCAATACTTGTGAAAAAGCGAATGGCTGGCAGATTTAAATCAGCCAGGATAGATTCCGGGGATGGTCGATCCATGACTTCAATCTTATCCCATGTAGAAATTGAATATGTACTAGACGCTTGCAGGGGGCTGGGTTGGTTTCCTGGTTTGTTGACGCCCTCTGATAAACTCGATGATTGCGGGCAGGACTGAGATAAAGATGATCGCAAAGATGACAAAAGTAAAATTCTCCTGGACGATGGGCAGGTTGCCAAAAAAATAACCCACAAAAGTGAACAAAGCCACCCATGCCAAGCCTCCGATCACGTTGTAGGCAATGAATTTGGAGTAGGTCATCGAGCCCACCCCAGCCACAAAGGGCGCAAATGTGCGGATGATCGGAATAAACCGGGCAATGATAATCGTCTTGCCACCATGTTTTTCGTAAAAAGCGTGGGTCCTGTCCAAATATTCTTTTTTCAAGAAGGGGACGCTGCCGCTAAACGCACGTGGACCGATATAATGACCGATCCAATAATTGGCGGTGTCTCCAGCAATGGCAGCAATGGCAAGCACGACAAACAAAATGCCTACATTCAGATATCCAAGACCTGCAAAGGCACCGGCAGCAAATATCAGCGAATCGCCAGGCAGGAAGGGTGTGACAACGAACCCGGTCTCCATGAAAATCACGAAGAACATAATCGCAAAAGTCCATATGCCGTAGGTCTGGATAATTTGACCAAGATACTTATCCATATGCAGGATAAGGTTAATTAGATAAAGGATAAAATTCATGGTTTCGATTCCGTGGTGCTGGAGTGATTTTCACTTGCAGGTATGTACTGTGGGCTGTTATCAGACAATTGTGGATGATCACCTGGCGGCAAAGGAAGTGAACTGCTTATTTCGGAAGGTGATTGCGAGGATTCGCTCAATGGGGGTGATAGGGACTCGTTACCTGGGAGGCTGGGGGGTATACCAGCACCAGATGACGGAAAGTTCATCGGTGGCATACTGCGTCGCAAGATAGCATTGAAACCGATATAAAACACAAGGACGAGGGCACCTAAAGCAACAATTCCCACCGATGAACTCGCCCCGATTTGTTGGAGGCTGTTGGGGATGGAAATGTTTGGCAGGCCTTGCAATGATGAAACCAGGCTCAAGACTGCCATTCCATTCCACAGCCCGTGAACGAGAACAGCAATTGCGTAGGTGATGCCGAGACGTAGATAACGTTTTTGGCTCCATGCTGATGCCAACGCCCACCCTACCAATCCCGCGGTGAAGCAATGAAGCAGGAGCGTGCTGATCCGAGTGGAAGCCAAAAGTGCCCAGGTTTCACCCCCACTGCTGGTATTTCCAAGGTTTTCAAACAGACCAAACCCGGCTCCGCTCAAGACGCCATACCCGAAACCTTGGGCAGGTGTGATTTTTTGACCATACAGGAACCATACGCCAAGCGGTTTAAGTGCTTCTTCAAGCATCGGGACAAGCACAGAAATGAAGGCGAACACAAGAAATATAACCCCTGGGTTGAGCAGAAAAGGCAAAAGTATTTTGAGGATCGCATCCGTGTTCGGGGCAACACTCTGCAGGCGAAATACCAGACCGTTTAGTTGGTTGGCTAAGCTAGGATCCAGCAAGACCCATAGTACGGCAACGATACCCATCCCGATAAGTAGAATCAGCTCCAGAACCAGGATGATCACCGGACCCAGTACCAGACCTGTGGCAAAGACCCCCCATTGGCGTCGCGGGAAACCTGGAATAAGCCCGTGCGTGCCGATGTATATCAACCACAGTGCTGGTAGACCTGTGGCAATGATGTTGAGGGGAGGCAACAAGAACCAGGCAATACGATTCTCTTGAGAGGCATAATTACCAAGCAATAGGGCTCCACCCACCAGGACCAACACAAGGATGGTGAGGATGAGACCAAAACTTCGATGTTCCGTTTGGGGTGTGGGCTCTAAACCTGGAAAAGCGATCTGCTTCCATGCATACCAGGCCGACGGAAGAACTAAAACCCCGGCAAAAGCCAGACTGGCGGCAACCATAAATGATTGCGTGGGATCCGAACTGACTGAGCGGTTACTGAAAAACTGGGTTCCGGACGTTAAAACGATGATCGCAGCCGCGCCGAAAAGCAGAAAAGCTGCCAAGGCGCTCAATACAAGCTGGATGAGGGATGGCCAGTTGAATGGAGTTTTTAAGGGCTGATTTGATGTCTGTGTGGTAGACATATGAAGCATCAACTACCCAGGAACCTGCTTGACATTTCGATTCCTGGGAAGAAATAGGTCATCGCTCCTCGATGGTCACGCTCAGGATTTTATCGCCTGGTGGAAGATCAGCGCTTTTGGATGGATCGCGTGGAGCGAGATTGGTCACTACATCCATACCCTGGATCACATGCCCGAAGATGGTGTATTTACCATCCCAGGTAGGCTGGGCTGAGTATGTGATGAAAAATTGGCTGCCGTTCGAGTCAGCGCCAGCATTGGCCATGCCCACTACACCGGGTCCATCGAACTTCAAACCGGGCGAGATTTCATTCTTGAAGGCATATCCGGGCGTTCCGTATCCAGTACCGCTCGGATCACCAGCCTGGGCAACGAGCCCCGGGATGACCCGATGAAAGGTGACACCATCAAACCACCCGTTGTTAACCAGGAAGATGAAGCTGTTCACTGCAAGCGGGGCTTTATCGGCGTACAGCTCGATGACGATATCACCCTTTTCGGTGTGCAGGGTGGCGATGTATTGTTTGGTCGGGTCGATCGTCATGGGGGGGCATTGAGTAAATTGGCGGTCTTCCAGCAGTATCAGCTGAATGACGTATGCGAGATTCCCGGCATTCATGGCAACATTACCCGGCCAAACCTGACCGTTTACCAATAAGGTGGGTGTGCCCGCCAAGCCGATTTTCTGAGCATTGTCCCAAGCATTTTGGGCCAGATTCACTAATTCGGTGCTGGTCAGGTCGGCGGTGAATTTGTTCACATCAAGATCGAGTTCTCCGGCTCGTTGGATCAGCCATTGCTGGAAATCGGTCACAGAGAGACCAGACCAATCAGATTGGCGGCTAAAGAGTAAATCATGCATTTCCCAGAACTTACCCTGCTTGCCGGCGGCTTCGCTTGCCTGGGTGGCGAGGGCAGCTTTATCATGGAAGGGTGATTCTGGGGTGCCGATGAGAGGGAGTTGCCGATAGACAAATCGCAGGTCGTTCGAGAATTCCTTGAGGAGTTGCTCCATCACGGGAGCAAGCTGGGCGCAGTAGGGTCACTGAAAATCAGAATATTCAATAATGGTCACTTTAGCGCTAGCAGGACCCTTAACCCAATCAGTATCACTTACGGGGGGAAAGATCGATTCAGCAGTGGGGCCTGGGGTTGGCTTTTGAGTGACCACCGTGCAGCTTGAGTCTGGAAGGATGGGAGCCTGGGTAGGCACCGTCAGCACAACCGTTGGTGCCGGGCGAGTGGCAATCGTAGTAGAGGGGGTGGGGTTGGCTTGCACCCGGGGGAGACATCCCGCCAAACCCACAGCTGTGAGGAGTAGAAAAATAAAGATATACCTTCGCATTTATTTGTCCATGGGTAATAATCTCGTGCAATTTTACCAGTGAAAGAGTGAATCAGGTTGCCAGCGGACCTTCACTCACATATGCTTAATTTTGAGCTGGCCATGAGCTTGTTGTGGTACACTGCTAAGGTGCGGAGAAGATTTACGGTTCTATGGATCTTAATGGTCCTTTTGCAGGCATGCGGGCAGGTGCCTCTTGATTCAAACCACGTGACTCCTCCATTCACAGCAATCCAGCCATCGCCGGCTCCCTCGAATAAGGAGACACCCAATAAAACTACCATTGTCTCTGCCCCATCACTGATCGCATCCACACTCAAGACTACCATCCCTACCCCGATTCCAACAAACACAATCACTCCCATCCCTATGACGCCCACATCAACCCTGACGGCTTGCATGCGGGTTGGTGGTAGGGTGGAAGTATATGAATTCTCCACCGTCCTGCTGCCCAATCCGCTGGTCTATCGTATATACCTGCCACCATGCTATGATGAGGAACCGGAGCGGACTTACCCTGTCGTGTACTTGATCCATGGACAAACCTATTCCGATACTCAATGGGACCGTCTCGGAGCCCCGGAAAAGGCTGACGAATTAATCGCAACAGGCAAAGCTGTGCCATTTATCATCATAATGCCGAGAGATCGCGTCTGGCGGGAGCCTACCGAAGATAACTTTGGGCTGGCGGTGGAACAATCACTAATACCATGGGTGGATGAGCATTATCGGACTATCCCCAACCGGGCTCACCGGGCAATTGGTGGGTTATCCAGGGGGGGAGCCTGGGCGCTTCACCTGGGATTCTCACATTGGGAGCTCTTCAGCGCAGTGGGGGCGCACAGCGGCTTTGTATTTCAAAGCGATGTGCAGGAACTATACCTGTGGCTGTACAACCTCCCGGCAGGAATGTCTCCACGGATTTATATTGACCTTGGCGATGAAGACCGGCCGGAAATTACCAGATCTTCAATCTGGCTGGAGGATGTGCTCACTCAGTTTGATATCCCTCATGAGTATCATATGTTTGTCGGTGAGCATGAAGAAGCCTACTGGCAAGCACATGTGGAGGACTACCTACGCTGGTATACTATGGATTGGGGGAAATGAGCTAATATTTTCATCCGTTGGGTGGGGAAGGCATTCCGGCTATCATCACGAATAGAAATTGAGAGAAAACATCATGTTCACTACATTACCGAAAGACCCACAGGTATTCATTAATTGGGATTGGGTTCGGATCAAGCCTTATGCTGATAATCTGGCAAAGCGTTCTTTATCGCCAACCAGCATTGATGATTGGGTGATGGATTGGTCTGACCTGAACCGGATGCTATCTGAGATATATGCCCGATTGTGGGTGGCGACCACGCAAAATACCGCTGACCAGGATGCCAAAAACCGCTTCAACACCTTCCTGGATGAGACTTACACTCCCTCACAGGCAGCCAACCAGGTGCTCAAACAAAAACTGCTTGCCAGTGGATTGCACCCAATAGGGTTTGAAATCCCGTTGCGCAATATACGGGTTGAAGTGGAGATTTTCCGCGTTGAAAACCTGCCCCTTTTATCTGAAGAGAAGAAATTGGTAAATGAGTACGATGAGATCATTGGGGCAGAAACGCTGGTGTGGGAAGGAAAGGAAGTGACGCCCACTCAGCTGCAACCGGTGTATTTGAACCTGGACCGCGCTAAACGTGAAAGTGCCTGGAGATTGGCAATGGATCGCAGGCTTGCTGACCGCCAAAGGCTGAACGAGCTGTGGGGCAGGATGTTGGATCTACGCATCCAGATTGCCAATCATGCAGGCTTCCCGGATTATCGAAGCTATCGCTGGAAGGAGCTGCTGCGCTTTGACTACACTCCTGAAGATTGCATTCAATTCCACGAAGCGATCGAGCAGGTGGTCGTGCCGACTGCCAGGCGCATTTATGAGAAACGCCAAAAGCAGCTGAATCTTGCCACTTTACGCCCCTGGGATCTACAAGTTGACCCTTTAGGGCGGGAGCCTCTCAAGCCATACCGGACAATCAGCGAGCTAGAGGACAAAGTATCGGCAATCTTCCATCGTGTAGACCCTGAGCTGGGCAGGTATTTTGAGACCATGCGCAGTAAGGGTTTGCTTGACCTGGATAACCGTAAGGGCAAAGCACCGGGGGCTTATTGTAACGATTATGATATGGTGATGTTGCCATTCATCTTTGAGAATGCAGTAGGATTGCACGCGGATGTGGCTACTTTGCTGCATGAAGGTGGACATGCCTTCCATGTATTCGAAGAAGCCCATTTAGCGTATTACCATCAGCTGCCTGTGGGGATGGAGTTTGCGGAGGTGGCATCGATGGCGATGGAGCTGTTGGCAAGCCCTTACCTGTCGGTGAGTAAAGGTGGTTTCTATTCAGAAAAGGATGCCGCCCGGGCACTCATCGAACACCTGGAAGAAGCCGTGCTATTCTGGCCGTATATGGCAGTCGTAGATAGCTTTCAGCATTGGGCTTACACAAACCAGACTGCAATGGCCAATCCGGCTAACTGCGACCAAAGGTGGGCAGAGCTGTGGCAACGTTATATGATTGGGGTGGACTGGAGCGGGTTGGATGACATGATGGTCACCGGATGGCAGCGTAAGCAGCACATCTTCGAGGTGCCGTTATATTATGTAGAGTATGGACTGGCATCTTTAGGAGCGTTCCAGGTGTGGCGGAATGCGTTGAAGGATCAGAAGGCTGCAGTGGCAGCTTATCGGCGAGCGCTGGCATTGGGCGGGACGGTACCTCTGCCAAAGCTGTATGAGACGGCAGGTGCCAGGTTCGCATATGATTTTCAGACGGTGCGGGATGCGGTTAGCCTGGCGGAAGAGATGATTGAAAAGCTGGAGAGGGTGTAGTCGGTAGGGGCACAGCGACGCTACGCCTCTACTGTGCTAGACTGAATTGGCAACTTCATCGGCGGAGAAGACGACTTCTTCCTTACCGGTCAGTTTTTCATCGACCTTCTGGGCGACTAAATCCAGGTGACCTGGGTGAGCGACGTAATCCAGGGCATCCGCAGGGACGGTAAGCACCGGGCACAGGCTAAAATTATCAATCCACTCTTCATATAACACGTTTAACTGTCCCAGGTATTCGGGGGTGATGGTGCGCTCGTAGTCGCGCCCGCGGTTGGAAATACGCTGCTTCAAGGTGTCCACCGAGGCGCGCAGATAAACCACCAGGTCTGGCGGGGGGAGTAAATTGCTCAGCACACGGTACAGCTCGCGGTAGCTGAGGTAATCACGCTCATCCATCAACCCCTGCAAAAACAGGTTCTGGGCGAACACCTCTGCATCTTCATAAACACAGCGGTCTTGGATGGCGGAAGTCGGATGGTCCAGGAGCTCACGGTGGGAGCGTAAGCGGCGGGTGAGGAAGAAGATCTGCGAGTGGAAGGACCACAACCGCATATCCCGATAAAAATCAGCCAGATAAGGGTTCTCGCCGACCGGTTCGAAGAAAGGTTGCCAGCCTAAACGGTTGCACAGCATGCTGACCAGGGTGGACTTCCCAACCCCGATGTTCCCCGCCACAGCCACGAATTTTTTCATAGCCAATGCTCCTTAAGGTTCATGTCAACGAGATCAGGTAAATTTATTCATCGGGGACCAGGTAAGCCAAGGCTTGCCCCTTCTCATCGTCCATGACCAGCTCCAAATGATGAGCTGGGCGGAAGGAGGCAACCTCGATCAGGTGGATGGACTCCGTACAGTCAGCTGCCTCAGGAAGAAATGCAGACAGCTGATTAGGTGTATCGTAGAAGAACGGGCGATTGAATTGGACTTCCTGGTCGTCCAGGTAGATGGCAAGCGGGTAAATATTGGATTCGACCAAATCCTGGAAGAAATGTGTGCCAAAAGATGGCTCTGGGGCGGCACTAGTGCCGCGCCCGGAGACCTCGATCAGGGCGCGGGTGTTATAAATATCCCCATAATTGATCGGCACACCCAGGTCAGGGTTGTTGGTACCCCAGCGCCCAGGTCCGATGGTGATAAAGATCTTTCCAGCCAGTTTGGCGTTTAATTTGCTAACAAGGTGCCCGATATGAGTCCTTTCAGGCTGGGTGCCAAGAGAGAAATAGCCTTCTGGGGAGATGTAGATGACGTGGGTAACCCCAGGCACATGCCCATCGGGTACCAGGCGTGTGGTTGAGAAGATCACGTCAGCAGGGTTTACGCTGGTGGGCAGATGGACCTTGCTTTCCTTGAACTGGGATTGCGGGCGACATTGCAGGAGGCAGATTTCCACCTCAGGCTGGGCGGAATTGGGGTTGAGGACACGCAAGGTGAACTCAGTATCCACAGGGGAATGGTAATTCTCTTCCAACTTTGACAGGAGCTCACGAAAACGACCAGCAAGCGGGGTTCGCTGGAGCAGCTCGTCGTAGGTGATGACCAGCTGACTGGTATTTCCATCCAGTAAATTGCTGCGGATGGGGAGCATGAAATCCTCATTATAAATTTGAGTTATGTAACGCAAACCCGGGTAGTGCACTGAGAGCACATCTCCTATGGGTACTGACTTTAACTGGTTTTCTTCCAGATCGATCAGGTCCACATAATGTTGCGAATATTGGCTGATGAGGGTGGGAGTGGCTTCCGGATGGAGCAAAGGGTGGCTCAAAGCCACCAGACGCGGGTAATCATTCCCCACGCGCTCCACCGCGCGTGTGCCGAGCCCCCATACCAGGCGGATGAAACCATCCTCCCTGCGGATCTGAGGGTTCCAACGGAATTGATTGTGGCTGAATGCCACCCCAGCTCCGTAGGGAAGGAAATAGCGCCCGACCTTCTCACCCTGGACGATCTGGATGAGGATCGCCATGCGTTCGTCATAGTCCTGCAAGCCCTTGCTGCGCCGGTAAAGCAACACATCAGGATTGAGGATGCTGGCATAAATGCGCTGAATAGCCTGGGTAAGCTGGTGCAGGTTCCCCTCCAGGTTACCCTGATTGGGGCAAAATATACTTTCATATTTACCTGCAAAGGAGGTTCCGAAATTATCTTCCAGCAGACTGGACGAACGTACAATCAGAGGCTGTTGACCAACTTTAGCCAGCAAGCTGCGCAGCTCGCTCAAGGTTTCGGGGGGAAATTTCCCTGCCATGAAATCCAAAATGATTTGAGGATGTTCCGCCCGAATACGCTGCTCAGTTTTGTACTTCTGGTCGTTCCAATGCATCAGATTGTTCATCGCCATGAAAGTATAAGTGACATCAGCACCCAGAAAGTACGACTCAGGAATAGATAGATGGGCTTTCAGCTCAGGCGAGGCGACGTTTTCCAAGATGCGCCTGGCAAGCAACATGCCAGCGGATTTGCCACCAATCTTGCCACTACCAATCTTGTGCTGGTAGATCTCGCGCAAGTCGCGGATGGTAAACCAATCCTTGGCGATGTTGACATAGGCAAGCTGGTCGCTGATCAGGGTGCGGATGAGCACAACTTTGATCTCGCGCAAATGAGGCTCAGCCAAGGTTCGCTCGTCAAGAGGCAAACTTTCGATCGCCGAAGCCTGCTCGAACAGCATGGATTGCGGAGCCAGCTCGGGATTGAACGAAACCAGCAGGTCGTGAGCGTGCACTCCACGTTCGGCCAGGGTATCACGCACGATCTGCTCAAACAGCTCGTAGGGTAGGTTGTAGGCAAAGTAGAAGTCGGTTAGGTGATCACGCAGGCGTGAAAGGCGCAACTCCCAGACGTCAGCCGGTTCCTCAGCCAGAGGGTCATGTAGGGCTTCGCGCGACTGGGAATGAATGGCTTGCTCGCGCACCTCTGATTCAAAATCCTGTTGGGCGATCACCCCGTGCTCGAAGATCGCTCGCCGCATGCGGGCGCGAATTTGCGTGCTCAGGATGGGATATTGAGCCAGAGCCAGGTAGATACGCAGGGTTTTTTCAACACTGACGGATGGCAGGGTCATGCTTGTCCTGTGGTGCGCGGCTGATTCGTAAACACTTTTTTGATATATCCACCTTTTATTGTAAGGACTCAGGGTGGGATTTCAAACTATTTGTATCAAATTCTACCCCTGCGCCCATGCTAGTGGTTGCTTCCACTTATTATATAGGCGCAGGGGAGGGAAATAAAGCTGAGGCACTTAGGATCCCTCCCCTGGGCCCCCACTTTTATCCTACCCGGCTGTTCTTGTTCTAGCCTCCCAGATGCATGGGCATAATGACATGTAGGAAATTGTCTTCACCCACTGGGCGGAAGACGCCGGGTGTGGTTTCAATATTCGTCTCGAGGATTACGTTGGGGGTTTTGATCACATCCAGGACCTCACGCAGGAAGCGGACGTTGAAGGCTATGAGCAGCTGGTTGCCCTCGATGTTGGCGTCGATCACCGTTTGGTTGAAGCCGGTCTCTTCCGACTGACCAGAGATTTCGACCGTCCCGGGCTGATTTTCACTGCCGGGGGTGATCTGGATACGGGCGATATGCGAGCCCTCACGCGCGAAAATCTCTGCTTGCTTACAAGCCTTGAGGATGGCGGGGGTGGAAATGACCGTACGCGTCTGGTGGGAGCGAGGGATGACCTGCTCTAAATCAGGGTAGGAGCCTTCGATGAGTTGGGAGACCAGCTCGACATCCTTCATGTGGAAGATGACCTGACCGCGATTGGCAGGCATCACCATGGTGACCGTTGTTTCGCTATCGCTGGCAATGCGACCCAGCTCTGCCAGGGCACGCGCCGGAATGATGGCTTTGATGGGGCGCGGTAGCGGTGAGGAGAGCTCCGCTTTGCGGATCGAGAGACGGAAGCCATCGGCTGCTTGCATGGTAATCTGATTGCCCTGGGCAGTCATCAGCACCCCAGTGAGCACCGGGCGGGCCTCATCGGTGGAGGCGGCAAAGGCCACCTGTTGAATCATCTCCTTCAGCTCGATCACATTGATGGGGATGCCATCCGCAACGTCGGGTGTTGGCATGGGAGGGAATTCTTGGGCATCGATGCAATTGATATCCGTATTGGATGAGCCACAGCGTACATTAAGCTTCTGGTTGCGCACATTGAGCGACATCTCCACCTGATCGCTAGGCAGGGTGGCAATAAGATCAGTGAAGGTGCGCGCTGGGACGGTGGTTGAACCTTCTTCGACGATCTTGGCGCCGATCCAGCAGGTGATGCCTAGCTCCAGGTTGGTGGCGGATAGGCGCAAGCGCCCTTCATCCGTGGCGACCAGGACGTTTCCCAGCACGGGCAGGGTGCTGCGTGGGGATACGGCACGCGAGACAATGCTCAACCCGTGAGCCAGATTCTCTTGTAAGACGGTTACTCTCATGTTAAAACTTCTCCTCTGTAGGGTGCGCAATAAAAACGCCCCAGGGTGCATTGAGTATACAACGAGAAGCGTAAATTATCCAGTAATAAGGAGTAGGAGGAGGGCTTTCTTCACCTGTCTATTCATAACTACTTTGTAGAGATGCCCCAGTGGATCTCCTTATGGGTATGAAGCGAAGAGGCAGACGTTGGTGAAAATAGTGGTCAGTGAAATGGTGAGGCATTCGTTTATTAAATAAAACGAATCGAAACGAAGTTTTTTACCAGGATGATTATTAAGGGATTGTATTGTAATAAAAATAAATTCAATTAATCCTTTTAAATATCGATAAATCAGTGGTCCTTCAGTGAATTATATGTAATTACTCACCCATCCCCGCTTCCCAAAGTTTTGGGAAGGGGTCCACCACACAAGCACCCCTATAAAACCAATCAAAGAGGGAGAAACACCCGAAGCAGGTAACCTGATAGGGGAGACCCCCGAGCTGGGAGACACCCCGCTGGGGCGTCTCTACGAGGAGAAAATAAAAACAGGATATGAGGATTTCTCCTAATATCCTGTCAGATGGTGATGAAATTAGATTAGATCCAACCGCGTAATTCCATAGCCTTGACCACACGGGCTATGGCGACCATGTAGGCCGCATCGCGCATGTAGACCTTTTCCTTTTCGGACATTTGGAGCACCGAATGGAATGCTTCGGTCATCTTGGTATCCAGTCTTTCCAGCACCTCTTGCTTGGTCCAATAGAAGTTCATATCGTTCTGGACGCCTTCGAAGTAGGAGCAAGTGACCCCACCGGCGTTGCACAGGAAGTCGGGGATGTCAAAGATTTTATTAGCCTTGATGACCTCGTCTGCCTCGGGGGTGGTGGGTCCATTAGCGCCCTCGGCAACAATCCGCACGCGGCTGTTGATCTTCTTGATCGTCTCGCCAGTAACCTGACCTTCCAGGGCGGCGGGGATCAACACATCAGCTTCCTTGGTGATCCAGGCATCACCTTCCTCGAGAACGTAGCCTGCGGCATGAGCCTTAGATTTATCGATGGTGCCGTACTGGTCAGTAATAGATTGCAGGAACTTGGGATCAACACCCTTGGGGTGGCTGAAGGTGTAAGAGCACTTGTCACCACGGTCCCAGCAGGAAACGCAGGTCACTTTGCCACCCAGGAGCTCGATAAAACCGATTGAAGCATACTGAGAGACGTTGCCGAACCCCTGTACGGCAGCCACCGATTTGGCGGGATCAATCTTGAGATGCTTCATGGCTTCTCGTACGGTGTAGATGACACCATAACCGGTAGCTTCAGTGCGACCCAGCGAGCCACCGCCACCCAATGGCTTTCCGGTGATCACGCCCGGGGTATAATGACCGACCAGCTTGGAATACTCGTCCATCATCCACCCCATCATCTGAGGAGTGGTGCCTACATCGGGGGCAGGGACGTCCTGGCGGGGGCCGATATTGCGCCACATCTGGTCAACCCAGCCGCGGCACAGTTTTTCCTTCTCGAAAACCGAGAGGGTCGCGGGATCTACGGGTACACCACCTTTGCCGCCACCCAGGGGGATATCAGCAACGGAGCACTTCCAGGTCATCCACATGGCGAGAGCGCGCACCGTGTCAAGCGTCTCAGCGGGGTGGAAGCGTATGCCGCCTTTGTTCGGGCCGCGCACATCAGAATGTTGGACGCGATAACCAGTGAATACCCGCAGCAAGCCATCATCCATGTGCACCGGAATGGTGAATTTAAACTCGCGGGCGGGCCAACGAAGGATCTCAGCTACCTGCGGGTCTAAGTTGAGCTGCTTGGCGACGCCATCGAACTGGCGCTGTGCCATTTGAAAAGCGTTGATCTGTTCAGCCATAATTTACTCCTGGTATCTAAGAAATATTTTTCAAAATATCCGCGGGCAACCCGGTTTGGTGCCCGCAATTAACCTAAATATATAAAATGGTGAACCAAAACTATCAAGACTGTACCCTCACCTATGCAGTATGTTCCACAACAGTTGTGTTTTAAGATTAATCAATGTCAGACAAGTCGTCAAGTGACGAATGCCACGCCTTTCGTGTGCCAGATGGTGATGTTTAGCATATAACAAACTTGTGTGCCAGAATTGATGAAGCTAGATCATCAATTAATTGCTTTTTGGGCAGCTTCAACAAAAGTTGCGGCTTGTAATATCGCTGCTTCTGCGTCCTGTTTAAAATAGTTCTGACCTGGGGTCAAGTCTGGCAAGCCGCTTGGATAACGAGTTGGAATATAGTACCGGTCGAGTGAGGCAGCGC
>Ga0153915_10003736_pt1 | contig 13977 bp, 14 predicted proteins | sample Opewatmetagenome_2_FD_107003 | JGI IMG/M metagenome (GOLD analysis project Ga0153915, IMG submission 107003) | Freshwater wetland microbial communities from Ohio, USA - Open water 3 Core 3 Depth 3 metaG | ecosystem: Environmental > Aquatic > Freshwater > Wetlands | place: USA: Ohio, Lake Erie... | reverse complement strand
CAGAATGGGAAGTAGACATGGAGGGAACAATTTTGTTCCTTGAGGACGTTGAAGAGAAACTTTACGAAGTCGATCGGTATCTTACCCAGTGGATCCTCGCTGGGAAACTTCAAAAAGTGAAGGGGTTGATCCTTGGCGATTTCAGAGGGATCAAGCAAAGAGATGTTTACAATATCTTATCTAGCCAGATGAAGATCGGCTTCCCGCTGGTAAGTTGTCCCTATATCGGACACGTGAAGAACAAGATCACCTTACCCATTGGTGCCCGGGTGGAACTCAACACGATGAAGAAAGCGCTCATCCTTCTATGAACACGGTTTGGATTTTGCTGATGGTGGCAAGCGTCCTCTTCTCCTTCCTAAATGGGAGGCTGGACGCGTTCACGAAAGCCATTTTTGAAGGAGCGAAATCAGCGGTCGAGGTGTCCCTCTTCCTTCTGGGCATTGTTTCCCTTTGGCTGGGGATCACCAAGATCATCGAAGATTCGGGGCTGATTCACCGCCTCTCCGGTCTCTTTCAATATCTTGTAAGGCGGCTCTTTAGAAATATTCCTCCAGAACATCCCGCAATCACTTCCATCACCCTGAACTTCCTAGCCAACCTCTTCGGGCTCGGGAATGCAGCCACCCCTCTCGGAATCAAGGCCATGCAGGATCTTAAGGCCCTGCATCCGGATGGGGAAACCATCACCTTTGAGATGATGGTTTTCATCGTGGTGAATACTGCCAGTATTCAACTGATCCCCTTCACGGTGATCGGCATCCTTGCTGATTACGGATCCAAAGACCCATCAGCCATTGTCCTGCCGACCCTGCTGGCGACTTTCCTGTCGGCCGTCTTTGCTCTCGGAATTCTGTTCGCGGTCAGGAGGGTCTTTAAATGAAAACGGTCAGCTTGATTTCGCAACTCATCATCCCGCTCTTCATCCTGTTTGCGATCCTGTACGGGTGGGCCAAGAAGGTGAGGGTCTACGATTGTTTCGTCACTGGCGCCAAAGGCGGGGTGGGCGTCGTGGTCAGGGTTTTCCCGTACCTCCTGGCGATCTTTGTGGCGGTCAAAGCTTTTCAAGCCTCCGGTGCCTTTGAATTTGCTCAGAACCTTCTCCGGGGACCCCTCGAGCTCTTCCATGTCCCCATCGACGTGGTCCCGATTGCTCTGATCAAACCCTTGTCCGGCAGTGCTTCGCTTGGTGTGTTCACGAATATCGTCAAAACCAATGGTCCAGATTCGCTGGTCAGCCTGATTTCTGCGGTCATCATGGGGAGTGCGGAGACGACCTTTTACGTGCTGGCGGTTTACCTGGGTGCAGTGGGGATTAGGAGGACAAGATATCTGGTTCCGGTCTGCCTCCTCGCCGACCTGGTCGGCATCATCATCGCAATCAGCATCGTGAAATTCTTCTTTCATTTAGGCTGATGGACCCAAGAGATGCAGACAAAGAATTCCCCACACTGGAAAATATTTCTCTTGACAGAATATTAGCCTCCTGGTAGAAATTCAAATAACGAACTCGCGTTACGAATATCGTAATAACCAACCCATCCGTGGATACGAAGCACGACAGCTATTATTCTACACCTTTGGAAAAAGGACTCCGTATTCTGAAGCTCTTTGCGGAAGGCCATGACCTCAGTCTTCAAGACGTCTCCCAGAAAGCAGAGATTTCAAAGACCTCCGCCTTCAGATTCTGCAATACCTTTACGCAATTAGGGTATCTGAAAAAGGATCCCCGGACAAAGCTTCTTACGCTTGGAACAAATGCCTTCCTCCTAGGAAACGGTCTGATCAGAGGATTTGATCTCTATCAGGTGGTGAAACCATTCATTGACGAGGTATCCGACACCTATAATGTTGCCATTGACTCTATTCTATTTGATGGAAAATCTGTGGCTGTGCTTTATCGAAGGGATGCAAAGGACACTGTTAAATACTACCGACTACCGATGACATTAGCTGACTTGACCTGTACCGCATTGGGCAAAGCAATACTGGCTTTCCTGCCCGAACAAGAACGGCGGAAACTCCTGGAGAAACTGCCAAGGGACCGCAGAACGGAAAAGACGCTTGTATCCATCAAGGACATCATGGCTGATCTTCGCCTAACCAAGGAACGCGGTTATGCGTTGAGCAACGAGGAGTTTTTTCCCGGATTCATCGCTATTGCTGCCCCTTTCATCGATCTAAATACACGAGTGGTCAGAGGTGCGGTATGTTTTGACTTCACAAAAGCTCAGTATCCAATAGGCGCGATCAAAAAAGACTACAGCCAGGCCATTATCAAATTGGCCGCCGATATTTCTCAGGCGGTATCTGATTAAGTAGACTGCCGGAGGAAATGGGGAGTTAAGACAGTGGAGCTCGATTGAGGAGGTGGTAGTCCAAGACCCCGGGGTGGGCTCCCAAGCGGCAAGGGGGGAAAACAAAGTTCACTCACTCTTAGTTCAGCAAAAAACTTATTGACAGGAGGGATGATAATGAAAAAGACGGTAGGGTTGGGCTTGGTATTTTTCGTATTAGCTATCTCATTGCCTGGAGTGGTTCTGGCAGCAGACCAATGGGGAGAGATCGTCATTCCGAAAGATGCTCCTATTAAGATTGGAATGGGAACCGTTCTTTCAGGAGGCTATGCAAACTTTGGGATCGATATCAAGAACGGTGCTGAAATGGCTCTGATGGAAAAGGGAGAGATCCTTGGACACAAGCTCGCTCTCGAACCCGGAGACGACCAGTGCGAGGGAGCTCCTTCGGTCGCTCTCGCGGAAAAATGGGGTAACGATCCCACGATGGTAGGCGTCTTAGGCTACATGTGCAGCAGCGGAACGATCGCTGCATCGGATATACATAATAAATATAAACAAACGGTGATCTCTGCGTCTGCCACCGGTCAAGATGTCACGGCCCGTGGCATTCCCATCATTTTTCGGCTCTGCTGGAACGACAAGGTTCAGGGGAAGGTAGCAGCGGACTTCGTCCTAAAAAACAAGTGGATGAACGCTGCTTTGATTCACGACAAGAGCACTTATGGCCAGGGACTTGTGGATGTCTTCAAGGAAACCTACACCAAGGGTGGCGGTAAAGTGCTGGCCTATGAGGCCATTACACGAGGGGACAAGGATTTTAGCCCCATTCTTACAAAGATCAAGCCCCTCAACCCCCAGGTGGTCAATTTCGGCGGCATGGTTGCAGAGGGTACTTTGTTGATTCGCCAGATGCGCCGGATGGGGTATAAATCCAAATTCGTGGGATACGAAGGTGTCTACTCGGAAAAGGACTTTATCCAGGCGAGCGGTGACGCAGCTATTGGCGCGTATGCCACTTATTCAAAGACACCCCAGACTACCGTTTTTGCAGAGTGGCAGAAAAAATTCACGGCCAAGTATGGAGCGCCGATAGCCTACGCACCCCATGCCTACGATGCGGCCAAAGTCCTTTTGATGGCTGTCGAGAAAGTGGCACAGAAGCAGGGGGATGGGAGCCTCGTCGTTGGCAAAAAAGCCTTGAGAGACGCGGTGTCTGCGACAAAATATAGTGGGATCACAGGTCCGGTCAGTTTCGATCAGTACGGGGATCGAACTGAAATCGTGGTGACCGTTAACATCGTGACCTGTGAAGGCAAAAGATGTTTCTTCAAGGAGATAAACTAGCAGAGCTCGTTTTCTTCGTTGCTTTGGAATGGATTCGATGATTCTTCGGATTTGATAGCTGCCCTTAAAGGAGGGAGGAAAGTACTTCAAGGATTGCCTCCCTCCTTCGTATTACAGCATGGCTATGATCCGCTGGGCAAAACAGGATTGCAGAAACCCTGCTAAGCTCATTTTCACCTGAAAGGCACGAAAAGGTTATGTCTCTGATTCTTACTCCAGAACTCATCATAACCCAGATCATCAACGGGTTAACGATTGGTGCGATTTATGCCCTGATTGCGCTGGGCTATACATTGGTTTATGGGATCTTGCTCATGATCAATTTTGCCCACGGCGAGATCTTTATGTTTGGCTCCTTTGCCGGATACTTTGTCCTCGCTTGGTTCTTTCAATCGGGATTCACGGTGCAGCACGTCATCCTCTCTATCGTGATCGCCTTCTTGTTTGGAATGGTGGTCTCTTCCGTCCTCGGGATAATTGTCGAGCGCCTTGCCTACCGACCGCTGCGGAATGCCCCAAGGCTTTCACCGCTCATCTGTGCCATAGGTGTCTCCATCTTTCTACAAAACATCATGATGATTTTCATAAAGGCGAGGATATTAATGTACCCTGATGTGTTTCCTGAAGGAACGGTGGATATGGGTTCAATTTCTATTTCCTATTTCCAGATCCTCATCATTGCGGGTTCTATCCTCATGATGGCCGGGCTCTTTGTCTTCATCAAGAAGTCCAAAACAGGGAAGGCGATGAGGGCCGTGGCAGAGGATAAGGATACGGCTGCCCTGATGGGGATCAATGTGGATCGAATCATTACGACGACGTTTGCAGCAGGATCGAGCTTGGCAGCTGTGGCAGGCGTCATGGTAGGCATGTACTACAGTCAGATTGGTCACATGATGGGGTTCGTACCCGGGATCAAGGCCTTCACGGCCGCCGTGCTTGGAGGCATTGGCAACATGCCAGGGGCCATGCTCGGGGGGTATGTCCTTGGAGTCGCGGAGGCATTGGGGGTTCTTGTCCTACCAGCCCAGTATAAGGATGTCATAGCCTTCAGCCTCCTGGTCTTAATCCTGATCTTTCGGCCCCGTGGGATCATGGGAGAGGTAGTGGCGGAAAGGGCATGATGAAAAACATCTTGGCAGAGCGGTTGAATCGTGGATGGCAGGGCATTCTGACGATGCCCGGGTGGCTCCACTTGGTCCTGATCATAGGGTTCGTAACCATCCTTCCGCCTTTCATCGGGAACTACTGGACCCATGTTCTAGCTTACGTCGGCATCTATGTCATGCTAGGGATCGGCCTCAATATCGTGGTGGGGTTTGCGGGCCTCCTAGACCTGGGATACGTTGCTTTTTACGCCATCGGGGCGTATAGTTATGCCTTTTTTGCCTCTCCCAAGTTCGGGATACACATCCCCTTCTGGGTAATGGTCCCCGCATGTGCAGCCTTTGCTGCTTTCGGAGGTGCATTGCTCGGGATCCCTGTCCTGCGCATGCGCGGGGATTATCTGGCCATCGTCACTCTTGGGTTTGGAGAGATCATCAGGATCCTGATCAATAATCTCGATGCCCTCACCAATGGTCCACAGGGCCTTTTGAGGATTGATCCTCCCACCATCGGGACGTTCAAATTCACGACGCCGACTCATTTTTACTACCTCATCCTGGTGGGATGTCTGCTGTCCGCCTTTTTTGCAACTCGGCTGAATAATTCACGCATCGGCCGTGCCTGGATTGCCATGAGAGAGGATCAGGACGCAGCAGCCCTGATGGGGATCGACATTCTCAAATATAAACTGTTGGCCTTTGCCATTGGAGCATCTTTTGCAGGAGTTGGCGGGATTATATTCGCTTCGAAAATGGGCTCCATCTTTCCTGATGACTTCTCGGTGATGGTTTCCGTCAACGTCGTTTGTCTCATTATCATCGGAGGCGTTGGAAGCATCCCAGGAGTGATCCTAGGTGCCATCGTCCTTATTGGAATCCCAGAGGTCCTGCGTGCCGTGGCCATTTATCGATTGCTGGCCTTCGGCCTTTTACTGGTGATCATGATGATCTTCCGCCCCATGGGAATTCTCCCTTCGGCCCGAAGGAAGTTGGAATTGAAGAAGGAGGATTAACCCGGCAATGAATGGTTTGCTCCAGATCCGAAATGTCACAAAAAGATTCGGAGGGCTCCAGGCTCTAACAGATGTAGACCTTCTTGTCGAAGAGAAGATGATCGCCGGTTTGATCGGACCAAACGGGGCGGGAAAGACCACGCTTTTCAATGCAATTTCCGGGGTCTATGCGCCTGAGGAAGGCTCAATTCTCTTTCTTGGGAAAGAGATCATCGGGAAGAAGCGCCATCAGATCACGGCAATCGGAATTGCACGGACCTTTCAGAATATCCGCCTTTTTCCGAATATGAGTACCGCTGAAAACGTGCTGGTTGGCCATCACTGTCAAATGCACGCAGGTGTGTGGGGGGCAGTTACTCGGAATCGGAAAACGCTTCAGGAGGAAACCGCGGCCCAGAGGAAGGCGAGGGAGCTTCTCAGGTTTGTTGGCCTTGAGGGCCGAGAGGACCAGTTGGCCAAGAACCTCCCCTACGGTGACCAACGGCGGCTGGAGATTGCACGGGCTTTGGCCGTGGAGCCAAAACTTCTCCTGCTCGATGAACCCACTGCTGGTATGAATCCTCAGGAGACTCTTTCACTCACGCGCTTTGTCTCTCGAATCCGAGACGAACTGGGTCTATCTATCCTTCTCATTGAGCACGACATGCGGGTTGTCATGGGTATCTCGGATCAAGTCACCGTTCTAGATCACGGCATCAAGATATCAGAGGGGCCCCCTGAGGTCATTCAGAGAGATTCCAAAGTCATCGAGGCCTACTTGGGGAGGCCTTCCGAGCGTGTTCGAAAGCGCCCCCTTCCCTCCCGTCAGGATCTCTAGAGAACCGTATGACAGAACTTCTTAAGATCGATCAGATTCACACTTACTATGGCAATATCCATGCCCTTCAGGGTGTCTCTTTGACTGTCCATGAGGGAGAGATTGTCACTTTGATTGGAAGCAATGGAGCCGGGAAGACCACTACGATCAATACGGTCTCTGGGATATTAAAGCCGAAGGAAGGGGCCATCTTTCTTAATGGACAACAAATCCATACGCTTCGTCCCCACGAGATCGTGGCCAAGGGGGTCTGCCAGGCTCGTGAGGGAAGAAAGATCTTTACCCGGCTCTCGGTTCTAGAAAATCTGGAGATGGGGGCCTTCACCCGCAACGACAAAGCGGGGATTCGAGAGGACATGGAATGGGTTTACAAACTCTTTCCAATCCTGAAGGAGCGGAGACATCAGGTGGCTGGGACGTTGAGTGGCGGCGAGCAGCAGATGCTGGCAATCGCAAGGGCCCTGATGTCCCGGCCCAAACTTCTTCTCCTCGATGAACCATCGATGGGATTGTCTCCGCTCCTGGTAGAGACGATCTTCGACATCATCCTCGATATTAATGCTCAAAAAACGACGATTCTGCTTGTTGAACAAAATGCTCTAATGGCCTTTTTGATTGCCGACCGAGGATACGTTATCCAATCAGGGAAAATCGCTCTGACAGATACAGTGGAGAATCTGCAGAAGAACGAGAACATTCGGAAACTCTATTTGGGTGAAGAGATTGAGTCCAAATTATTAGGAAATTTATAAACCATAACATAACGCCCCCCTGGTGATAGCCGGAAAATTCAGCACAAGCGAATTCTGGGTTGAGGTAGCGGCGAAGCATGATGACTGTGCTCTATTGCATAAGTCTCCGTAAACTCTCTTCTATATAACATGCCGCCGCCAGGGCTTACGATAGATAACATCGTCTGAGGATGGTCCAGACCCCTAGAATTGCCCCTCTCATCCACAGAGCATGGGAGGAATGATTCCACGTCCCTGTCTTCGAGACTTGCGGCTCCACGGAGACGGCTACAGACATGGGATTGCTAATCACGCACAAAAAAATCAAGAATTCCCTTCGGGAGGAGTGATGGACACTATCAGAAGTCTCGTCGAAAAAGCCGTTGCAAAGACACCCGGAAAAGTCTTCTTTATCTTCAAGGATGAGGAAATTACGTACGAAGACTTCATCGACGCTGTAAAGAGAGTGGCGAACGGTCTTCTTTGTCTCGGTGTCAGGAAAGGTGACAGGGTTGCCATTTTGCTTCAAAACTGTGTCGAATTCCCATATGCATGGCTTGCGGCAAATATGATCGGAGCCGTCATGGTGCCCGTGAACGGGCGGTTCGTGGAAAAAGAAATAGGATACGTTCTTGGACATTCGGGGGCAAAAGTTCTGGTGACATCGAATGAATATCTTGAAGCGGTAGACAGTATCCAAGGCGAGCTTCCTTCTCTCGAGACGTTGGTCAATATAAATGGTCGGACAAGGAACACGATCGCCTTTGAGGACCTCCTTACCAACTCTCCGGAACTTCCACCTGTTGAGATCGAAAGTGAAAAAGATCTCGCAGTGATCCTTTACACATCGGGAACGACGGGGACTCCGAAGGGCTGTATGGCTACCCATGAATACTTCGTCAATCTCGCCAACGTAGAGGCCGATCTCTTCGAGCTCAAAAGCGAAGATCGTGTCCTTACGGCACAGCCTTTTTATTACATGGACCCACAATGGAACACACTCATGACCGTGGCCCGCAATGCCACTGTGATCGTTTCAGAAAAGTTTAGCCCCAGCAAGTTTTGGGATGAGGTAAGTCGGTACGGTGTCACCTGTTTTTACTGCATCGGTTCCATGACATCTTTCCTCTACAACATGCCCCCGTCCTCCCTCGACAAAGAGCACAAACTCCGGATGGTCCAGACTTCTGGGATCTCTCCCCGTATCCATAAGGCATGGGAGGAGAGATTTAATGTCCCGGTTTATGAGGTCTACGCTTCGACGGAGACCACGGTTGACATCGCTGTACCCCTCGGGGCTGACCGAAAAGCAGGGACCGCATGTATTGGCCGACCCATCTGGTATCGCGAGGCAAAGGTTGTCGATGATAATGATGCGGAGGTTCATCGCGGCGAGGTTGGCGAGATCATCCTGAGGAGAGGGCGGGGCATGATGCTAGGCTACTATAAGGATGAAGCTGCGACAGAACATGCCTTCAGGGGCGGCTGGTTTCATTCTGGAGACCTCGGCTTTATCGATGAAGATGGCGATTATCATTTCGCGGGACGGAAAAAGGACATTATTCGGCGGGGAGGTGAGAACATATCTGCTGCCTCAATCGAGCAAGTTCTCATGACCCATCCGGCGATCCTCGATGCTGCTGCTATTCCTGTTCCGGACAGCATTAGGGGGGAAGAAGTTAAGGTCTACGTAGTCCCAAGACCCGGCCAAACCATAGCTTTTGAAGAAGTCATAGAGTTTAGCAAGAAGAACATGGCGGAATACAAGGTACCGCGCTATGTTGAGATCCGGGAAAGCTTGCCGAAAACGCCGTCTGAAAGGGTGCAGAAGGAAAAGTTAAAGCAGGAGAAGAAGAATCTTGCCGAAGGCTGCTATGACCGGCTCGCACAACAGATAAATAAAAAAGCTGAAGAGAGGAACAGAAAACAAACCAAAACAGGAGGGTAAGACATTCAAAAACTGAAAATTACGAAAAGTCAGACACTTTTTGAAGAGGCTGTATCCTTCCCTGTGATGGGCATAAGGATGGCATCTCTCGCCTCCCGCTCAAGAGTCTGTTCAAAGCTTTCATTCACAGCCTGATTCAACGCCATCTTGGCCATCCGGGTTGACATTGGCGGGTTTTTTGCGATTTTTCTGGCCAAGTCCATGGCGACCTGTTCCAGGGCAGCCAAAGGGGTTACTTCATTTACCAACCCCCATTCCTTGGCTTCCTTCGCTTCGATCATCCTGCCTGTAAGAACCAGTTCTTTGGCCCTTCCGAGACCAACAAGAAGAGTAAGCATCTTGGTTCCTCCATTGGTGACCGTGGTACCTATAGTCGTCTCCGGGAAGCCGAATTTGGCTCCTTCAGCGGCGATCCGGATGTCGCAGTTCATGGTCCATTCGCACCCGGCTCCGAGAGCGTAATCCTGTACTGCCGCTATGACGGGTTTACCCATTCTCAGAATGATCCTGGTGGTTTCCTGGAGCTCTTCGATCAAGGTCAAGCTTTCTTCCAGTGTTGCCCCTGCCGTATCCTCCGTTATATCGTGGCCCGCACAAAATGCCCTCCCTTCGCCCCTGAGGATAACCACCCTGATCTCTGGATCCATCTCCACCTCTTTCAGCGTCAAGAGGAATTCCCTTGTAAGCTGATTGTTTGCCGCATTCAACACTTTGGGCCTGTTGAAACTAATAACTGCAATGCCGTCTGTCTTCCTGCACGTTACGAAATCCATTTCTACCTCCTGTGAGATAAATGGGAAAAGATGACCTAAAACAGCCTTCCAATTGCCTACCGCTTAAAACCTCCAGAGTTTTCAAGAAGTTTCTGGAGCGGTGGGGCGGTCGCCCCCTCGACCTACTGATTACGAATGGAAGTTAAAGTTGAGCATTCGAGGAAATCAGCAAGTTATCGGAAGGCTAGTGTAATTTCTGGCGGTAATTTACACAGTGGGCTCTATTTCTTAATATTGTCGTGCTAAACCCCCTTTCTGTTATCCCACATCGGTACGGATACAGCATTATTCCCCTGCCCTTTTATGGGAGCGATAACGATAACCTGGTCTTTCAAGAGTCCGTCGCAATTAACCAAAAACAAAAACGATTTCCCCTGTTGGTTGAGGTGAGAAAATTCGGATGCCTGACCTCTTGGCCCTAAACTTTGCACGAGAGGAAACTTAACCTTTTGATCACTTTTACAAATGAAATGTTTTCGATATCATCAACGAGGACTCAGTACAATTTCTTTGCCGGATTACTTTTCGAATCCTCAATCATCTTGCTGTTCTGATCGAGTATCTTATTGAGCCGCTCCTTATCCGCTTGCGTGAACTTCCCCGCTGCCGTCAGACGTTTTTCTTCTTGCTGTACGTAGTTTAAGTTGTCCAGAAGTGTTTTTGACCCATCCTGGGTAAGCGCCTTTGACTTGATCCCTTCGTCAATCCTCTTCTGCTGGTTTGCAATCCGCTGCTGGATCTGGGGCGCCATTGCCGTCACAGGGTTATTCTTCTTGTCCTCGATCATCTTGTTGTTCCGGTCGAGCATATTTTGGAGCCGCGTCCTCTCAGCATCCGTCAGTTTTCCATCTGCCATCAGGCGTTTCCCCTCTTGCTCTGTTTGGTCTACATTGTTCCGGAGTATCTTGGCTTCTTCCTGAGTAAGCGCCCCTGATTTGAGCCCTTCGTCAATTCTCTTCCGCTGATTTGCCAACCGCCACTCCATGTAAGGCGCCATTTGCGTCACTGGATTATTTTTCTTATCTTCGATCATCTTGCTGTTCTGATCGAGCGACTTGTTGAGCTGCATTTTTCCCTCTGACGTAAGCTGCTTATCCGCCGCCAGACGTTCCTCAGTTTCCTTTATCCGATTTAGATTGTCCCGAAGCACTTTTGCCTCATTCTGGGTAAGTGCCCCTGACTTAACTCTCTCATCAATCCTCTTCTGCTGGTTTGCAATCTGCTGTTTGATGTCCGGGGCGGGAGGGCTTGCTGCGAAAGCACCGGTGATCGTGATTCCTACAAAGAATATAACGACTATGAATACTGCCCAATACGTTATCTTTTTCATAATGACCTCCTAACAAATTATTTTGTTACGAGATGGGGAATACAATTTAACAACTTATACCATATGATAACGAATGTCAAACCCAAAAAAACATTGGGCCACATTTCCTTTATGACCTGAGCAGAATGCCAGTGCCAGGATTGACAGTTTCTGCCACAAGGTGTAGATTGGAAATCGTAATTGACAGACAAAGTGCATATTCGACTCTCCAGTTCCAGAAGTACCTATGAATCCGTTCAGCAATAAATGAGATAACAACCTCGTTCAAAAGAATCTCGAAGTCCGTAAAGATTAATCTTTTGATGAGGCTATTGTTTTTTGCTCTCGTTGGTACGCCTCAAATGAAAGAAAAGAAAATCCTAAGAGCCGCCGAAACAAAAGCACCTATCATTACCCATGCTTTTGCAGTCGATAAGGGTTATTACGGATATATCTGGAAAATTTATATCGAGGCAGAGGATCCGGATGCTGACATGGAAAAAATTGCTGTGACCGTGAATCAGGTTGGCTACGGTCAATACCCAACTGATTGGATCATCCTAAAGCCCCATTATCGGGGGCATCTTATCGGATACCTTCAATGGAATACCTTCAGTTCAAAGGCCGCGTATTTGACAGAATGGACACAGATTACGGTGAAGGTTTCCATTTTTGACGAGTCGGGGAATGAAAGTAACGAAGTAGTTTTTCGATTTACATTCGAGTCGGGGGTAAAGGATGAAAATCAGTACCAGCTCCCTGCTCCGTTCGACACGGGGAATATCCCACGGTTAGGGCATATTATGATTGATTTGTTTGATGGGAAGTGGCGGTACTGAAAAAACTGAGTCATCGTCTTTGTGGAGATTCAAGGGGTCGTTACCTCCTAACGAAAGCGAAATTATGGGGTTTAAGCACTGGGGGGTTTGGAGTCATTTCTAACTCTGCCATCCCTCTTTGGCAACTGGATATCAATTGCCTTTTTTGAGTATTTTGTTAAGATCGACCACTAAGAAGTTTTCCTAATTTCCGATCGTTTTCTTCCAAGACCTGAACAAATCTTAACCCGTATTGATACCCCTCCCCTTCTTTCTCCACGCAAGCGTTTTTCCAAGTGATTTCAGCGAATACTTCAAATTCTCCCAATTCATATTCTGCCGAGAACAAGACAGTCATCTTCAATTTTGTACCGATTGGGATGTCTTCGGTAGAATATATAAGAAAGCCACTCTCTCTCGCATCTATAACAATCCCCCCGTGAGCACGAGCATCATGCTTCACCCGATATTCAAGAGGCAAGTCCATATGCACACGGGGATATTTTCTCCTATCTTTGAAATATTCTTTTCCTGGTCTATAAACTGAATTACGATGAACTATTTTACCCGAATGTTCATCTTTTCCTATCTTCATAAAAAAGATGTTATTAACATCTGCATTGTCACCCACAAGCTCTTTCGCCACATTTATGACCGACTCTTTGGTTATTCTTTCAGAATTCCTTCTCCTTTCTGGTTGTACCCCGATCGACTGATACCCCTTTATTGGGTCACGCCAGTAAAATTCGTATATCATGTATCTAATCCTTCGTCTTGCTCTATTTAATTAGCAATTGTGGTGTGGGTTAGGGTGGGTTGTTGTAAAAAAAGGCAGAGCCGAATTGACCCTGCCGTTGCCCTTCTCCAATTGAATATAGATTTACTTTTCAAGTCCTACATTTCTGTCTGAACCAAATAGATGTCATTGACATCTGGATGATCCCCTATAACCTTCCATGCCCAACTCAATGCAGACTCCTTTGTTATCCTTTCTGGATTCTTCGTTCTTTCTGGAAGTAATTCCTTCCTCTTAACCCATCTCCTGTCTCCGTTCATCATGCCCGCTTGCTTTAAAACCTTCTTCACGTATCTCTCCGTCACCGCTCGGTTTGAATCTGGATTCCCACTATGATAGTGTTGCAATACCTTCTCCCACGACACATACATCTTGTATAGATCGCCCAAATATCGGATACCACAACGCAGGTTCTCTTCTGGGTTATATGCCAAATGCCAACTCTTCCCCTTCATGAAAATGTTCCAGACTTCCTCCGATACTTGCATTAGACCTCGGCAATCAGCCTCGGATTTGGCACGAGGGTTTCCAGATGACTCTGCATGGATGACCGCATAGACTAACTCGACGGGAATATCAAAGGCCTCTGACTCAATGCTTATAAGCTCCGCCAGCACAAAAGTCCCGAATCACTTCTCTAATAACCCGAAGGGCGGAGTTCCACGGGCATTGCCCGTTGGCATCTACAGTCGATTAAATTGATCTACACACTTTCCCGTTGACTTTTCTATTCAGGTTTCATAAACTCAACCTTAAATTTCACTCTAAAATGAATTTTTTCGGAAAGTGGTTCAGTGAAGAAAGAAGAAGGTGAAACTAGACTCGGTTACGGAACTTCGAATCGTGAAAGGAGAAAACATCCTAGGTTTAACGTAGATTTGCCGATTGAATATAGTCCGACTGGCATATTCGTCAAACACGGCCGTGCTGTCAATGCCAGTGAGGGAGGATTACTTGTCTACCTTCAAGAGAAAATGGAGATTGGTAAACAATTAGTGCTGAAACTATTTTTTCCTCCTGGT
>Ga0153915_10003735_pt1 | contig 13980 bp, 1 predicted proteins | sample Opewatmetagenome_2_FD_107003 | JGI IMG/M metagenome (GOLD analysis project Ga0153915, IMG submission 107003) | Freshwater wetland microbial communities from Ohio, USA - Open water 3 Core 3 Depth 3 metaG | ecosystem: Environmental > Aquatic > Freshwater > Wetlands | place: USA: Ohio, Lake Erie... | reverse complement strand
GCCAGAATATACAGCTGGGTCGCCTCATTGATCGATTCGATCGTCTCCTGACGAAACAGCTGGTCACCCCACGCGATGAGCGTTCGGATGTACTTGATAAGGACATTCTTCTGATAGGCCACGGTGCGCATGCGCGCGATGAGGTGTGGATTGAACGGGTTGCCCCGCCATTCCTCGACCTGTGCGCGCAGTTGAGCATCGCCCTTGGCGATTGCGAGCATGATGTTTTCAATCTTCTGTTTGTAATAGTCCGCCTTGGTCGCTTTGTAAAAAGGTTTTGTAATCCAGAACTTTTGTTGCGGTGTGTCCGGGTCCGGTGTCGCGGTGTCAGTGCTCATCGGATAAAAGATGTAATGGAACCATTCCAGGGCTTCTTCAAAGCGTTGGTTTGTGCTCAGCTTGTTAGCGATGAAGAAAGGCACATGAAAGAATAATTCCCAGTTGTACGGCGCATATGTACCGGTGTAGGTGAAGTCCACGTCTTCCACTGGATACGGTTGCGCCACGTTTGTATCGGGTTGATAGTCCGAGAAGTTAAACGGAACCGGGCTACCCGGGATACTGGCAGGAGCCACCTGGATCGTTCTATTCAGCAATCCCTTGATGCCCCATACGTTCAACTCCTTGATGAAAAGTTCAACAAATGGGTGGTAGTGAATGAAGAATTGAAAGGAAGAAATCAGCCTGGTATGCCACGCTCGCGAAACATAGGTTAATTCCGTGTGCCAGCTGTAGTCCACAAAATAACCGTGCCGGTCGTCCCACACAAAGAAGGAGCCGTTTCCCGGGAACGCATTCGCCTGGGAGTCGATAACTGAAAACGTCTGTTCGGACTTAATCTGGCGGAGCAGCCGAATCGTAGCTGCGTTCTCGTGGGCGGATTGCAAAGGGGGACCGGCACTCTTCGCTTCCGATGTGTAATAGAAATATTGTGATGATTTATTGTGCCGGATCAGATTGTTATAGAACTGGCTGTCTGGCGGCGAAATGAGCCACTCCGTCGAGGCATTCACGGGTGTGATCTGGCTGCCGATCTTTTCAAAGAGCGACGAACCTGAAGGGGCTCGAGATTCGGGTTGATCTGAGTGATAGACACGCGCTTGGATGAACGGGGCGAGCCGCGTACGAAAGTCTATGTTCTCGGGATAGTTGCCGCCGGTTTGAGATTGGTCAACACGGGCAGGCATATTGGACAGGACCTTGGGAGTCCACTTCCCTTTCTTCCATTCGGTCCAGAACAAACGAATCTCCCAGTACTTGTCAGCCTGTGCTTGAATACCTGCTGTCTGCCCGGCTGACGGTACAGGAAAACTACTTGGTTCAACGGCCTTGTCCAGGAACTGAGGCCACAATAAGTACAGCCTGCGATTGTGAATGCCAGCGATCAAGTGGTTAGCGTTTATACCCGCATCGACAGTGACCCACGTCGTCCAGCGTGCGCCATTGATTCGCTTGCGGTAGTAGTATTCGGGGGCTTGGCTGCTGCGTGAACGGCCAAAGACGTGTAAGACTGATTCGTCCTGGCTGATGATCTCGTCGTACATGGCCCGGACTTCCAGGTTCGCAACCTTCTCGAGCTTTTCCAGGTAGTTAAGATATGCCTGTTCCGCGGTATCCTTTGTGACGTCGTTCTGCATCAACTCTTTCTCCAGGTCAAGAAAGAAGCTGGATTTTTCATCACGCAATTCCGGCTCGATCCAGTTCTCCGGATACAGAAACACCTTACGGTTGGCCTCCCATACCCGGAACCGCTTCATCCAATTCCACTGCTTCCATTTGGGGTCGAGATCGGTCTTTGCCAGGATGTCGACTTCGAGGTTCAGGAGACAACGCTGAACAAACAACTGAACGGAGGCCGCTGCTTGTTTCAAACGCGAGGTCAGAGCGCACTCACTCATCTCCACATCGATCAGGAAGTAGCTGTACAGCCCGTTGCTGTCTGACCAGTTTTGCCCCTTCGATTGATCCGGGTGGGTCACCAACCAGCTGACCAGCACTTCGCGCTTCCTCGCGCGGAATTGATCTTGTAGAGGTTGAATTACTTGTTGCCACTGTGCCAGGTCGTACTTGGACTTGACGGTCTGCTTGAGACTCTCAGCCACCACCTTTGTGGGTTCAGCACTGGACCAGGCGATGGCACGATCGGCGTTTACACCTAGACGCCGCAATGTGGTTCTACAATCGGCAAGGCGAACGAGGTTTGCTGATTGCCTCAGCTGTTGCTTAATGACATCGAAAGCCGCAGCTTTTTCGACCCAGTGAAAAGCCACCGCCAATGACGTAATGTCGGCTGCGTCCCATACCATAAGCTGGGCCAGCGCCGCGATGCCTGCGTCGGACGACTGGGAAGCGTCCAGCACATTTGTAGCAAACTCGAATGCTGTCAGGTCGGATTTGGGCAGAGTGTTTTTCCAGGCAAAGAACTGCTGGATGGCCAGCCATTGGTCAAGCGGCAGCTGGGCGGTGCTGTCAACGGGAAAGTCCCTCGGGTGCATCCAGCCCATGTCAATAGCGTGGTTTCCCTCCAGCCACCAGGTCACTTCAGGCGGTTTCATCTGCAGCTTTGTGATCATCAAAGCGTTCTTATGCAGCAGACGCAGCGATTTGAAGGCTGCGGGAAAGTTTGTCTCCGACAAGTCAAATTGGAATGACCCGTCTGAGAGTCGGTCAAGTAGACGAGAGTCGTTGATATTTGTCCGCAGGTTATCTGTTCCACCCTGAAGATGCAGGGTGGTGAGCAGATTACTGGTGGTCGGTACGTCCGATTGCAGCAAATCGGCGGTCTTCTGTTGAGTAAGCAACTCGTTCTGTGTGCGAAGCAGAAATGTCTGCAGGGCGGGCTGTACGTATTCGAAGCGCTTGTCCACTTCTGTCTGAAGGTCAGCCGGAGAAAGGCCGGCCGGAATTGCTCCGAGTCTCGTCTTTGCGAGGGTCGTGTCCAGCACACCCGTGAAGAAGGAATCGATCAGCGCGTTTCGTTGGATGACTGTGCCATCCCAGGTGCCGTCAATAATCGAAAGCGCAACGACCTGGTCCTTGTCTTTTGCGAGAGCGGGCAGAACACCGAGCTTGCTCTTGACGTAAGCGTCCTTCGTTTCCTCGGTTTTCAGGCTCATATCGTCGGTGATTTTTTGCAGTCCGGCGCGCAGGGAATCCAGGAAAGTCACGATAGCCTTATCTTCGAGCGCCAGTCCGGAATTGGCCGTGAAGCGATGTGCCAGCAGGTAATCCAACTCCGGAATGGTGAATTCTGACCTTGCAATCTTCTCTGCCAGCTCCAGAAACTTCCGCGTACTGCGAGGCGCTGAAAACGGATCCTGCGCAGACAGGCGCTTAAGTCTCAAGAATGCGTCAGGATTGAGATTGAGGACCTGAGCGAGAGCCGTGGTGCGGAAAATGCCGCTCAAGATTGTCGCGTCAAGGTTGGCGGTCGTTGCAATCGAAAGATCGTCTAAGATCAGACTGAGATCGTCCTCTCTTATGCGAAAAGCCGCGAGAATGCCCGGCACTTTGGCGGCAATCGGTCCAGCAATCTGTCCGGGCGTGGATGGGAAGTTTGCCACTGCATCGACCAGCTTGTTGAGGAACAGACGCTGATAAAGCGTCTGGACAACGACTCCATCCTGGGCCCAGTCAAAATAAATATTGTTGTCGATCGGGTTGTAAAAGCTGTAGATCGCCCGCCAGTCGAGGCCCGTCCGCCTCCGCAGTCGCTCCATCTGTGAAATGTCTTGAAGTACCGCGTCTGTAATACGCTTGTCCGTGAGATTTGGATCGGGATTGCTGTCGGGCAGGAGCATATCCAGCTCCCACATTGAGCAACCCAGCTTCCGCCAGAGTCGGACGAAACGATGCATGCGCGACAGCGCATCCTCAGTGAGATTTCGAATCGTAAAGGTGGACGTGTCACAGTTCGCCGCGTTGGGATCCGCAGTGTCGAAAATGTAGATGCTCCCGTCAGGATTGACATACTGCATGTCGAGGAGTTGTAAGAGTTCTTTGTAGTTGAGGCCACTGCGGTTCAGCATCACGTTGACGCTGCTCAGCACGGCGATCCATGTGCCCGCGATGTTTTGAGTCGCGTCACCCGGATTGTCGGGATTAGGTATGTTATTTCCGCTTTCCGCGAGACCCCAGTAGTCCCAGGGCTGTTTACCTGGAAGCGTGCCTGTAAGTATCTGCCGTTCTGTTTCTGTGAGAACCAGCCACGCAGCGTCACTTTGCAAATCGGTGGGAGACAGAGTGACGTTATCCTTCAGCCGCTGCTGGAACAGTTCGAGGAGGTAAGGTTGAGATACTCCGAGATGATCAAGATAGGCGCGCGTTTGAAGGTGCCATAAGTCGAATGGCAGGTTGAACGGGAAGACTTCACCCTGGAGCTTACTGTAGGCGTCTAAATTTGTGTATTGCGGATTCGCTCGCAATTCTGCAGCGGAGAGAAATGTCTGGTGCGTCTCGACTGACTGAAGTGTGGTGCCGTTCTTGATGATTTTGTACGCATCGTGCGCATCGCGGACAACCCACTGGCCCCGGCTGTCGGGCGAGTAAACTTGGGCGTCGGGAGCGACAGCTATTCCCTTTGCAGTAAATTCATTGAGCACCGAAGCCTTGATCGTGCCCTCAACTAGGTCGGCTTCAATCGCTGAATCGAGCACCACCGCGGCAGGAGGCGCCACGACGTCTTCAAGGATCTCGTTAACCAGATCAATGTACGTAAGAGGTGTATTGATGTTCTCGCAGCTCAACTCAATCTCGCCCAGGTCGGGACGTCGTTCGAGCAGCACCTGTTGCACATTTTTCCCCGCGTTAATGGAAGACCCTTGCGTGTTGCGCTCGCCAAGGAAACGCAGGACGTCCACGAAATAGGCCGCCGGGCTGTAAACAGACCTGCAGTAAGTACACTCGCAGTAGTCCAGCGAACCAAACAGCGTTTGGAGGTTCGGCAAAGTGGCGATTTTGGCCTGGGTCGCTGAATCGGGTGATTGCGAGGGCACGGCGTACGGCACGGCACCGTTCACTGAGTTGTTGTATTCGCCGAACAGAACCAGGGCTGTCGCATAAAGGCTCTCAGCCCTGCGATAGATTTGCTTTGCGTCAATCTTGTTAATTCCAGAAGCGGTCGCGGCGGTTAGAAATTGACCCTGTCCCATGAAGTAGATCTGCTGGGAAGAATCTATCTTCTGCACAAGCAATGCATTTACCGCTTCGTGAGTAGGCTTGAGTTTGAAGAGACGTTGAGCGGACTTGAGATCACGAAGAGTCGTGGTGCTGTCTTTGACGCCCTGAAGCGCATCTGGGTGCGCGGCAATGTAGTGGTCCAAGCGGAAGCGATCCAGGTGGAAATCGGGATTGTTTTCGAAGAATCGGACGACATCAGCCTGGGCCCGGAGCGGGCTCTTCTCGGCGCGCGCCAACTTCCCGGCGAAGGACGCAGTCGGATACAGACGTTCAAACTGTTGATCCAGAATTACCGCGTATTGCTCCAGTTTGGCGTCCGGAGTGTCCCCGTCGATATTTGACGGTACGCCGATCGGTTTCCCATCGGAACCCGGGCGCATAAGCAGCTTTTTCCAGTCGTCCCGGCTGTACTTTGCCAGTTGGAGATTGCTTTTCAGGTCACCGCGCTGGAACCTTTTGACTAATTCACTTACAAGCGGAATATGGTTGCGAGTAAGCGCCCCCAATTCAAAGGAGAGCTTTATTTGTTTAACGGTCTGAGGCTTCAAAGTCCTATCGCTTCCGAGCTTTTCCCAGAAGCTGGCAATGGTCCCCGTATGATCCGAGAATACATTCATGAACGCGGTCTGTTCCTGTCCTGAGACTGCAGAGATCTGTAACAATTCGCCGATCGTACCTTTGCCCCCACCAAAGACAACTTCGGCTGCATAACGCAACTTGATTTGGCGTAAGGTTTCGAGGATTTCTTTACTGCTATCACCAACCCGGACTGGGACCAGATTGCTTGCAACTCCCTTTTCGAGAAGAGAAAACTGTAAATCCGGAATCATCCCAGCAAGACTGCTAAGGATCTTGTCTTCGAGCAAAGTCACCCGGTCGGGATATCGCAGATCTTGAAGAAAGGAGTTGTAGAAAATTGACGGCTGATTTTGGCGCAGGAAAGCAAAAAACACTTCCGGTCTTAACGGAGTCTTTTCCCGCGAGGTTTTGTCTGCCAGCCGGAAGCAGGCCATCCACGTGGCGATAACCAGTCGACTGCGATTGGTTTCACCGGCTAAGAATGAAATGTCTTGATATTGGTCGTCTTCACGCAGTAGTTGCGGGGCAACGTCTTCGAGCAACGGAGTCAGCATCTCGGTAAGACGCTCCCATTCAGACGGACCCTTGTATGGATTTCCCCCTACGGTAATGTCCAGTTGCAGTTCGCTGGTTACGTTAAATTGAATCGGGGTCTTGTGAAGCAACTTCCCGTCCGGCTCCAAGACTTTCATCACCAAATCGGCGGAGTCCTTCTCGGCTTGGCGGAACTGCGATTGTTTGTAGCGGATGTCGTAACTGCCTTCGTGGGTGGGAGAACTGCCCAGCAGTTGTTCCGAGCGCAGATCTTGGTCAAAAGCCTGGACAATCACGTCAAGCAACGGCTCGCCATTCTGGTTTCGCACTCTCCCATATACCCGGAACCACGGTTCATTAGGATTGTCGTCCACAGCGGGCGGCGGATTTGATGGCGGCTTGAAGGAGCTGCCAGAGGTCTTGGATGGCGTCGCTGGTTGAACTGGTTTCTGAACATCGCCCGAACGCGGGGGTGTATCCGGTTTCGAAGGCTTCTGGGCACGAAGGGACGGTCGCCGAGCAGCAACAAACGGTGCGACCGCCTTCTCAAGGTCATTCAGGATTGAGCTTACGCCCGGTTGTTGTTGAGTCTCTGCGGTCGCCGTGACTTTGAAGGATGCTGCGAACTTCCTTTCCTTGCGCTGCTGTTCAGGGGAAAAGGGTACGTATTTATCGCCGCAGCGGCACAGCGGAATATACTCCACCACTTCGCCGGACCGAAACGGTGGAAACACGGCACGATAGTATTGATTTTTCCCCAATGAATCGGAGCGAACCCAGGGAGCTGCAACCTCCTTTACGTTCTCCGGATCACTACTGATCCGGTACAAAACCCTAACGATATGACTGGCATCTTGGGGACGAATGCCAACCGTTAGAGGTACAGATGTACCAGCGGGAACGACATCACCGGGAGCTGGTGCGTCAGATGTTCCAAACCACAAGGTCATGCCGTCTTGTTCGTATTGCATGGCGATCACTCGAGCACGAGAGGTGTCAACTGCGAATTGGTCGAACAGCTTGTTACATTTTGATTCCGCTTGTGCGGGCTTAAGGCTGCGTGCTAACACCGCTCAACTGAGAGTGGCCACGACCCTGTCGTCGTTTATCCGCAAGCGGAACTGTTCCACTACAACGAAAGTCGCATCACCTTCGACCGTGCGACACTCGACGTGCGCGTCCCATGGGATCGGTAGGTCCACCGCAGCCCCTCCTAGGGAAAAGATAACGCCAGTTCGTTTCGGTGCTGCCTCGCTGAACCGGAATCCTTCTTCTCGCAGTTGGGGCAAAATCGGCGTGATTTGCGGTATGCCCGAATCACCTAGCGGAGTCATAGCTTCTTTGTGAAGATCGGGAGACACGATCACGCAGTACGGCCCATGCTGGCGACCATCACGGAGTTTTTCGATACCCTCAAGGATGCTGTCAACAATGGATTTTTTGTCGGGGATTGGCGCCGGATCTGCCCTGAACAAACCCTCTTGTTCGTCGAGTGTCTTATTTTCATCCTTTATTGGGAGCTTAAGTCTTTTGAAGACATCCGTTGCGCGCTTGCCATGAAGGAGTATGACATCCTCTGCGAAGGCAAGATCAGAAGCCGGTCGGAGCGCCAGGCGCGCGGCGAGAACTTCGTCGGCAAATTGTTGCTGAGCGAGCAGGAACTGCAAGGAAATCTTCACTGGCGCCAGCTTCGCGGACGGTCTGATGTTCACCGGTGGATCGGCCTCGACCTTAAAGCTCTGAACCACATCTTCGTAGGAAGACTTCCCAGGAACAATCGGAATCAGAGGAGGATCCGTACGAATCCTGCCAATTTCAGACTTGATTTGAAGACTGATTCGAGCCGCGAGATCCTGGCCCCACTTCAGGTCATAGGTTCCGTTACTCATCTTTTTACCCTTTCCTTTCGTATCTGGCTCATCGTATAAGAAGCTAACTGGCCCCAACTACCAAAACGATCCGATAAATCCAGCTATGCCCCCAACAATCGCACCTATCGCAGCGGCGGGTGCCGCTCCGATCCCAAAAAACCAAACCCCCACTGCCGCCCCCACCGCTGCCCCGACGGCAGCTCCGGAAGCCGTTCCCGCCAGTACGCCTGCCGTCTTGCCATAACGAGGAGTGACTATGCCTTCAACAATGTCGCCCACGAGATAGCCCGCCCCCGCACTGATGAGAGCGGTGCCTGCCACGGCAGCCGGTGCAGCTGCTGCTGTTGCTGCTACTTCTCCAGCAAGCCCCGTTGTCGCCCCGCTCGCTTGGGCATATACGCCAGCGTATTGAATGGCCCCTTCAGCTTCGACGAACCCCGGAACGAATCCCCGCGCAAGCGTCACCGTGGTTGCACCAGCAAAGGTACCCACTGCTTTAAATCTGTTTACGCCTTCAAAAGTATAGGTAACTGATTTTCCGAAATTCCTAACTCCTTCGGCAGCACGCTGTATTGGCGTCTGAGATGGCAACTTGCCTCCCACATCTGGTAGGCGTTCGTCGTTGAATTTGTAGGACAGTTGCTCCTGGGTTTCCCGATCCATGGAACCAGAGAGAATGGGATTCCCATGAGCCTGGTTTGCCGCTCTCATTCTTTGATTACTGGCGAGAGCGACGTCCTCCACATAATCAACAGGTTGATTATTAGCAATGTTTTGTTTTATCGATCGTGTCGCCGCGTTGTCTCCAGGAGTCTTTGTGTCAGAGACAGCCTTCGGAGACACGATTGTCGGCGTGCTCTTTGACTCCGCTCGCGCGGGATCACCAAAAAGCTTGTCCTGAGCACGGGGTGTTTCATGTTCTTTAATGGTTTGAATCGTACTCGGATCTTTCGGATCCGTGTATGTTGGCTTAGGCTGACTTCCCCATGTCGCCACGTAACCAGGCTGCCCGACGGACGGTAGCCTTGGTTTTCCAGTTTGAGGGTCGAGCCATTCGGCGTTGAATACTGGAACTTGTTTCCCCCTGTAATTTACCCATTTTTCCAACCTCACGGTTCCGGGCGTGTAAGGATACTTTGGGTCGTTCGGAGGATGGAGCTTCTCAAAATCAGCAACTGTCTGGACTTTAGACGAGGTTGTTTCAAAGACGGTCTTTTCGCCAGCCGGATTCAAGTCACCCGGTTGCTTCTTCTTACCATTATTGCCATCCGGATCCCTGAACGTTATCGGGTTGTTGTGCGTGTAGCGATAGAGGTTTAGTCCATCTACAAAACCGGAGATGTCGGGGCTCACCCATCGACCCAACCACTCGATGTAGTATCGAGTTCCGAAGTAATACATTCCAGTCTCGTCGTCGCGCTCCTTCGCGCTGAAGCGGTATCGCTTGAGGCTAAGGTCGAAGCCCGGCTTGGCCGATCGGTATGCAGAAGTGCCGTATGGATGAAACTCTTCGTATGAAATAACTTCGCCATTCTCGTCAGTTTCAAGAAGAGTCGAGCCGTTTTGATTGCCGTACTGATAGCGAATTAGCGGCACGTTTAACGAATTAGCGCCATCTGCATTGATCTCGTCCTTCGTTTTTATGTCGACCTGAGCGATTCGGCCAACGTTATCGGAAATATGAATGGTGTGTCGTTCGAGGTATGCTGGATTGTTGCCCAGCCTTTCGCGATATATTTCGATGGCGCCAAGATAGATGCGTTCAATCCGGATGCCACCTTGGCGTTTAATCACTTTGCGAGCGCGCCGTCCGGTGACGTCATACTGATAATAGGCATTGCCACCGCCGCCCAAATCCACGTGTTGTAACTGATCCAGAAAGTTCCACTCTAGTTCGTTCGGATTGGGAGTGCGAAAGCGGGTGATATTTCCATAATCATCGTAACTGTATGTGGCAGTGTAAGGACCGTTGTCAGGGTCGCCAGGGCGGCTCGTCGAAGCGAGTTTATTGGTTCGATCAGTGGAGTCGTCTTGATATGCATAGCGGTAGTGACGGGTCCAGGCTCCTGTTGTGGTGGATGTGGAATGACTTATCGTCAACAAATTACCAAGCAAGTCATAATCATAAAACTCTTTATAGGTACGTACGGCCGTCGCGTCATTTGTATGCGGCAGCTGTGGAACAAAATCTATGTCGCGATCATCAGGAATCGTACTATTCGTAAGTCCTGCATGCTCTCGTCCAGTTGCCTTCACAAGTTGATATAGTGCATCGTATTCGTACGATCCTTCCGCCTTCACGACAGTATTGCGGAAGTAGTATGTCTGCTGTGCGTCATCGCGAAAATGTGTGATATTGCCAACCGGATCGTAAAAGCACCGGAAATTCTGTAAATAGTTACTCTCAGAAACGTTGTTTGACTTCCGTGTGATCTGCTTGGCCAAACGAAATGTTCGTGGATCGTAAAAGTACTCTGTAAGGAGTTGGTTGCCATGCAGTACATACTTGCGTTGGCCTTTGGCGTCGTAGTCTTGCTCTTTCAGGAATTCGACGAATGGACCCTTGCCTTGTAGTTGCAGTTGTAACGATGCCAGGAAGTTTCCGTGATTGTAGAACGACTTCACGATCGTTCCACCAGGCAACGTAACCTGCACAGGTCGGTTCAGGGCATCATAACTGGTCTGAAGCCTAAAACTCTCTCCAGTCTCAAGTGCTGAAGCTGAAGCTGAGTTGATGGCTGCATAGTCCGGCTGTAACGGCAATGCCTTCCAATCGGGCACAGTTTGGTAGTTGCGTACGAGAAAGCGCTCCACACTGGTAGGGTTCCCCTTGAAATCCACCGCTTGGATATCGACAACGCCTGTAGGCCCAAATACCTGGTGAGCAACTCCGAGCAGATTCAAATTGACCGCGTCTGGATGACGATCGCCATACACGACATAGTTGAATAAGATTTCGGGGTGGCCTGTCTCTTGGCCGAACATGCTAGTCGGCCGATGCAGGACATCGTATTCCAACCTAAACGCGCGTCCGGAATCGTTCCATGTGCAAACGAGAGCACCTAGCGCATTCACAAAGGAAAAGTTGACGCCTTTTTCCGCGCTCTCTGCTTGTATCGGAGGACCGCCTGCCATTCCTGTAAAGCCGCTGGCAACTAAACGCTGTTGTTGATCGAATACTTTTGTGTTGCGGCCAGTAACGTCGATCTCAGTTCGAATTGACGCGGTTCTTCCGCCGCCGTAATCCGATATGGCATATACGGGCCGACCTAAGCTATCGAGGTGCAAAGAAGCATTGGTGTTGGCGTGCTTAGCAGTGAGCCAAGCCGACCGACGTTCCGGACTGTTTTGAGGTTCGCTTTCTGCTGTTGGACTGGGACTTCCACGGTCCTTATACCACTGGCTCTCGAGAACAGTGTCGTTGGCATCAAACAACTGTTGGCTCCAGGAGTTCATGACGACGCGTGTGAAGCTACCGTTCGGCAGATCGGTGCGGATGTTACGCCCGAGTGCGTCATAGTACAGAATGGGCGTGACACCAATCATTCGTAGTGTCTTCTCATCCTCGTATTCATGCGTTGTGCTGAAGTAAGGCTCATAGTTCTTGACTGGATTGCCCTTATTGTTGACGATTACACGCCCGTTACCCACCCAGCGCGGATCAGCATCGATTTCAGAAACAGCGCCATTGCTGTCCGCTTGCAACGCTTTCCCCGGGTTGACTCGCGCTTTTACCAAGCTAACACCACCCGAGCCGTTGGAATACGCATAGGCTTCTTGCCAACGACTGTTGTCTGGCCCATGCCTTTCTCGGGTGAGTACGTGGACGAAATTGGGTTGCCCAGTATTCATCCAATTAAAAAGGTCGTACTCCATTCGTGTGGTAGGATCGGAGAGTGTGTCACCGTCGCTCGTACCTTCTTTACCCATCACCGACAGTTTTGTGACCATTCCCAATTCGTCGATCGTGACTCCTGAGCGATTCTGGTTTGCATCTGTAACCAAAACCGGTCCGAGCACTCGATAGTCGTTTGTTACTTTGGACTCCATCCAAGGGGCCTGGATCGCACGAACACTCTTTGGAAGCAAATCATAGGCATCGAATTGGACAATCATTTCGAGTCCCAGCGAATCTCGTGTCCCATTCGAGAGATAGAAATGCGCCGGTGCGTCAGACGGAAACAAAGCGATGCCGGACGGGATCCACCAGTTTCCAACTCCACTGAGTTGAACATACCCGGCGGCCATAAAATCGGTGTCGTCCAGCTTAGGCGCGTAGTTTGACGCAGTCATACCCGGTGTGAGCGCCAGCTGATAGTGTTCGTAACTAAGACCGAGCGAGTCCCATTGTCCAAGGGGAAGACGATTGAGGCTATTATCCCGAAAAAAGGTACGCGTCTGAGACAAAAGACGCCGTTGTTTGTCTCGCTGATTTGCGCTGGCTTCATATGGAATATCGTTAGCTTGGGCAATTTGGTCCTTCAGGTCGCTTGCCTGGAAGAGTGGAGATGCTCGTTTCAAGCCAGTGACGTCATAGCTTCGTGATTCGAACGGAGTGCGCAGGCGATAAGCCGGGACTGGTTTTAATTCATCAATATCGGCTGTATAGTCGCTCTCGCTATAAGCGACGTGCGACCGCTTCTGATCGAGCGTGACCTCGACCGGCAGCGTCGAGTCGGAAAGAACTCGGCCATAGACCGCTGTAGCCGATTTCAGCACGTTTCCGCACGGACCTATCTCGAGATTGAAGCTGTGTACGATCCTGGGATCGCTGACGTCACGCTCATAGCACTTCTTCATACTTTCAATACTGCACGGGAAGAAGACTCCGTGACGCTGGTTTGCCTGTGGCTGCAACCGTTTCACTTCGTAGCAGTTTTCAACTGTACTGTAAGGAGACTCCGCGTGCGGAGAGCCATCGAAACTGTAGACTTCTTGGCGCAAGGTCAAACCCTTTAAGGCTCTCGCGCACTCGCGCGACTCTTGCTCGTCCATCTCTTCCGGAAGCGCTGGCTCAGGCATCTGCGATTCTCCGCCGTAGTATTCTTTGCGGAGCTGGTGGATGACTGTCTGGCCGTCGACATAGACCCCCGTATGAAACCACGTACGAGTAGTAACAGGTGGCTGGTACAACTCCGGGGACAATTCCTGGATTCCTTCGAGATGCTTAACGCCAACGACATAATCTTCGAACGCCTCAGTGTCTTTTTGCTCCACCATGCCGAACCCGCGGAACTCCCGTTCGACCCCGTCAAAATATCCGTGGTGATAAATATACTGTGATGTAAAACGTGAGCGACTGATGTGATCAATGTGCTCGACTTGCTCAACGACATGAACCGGAAATGGTAATTGGGTGATCCACGAGCGCCCGACCTGTTTGTCAGCTAAGTAGAATTTGGTGGACGAGGCATAGCGAATACGAATGTCGGCACCTAGATTATTAATGACTTTCACCAACAGATGTGGCTTGATACCCCCCATCAGGTCGACAAATCGCACAGAACTCTGAAAATCAGCGGGTAAAGGTGACGACCATACCAGACACGCTGTTCCATTACCCAAGAGATCGGCCACTTGAAAGTCGGATGTTTTATCGGTGTGAGGGAAACTGATGACCTCCTGTGGTGGGCTCCAGCCGTTGCCCGCCTCGTTGAACCATAACCGAACGCCAGCAGCCCCGACATAAAGAATGTCAGTAACACCCGACCCATCCACGTCACCAAGGCGAATATTGCGTGGATCGAATCTATCTGGGTGGTCGAACCATGGGGCATTCCTTGTCACAATTTTGGGGCCGAACCTCCCATACCCAACG
>Ga0153915_10003734_pt1 | contig 13990 bp, 12 predicted proteins | sample Opewatmetagenome_2_FD_107003 | JGI IMG/M metagenome (GOLD analysis project Ga0153915, IMG submission 107003) | Freshwater wetland microbial communities from Ohio, USA - Open water 3 Core 3 Depth 3 metaG | ecosystem: Environmental > Aquatic > Freshwater > Wetlands | place: USA: Ohio, Lake Erie... | reverse complement strand
GGATTGCGGAAGAGGAACTGGACGAGATCGCCCTCAACTTTCTCCGTCTTGTCTTCGAAGTAGGTCGCGGCGAACGAGTGATGCGCGAATGCAGGCGCCGCAACAGCGATGACACCGGCAAACCCGAGAGCGAAAAACCCGAGAGACAACGTGCGCTTCATCGAAATCCTCCTGCGCGCAGTGCGCGCGCCCGAGATCGACGGTAGCGCGTTTTTCGCGGATTGGATCCGGCGGGGCGGTCTTGATCAGGTCAGTGCACGGTCACTCATGAGCGAAGTGACCGGTCACTGACAGCGTTACTGCCGAGTCTTCGGCGGATGATGTAAGACGTACGACGGAAAGACGGCAGGCCTGAAGGCCTGCACTACGACCGCCGTAGGGCAGACCTTCAGGTCTGCCTCAATTTCCGCTGAGGCTCGGCCAGGGCGAGCGCAGGTGATACGTCGCCGAAGGACCGATCATCTCGACGCGGCGGATCTTTCCGCCCTCGATGAGAAACGCCTCGGTGACGAGGATGCTGCTCGGCCGGTTGAAGCCGCGGTAGGAATACGCGCGGCCGTCGGACAGCGTACCGGAGTTCACTGTGCCCTGATCGAGCACCGAATGCGCCCAGACGACGCCGCGTTCGGCGTCCACGAGCGGATAGCGGCGATCGTGAATCGACTGCACGACGAAGTAGTAGCCCATCTTGAACTGGCCCATGCAGTCGAGCCCGAACGGCCCATTCGGCGTGTTCGGCACGTTCGTCGTCGGCGATCCGTTTTCAATCCGATGGCAGTCGGGGGTGAACGGATACGTGCCGGTGCCGTTCACGCCTTTGCCGTCGTTCTTCTGGAGACCCGAGAAGTACGCGTCGGCAATCGAGATCATCTCCTGGCGCGACAGGCGCTGCGCGGGAGGAATCGTCTTGTACCAGATGTCGTCCGCCTTCGCCTGCGCGTCCACGGAGGCGATGTTGTTCGGTCCGCCGCCGCCCGGCTTGAAGTACACGGCTTCGATCTCGGTGATGCGTCCGAGCTCGATGCGCAGGCGGAGTGACATCAGAATCGGCCCGCCCGCTTCCATCATCGTCCCCATCATCGCGACCTGCCCGAATTCCGGATCCGCGAAGACGTGCTTGTAGTGACCGAGGCCCTCCGCCGTCTTCCAGAAGCCGTCGCCGACGTCGAGCATCTGGTCGTTCTCGGTGTACTTGACGTCCTTCGACAGCGGCAGCCCCGATGGATCGTGCTTGACCAGCGCCGCGAGGTACTGATCGACAACTCCCTCGAGGCAGGCGCGATTGCAGTTGAGCGGAATCGGCCCCGTCGAGGCCTCAACCGGCACCATCAGCAGAATCGCAACGGTCACGGCAAGCCCGACCAGCCCCACACGAGCGACGCGCATCATAGGCTCCATCTGTAGTGCAGGCCTTCAGGCCTGCGTCACGGCGGACCTGAAGGTCCGCACTACTTCCGTTCCGGAAGCGCGAACACGTAGAGCGCGTTTCCAGTGGCAGGTGAATGAATATCAGGCGCAATGGTCGCCGGCACCAGACGCGGACTGCCGCCGCCGTTGCCGGTCGTGACCGCCACGTACTGCCTGCCGTCGATGCTGAAGGTGACCGGGAAACCCTGCACCGACGTGCCGAGCCGCGTCTCCCACAGGATCTTCCCTGTCTTCACGTCGAACGCGCGGAACTTGCGGTTGAGATCCCCGGCGAACACGATGCCGCCGGCGGTAGAGATGGTCGCCGTCATGAACGGCGCGCGCTGCTCGTACGACCACATCTCTTTCATCGTTCGGACATCAAAAGCCGCCAGCTTGCCGACGTTGCCGTCACTGCCCGGCATCTCGTAGAAGCGCCGGCCCGCGCCGCCGCCGCTGCCGCCGCCTTCCTTCTGCTCGACCTTCTGCGCGTTCATCTCGAGGCAGCTCTGGCTGAGCGGGATGATCAGCTGATTGGTCGGCTGGTTGTAGCTCGACGCCGGCCAGTTATGGCCGCCCTCGGTACTCGGGCATCCCTGCACCCACACGCCGAACTTCTGCTCGAGGATGTCGGCGCGATACGTCGGCCGTCCCGTCTTCGGATCGAAGCTTTCCCAGACGTTCTGGAAGACCGTTTCCTTGTGGCCGAGATACTTGCCGGTCTTCCGATCGAGCTTCCAGAGGACGCCGTCTTTGCCGACGGTGAACAGCAGATTCTGGTTGTTGTCGTCCACGAGCACACGCTCGAAGACGATGTCGAGATCGAGCGTTTCGGCGGGCGCGTGCTGGTAGAACCACGCCAGCTTGCCGGTGTCCACGTCGAGCGCGAGCGTCGAGCTGGTGAACAGCGCGTCGTCTTTGATCGACATGCCGCGGCTGATCGGCATCCACGGCTTGGCTTGCGCCGTGCCCCAGAAGGTCAGGTTGAGCGCGGGGTCGTAGCTGCCGGTGATCCACGACTCGCCGCCGGCGCGGAAGAGCGTCGGGAGCGTGCCCCAGGTATCGCCGCCCTGCTGGCCCTGCGACGCCACGGTATTGAACCGCCAGAGTTCCTTGCCCGTCTGCGCGTCGTAGGCGCTGATGAAGCATTTCTCCTCGCGATACGTCTGGCAGCCGCCGAGGCCCTGAATCACCTTGCCCTTGGCGACGAGCGGTCCGCTGCTCGTGCTGTAGTTGCCTTTCGAGCGATCGCCGATCGTGGTGTCCCAGATCGTCCTGCCCGTGCGCGCGTCGAACGCCATCAGGTGCGCTTCGCTCGTCGCGACGTAAATCTTGTCCTCGTAGATCGAGATGCCGCGCATCGCGGCGCCGTTGGCGTTGCTGCCGTACCGGTTTTCCCAGATGAGCTCGCCGGTCTTGCCGTCGATCGCCTGGAGGATGTTGCCCGGGTTGTTGAGATAGATGACGCCGTTGTGCACGATTGGCGCGGGCTGGTTCGCGCCGCCTTCGTTCATCGCCCACGTCCACTGCAGCTGGAGATCTTTCACGTTGCCGGCGGTGATTTGGCCCAACGGGCTGTAGTCGGACGCGTGATAGTCGCGGCGGATCATCAGCCAGTCGTTCGGATCGGGATTGCGGAGCATCGCTTCGCTGACGGGGACGAAGTTCTTCACTTCGCCTTCGACGGTGAGCCCGACCGGCGGAGCCGCACCGCGTCCACGTCCGCCGCCGGCAGCCGCCTGACCCGCCGGCGCCGCGCCACGACCTCCACCGGCGCCTGCCTGCTGAGCCGCCGCGGCCGGCGCCTGTCCGGTAGCCATCGAGCTGATCGCCGCGTCCACGGTCGCCGTGAGCGCCTGATTTCCCGCGGCCGCGCCGTTCTGCTGCAGCACGAACGCGGCGATGTTGACGTACTCCTCCTGGCTCAGCGCGCCCGGACGCGTCGGCGGCATCGTGAGCTGCATGAACGACAACAGCTCTCGCGGCGAGCGGCGTCCCCACGATCCCATGAACTCGGATCCGGCGAGCGGCGCCGCATCGCCCGATCCTTTGAGATCGGGAAGGTGACAGCTCGCGCACTGCGCCTGATACGTCGTCCGTCCCGCGGTTGCTTGCGCGGCCGTGTACGTTCCCCCGGGCGCCTGCCCGGCGACGAGAGCAAAACCTGCGGTTGTGATTACCGCGGAGATGACCATGAGTTGGCGTCGAAACATCGCTCCTCCCAACGTAGCGTCCGCCTTCAGGCGGACGTCCGGCTGAAGCCGGACGCTACCTAAGCAGCCATCCCCAGAGGTTGCCCTCCGGCGCTTTCTCGCTCGCAACCTCTATATACAGCTTTCCGTCGCGCAGGCCTTTGACCTGCTCCGGCGTGAGATCAATCGAGCCCGTGATTGAGCCTCTTGTTGATTTGGCGACGGTGAGATCGGCGATGGCATTTCCCCGCACGCCGCGCGCCACTCCGCCATGGAGCGTCGCCGACGTCGCGGGCGACTTCAGGCCGTCAAACGTGCCGGCGATCGAGAGCTTTGCGCCGGCGAGCGTCGCCGACGCCGAACCGGATCCGGCAACGGTATTCCGCATCCCGCCGTCCATCGGTACCGTCGTCAGCCGCACTTTGTAGCGCTCGGGACTCTGGGAAGCGCCAGGCGAGGCCAGTGACAGCAGCCCGGCGCACAAGGCAATCAGAATGTAAGACTTGCGCATGAGGGCGCATTCTACACGGCAGACCAGTCGTAGTGCAGACCTTTAGGTCTGCCGTGGTTAACTACTGGTTATGCCGCCCTTCCAACATCTCCTGACCAGCGAGGCCGAGATTCGCGCCCTCGTCGGCACTCCGGTTGCCCGATCGCTGCTCAAAGAACAGCAGAAGATCGACGGACATTTCCGCGAGTTCATCGCGCACTCGCCGTTTCTGCTGCTGGCCACCTCAGGCGCCGGCGGCACGTGCGACGTCTCGCCGAAAGGCGACGCGCCGGGGTTCGTGCGCGTGCTCGACGAGAAGCGGCTGGTCATTCCCGAACGCAACGGCAACAAGCGCCTGGACGGGATGAAGAACATCCTCGCGAACCCGCACGTCGGATTGATTTTCCTGGTGCCAGGGCGCGACGAAACGCTGCGCGTCAACGGCCGCGCGTGGATCACGCGCGATCCGGCCCTGCTCGAGCCGATGACCGTACAGGGCGTGACGCCGAAGCTCGCCATCGGCGTCGAAGTCGAGCAGGCGTTTCTCCACTGCGTGAAGTCGTTCCGCCGCTCGCGCCTGTGGGCGCACGCCGAGTGGCCGCGCGCGGACGCGCTCCCGTCAATTGCCTGCGTGATATTCGATCAGATCAAGCCGGACGCGACGCTCGAAGAATTCGAGCGAGGCGTGAAGGAAAGCGACGCGAAGCTGTACATTTAGCGGCGCCGCGCGCGTTCCTGATCCCGGATCCTCTTCAGAATCGGCAAGTCGTGATCTTCCTCGTGGCAGGCGGCTTCGAACAGTTCGCCGGGAATTCGTTTCAACGGCATCGCGATCGTGAACGGCCGCGTGTAGACGAGCGGATCGCTGATCGTCGCTTCGTACCTGATCGTGTTGCCATCGACCGGCGTAAACCGCTCGATCACGTGTTCGGCATAGCTGAACACGTCGCCCACTTCACTGCCCCACGTCTTGCCGTTGAAGTTTGTCGTCTCGACGACGAGCGTGTCGCCGTCCCAGTGACCGATTGAATCGCCCTGCCACAAGCGAACCGTGTCGGGCAGGTGCCGGGACCTGTTGAGCGAAATGAGGCGCCACTGCATCCGCTCGTGCAGCGTGGCGACAGCCTCCGGCGTCTGCACGATGTGAAATGGGACCGGCACGTAGATCGACCGTGGCACGCCGGCGGGAAAACAGTGCGCCGTCGGGTCGTCGTAGCCGCGAATCGGCGTATTACGGACCTCGCGCTCTTCACGCGCCCACGGCTGGAAAGGCGGTTTGCCGTCAGCCGCGGGGTCGATCACGACTCCACGGCCCGGCGGCGTGAGCGCTCCCGGGCTGGGCGGGTGTGCTTCGAGACCGTAGTTCGCGCCGCCGCCATCGGCTTCGTAAAGTCCGTTCAGGTCGGGTTTGCCGTCTGCTGTCCGCCGCACGGAGGCAGGCGCGGTCGACGGCCGATGTTGCTCTGCGGGCGCCTTGAAGGCGAATGCCGGAGCCGGCCCCTTCGGTCCCGAATACCACGTCCGGGTCTCGCGCTCGAAGTCGCCGTTGGCTTCCTCTTTCTCCGCCTGACAGTGAAACTCGCGGACCCGGTCCGCGCCTTTCTGGCGAGACAGCGGCATTCCGATCTTCCACGGCCGCGCGAAGACCTTGGGATCCTCGATGATCGCCTCATATCGAATGGTGTCCGGATCGAGCATCGTGTAGCGCTCAATGACGTGCAGCGCGTCGCTGTGGAAGTCGCCGGCCTTGTCGAGCCACGTCTGCTCGCTCTGGTTCGTCACGTCGACGACGAGCGTGTCGCCTTCCCAGCGGCCGCGTGAATCGCCCATCCACGGATTGACACGCGTCTCATGCGGAGAGCCGTTCGTGTAAATCAACCGATAGTCGAGGGACCATTCGAACAGCATCGCGAGGTGATCACTCGTCTGGAGAATCTGGAACGGCCACTCCATGTACATGATCCGAGGTACGCCCGGCATGTAGCACCTGGAGAACGGATCGGCCGTCTTCCGGTTCTGGAAGTTCTTCACGCGCTGTTCGGCCGCGGTGGCCAGGTAGGGAATCGATCCACCGTCGACAAGACGTTCGACGCTGTCCTTCGCCGCGCTTCTTGCCTGCCAGATGCCCTGAAGGTTCGGCCGGCCGTCAGATGTTCGAGGGATGGCCTTCTGAGCTGAGGGACGGGCGACGCCGACGAGCACGAGCGCCACAGCCGCCATGACGGCGATTCGCGATAGCATGCGCCTGGAATTGCAGCATGAGCGGCACAGACAAATCAAGTGCGTGGAAGCATCTCGCGTTCTTCACCGCAGGTTTCGTCTTCGACGCGTTCATGGTGCGTCGCATTGACGAAGCGCCGATTCTGATCCAGCAGGGGCTGTATCTCTGCGTCTCCGGCGTGCTGCTCGCCACGCTGGTCGCCTGGCCGCACCGTACGCCGCAGCTGCCCCGAATGCTCGGCTGGCTTCCCCGCTGGGCGGCGCCGGTCCTGCACTTCATGCTCGGCACGCTGCTGAACGCGTACGCGCTCTTCTACGTGAAAAGCGGGTCCGGCCTCATCAGCGTCCTCTTCCTCGTCGTCATCTCGGCCCTGCTGCTCGTGAACGAGCTGCCGTCGGTGCGCCGCCTCGGCCCGGTCGTGCTGTACGGGCTCTACAGCTTCTGCCTCACGAGCTACTTCGCGTACCTGTATCCCGTGCTGATCGGGCGGATCCGCTGGTGGATGTTCGTGCTGGCGGTCGCGACGTCGGCGGTGCCGCTGACGCTCGTCGGGCGCTTCCATCACAAGCGCACCGGCGATCGGCGGCAGGTGGTGCGTCATGCGCTCGTGCCGGCGCTTGGCGTCCAGGTGGCGCTGCTGGTGCTCTACGGCTTCCGCCTGATTCCACCCGTGCCGCTGTCGCTGATGGAGATCGGGATCTACCACGACGTCACGCGCGACAGCGACGGATCCTACCGCGTCACGTACGACGAGCCGCCGTGGTACCGGTTCTGGGCGACTGACGAGAGCGACTTCCGCGCAAGGAGCGGCGAACGCGTGTACTGCTTTTTCCGTGTCTTCGCGCCGCGTGGATTCCGCGACGAGATCCGCGTCGCGTGGCTGTACCGCCAGCCGGGACGCGGATGGGTGCCCGCGGGCGACGTGCCGATTGCCGTCACCGGCGGACGCGAGGGCGGCTTCGCGGGCTACGCCTACAAACAGAACTGGCGGCCGGGCGACTGGCGCGTGACGGTCGAGACGTTCGATGGCCGGGAGATCGGACGCCGATCGTTCACGATGCGGAATGAGGTCCAGCCCTCGGAAGCGCGAACGATGAAGGTCGACAGGCGTTAAGATAGCGCCCATGAAAACACTCATTGCCGCAGCGTTTCTCGGCGTGACCATGACCGCGTCAGCGGCGGCGGCGCAAACCTCCGGCGCGTCCTGCGATCGCGCGTGCCTGCTCGCGACCGCCGACGCCTACCTCGCCGCGCTCGTCGCGCACGATCCGTCGAAGGCGCCGATGGCGCCCAACGCGAAGTTCACCGAGCAGACCAAGATGCTGAAGGTCGGCGACGAAGGCCTGTGGAAGAGCGCCCTCTCGACATCCACGACGTTCAGGATTCCGGTGCCGGATCCTGTCAGCGGACAGATCGGCATGATTGTGATGATGAAGGCATCCGGGTCGGCCTTCCCGGCTCCCCCGGCTCGCGGCAATGCGCCGGCGCCCGATCCGAACGCGCCGGCGGACATTCAGCTCGCGCTGCGGTTGAAGGTCGTCGACAGAAAGATCACGGAAGCCGAGCACATCATCGCGCGCATCGCCGCGCCGAGTCAGCTGGCCGCGCTCAAGACCCCGCGCGCGGCGTTTTTCCAGACCGTGCCCAGGGCGCAGCGCAACCCGCGGAACATCCTGCTTCTCATCGCGAACTCGTACTACGACGCGCTGACGCAGAACAACGGCGAGCTCGCGCCGTTTGCCGCCGACTGCGGCCGCCGCGAGAACGGCATGCACACGGCCGGCGTCGGCCGTCCGGCGGACGCGCCGCCTCCGCCCGCGGGATTCGGCGGGACGCCGGATGACTGCGCGGGCCAGCTCACGTCACGGGCGATGAGCTACATCAACAGCATCGACCTGCGGCGCATCTGGATTGCGGACGAAGAGCACGGGCTCGCGTTCGGCTTGACGATGTTCCGCCACCCGATGGAGCAGAAGACGATCACGATCCTGAACAAAGACGGATCGACGAGTGAGCGGCCGATGAACTTCGCCCCGTTCGATCTCGAGGCCGCGCACATCTTCAAGATCTACGGCGACAAGATCCACGAGATCGAGGCGATGGGGTTCACCCTGCCGCTCTACTCGAAGAACGGCTGGAGCCAGTTCGTGAAGTAACAATTCTCGCGCGGCAGATGTCATAAACGTAAGCCCTGCGCGCCCGTCCTGGTTTACTCAACGACTTCCAGCGGCGAGTGCTGGTCCGCGTCTTGCTCAAGCCTGGTCCTGGAGGACGTCGCTTATGCGTCAGATGTGCCGTGCATTGTTCGTCGCCATTACCGCGCTCGCCTGGGTCGGGTGCAGCAGTTCCTCACCGTCCGGGCCGTCGAGTGGTTCCACGCTCAATGTCATGTTGACCGACTCGCCATTCAGCGACGCGAAAGCGCTGCTGGTGACATTTTCTGAAGTCAGCGCGCACGTATCCGGAGCGGGCAACTTCACCACGCTGCCGTTCAGCGGAGGCGGCACCAGCCGCACCTGCGATCTGAAGAAGCTGACGAACGCTCAGGACGTGCTGGGCGCCGGAGCGCTCGCCGCCGGCCACTACACCCAGGTCCGCCTCACCGTGTCGAGCGCGGTCATCTACTTCGACAATGCCTCAACGGGGTCCGCCTGCGCGCCGTCGATTCCCGCACCGGCGGGAACCAGCGCGACAGTGACCATTCCGTCCGGCCAGGTGATCCTGAACCGCGAGTTCGATGTGACCACGTCCGGAGCGACGACGATGGTGCTCGATTTCGACGGCGATCAGTCCGTCCGGCTGCAGGGCAACGGGCAGTATTCGATGACGCCGGTGATCGCGGTCAAGAGCGTGCAGTAGGCGATCGGCAGGTCTATAATCCGCGGCATGAAACGAGCGCTTCATGCCGCGGCTTTTCTTTTTTCTCTGTTCGTCTGCACGGCGTCCCCGGCCAGCGCCCAGATCGTCAGCCATCCGGACGCGCCCATCCGCATCGGCCACTATCACCTGAACGTCACCAGCATCGACGCGCACAAGAAGTTCTGGGTGGACACGCTCGGCGGCACGCTGATCAAGTTCGGCGGCATCGACGTCGTGAAGTTCCCCGACGCGTTCATCTTCCTGCACGTGCAGATGCCGACCGGCGGCACGCGCGGGACGGCATTTGATCACATCGGGTTCGCCGTCCCCGATGTGCCGGCCATGGCGACGAAGCTTGCCGCCGCCGGATTCCGCGAGACGACAGGCCGCGAGCCGGCGCCAGGCGCAGCGCCCGCGGCTGCGCCGGCGGCGTCTGGCACCTCGGCGGTGTACGGCCGCTTCGCGTACTTCGTCGGACCCGACGGCGCGAAAATCGAGCTCGTCACGTCCGCCGAAAAAAACGCGCCGCCGATCGTCGCGCACCACATTCACTTCATCAACAAGCAGTACGTCGAGATGCAGCAGTGGTACATGAAGGCCTTCGACGCCACGCTGCGGCCGGGCCAGACCGACTTCTTCATCGGCGCCGATCTCCCGAACGTCGGCTACAGCCTGAATTTCTTCCGCTGGGAAGGCGATCAGTCGATCACGCACGTCCCGACGGCGGGCCGCGTCGTGGATCACGTCGGGTTTGAAGTAAGAGATCTAGCTGCGTTCTGCAAGCGGCTCGAAGCGAAGGGCATCACGCTCACGCGGCCGTACACAAAAAAGACGGCGGCGATGAACAACATCGCCACCGCCATGATTGTCGATCCGTGGGGCGTCTCGATCGAACTGACCGAGGGCCTCGCGTCAATCCCGTAACGCGCCGGCCCTGAAAGGGCCGGCCCACGTACGGGAGGGGGGCCACCCGGCCCACGTACGTAGGGCGACCCTTTCAGGGTCGCCTACAGGGATTTGTACGTGATGTAGCCGTCTGCGCCGCCGCCGTAGAACGTGTTCGCGTCGAAGTCGACGAGGGGCGCGCCCTTCTGGAAGCGCGCCGGCAGATCCGGGTTCGACGTGAACAGCTTGCCGTAGACGATGAAGTCGGCGCCGCCCAACTTGAGCATCGCGTCGCCCGAGTCCTTCGTGAACCCGCCGCCCGCCGCGAACGGCCCCTTAAAGAGTGGACGCAGCATGGCGAAGTAGTTCGGATCGGGCGCCGACTGCAGCACGTGCAGGTACGCGAGCCCCATCGATCCAATCGCCTTCACCAGCGTCGTGTACGTCTCCACCGGATTCGCGTCGTTGATGTCGTTGAACGGCATCGCCGGGCTGATCTTGATGCCCACCTTCGACGCCGACCCGGCCGCCTTGCTCATCGCCTCCAGCGCTTCGACGACGAAGCGGATGCGGTTGGCGGTGCTGCCGCCGTACGCGTCGGTGCGCAGGTTGGTGTTCGTGGAGAGAAACTGCATCGGCAGATAGCCGGACGCCGAGTGCAGCTCGACGCCGTCGAATCCGGCGGCAAGCGCGTTGCGCGTCGCCGCGGCGTAGTCCTCGATGATGCCGGGAATCTCCTTGATGTCGATCGCGCGCGGCTGATCGTAGTCCTGCATCTGCAGCGAGTCGGTCCACATCTGGCCCGCGGCGCGGACGCCCGACGGCGAGATGAGCGGCTCTTTTGTATACCTGTTCGCCGAATGTCCGATGCGGCCGACGTGCATGAACTGCGCGAAGATCCGCCCGCCCCTGGCGTGTACGGCGTCCGTGATCTTCTTCCATGCCGCCACCTGCGCGGCCGACTCGATCGCCGGCGTCCGCGCGTACCCGAGCCCCACGGCGCTCGGCGCGATGCCTTCGGTGATGATGAGGCCCGCCGACGCGCGCTGCGCGTAGTACTCGGCCACGATGTCGGTCGGCACGCCCTGCGCATCCGAGCGGCAGCGCGTCATCGGCGCCATGATGATGCGGTTTCTGGTGTCGAAGCCGTCGATGCGGCCCGGTGAAAACAGGTTGACGTCAGCCACGGATCTCCCCTTCGTTGTAGTGCAGGCCTTCAGGCCTGCCCGTCGCGGTTAACAAGAAACGTCGCAATGCCGTCGAGAAACGTCCGCATGACGACCTCGACGTCGGCCGGCACGCCGGCCTCGGCCAGCGCTTCGGTCATGAGTTGCATCCAGCGATCGCGCGCGCGCATGTCGATCGCAAACCGCCCGTGCCTGGCGCGGAGACGCGGATGACCACGCTCTTCGAGATAACGCTGGGGTCCGCCGAACCGGTAGATCAGGAAATCGCGAAGGCGCTGTTCGGCGCCTTCGAGATCGTCGGCCGGGTACATCGGCCCGAGCACATCGTCCTGCGGCACACGCCGATAGAAGGCCGCCACCACGCGCGCGATGCCCTGCTCGCCAATCCGTCGGTAAACGTCATTTTCCGGCACAAGTATATCCGTCAAAAACTGTCACGTGTCACGCTTTGTCAGTGCGGACGCCGCATGAATTGTAATAAATGGCCAATTTCGCGCAAGTTTCGTCGCGATTGCGCTGGTATGCGCGTTGCTAATCGTCTGAAGACGCATGCGTTCCGACCAAGGGTTCACCCTCATCGAGTTGCTGATCGTGGTCGCGATCATCGGCATCCTCGCGGCGATTGCCGTGCCGGGATTGCTCCGCGCGCGCATGGCCGGGAACGAAGCGTCGGCGATCGCGTCGATGCGCGCGATCAGCTCCGCGCAGCAGGCGTACTCCGGCAAGTGCAACGGCTACGCGCCCGATCTGCCGGAGCTCTCGGCCGCGGGCAATTTCCTGTCGCCCGATCTCACCTCTGCCGCCGCCATCAGCAAGAGCGGCTACGCCATCACGATGACGGTCGGCGCAGGCAATCTGGTTCTCGCGCCTCCACCCGTGGGGTGTACGGGCACGGGCACCACGTACTACGCCACCGCCGTTCCGCTGAGCGCCGGGTCGACCGGCAACCGCGGGTTCGCGACCGACGAACCCGGCACGATCTGGCAGGACACATCGGGCGCCGCTCCCACACAGCCGTTTGTTCCCGGCGGCACGGTCAGCGTCATTCAGTAGCCGTATAATCCGGGGCGTGTTGCGCGCATCGCTCCTCGCACTCGCCGCCGCAGCTGTGGTGATCGCGCTCGCGGGAGCGCCCCTGTCGGCGCAGCCTCCGCGCCCGGCGAACCCGCCCGACATCGCCGGCGAGTGGACGCTCACGAACAACGAAGAAGACACCACCGCGCAGCCGCCGCTCGGCGACTACCTCGGCATCCCGTTCAACGCCGCGGGACGGCAGCGCTCGGACACGACCGCGGAATCGATCTGGGGCACGCCGGAGTACCAGTGCCGCCCGCATTCGGCGCCGCATCAGTGGCGCGGCCTCGGCGGCGCGCGCATCCTGAAAGAACAGGACCCGCTGACGCGAGACGTGAAGGCGTATCACATCCAGTTCATGCGATCGCTCGACTGGCCCGTCTTCATGGACGGCCGCCCGCATCCGCCCGCGTGGGCGCCGCACACGTGGACCGGCTTCTCCACCGGCCAGTGGATCGGCAACACGCTCAAGATCACGACGACGCATTTGAAGGACGGGTACCTGAAGCGCGGCGGTCCGCAGACGAGCGACATGTACTCGATGACGGACTACCTCACCCGCCACGGCGACATCCTCACGATCGTCACGTCCGTCGACGACCCCGTGTACATGGAAGAGCCATACGTCGAGTCGACCACCTACACGATCGATCTGACGTCGAACGTCGCGATGGAAACGTGCAACGGCACGGCGTTCGCCGAAAACGGCGGGACCGATCGGCATCACGTGCCGCACTTCCTGCCGGGGCAGAACACCGCGCTGACCGAGTGGCTGAAGAAGGACGACTGGATTCCGGTGGAGCCGACGCGCGGCGGCGCCGTCACGACGTATCCGGAGTACCGCGCGCCCGTCAACGGCGCATCGAACGCGGCCACGCTGAAAGTGCCTGCGTCGCACACGGCCGTGGACGCCGCCAGGAGCATCAGCGAGCAGAGCCCGCGCGACGGCCAGGTCCACATCCTGCCCGTGCAGGGCAACATCTATATGCTGATCGCGGACGGGACGAACGTCACGGTGTCGCTCGGCGCCGACGGCGTGATGCTCGTCAACACCGGCGCGCCGTCGATGACCGACAAGGTGCTCGCCGCCGTGAACCAGCTCGCGAATCAGGCGGTCACGCCGCCGGGGCCGAACACGTGCTTCGGCGCGAACTGTCCCGGCGCCTGGGGCTGGGCGAGCCCGTACATGAACTCGATCATCAGCTCGCCCGCGCCTCCGCGTCCCATCCGCTACATCGTCAACACCAGCGCGGCGCCGGAGCATGCCGGCGGCAACGAGAAGATCGCGTCGGCGGGATTCTTCCCCAGGGGCGCGAGCTTCGGCAGCGCGGTCGAGGGCGTCGGCCGGCACGCGTCGATCTTCGCGCACGAAAACGTGCAGAACCGCCTGTCGAATGCGCCGGCGGCCGCGCAGCCGACCGACACGTTTTTCGACGAGTTCCAGAAGCTGCCCGAGTACTTCAACGGCGAGGCGGTGATTCTCTACAGCGCGCCGGCCGCGAACACCGACGGCGACGCCATCGTGTACTTCCGTCACTCGGAAGTGATCAGTGCAGGAAACCTGATGTCGTCGGTCAGCTACCCCGTGATCGACGTCGACAAAGGCGGCAGCCTCCAGGGCGTCATCGACGGCCTCAACAGAATTCTCGATCTCGCGGTGGCTGAATATCGCGGC
>Ga0153915_10003733_pt1 | contig 13991 bp, 10 predicted proteins | sample Opewatmetagenome_2_FD_107003 | JGI IMG/M metagenome (GOLD analysis project Ga0153915, IMG submission 107003) | Freshwater wetland microbial communities from Ohio, USA - Open water 3 Core 3 Depth 3 metaG | ecosystem: Environmental > Aquatic > Freshwater > Wetlands | place: USA: Ohio, Lake Erie... | reverse complement strand
AGAGCGTATATCAGTGAGCCTGATATCCAGCAAGCCCTTTTTTACAGCCCTCCCAAGGACCCCCTCCTCTAAAAAGGGCATAAAGAGCTCGGGAAAAAGCGTTAGGATATCAAACTTCATTTGTATCAAACAACCCGTCTATATTATCGGCAATAATCAATCTTTTGTTTTTCAGATCAATCTTCAGGACCGTTCCATGTAAGGCGGGGATCAGAAATTCCTTATTGTCCTTTTTAACGATGTAAATATCGTTGCTTCCGGTGTTTATTATTTCCTTCAAAATTCCGACAAATCGACCTGAATTTAAAAATACATCGAGGCCTATGAGTTCGAACCAGAAATACTCATCCTCGTTTTTGCGTTTTAAGGCGTCTTTTCTGATAAAGATTTCAGCTCCCCGATATCTTTCGGCATCCTCTAATGAAGATATTCCCTTTAACCTCATAAAGAAGACATTCTTATAGGGAGCTATGGATATTATTTCATATCCTGATACGGTTTCCTGATCCGATTTAAAAAAAACAGTCCCCGCCCTTAGAAAGGATTCCTCTGATTCGCCATAGGAACTGATTCTCAGAAGTCCGGTCAGACCATGAGGCTTGATCACCTTTCCCATAAGAAGCAGATTTTCGGAAGAAACCTCGTTCAAGGTTATTCGATGATCTCTAAAACCGATCTCTTCCTGAGCTTTGTGGAAGATGCGCTGAGGATAGTCCTCATGGCGCGGGCGGTTCTTCCCTGCTTGCCGATAACCTTGCCAAGGTCTTCCTTGGCGACTTTCAGTTCAATCACAGAGGTCTGTTCACCTTCAATTTCTGTAACAAGCACTTCATCCGGTTTATCTACCAACGCTTTAGCAATGAATTCTATCAATTCCTTCATCTTAGTAAACCTCCATTTTTGAATTCAACAGAATATCACATCAGTTTGCTGTCGTGGAAACCTTAAGTAAGCCCTTTTTTTTAAAAATCGAATTGACCGATTCCGTGGGAGTTGCCCCTTTATTCAGCCACTGGCTGACCTTCTCTTTATCGAGTTTAATCTCGGCCGGGTCTTTCATCGGATCGTATGTTCCAATGATATCCAGAAATCTTCCGTCACGGGGCGATTCGGAATCAGCCGCTACAACACGATAATATGGTTTCTTTTTTGCCCCTTTTCTAGTTAGTCTCAGTTTTACTGTCATCTTTAAATTTACCAACCCCCTGTATGATATTATTACTCTGTAAAAAATTATGACTCTTGTTAAAAAGAAGTTCTTGAAATTCAATCCCTTGTTAAAGAAGAAGTTTCTAATGAAATAACCCCGGCATTTTCATTCGACCCTTTACGGCAAATTGTTCCATCATCTTTTTGGTCATTGTAAAGTTTTTGAGAAGGCGATTGACGTCTTCTACCTTTGTGCCGCTCCCCCGGGCGATCCTCTTTCTCCTGCTGCCGTTTATTATCTTGTAATTTGCCCTCTCTTCCCTGGTCATGGAATTGATGATGGCCTCGACCTTCACGAGTTCTTTTTCGTCCGGCTTTAATTTTTTCAATTGGTTTAATTGCCCTATGCCCGGCAACATGCCGAGTATCTGGTCAATAGATCCAAGCTTTTTTATATAACCTAATTGTTTTTGAAAATCCTCCAGGTCGAATTTTCTTTTTTTCAGCTTTTTTTCAAGGTTTAATGCCTCTTTTTGATCAAATTCCTCCTGGGCCTTTTCTATAAAGGAAAGAACATCTCCCATGCCCAGGATCCTTGATGCCATTCTTTCGGGAAAGAACGGTTCAAGGGCATCAAGCTTTTCTCCTGTCCCTATGAATTTGATCGGTTTATTTGTTACCGCCTTCATGGAGAGGGCTGCCCCGCCTCTGGCGTCACCTTCCATTTTAGTCAGGATTATGCCTGTGATATCAAGTAACTCATCGAACTGTTTAGCGACGTTTACCGCATCCTGGCCTGTCATCGAATCGGCAACCAGAAGTATTTCACCGGGATTTAACTTCTTTTTTATCCTGACCAACTCTGCCATCAGGTCTTCGTCAATGTGAAGTCTTCCTGCAGTATCCAGGATCAGGACATCTGAACCGGCTGCCCCTGCCTTTGACAGGGCGCTGAGACAAATATCATCAGGTTTCATGCTGATGTCGGAGGGGTGAACAGGGATATTGATCTGCGCCCCTAATTTCTTCAGTTGCTCTATGGCCGCCGGCCTGTATATATCCGCCGGTACAAGGTAGGGATTTCTGCCCAGTTTGCGTAAATGAACGGCAAGCTTGGCGGATGTCGTAGTCTTCCCTGACCCTTGAAGCCCGATCAATAATATAACAAAAGGACTTCTTCCCTTAAGTGAAAGATCCTGCCTGACGCCACCCATTAAAGCAGTCAGTTCCTGGTTAACAATATGGATAACCTGCTGACCCGGCGTTAGGCTGTCATGCACTTCCCGACCAACGGCCCTCTGTTGGATATCTTCTATGAATTTCTTAACAACCTTGTAGTTTACGTCCGCCTCAAGTAACGCCATGCGCACTTCCTTAAGCGCATCCTGGATATTTTTATCGCTTAATGTGCCATGACCTTTTAATTTCTTGAAGGTTTTATTTAATTTATCAGATAACTCTGCGAACATAACTTAATCAGTCTCATACCAAGAATAATCGGCTAATATAGATATTTTTCCTACTCAATGTCAATATAAAATATAAGTAACTTTATCCGCGCCTTTATATATCCGCATGTTAAAAGTTTTTTTTTACCATAGTATCATTTTTATCATATTTTTATTATAAATTCATTAATTTTTTACATATTATCTCAATTGCCCGGCGATAATAAATATTGTCAATTCATCTTAATTAGGTTGCCGGCAGATCTAATGATTTATGGGCTTGAGATTGATTTTGGGGTTATAAGAACTTTATAGTATGGTAGAATAAACACAAAATGCCGTATCTTTATCCTCCGGTTATTTTATGGATTGATTATTTTGATTTTACATGTTGCCAATAATCAATGGTTTTGAATATATAATGCCTATTTATTGAAACCTCCGGCAACAATCACACGGGTATTTCCAGTATTCAGGATACTGAAATTTGAATAATCATTGTCAAAGACAAGAAATTTGAGGGAATATGGACGAGATCCAAAACGAATTGGAAACATTGAAGAAACAGATAAGATATCATAATCAGCGATATTATCTTCTTGATGATCCTGAGATTTCCGATGCCGAGTATGATCGGTTGTTTCAGTCCTTGCTGGATATTGAAAAGAGATATCCCCATCTGGTTACCCCTGATTCTCCAAGTCAAAAGGTAGGAGCTAAACCCCAGGAGTCATTTTCGCAGGTTACACATCGTCGCCCTATGCTCAGCCTGGAAAACGGCTTTGATGAAAAAGATATACGGGATTTTGATGCCAGGATACGGAAACTTCTGAAGGAAAGATACCTGTGTAATTATGTCGTAGAGCCAAAAATGGATGGACTGGCCGTAGAGATAGTCTATGAAAAGGGTGTGCTTGTTTCCGCCTCAACAAGGGGAGACGGATATGTCGGAGAAAATATCACCCTCAATATAAAGACGATACCTTCTGTTCCACAAAGATTTATTGGGCAACATGGAGACTTGACTGTCCCCGAACTTCTTGAGGTTAGAGGAGAGGTATATATGGAGATAGATGCCTTTCATGAGTTGAATAATATAAGGCTTAATCAGGGGCTTCCTCCATTTGCCAATCCGCGAAACGCTGCTGCCGGCTCCATCAGGCAACTTGACCCTAAAATTACCGCTGAAAGGCCGCTGAATTTTTTCTGTTACGGGACAGGGGAGATAAACGGTTTGATCTTTAAGACACATATGGAGTTGATGAGCGCCCTTGAATTATTGGGATTAAGAGTAAATAAGCAATATGTTAAAGGGTTTTATGACCTTGAAGGGGTTGTTGAATATTGCCGCCTGATGGAGGAAAAAAGATTAGGCCTTCCCTATGAAATCGATGGGGCTGTAATAAAGGTTAATGATCTGGGGCTTCAGGAGCAACTTGGCCAAAAATCCCGCAGTCCAAGGTGGGCGCTTGCCTATAAATTCAAGCCGACACAGGCCACAACCAGGATAATTAAGATTGATGTGCAGGTCGGGCGCACCGGGGCGCTTACCCCCGTTGCATGGCTTGAACCTGTTGAGGTCGGGGGGGTCACCGTAAGCAGGGCTACGCTGCATAATCAGGAAGAGATAGAAAAAAAGGATATCCGTGAAAATGATACGGTAATCGTGCAGAGGGCAGGGGATGTCATACCGGAGGTAGTAAAGGTTATAACGACAAAAAGGACAGGCGGTGAAAAGGCATTTGATATGCCTTCACAGTGCCCTGTTTGCGGGACAAAGGTTGAAAAAAAAGAAGGGGAGGTCGTGCTCAGATGTCCCAATAGCGAATGTCCGGCACAGGTCAGGGAAAGGCTTATCCATTTTGTTTCAAAAGGGGCGATGAATATAGACGGGCTTGGCGAAAAGATCATCGGTCAATTGATAGACAGGGGTTTAGTCCAGGAACCGGCTGACTTATTCGGCCTTGACCGGGAGGCCCTTTTAACGCTTGATAAGATAGAGCAGAGGTCAGCCGATAACCTTATCAGGGCTATTGATCAAAGCAAAGGCACAACACTGCCGAAATTTATTTATTCCCTTGGAATAAGGCATGTGGGAGAGCACATAGCCGAACTCCTTGCAGGCTACTTCGGAGACCTTGAGAAGCTCCTGAAGGCCACACGGGATGAATTATTAAATATCAGGGAGATAGGCCCTCAGATAGCCGAGAGTGTGGTTTCATATTTCAGTGACGATGCCAATATTGAAAATATCCGTAGGATGATGGAGTCAGGGATCCGGATCGAGGGGTCATTCTTCAAGGGGGACATCCTTGGAGAAAAGGTCTTCGTAATAACCGGCACACTGACTGCCCTGACTCGCACTGAGGCAAAAGAGCTTATTGCCAGGAATGGAGGCAGGCTCGCCTCAGCCGTAAGCGGCGGCACGGATTATCTGGTGGCAGGGGAATCACCGGGCTCAAAACTTCAAAAGGCGAGGGAATTAGGGATAACTGTCCTTGATGAGAAGGGATTTCTGGATTTATTGAAAGAACCGGGGGAGAATCGTGGATAACATAAGGGTAAGGCTTGTTATTGAAGGGAGGGTCCAGGGTGTATGGTTCAGGGACTCCACCCGCAGAAAGGCAAATGAAGTTGGCGTATATGGCTGGGTAAGAAACAGGGATGACGGCGGGGTGGAGGTGCTTGCAGAAGGCAGTAATGACGCTGTTGAAAGATTGATAACCTGGTGCCGTCAAGGACCTCCCCGGGCCATTGTAAAACATGTCAGGGAGGACCGAGAGGAATGGCAGGGGGAATTTGACTCCTTTGATATTGTCTTTTGATCATTAAGCTGCTAATAACTAACACACGCAAGGCCATTTCATTCAGGGAGGAATTTATTTAATGAAGAGATCATATTTTACCAGGTTATTTCTTGTAACGCTGATGTTTGCGTCTTTATGCTGGACAGGCTGCAGCACCTTGAAATCCTTTTACGGATACACCTCATATTCTGCCAAATCCATATCACGAAAAATACTCCCTGGCGGAAAACCTGCCCTCGGGAAAAAGGTCCTTGTTGCCCCTGTTATTAATATGGCGGCGATTAAGAATGAAAAGGCCGGGCAGATTACGGAGACATGGTTAAGCCTGTTGAAAAAAGATAATACGCTGTCGATCACTCCATTGACAGGGGTTGAAATTTCCAAATCAACCGTAACAGCCTCCGAACTGGGTATAGTGACTGATCCGGCGCTTGTTAAAAAGGCCGAAGAGATGGGGGAGAATGTCCTGGTTACTCATGTCTTGGAGCCGTTTAATTATACCGAAAAAAAGAGCGGGATATGGCCTTTCAGAAAGTTGAAGGGGGAATATGACATTTCAATGGTTGTCACTGCCGTTGATATAATAAACGGGACAATAATCGTTTCCTTAAAAGAGTCAGAGACGATAGATATGGGCAAGGTATCGGAAGGGCAGGAGGTCTCTCCCGTCCTGGGTGATAAAATCCGGGATGATGCATTAGCCGATATACAGAAACGTCTTTCCTCTGAATTATTGAATGCCCTGAGCGCTCAGGAATGGAGGGGAAAGGTCGTCAGAGATGGAGAAAAGATAAAAATCAACGGGGGCTCGGATATCGGTATAACGCAGGGAAGCATTTTTGAGGTCTTTGCAAAAGGGGAGGCCATCAAGTCTGTAAGCGGCAAGGATTATTATATTGCCGGTTCGAAGGCGGGTGAAATAAAGGTCACTGAGGTTATGCAGGACCACTCCATGGCTGTCCCTCTGGAAGGGAAATCCTTTGAGGACGGCCAGATAATAATATTTAAAAGTAAATGAAGCGGCTCAGGGCCTAGCTCCTGTTCAGCATTTCTTCCGCATGGGCGATAGCGCGCTCGGAGATCACCTTTCCGCCAAGCAGGCGCGCTATCTCATGGACTCTTTCTTCAGGGCTAAGGGGCATGATAATGGTCTGTGTCCTGTTGTCCGCGACCACCTTTTTAACAATGAAATGCGCCTCCCCTTTGCCTGCTATCTGAGGGAGATGCGTAATGCACAGTACCTGATTATATTCCGATAATGACCTGAGCTTTTCCCCGACAATTTCCGCGGTGGCGCCTCCAATTCCTGCATCTATCTCATCAAATATTATCGTTTCGACAGATGTCTTTCTTGCCAGTATAGTCTTCAATGCCAGCATGATCCTTGAGAGCTCGCCTCCTGAGGCTATTCTTGACAGGGGCCTTGGATCTTCACCTATATTTGCGGAGAGCATGAATTCAACCCTGTCATAACCGTCAGGCCTGATAGATCCTGTCATTATCCCCGGGATTTCCTCGCCTTCATTGTCTTCCCTGAAGCCTGCCTCAAATCTTGCCCCGCGCATATCAAGAAGGTTGAGTTCATCCTCCACTGCCTTTTTTATCTGCGTTGCCGTGGCCTTTCTCTTTTTAGAGAGGGCGGTCGCTCGTGCGATGAGATCTTCTTCCTGTTTTTTCAAGCTTTTTTTATGGTCTTCCAGGACCTTTTCCATCTGATCCTTGTTGTAAATCATCCCTGACAGTTTCTCCCTGAAGGCCAGGACATCTATGATGGAAGGTCCGTATTTCCTCTTCAACCTGTTGATCAGTTGAATCCTCTCCTCAACCTCTTCCAGCCTTACCGGGTCATCGGTTATATTGTCCTTGAAATCCCTTAGCTGGATGCCTGCCTCTTCCAGTTCAGCCCGTGCAGAAGAAAGGACATCTATGAGGGGTTTAAGGCGTCGGTCCAGTTCGGCCCCCCTTGTCATGCCCTTTATGCATCTGGAGATCCCGGATATCACCGCATCATCTTTTTCATAGAGGACCTGATAGGATTCATTGATTATCTCCTTAAGCGTCTCTGCATACCTGAGTCTTTTTTTCTCATTCTCCAGCGCCAGGTCCTCATCCGCTGACATGGAGGCAGCCTCTATCTCCTTTATCTGAAATATAGCCAGATCCTGCTTTTCCCTGGCAGCATTAATCTCTTTTTCCAGCCCCTGTACTTTTGCCTTAATGGATTCATATTCTATGAATGAATCTGCAAGGGCCTGTCGTTCGCCGACAAGCCCGCCGAAGTCATCAAGGAGATAGAGGTGATTTTCGGGTTTCAGGAGGAGTTGATGCTCATGTTGCCCGGAGATGCTTATGATGATCATGCCTAATCTTGAAAGCATCTGGAGGGTCGCCATGGAACCGTTGATCAGTATCCTGTTGCGGCCTTCGCGGGAGATAGTCCTTTTAATCAGGAGATCGCCGTCAAAGGGGAAACCCGTTTCAGACATGAATGCATTAAGAGATGAGTTGCCGGGAAGGCTGAAGAATGCCTCTACCCTTGCCTCGTCAGCGCCGCCCCTGATAAGATCCGCTGACGCCCGTCCGCCAAGGATAAGGTTTACCGCGTTAATAATGATGGACTTGCCTGCCCCTGTCTCGCCTGAAAGGATGTTGAGGCCCGGTTTGAAATCTATTTCCAGGTGATTGATAATTGCAAAATTTGAGATGTTAAGATGAGAGAGCATTAAAGTTGTTCCCAGGTAACCCTAAGGACCTCCTGATAGGTGGTGGTCCCGTCCAGCAGTTTTTTGACGGCGTTTTCTCTCATGGTCACCATGCCTTCCTCTCTGGCGACCTCCCGGATCTTCCTGATATCGGATTCAGGACTGATATGCCTCTGGATCGGTTCAGTCATGGGGAGAACCTCATATATCCCGCTTCTTCCTCTATAGCCGGTGCCGCGGCATTTCTGACAGCCTTTCCCCCTGTAAAGTGTAATGGGGCCGGTCTTCCCGATATCCAGACCAAGGGATAAAAGTTCCGATGCGTCAATATTATATGGCTCCTTGCAGTCAAGGCATATCTTTTTTACCAGTCGCTGGGCAACGATGCCGGACATGGTGGCCTTGATAAGAAAGGAAGGAATGCCGAGGTCAAGGAGTCTTGTTATGGATGAAGGGGCGTCGTTCGTATGAAGGGTGGAGAGGACAAGGTGGCCTGTAAGCGCCGCCTGTATGGCGTTCTCGGCCGTCTCAAGGTCCCTCATCTCGCCGATCATTATAATATCAGGGTCCTGTCTCAAGATGTTTCGGAGTATTGAGGCGAAGGTAATGCCCACGGCGGGCTGAACGGCAATCTGGTTGAAATCCTCATGGACCATCTCAATGGGGTCTTCCACGGTGGTTATATTGATATCAGGGCTTGACAGGTATCTGAGGGTCGAATACAGGGTCGTTGACTTGCCGCTCCCTGTCGGCCCGCATACAAGGATGATCCCGTGGGGCATATTGACAAATTGCTGGTATCGAATGAGATCCATGGGTGTAAGGCCAAGATTATCCAGGTCCTGAAAGAGGACATCAGGGTCCATAATCCTCATGACCAGCTTTTCCCCGAAGGCGACAGGGATGGATGAGACCCTTATCTCAGACTCCACGCCACCCTTCTCCATCTTAATGCGGCCGTCCTGGGGTCTGCGCTTTTCTGCCATATCCAGCCTGGCTATGGTCTTTATCCTGCTTGTAATGGCCGGGTGAACACCCTTGGGGAGTGTGTAGACTGTGTGCAGTGTCCCGTCTATCCTCAGCCTTACGATGCTCTTGTCCCTCTTGGGCTCGATATGGATGTCGCTTGCCCTCTGATCAAAGGCGTAGCTGAAGAGGTGGTCAACCGCGTTGACGATATGCTGGTCATCGGAAAGAAGCTCCTCGGAAGAGCGGAGCCGGACCAGTTGCTCGAGATTGCCTAAATCAATGGATGGGCCTGCATATTGCGATTCAGCGGCCATTATGGATCGTTTGAATCCGAAGAATTCGCCGATCAGTTTTATAATATCCGTCTTTGTGGAGACTACAGGCCTTACTTTAAGTTTGCTGACCTGGGCGATATCCTCCATTACCTCCTGATTTCCCGGATTGGAGGTGGCCACGATCAGATAACCATCCTTTATCTCAATAGGAAGCACCAGGTGTCTCATGGCAAAGGAAAGGGGAATGGTGTTCGTTACGAGATTAAGGTCCAGTTTCAACGGATCGATCTTTTTATATGGGATCTTCCATGCCCTGGCAAGGGCCTGAAAGATAGTATCCTCATCCAGCGCCCTTTCGGGGTTGTCCGCCCTTTTCAGTTCCAGGGAAGATATAACATCCACAAGGGTGACAGGATTGACGATCTTTGACCTGGGGCCGGATGACGCCCTTCCCATGGCGCGAATCTGTTCAAGCCTGCTTTTAATCCTGGTCTTCTTTATCGCTATATCCTGTCTTTGATCGCCTGTAATAAGCCCTGTCTTCAGGAGGACCTTAAGGATGTTTTCATCGGAAAGATTTATATCGCGGGCATTTTGCATTTAGTCACTAAGCCGTGAGATTAATAATAATTTTGGTAAATAATTTTGTGCAGCCTCTGAAAAGCCTTTACAGTGAGATGTTTCCAAAGTTTTTTTAATCCAAGATTTTGAAAGGTTCCTTTATACCTTAACAGCCACTATATGTAAAGTTCAGTGTTATGGATAAAACCTATTCCCCCGTGTACTTGCCGTCTTTGAATTGCCCCTTGTATGCCTTGCCTCCGGAGACGGTCATGGTGCCTGCGCCTTCGGGGATGCCGTCTATCCATTGACCGGTATAAACATCCCCGTTAGGATACGTCATTGTGCCCTGGCCGTTGAATTTGCCGTCTTTGAAGCGGCCCTCATATTTCCTTCCGTCAGGGTATGTCATAACGCCCTCCCCGTTAGGCTCGCCGTTCTCCCATTGTCCTGTAAATTTTTCACCTTGCGGATAGACAATGGACCCCATGCCATCACGCAGGTCATTCTTCCATTCCCCCTCATATTTTATGCCGTTGGCATAGGTCATGGCGCCCTGACCGTTGCGTTTGCCGTCTTTCCATTCCCCGGAATACCCGCTTTTATTTGCAAAAGTCAGGGTCCCCTTGCCGTTAAATATATCTTTTTCAAAACTGCCTTCATAGGTCGTGCCGTCGGCGCCCTTTGAAATGCCCTGTCCTGAACGCTTGCCCTGGTCCCACTGGCCCGTGTATGTTGTCCCGTCAGGATAGGTCAGAGTCCCCTGTCCCTGGAACTTGCCGTCCTTGAACTGTCCATCATACACGTCCCCGTTGGAAAAAGAATACCGGCCCTCTCCATTGATGCAATTCCCGCTCATGCACTTCGCCTCGGCAAAGGCTCCAACAGGATAAAGAGTTATTAATAATATCATTGCCGGTAAAACGCTTCTCATCTCTGCCGCCTTTCCCGTCACTCGTCCACTTCCTTCCATGATTCGACGGTGGTTTTGCCTGTGCCGGACAGTCTGGTTTTGGTGTTATAGTTGTCCCCTCCTATGAACTTTAACCCGTCCGTTGTCCGGAAGTAGAGGTGCTCATCTTCAACCAGAGGGGAGGTGACAACATTCCCGGTGTTAAATGTCTTTTTCAGCGTCCCTTCTGTTGTATATACGAAGAGTTGTCCGTTATTGGTGTCGGTAGAGGTGGCATCGCAGGGGTTCTCTGTCTCGGCAGTGGAGGTCCCGAAATATATCTGCCCGGCAGAGGCAAAGGCAGATGCCCAGACCCTCTGTCCGGCAGGAAGCGCAACAAACCATTCCAGCCTCACCTTGTTCCCGCATACCCCCTTGGCGTCCTTGTCGTTATAGGCAAAGAAGTGATACGTGGTATTTCCCGTATTAATATTCTCATTATAATATGGGCTGTCTCCGGTGCCGAAAAATATTTTTATATTGTAGTCTATGTCACCGGTATCGGTTATCTTATTGTCCACCACTATTGCCGGAGAGGCATATATAGGATGGTACCGCTGATCCGAAGGAATAGTATTTCCATTTTCATCCGTAAAATCGGTGTTGTTGATTATACAGTAACTTATAGTGTTGAATGATGACTTGGGATCATCAGGCACGTTTATCTTATACAGGTAACCCTTGTCCGTGCCGATATAGACCCTGTCGATATATCCGTTCCCGTCCGAATCCACGATCGCCGGCTGTCCGCTGGGGACGCCGCCCTGGCCGGTCCCGTCGTTGTATCTCAGTTCTACCCTTTTTACTATGCTCCCGTCCTCGATATTTACAATATATAATGAGGGGAAGAGGGCGGTGTTATAGGTTATCCCTGAGACAAACATGGCGACCCAGGTAGGATGACCGCCTACGACCATCCTGCCCAGCCCTACTGTCGGCGATGACCTGCTCCTGAAGAGGTCCGGGTCAGCGTATTCCCAGAGGAATGATGGATGGTCCGGATCGGTTACGTCAAGACAGAAGACGGTGTCGCCCCCGTTTCCCTCTGCGCAGACAAGTATGGTCTTCCATGCACCGTTGATATATACATCCGCAATGGTCGGAGAGGCATCCACATAGGATTGATCGTCCGACTGGAAATAATTGTTTTTAAGCCTTGCAATGAGATTAGCAGGTATAAAGGACCATAACTCACTGCCTGTACCGTAATCGGCAGTAGAGCTATCATTCGTTACTGTCTCATTTGTCCATTTAAAATATCCCCTGTTTTCAGTAATAGCCGTGGTTTGTGCGTTATCTCCCCAGCGGAAGGCCCCTCCGTTAAAGGCATGCAGCATAGCGTCCCTTGCCCCGACATAGACAACGGTCTTTCTTGCCTTCCATGTGTTTTTGAAAGCATTATAGGTCGTTCGTTCATCCTCGGTAATGTCCGACCCGAAATACCATTTAGGCACGCCGGGAGGCGTTTCCACAGCAGGCACCGAGTGGTCTATGGCGCCCAGGAGCCATTCTTTTTTGGTGGTTTTTAATGAGCCGTCCTTCCATCCCCTGACCCACTCAACAAGCCAGTCAGCGTCGGTTTCATCATAGGTGCCTGTGGCGCCATAGGCTACGCCGTTAAACTTCCCGTCGTTGTTAAAGTCATAGGTAAAGCCTTTGCCGGTTACATATCTGTTATCAAGACCCAGCATGTTGCTGGTTACATTTGCCTGCTCAAACCTTATCATGGTGCTTGAGGTGATGTAATAGTAGTAGATCGTTGCTGTTATCGGCACGTGATTTCCCGGGGCGGTATTGAAGGTTATTGAATATTCGCCTGTAAATCTGTCGATGGTCCCCGTGCCTCCATAAGTTCCTGTCAATTCATCGGTATGTCTGTCGGAAAATGTTTCATGGGTGTCGGTTATACTGATGGTCTCAGCCACAATGGGGTGATGGGCAAGTGTGCCCGTGAATGTCTTTTGGGTTCCATTCCCCGTACCGATGACCTCGCCGGAGACTGCGTATAAGGTGCCGCTCGGGAAATAGATGACCCTGGACTCCGGGCTCGCGATGCTGTTAAGCACCTCGCCGGCGTCCCATATTTTGATTGTGGATGTCTTGGTCGGGTCTACAGGGTCATAGAGCCTGTTTGCCGTAAAATGTCCTCTCAGCAGGGTCTTGTCTGCCCAGTCAATAGCAGGCGTCTCATAGCTCCCTGTATATATTACATTTGTCTGGACAACGGGCGCTGCACGGGAGATGGTCCCGTTTGTCGCGACATTCCCTGATATGCCTACATCCAGGATAGCAGGAGAATAGGTCTCATCCTCGCTTTCAAGCTGGGCCTTCCAGAGGAATTGCCTCCCGCAGATGCCCAGGGCGGCAAAATCGATGCGCACCTCCCTGTAGGTGTAAGGATAGGCTGTCTGAGGACTCCCTGCCAGGCCTGGGCTCCAGTTGGTCAGCAGAGCGTCCTTGCTCTTGGATGCGCTGGATGCATAGACCTTATCCCAGTTGGTTATCTCAGTCCAGTTGGTCCCGTTGTTGATGGAGAGATAATAGGTGATCTTTGTCTTGCCTGAACCGGGCATATAGTCATAGGTGCTGAAGGTCACTGCCGTGTAATAGGCCCCCGTATTCTCTGTGCCGTCGCTGTTTTTAGGAGTGACCGCATTGTTTGACAGCAGCTGGGCAACACCGCCTGTCTTTCTCTCGATCCTGAAGGCCATGTCATTATGATCGGAATCACCGGCGCCTGTCAGGTCTTCCCATCCGAGTATCCACTGGTTGGGATCGCTCGCTGGGGCGCCTACGATTACGTGAGGATATTGTGCATTATATGTTATACAAAGGTTGGCTGTTCCGGCGAGTGTAATGCCGTAATTGGTGCTCATGCGGGTAATTGCCGCTTCCGGGAGCCAGCCCTTGTCCAGGCTGCAGGAGCCTTCCGACATGGCCGTACCGAGTTCGTATTTCTTGTAAAAGGGTGTGGTGCTGGTAAACCCGCTGGTATGAGCGACCCCACTACAGTCTGTATATGATGCCCCTGTTGAGGGCGTGCACGCGGTATAGGTGTCGGGGTTCCATGTCTTTTTGGTGAAGAATACGCCTGTCGAGCTTGACGTATCCCAGTCCTGGTTGGCGGT
>Ga0153915_10003732_pt1 | contig 13991 bp, 12 predicted proteins | sample Opewatmetagenome_2_FD_107003 | JGI IMG/M metagenome (GOLD analysis project Ga0153915, IMG submission 107003) | Freshwater wetland microbial communities from Ohio, USA - Open water 3 Core 3 Depth 3 metaG | ecosystem: Environmental > Aquatic > Freshwater > Wetlands | place: USA: Ohio, Lake Erie... | reverse complement strand
TCCACACCTCCTCTTAACAACGAGCGGGGTGTTCGGCCGGACCCCCGAGGTGGGCATCCGAACTACCAACAATTGCGGCCCGACAATCCGGCACCGCAAAAAATCATATGGTAAGCGCGATCGGCCGCCACAAGGGCCCCTAAGTCCTTGGTAAGGGCTGTCCATCACGCGCTGGCGTAGACGTGACCGGGAGCGGCTAAGCGGCTATTGTGGCGCCATAACAGCGCCCGGCCACGGCCGAGGCGTGGTCGAAATCTGGGAGTCGGTATGAGGCTAGCCGTCGCGGCGCTTCTCGCCTGTGGCCTTTGCGCCGGCGCGCAGGCGCAGGTCTACACCATCGCCACCAATCCGCAGGGTTCGCTCTACTACTCGGCGGGAGCCGCGATCGCGAAACTCGCGAACGACAAGCTGCATCTACAGGTCCGGGTCCAGCCGTTCGCGGGGTCGTCGACCTATGTGCCGATGCTCGACCGCAACGAGATCGAATTCGGATTCGTGAACGTCGACGATGCCGACACGGGTTACCGCGGCGCCGACGCGTTCGACGGCAAGCCGAACCCGCATCTGCGCATGGTGGGCGTGATATTCCCGCTGCCATTCTCGATGATGGTGCCGGCGGATTCGCCGGCGAAGCGGATGGCGGACATCAGGGGGCTGCGTTTGCCCGGCGATTTCCCGGGCCAGACCACGGCGCGCAAGCTGCACGAAGGGCTGCTGGCCACGGCGGGCCTCACCTACGCGGACGTGACCAAGGTGCCGATGCCGAACCTGTTTGCCGGGGTCGATGCAGCGGCGCAGGGCCGGGTCGATGCGGCGGGCACGGCGCCCGGCATCGCCCAGGTGCAGCAGGCGCAGCTTGCGCTGTCGTCGCACGGAGGCGTGCGCTTCATCTCGATCAACGATACGCCCGACGGCATCGCGCGGATGCAGAAGGTGATGCACTCCTACCCGATCAGGGTCGAGCCCGCGAAGCATCTGCCCGGCGTCCTGGAGCCCACGATCTGCATGGGCTATTCGGCGTTCCTGGTGACCAATGACAAGGTACCGGACCAGCTGGTCTACGACCTGACCAAGATGATCCACGCGAGCCGCGCCGACATCGTCGCGATCACGCCGCAGATCGATCGCTTCGATCCCGGGAAAATGGCCGAGCAGCATGTGGTTCCGTATCACCCGGGCGCGATTAAATTCTACAGTGAGGTGGGACAATGGCCGCCAAAATCGTAACGCTCGTTGCCGCCGCGATTTTCGCACTCGCCTTCGGCGCGCGCGCCGAAGAGCAGCAGGTCTACACGATCGCGACCAACCCGCAGGGCTCGCTCTACTACTCGGCCGCCGCGGCGATCGCCAAGATCGCCAACGACAAGCTGAACCTGCAGATGCGGGTGCAGCCGTTCGCCGGCTCCTCGACCTACCTGCCGATGCTGAACCGCGCGGAGGTCGATTTTTCGTTCAATAACGTGGACGATGTCGACATCGGCTATCGCGGCGTCGAGACCTTCGACGGCAAGCCGAATCGGAACATCCGGCTGATCGCCGTAATTTTTCCGCTGCCGTTCGCGTTCATGGTGGCGGCTGATGCGCCATGGAAGAAGGCCGAGGAACTCAAAGGGCTGCGTATCGCCAGCGAATTCACGAGCCAAAGCACCGTGAAGAAGCTGACCGAAGCTGCGCTGGCTTCCGCCGATCTGACCTGGGCGGACATGAAAGGCGTACCGGTCGCAAATTCGTTCCAGGGCACCGACCTGGTGCCGCAGGGGCGTGCCGACGTCGCCGGCACCGCGCCCGGCGTTGCCAATATCCAGCAGGCGAACCTTGCCCTGCAATCGCGCGGCGGCGTCAGGTTCATTGCCATCAACGACAGCCCCGAAGGCGTGGCGCGGTTGCGCAAAGTGTTCAACGGCTACCCGATGCCGATGCGGCCGGCCAAGTACCTGCCGGGCATCGTCGAGGATCCGACGGTGGTGATGGGCTATTCGGCCTTCCTGGTGGCGAACGACAAGCAGCCTGACGAGCTTGTGTACAAGCTCACGAAAATGATCGCCGCTAGCCGCGCTGAGATCCTGGCGATCGTGCCCCAGCTCGAGCGGTTCGATCCCAAGCGCATGGCGGAGCAGAGCCACGTCCCATATCACCCCGGCGCGATGAAATACTACACGGAAGCCGGCCTTTGGCCGCCCAAGCAGTAGGCACATTAACCGCATAAACGCGGCATAAAACTCGCGTGAGAATGGGTGCGGCGCGGTGGACAGTAGGATCGTAGTGGGTTAAGCACGCGGCTGTGTCTGTGGTGCCGGCGGGAAGACGCGTAAGGCGCGCCGGCGGTTCAAGAATACTTGCGTCTGGGAGACGGGCGATGACGGATGAAACACGCGGCGCGGAAGCGCTAGCCGACCTCGGATCGGAAACGATCGCGGAAGGCGCCGGCAGGCTGCACCCATGGCCGGCCGCGGTGATCCACCTGTGCAGCGGCATCCTGACCGCCGCATGCCTCGCCTGGGCGCTCTCGGTGCCGCAATATCTCGGCTACGCGTTTTATACCGAGCAGCTCCTGGCCCTGGTGCTCGGGCTCGCGCTTTGCGTCTGTTATCACGCGCTGAACGTTCACGGGAAACGCCAGAGCGGCCTGCCGCTGATCGACATGGCGCTCGGCTACATCGGGCTGGTCACATGCCTGTGGGTCTCCTGGCAGTACCCGCGGCTTCTGCTCGACGTCGCGTTCCGCACCAACGAAGTGCTGATCATTTCCGCGATCGTGATCCTGTTGTGCCTCGAGGGCCTGCGGCGCGCGACCGGATGGGCGCTGCTCACGGTCGTACTGTGCTTCTTCGCCTACGCGATGGTGGCGCATCTCGCGCCGGTGGAGCTGCGCGGCCGGCCGGTGGAGCCCGGCCCGCTCGCGGTCTATCTCGCGTTCGATCCATCGGCCGTGTTCGGCTCCCCATTGGTGGTCGGCGCGACCATCGTGCTCATGTTCCTGTGGATGGGCGACGCGCTGGTACGCTCCGGCGGCGGCGAGTTCTTCAAGGACATCTCGATGGCGTTCCTCGGCGACAAGCGCGCCGGGGCGGCCAAGATCTGCGTCGTGGGCTCGGCCCTGTTCGGCATGATTTCGGGTTCGGCGGTGTCCAACGTCGCATCGGTCGGGGTGTTCACCATTCCGCTGATGAAACGAACCGGCTATCCCGCGAAGGTCGCGGGCGCAATCGAGGCGGTAGGCTCGACCGGCGGCCAGCTCATGCCGCCCGTTATGGGCGCGGCCGCGTTCCTGATGGCCGAGTTCATCGAGATGCCCTACGCGGAGGTGGCGCTCTCCGCCGCCGTGCCGGCGGTGTTGTATTACCTGGCGCTGTATTTCCAGGTCGACCTGATCGCCGGCAAGGAACGCATGGATCGGCTGCGCGAAGCGATGCCGAAGGCCGGCGCGGTGCTCAAGGAAGGCTGGCACCTGATCATCCCGTTCGTGCTGCTGGTCTATGCGATGTTCGCCTGGGAGCAGTCGCCGGAGGTCGCCGCGATCGCCGCGACCGCCACCATATTCGTGGTAAACATCTTCCGCGGCTACAAAGGCAACCGGCTGCGGCTCACGGATTTCTTCAAGACACTCTCTTCGACCGGCCGCACCACGACCGACCTGATCATGACGCTGGCCGCGGCGGGCTTCATCATCGGCATCCTCAACATCACCGGCCTTGGCTTCGCGCTGACGCTGTGGCTGGTGAAGATGTCGGGATCGAGCCTTTATCTCCTCCTGTTCATCGCGTTCGCGGTGAGCCTGGTCCTCGGCATGGGAATGCCGACTACCGCGGTGTACGTCCTGCTGGCAGCGCTGGTCGCCCCGTCGATCGTTCAAGCGCTCACCCATGCGTTCCCCGCAGCCGCGCAGAATCCGGCGGTGACCAAGATGTCCGCGCACATGTTCATCCTGTACGGCGGCATGTTGTCGATGATCACCCCGCCGGTTGCGCTTGCCGCCTACGCGGCCGCGAACATATCGGGCGCCGGCCCGATGGAGACCGGCTGGTGGGCCTGCCGCATCGGCTGGGCGAAGTTCGTGCTGCCGTTCATGTTCGTGCTGTCGCCGACATTGCTGCTGTACGGCAACCAATATTGGATCGCCTATGACTGCATCACCGCCGCGATCGGCATCTACATGGTGACCGCGGGTCTGGTGGGGTGGTGCGAGCGCGACATGAGCGTTGTCGAACGGGTGATCCTGTGCATCGCCGGCATCATGGCGGTGTTCCCGGCCTCGATCCTGACGTTCTTCGTCGAAGGCGACGTGAGCGCGATCGGCGTCGTGGTCGGGCTGCTCATACTGGTCCCGATGTATATCGGAGGGCGCAGGGCTAGGCTCGCCGAGGCGGCGGCCGAATAGAGACACGGCAAACCCAAAAACGAAAAGGGCGGATCCTCAGGACCCGCCCTTTTTTTGTCTGGATCGCAGCGACGGCTTAAGCCGCCGGCTGCTCAGTGTTCATCCGCTCGCGCAGTTCCTTGCCGGCCTTGAAGTACGGCACGTATTTGCGCGAAACCTGCACGGTCTCGCCGGTGCGCGGATTGCGCCCGACTCGCGCGTTCCGCCCCTTCACCGAGAAAGCGCCGAACCCGCGCAGCTCCACGCGATCGCCACGCGTGAGAGCGCCGGTGATCTCCTCGAATATCGTCGAGACGATGCGTTCGACGTCGCGCTGGTAGAGGTGCGGGTTGCGCTCCGATATGCGCATGACCAGCTCGGACTTTGTCATGACGCGCGCGACCCCCTGAATTTGATGTTGTTGTCTAACGGAGGTCAGGGTGCCAAACGGCGACCAGACCGTCAAGGGTAAGCCGGCCGCCGCCGATCATTCGCCGAGCGAACGATCCGACGAGATCTAGGATCCCGGACGTGTCGGTGCCGTATTTGACGTCGCGCACGGGCAGCGATTTCGACACGCCGCGCTCCTTGTCGAGCCACGCGAGCGCTTCGGTCTCGCCGCCAATGTCATCGATCAGGTTGAGATTGAGGGCACTGCGGCCGACGAAGACGCGGCCGTCGGAAACCTCTTTCACCGCATCCGGCGTGAGCTTGCGCCGCTCCTTCACCATGCCGAGGAACATCTGGAACATGTCGGCGACGATCTGCTGGGCATGCTCGCGCGCCGCCGGCGTCATCGGCTCGAGCGGCGAGGGCGTTGCCTTCAAGGGTCCCGACTTGATCGCCTCGGTGGCCACGCCGATCTTCTTCAAGAGCTCGGTCACCTCGGTGGTCTGCATGATGACGCCGATCGAGCCGGTGACCGAACCCTCGTGCGCGAAGATGCGATCGCACGCGATCGCCGTCATGTAGGCGGCCGACGCGCCCAAGCCGCCGATCACAGCGACCACGGGCTTCCGCTCCGAAACCTCGCGCAGCGCGCGGTAGAGCGTTTCGCCGCCCACCACCGTGCCGCCGGGCGAATCGATGCGCACGATCAGCGCCTTCACGCTGTCGTTGTCGGCGACCTGTTTCAGGGCGTCGAGGCGATCGTCGTCGTCCAGGATGATGCCATCAACCCAGAGCCGCGCGACGTGGCTTCCGATCATGAGCCCGCCGCTGCGCTGCGCAATCAGCAAAGCCGCGATTCCCGCGAGCGCGATGATCGCGAGCGTGCGCCAGGTGGCCAAATGCCGCTTCAAGCGGCGACGATCGACCAGGAGATCAGCTTCGAAGGCCATGGTTGATTACGCTTGAGGGGCGGCGGGCGATCGTGCCTCGCCGGTCGAGCAACGAGACACGCCTGCCGGGTCTACTCGTCCTTCTTCTTGCCCTTGCGGCCCTTTTCGTCGGCTTCCTCGCCCTCGCCGCGGCGGAGCGCCGGTCCAAGGATTTCGCCGAGGCTCGCGCCGGAATCCGACGAGCCGTATTCGGCCATCGCCTGCTTCTCCTCCTCGATCTCGTGCGCCTTGATCGAGAGCGAAACCTTGCGGTCCTTGCGATCGACATTGATGATCTTCGCGTCCACGCGGTCGCCCGGCGCAAAGCGCTCCGGCCGCTGCTCGGACCGGTCGCGCGAGAGTTCGGCGCGCCGGATGAAGCCGCCGATGTCGCCCGCGACCTTCACCTCGATGCCGCCGTCGGTCACCGCGGTCACCGTGCAGGTCGCGACATCGCCCTTCTTCAGCTTCTTGAAGCTTTCTTCCAGCGGGTCCGCGGCAAGCTGCTTGATGCCGAGCGATACGCGCTCCTTCTCCGGATCGACGTCCAGCACCTTGGCTTTGACGCGGTCGCCCTTCTTGAAGTCCTTGATCGCAACCTCGCCCGGCTTGTTCCAGTCGAGATCTGACAGGTGAACCATGCCGTCGAGATCGGCGGTCAGGCCGACGAACAGCCCAAACTCGGTGATGTTCTTGATCTCGCCTTCGATCTCGGCGCCCACTGGATGCTGCTCGACGAACTTCTCCCACGGGTTCGGCTGGCACTGCTTGATCCCGAGCGAGATGCGGCGCTTCGAGGGATCGACCTCAAGCACCATGACCTCGACCTCCTGGCTGGTGGAGACGATCTTGCCGGGATGCACGTTCTTCTTGGTCCAGCTCATCTCCGAGACGTGGACGAGGCCTTCGACGCCGGGCTCAAGCTCCACGAACGCGCCGTAATCGGTGATGTTGGACACGCGGCCGGTGAACTTCGCGCCGGCCGGATATTTGTACTCGACGCCCTGCCACGGATCGGCCTCGAGCTGCTTCATGCCCAACGAGATGCGCTGCGTCTCGGGGTTGTAGCGGATGACCTGGACCTTCACGTTCTGTCCGACGCTGAGCGCGTCCGACGGATGATTGACGCGCTTCCACGAAATATCGGTCACGTGCAGCAGGCCATCGACGCCGCCCAGATCGACGAAGGCGCCGTAATCGGTGATGTTCTTCACCACGCCATCCAGCACCTGGCCTTCTTTCAGCGAAGCCAGCAATTCGGTCCGCTGCTCGGCACGCGATTCCTCCAGCACGGCGCGGCGCGACACCACGATGTTGCCGCGGCGGCGATCCATCTTGAGGATCTGGAACGGCTGCGCCGAGCCCATCAAATGGCCGACGTCCTTCACCGGGCGAATGTCCACCTGCGAGCCCGGCAGGAATGCGACGGCCCCCGACAGATCCACGGTGAAGCCGCCTTTGACGCGGCCGAAAATCTGGCCGGTCACGCGCTCGTTGGTCTTGAACGCCTTCTCGAGATGCGTCCAGGCTTCCTCGCGCCGCGCGCGATCGCGCGACAGCGCGGCCTCGCCGGTCTTGGTCTCGATGCGCTCGAGATAGACATCGACCTCGGTCCCGACGACGATATCCGCTTCATGGCCGGGCGATGCGAACTCGCGGAGCGCCACGCGTCCCTCGCATTTGAGGCCCACGTCGATGACCGCGGAATCGCCCTCGATCGCGATGACTGTGCCCTTGACCACCGATCCTTCGGTGAGTTCGCCCTGCTTGAAAGATTGATCGAGTAGGGCGGCGAAATTTTCCTCGCCCGATGTCGCGGTCGCAGCTTCAGCCATGGTTCGGTCGTTCCCCGTCGTTCCAACAACAAAATGATATGCCGCGCCGGCGCGGCAAGGGCCCGCTTACGCGGTCAGTTCGCCTCGCGAGCGAATGAAGCCGAGCGCCGCGGCGAAAACCGCATTCGCATCCAGCCTAGTCGTGTCGAGGACATACGCGTCCGCGGCCGGCTTGAGCGGGGCGACCGCGCGCGCTTTATCGCGCGTGTCGCGCACCTTCATGTCCGCAAGAACGCGGGAAGGTATAGCCGGAACCCCCCGTTCCTGCAACTCTTTCACCCGCCGCCCCGCGCGCGTTTCGACCTCCGCATCGACGTAGAATTTGATCGGCGCCTGGGGGCAAACCACGGTCCCGATGTCGCGCCCATCGAGCACCGCCCCGCGCGCGCCGCCGGGCGGCCTCTCGGCGAAGCTGCGCTGGAAATCGAGCAGGGCCGCGCGCACGGCGGGATGATCGGCCACCACCGCGGCGGCGGCCGAAACCGCCTCGTCGCGGAGCCCGTCGCGGTCGAGATCCGCCGGCTGGATCGCGCGCGCCGCCGCCGCTGCGGCCTTCGGGTCGTTCGGGTCCTGCCCGGCATCGAGCAGCCGCCGCGCGGTCGCGCGATACAGCAACCCCGTATCGAGATACGGAAAGCCGAAATGCTTCGCCAATCGCTTGGCGAGCGTGCCCTTGCCGGAGGCCGCCGGGCCGTCGACCGCGATGACGATGGGGGCGGTCATGAGAACCGAGCAAGTACCACAGAGGCGGGAAGATGATTCATAGTCTTCAGGCGCCGATCTTGGCGCCCAAATTGTTCATCAGGTCGATGAAACCGGGGAAGCTGGTGGCGATCGCCGCGTCGTCGTCGACCGCGACCGGCTCGCGGCTGCCGAGCCCCATCACCAGAAACGCCATGGCGATGCGGTGATCGAAGCCGGTCGCGATGCGCGCACCGCCCTGCGGCCGGCCGCCGTGCACGATCAGCGTATCGCCGTCGATCTCGGCGCGCACGCCGCATGACGCGAGCCCCTGCGCGATCGCGGTGAGGCGGTCGCTTTCCTTCACCCGGAGCTCGCCCAACCCCTCCATACGGGTCGTGCCCTCGGCGAACGCGGCGGCCACCGCAAGGACGGGATATTCGTCGATCATCGAGGGCGCGCGCTCGGGCGGCACCCGGACGCCTTTGAGGCGGCTCGCCCGCACGGTGAGATCGGCGACCGGCTCGCCGGCCTCGACCCGCCGATTGGTGACGCGGATGTCCGCGCCCATTTCGGCAAGCGTGTCATAGAGCCCGGCGCGCAGCGGGTTCATGCCGACGTTCGGCAGCGTGAGCTCGGCGTCCGGTGCGAGCAGCGCGGCGACGGCCGGAAACGCCGCGGATGACGGGTCCGCCGGCACGCGCACCGGGCGCGCGGTAAGCTCCGCCTCGCCGGTCACGGTGATGGAACGGCCGAGATTGGTGTCGCTGACCACCACCGTTGCACCGAAATGGCGCAGCATGAGCTCGGTGTGGTCGCGCGTCCGCGCGGATTCGATCACCATGGTCGTGCCCGGCGCGTTGAGCCCCGCAAGCAGAACCGCCGACTTGACCTGCGCCGAGGGCACCGGCAGCTCGTAGACGATCGGCACCGGCGATCTCGCGCCCGACACGGTCAGCGGCATCAGCCCGCCGTCGCGCATGCGCACTTCCGCGCCCATGCGCTCGATCGGCCGGGCGACGCGCGCCATCGGGCGGCGACGGAGCGAGGCGTCGCCCGTCATGTGCGCCACGAACGGATGGGTTGCGATCAGCCCCATCAGGAGCCGCGCCGAGGTTCCGGAGTTGCCCATGTCGAGGATGTCCTCGGGCTCAGCGAGTCCGCCGACGCCGACGCCCTGCACACGCCACGCACCGTCGGCGTCGCGCACGCTGTCGACGCCCATGCGGCGGAGCGCTGCCGCCGTACGCATGACGTCTTCGGATTCCAGCAGACCTTCGATCCGTGTCTCGCCGACTGCGATCGCGCCGATCATCAGCGCGCGATGCGAGATCGATTTGTCTCCGGGCGCCTTGGCGGCGCCGGCGAGCCGCTGGGCGGGACGCGAAATAAGCGACGGCATGATGTCAGCCTATCACGCGATGCGCGCGAGGTGACGCTCGAGTTGCTCGATCAAATCGACCTGGCCCTTGTGGATTTTGGATCTCGCTTCATCGAGCGTGAACCATGCGGCACGGTCGACCTCGGGGAATTCCTGCATGCGGCCGGATCGCGGCGGCCACTCCATGCTGAAGCTGTTGCTGACGATGGCGGACGGGTCGCAGTCGCCCTCGATCGCCCAGGCGTGGATGGTCTTGCGGCCGGAGCGGATCGGCCGGAGCGCGACCGGCGTGCCGTCCGGCGTGAGGCCGGTTTCCTCCGCCACTTCGCGCCGTGCCGCCGCCAGCGGCTCCTCGTCGGCATCGAATTCGCCCTTGGGAATCGACCAGGCGTGCGCGTCCTTGTTGGCCCAGAACGGGCCGCCCGGATGCACCAGCAGCACCTCCGGACCGCGCGGTTTATGCCGGAAAATCAACAGCCCCGCGCTCTGGGCCAAACGCTTGCCGGAGCCTTTCATGGTCATGGGCGAGACCCTATATAACCCCTTTCCCGCCGCGGACGGCTTGACCCTTTTCTTTTTGACAGGGGCGGGGGTTCGTGGCATTGGCAGGTCCCTTCACGGGACATAGGAATATACGGGGTTTTTGGTGGCCAAAGCCGAATGGGGTGCGAAGCGCACCTGCCAAGCTTGCGGCGCGCGCTTCTACGACATGCAGAAGGATCCGATCGTCTGCCCGAAATGCGGGGCGGAGTTCGATCCGGTTGCGCTGTTCCGGCCGCGCCGCCGCGGCGGGGCAGCGGCGGCCGTGCCCGAGCCGGTGAAGGTCGCACCGGTCCCCGAGGAGCCAGTCGTCGCCGACGCAGCCGAGGAGGAAGGGCTCGAGCCGGTCGAGGGCGAGGCCGAAGAAGAGGAGGTCATCGAGGATGCCTCCGAGCTCGGCGAGGACGAGGACGACGTCTCGGAAGTGATCGAAAACGTCGACGAGAACGAGGAGCGGTAGGACCGTTATCCCTCGCCGCCCTGTCGCGCACGTCGTTATACCCAATCCGACGGGAGGGGTTGGGGTGAGGGCCAGACCCGACTTATGCTAAAGTGCGCCTGCGGCGTGCTTGAAGATTTTCCGGGGCCATAGCTCAGTTGGGAGAGCGCGTGAATGGCATTCACGAGGTCAGGGGTTCGACTCCCCTTGGCTCCACCAAATTCAGGGGGCTGCGGCGACGCAGCCCCCTCTCGAATCGAATCCCCCGATGCCGCTCGGCCGAAACGTGATACGCCGCTTCTGATCCGGCCGTCGCGCTGCATCTAAGTGCTCGTTACTGCGCGGCGGCCTGCAGCGTGCGGCCGACGGCATCGAGTGCCGAGGCGATCCGTCCCACCGCCCAATCGATCTCCGCGCGCGTGATGACCAGAGGCGGCGAGAAGCGCACGACGTTGCCGCGCGCCTCCTTGCTGAGCACGCCCTCATGCATCAACGCTTCGCACAACCGGTGCGCCGCCGGCTCGGCAAGCTCGACCCCGATCAGCAATCCGCGTCCGCGCACCTCGCGCACCATCGGGTGCTTGAGCAGGCGCAGGCGCTGCAGAAGGTACGCGCCAAGCTCGGCCGAACGTCCGATCAACCCTTCATCGAACAGGACGTCGAGCGCCGCGAGGCCGACCGCAGCGGCCAGCGGATTGCCGCCGAACGTCGATCCGTGATCCCCGGGACGGAACAATCCGATCACGTCGCGGCGCGCGAGAAACAGCGATACCGGGAGCAGCCCGCCGCCCAGCGACTTGCCGAGCACCAGCCCGTCCGGCGTGACGCCGTCATGGTCACAGGCGAGGAACGCGCCGGTGCGGCCCATGCCGGTCTGCACTTCGTCGGCAATGAACAGCACATTGTGTCGCCGGCAGATCGCGGCGGCGCGGGAGAGGTAGCCGGCCGGCGGCACGTTGACGCCGCCTTCGCCCTGGACCGGCTCGACCAGGAACGCCGCGGTGTTCGGCGTGATGGCGCGCTCCAGCGCGTCCGCGTCGCCGAACGGCACCAGCGTGAAGCCCGGCGGGAACGGCCCGAACCCTTCGCGATATTGCGGCTCCGACGAGAAACCGACGATCGCGATGGTGCGGCCGTGAAAATTGTTCGTGCAGACGATGATCTCGGCCTGCTCCCGAGGAATGCCTTTCACCGCGTAGCCCCATTTGCGCGCGGCCTTGAGGGCGGTCTCCACCGCCTCCGCACCGGTGTTCATCGGGATCGCGCCATCCTGTCGGGTGCGCTCGCACGCACGCGCCAGAAACGGCCCCAGCGTCTCGGAGTGGAACGCGCGCGAGACAACCGCGACGCGGTCGGCCTGTTGCTTCAGCGCCGCAACCAGCCGGGGATGACCGTGACCGAACGAGGCGGCGGAATACGCGGCCAGCATGTCGAGATAGCGGCGGCCTTCGACATCGTAGAGCCAGACTCCCTCGCCCCGCGCAATCACCACCGGGAGCGGTGCGTAGTTGCGCGCGACATAGCGCGCCTCGAGCGCAATCGCGGTGCGGGTCGTGTCGCTCATCGCCGGGCTCCCGTCGCGAGCGCGGCGAGCGCGACTTCGGACACCACGTCCCCGGTGCGATGGTCGGGATCGCGATCCGGGTTGTATTCAACGATCTCGATCCCGAGATAGCCGGGCACATCGGCGATCCCGAGCAGCCCCTGCATCAAATCGAGCGCGTCGATGCCGCCCGGAACCGGCGTGCCGACGGCCGGCGCCTCGCGCGGATCGAGCGCATCGACATCGAGCGAGATCCCGAAGCCGGCCGTGCCAGAGGATGCGATCCCGGTCGCGCGGGCGACGAGATCGGGCAGGCCGTTTTCCGCGACATCCGCCATGCCGAAGACCTTCACGCCCTTGCGCGCGAGAAATGCCGCTTCTTCGACCTCGAACGATCGTGCGCCGATCACCACGACGTGATGCGGATCGAGCGCAGGCGTAAAGCCGGCAAATCCGGTGAGTTCCGGCGGTCCCGCGCCGAGCAGGCAGGCGAGCGGCATGCCATGAATGTTTCCCGATGGGCTGGTCTCGGGAACATGTGCATCCAGATGCGCATCGATCCAGATCAGGCCGGTGGGCCCCCGTGCGCGGAGCGCGCGTGCCGCACCCGCCCAGGTGCCGGCGGCAATCGAGTGATCGCCGCCGAGCACCAGCAGCCGATGACCGGCACGCACCGAGGCTTCCACTTCGCGCGCGACGACCGTGCATGCCGCCGCCGCGCCGGCGAGACGATCCCGCTGCGGCGGCGCGGACAGCGCGCGCCAATCGGCGGGCGCACCGACGATGGCGAGATGCCGCCCTAGACCGGCAGCCCGCAGCGCTTCCGGCGCGCGCGCGCAGCCGGGCTCGTTTGCGCCGTAAGCGAACGGCGCGGCGACGATGTCAACGGTGCATAGAGCGGTTGCAGGGCTGAACATGAGTCTGCCCCATTAAACAAAAGCTGCTTATCAAATAAGTACGCGCCGCACGTTAACCAAGCCTTGCCTGGCCGGCGGCACAGCCGTTCCGCGTGCCCGATCTCCAATCCAGAGAGCCGGCGACGCTATCTTATGATGACGCTGCGGATTTCAGGCGTGGCGCGGCGGAGAACCACGCGATCGCGACGAGCATCACCGCGGTCGCGGGAATCAGCGCATAGGCGACCGCGTTCCAGCCAAACAGGTTGTGCAGCCAGCCCGAGGTGAACGACGACAGCGCAACCATCCCGAACACCATGAAGTCGTTCACGGCTTCCACCTTGTTGCGCTCCTCCGGCCGGTAGACGGTGGTGAGCAGTGTCGTGCCGCCGACGAACAGGAAATTCCACCCGACGCCGGCCAGCACGTTGATCAGCAGGAAATTCACCACCGCGAGACCGGTGAGGCCAGCCACCACGCCGGACGCCATCAGCGCGACCCCGGCATACATCACGCGCGCGAGACCGAACCGCGCGATCAGCGCGCCGGTGAAGAACGACGGCGCGAACATACCGACAATGTGCCACTGGATGACGAAAGCCGAGTCGGCGAACGTGAGCCCGCACGCCACCATGGAGATCGGCGTCGCGGTCATCACCAGAACCATGCCGCCCCAGCCGATCGTGCCGGCAAGCACGGCGACGATGAAATTGCGCGAGCGCATGATCTCGGCCAACGGCCGCCCCGCAGGGCCCGCGACGCGCGACGGCGCCGGCGGAAACCGGACCAGCATGATCACGACGGCGAGCGCGATCGGCACCAGCGCAAGCGCCAGGTATGTACCCATGAAGGTGTAGGGCGGCAGCGCGCCGACCGTATGCTTGGCGATCTCCGGCCCGATGAGCGCCGCGACGATGCCGCCGCCGATCACCAGCGAGATCGATTTGGCGCGCACCGCCGGCGCCGTCATCTCGGCGGCGGCGAAGCGGTACAGCATGGC
>Ga0153915_10003731_pt1 | contig 13993 bp, 12 predicted proteins | sample Opewatmetagenome_2_FD_107003 | JGI IMG/M metagenome (GOLD analysis project Ga0153915, IMG submission 107003) | Freshwater wetland microbial communities from Ohio, USA - Open water 3 Core 3 Depth 3 metaG | ecosystem: Environmental > Aquatic > Freshwater > Wetlands | place: USA: Ohio, Lake Erie... | reverse complement strand
TGGACGTCCGCCGGGGCGGCTACGAAGCGCTGCGCGACGACATCGCGACCGATCCGGAGCGTGCGCCCGACTTCGGGCCGCGGCGGACCCATCCCCGGGCCGGTGCGATGGCCGTCGGGGCACGGCCGTTCCTCATCGCCTGGAACATCAACCTCGAGTCAGCCGACCTGGACCTTGCGAAGCGGATCGCGCGGACGGTCCGGGAGTCGGGAGGGGGCCTGCCGGCCGTCCAGGCCAATGGCTTCATGATCGACGAGCTCCAGTGCGCCCAGGTCTCGATGAACCTCCTCGACTTCGGGACGACGCCGATGTGGCGCGTCTGGGAGGCGGTCCAGGCCCTGGCCGCGGCCGAGGGCGTCGCGCTGCGGGAGTCGGAGCTGATCGGCCTCGCGCCGATCGCGGCATTCGACGGCGTGGCTGACCACCTGGGCGTGCCGTCAGCCGCCTCCGTCGAGGAGCGGTTCCGGGCGGCGGCCGCGTTCCTGCGCCTGCGCGACGCGCGTCCCGAGATGGCGCTCGAGCTCCGCCTCGCCGCGGCCCGCAGCAGATGACGGTCCGCTCGTGACCCTGCGGCTGATCCGGGGCGGGCGCGCCGAGCACGACCAGCCCGGGCTGCTCGTCGTCGGCGCCGCCGAGGTCGTGACGATGGCGGGCGGCCTTCGGACCGGCACGGCCCAGGGCGACCCCGCGGCGCTGGAGGCACCGGGCGGCGACGTCGCCGACCCAGCGACGCCGGCGATCGCCTGCTGGGACGGACGGATCCTCGGCGTCGGGCCGCGGGCCGAGCTCGAGCTCGCCCTGGAGGGCAGCGGCTACGCGCTCGGCCGGTTCGCCCGCATCGACGCGGCCGGTGGGACGGTGACGCCGGGCCTCATCGACGCCCACACGCACCTCCTGTTCGCCGGCTCGCGCGAGGCCGAGCTGGTCCTCCGGCAGCGCGGCGCCGGCTATCTCGAGATCCTCGAGGCCGGTGGCGGGATCCTGGCCACCGTGGCGGCGACACGAGCCGCGTCGGCCGACCAGCTCGCGGAGCACGGCCGGCGCTGGCTGTCCGAGATGCTCGCCCACGGCACGACGACGGTCGAGGCGAAGTCCGGCTACGGCCTCGACCTGCCGACGGAGCTACGGCTCCTCGACGTCGCGCACCGCCTCGGCGAGGAGGGCCCCGTCGACGTCCTGCCGACCTGGCTGGGCGCCCACGCCGTGCCGCCCGAGTTCCGTGGTCGTCCCGAGGCGGCCGAGGCCTACACCCGCCACCTCCTCGAGGAGCAGCTGCCGGGCGTCGCGGCCCAGGGGCGGGCGCGGTTCGCGGACGTGTTCTGCGAGGAGGGCGTCTTCAGCCAGGGCCAGTCGCGCCGGATCCTCCAGGCCGCCGCGCGGCTCGGGCTCGGCCTGCGCCTCCATGCCGATGAGCTGGCCCCCAGCGGCGGCGCCGAGCTCGCGGCCGAGCTCGGCGCCATGTCGGCCGATCACCTCGCGCGGCCGTCCGGCGAGGGTCTCGCGGCGCTCGCGTCGGCCGCCGTCGAGGGCCACGCCGTGGTGGCGACCCTGCTGCCGGCGACGACCTGGTTCCTGATGCACGACGACTACGCTCCCGCCCGGGAGCTCATCGAGCGGGGCGTGCCCGTGGCCCTCGCGACGGACTTCAATCCCGGCACCTCGCCGAACGCCAGCCTGCCCCTCGTGATGACCGTGGCTTGCCTCGAGCTCAAGCTCACGCCGTCGGAGGCCCTCGCGGCGGTGACCATCAACGCCGCGCACGCGCTGGGCCTGGGGGACGATCGCGGCGCGATCGAGGCGGGCCGCCTCGCCGATCTCGTGATCTGGCGGGTGCCGACGCACCGCCAGATCCCGTACTGGGTCGGTGCCGATCTCGTCGCCGCGGTGGTGAAGCGCGGGCGGGTCGTGCTCGACCACGGGGCGGCCTGACCGTACCCGGACGGCCCGCGGGGTCAGGTCTTGCCGCGAGAGTCCAGGAGGACCGCGGTCACCTCGTCGGGCAGCGTCGAGATGGACACGCTCAGCTTGGCCTGCGGCGTCGGCTCGCCGCCCATCTCGTGGAAGAACGTGGCCAGGGCCTCGGCGCAGTCCGCCTCGCGCTCGCAGACCGGCATCGCGATGACCATCTTGGGATCGAGCTGGGCGATGAGCTCCGCGGCCCTGGTGGCCGTCAGTGCTCCCCCGACCGGCACGCACGCGATGTCGACCGAGCCGATGTCGCCAAGCTTCTCCTCGGTCAGGAGGTGGCCGATGTCGCCGAGGTGGATGGTGTGCAGGCCGTCGAGCTCGACGACGAACGCGGTGCCCTTGCCGCGCTTCGCGCCACGCTCGTCGTCGCGGTACGTCCGAACACCGGTCAGCAGCACACCGCTGACCTCGTACTCGCCGGGCCCGTCCAGGACGAACGCCCCGTTGAGGCTCGACGGCACGATCGTCAGCCCGTCGCGGGAGCGCCGCCCCTTGGCCTTGGCCGGCGGCGAATCGTCGGGGTGGCTGTACGTCGCGATGTCGGCCGTGATGCCCCGGCCCGTCGGCCCGACGAGCGCCGGGTAGGCATCCGCGACCACCACCGCGTCGCGGCCACGCAGGCGGACGCACGTGCCGCCGTACCAGGTGATCTCCATCCCCATGATTCTGGCACACGCCCCCGGCCTGCCGGTTGCGCCTCGGCGAGAAAAGAGAAGACCGGAGGCGCCTGCCCAATTGGCGCCCCCGGTCGGAGGGAGGGAGGATGGAACCTCGAAGGGTTCGGTCCGACGCGAACACTAGGGGCGGGGCGTTCAGTCCCGTCCGGCCAAGCGGTTAAGAAACGCCAACGCGGCGGCGGCCGCGCACCACCCCGCGGCGAGCTCACCTGTAGGATCGGTCGACTCATGTCGTCGCCCAGGCCCACCTCGCCGCAACCCCCGTCAGACGCTCGGCGCGCGACACCCTGGCGGGCGCTGGCCGCCGCGCTCGTCATCGCGGGCCTCGCGGCCTGCGGCCCGTCCGTCTCGCCGAGTCCCTCGCCGACCGTGCCTCCCGCGACGCCGTCGCCGGCAGCATCGGTGGATCCCCAGGCCGTCTACGGCAAGGTGGCCGCGCAGGTCGAGCAGCTCAGGGACCTCCGTCCCAAGGCCGACGTCACGCCCGTGCTCATCGACGAGGCGACGCTCCGGGCGAACCTCACCGCCGAGTTCGATCGGGACAACCCGGCCGAGCTGGTCCACGCGAACGAGGCGACCCTCACGACGCTCGGCCTGCTGGCGCCCGGCACATCCCTGCGGGAAGCCTACCTGGACCTCCAGTCGGGCCAGGTCATCGGCTACTACTCGCCCGACCGCGACCAGCTGTTCATCGTGAGCGCCTCCGGCGGCATAGGCCCGACCCAGCGCCTGACCTACGCCCACGAGTTCACGCACCAGCTCCAGGACCAGAACTTCGACCTCGACAAGCTCGGGCTCGATGCGACGGACCAGGGTGATCGCGCGCTTGCGCGGCTCGCGCTCATCGAGGGCGACGCCGTCGCCACGCAGACCGGCTGGATGCAGGCCAACCTCACGCCCCAGGAGCTCGGGCAGGTTCTCGCCGATGCCTCGGACCCGGTCGCGCTCGCGGCGCTCCAGCGCGCGCCCGCGGTGCTTCGCGCGACGGCGCTGTTCCCCTACACCGACGGCTATGCCCTGGTGAACCGGCTGCTCGCGGAGGGCGGCCTCGGCGCCGTGAACGCGGCCTTCGCCCGGCCGCCCGACTCGACCGAGCAGATCCTCCACCCGGACAAGTACCTCGCCGCCGAGGCGCCCGAGACCGTGGGCCTCCCGAAGAACCTGGCCTCGTCGGTCGGCGCGAGCTGGCGCCTCACGGCAACCGACACCCTCGGCGAGCTGTTGCTCCGGACGTGGCTCACCGAGTCCGGCGTGAGCCCCACGACCGCGGCGACGGCTGCCGCAGGCTGGGCCGGCGACCGGCTGGCGCTCGTAAGCGGACCGCATGGCGAGGTCGCCGTGGCGCTGGTCACCCGCTGGGACACGCCGGTGGACGCCGACGAGTTCGCCCACGCAGCCGGTCCCGCCATCGCGCACGTCATCGGCACGGCACGGGTCGTGTCGAGCCCCGGCGGATCGAGCGTGGTCGTCGCGATCGCCCCGCGCGAGTCGATCCTCGCGGATCTCCTGCGGGCTCTCGGGCAGTAGCGTCGCACGCGGCCCGGCCGCGGGTCCCCGGCCGCGAGTTCCCGGCCGCGAGTTCCCGGCCGCGGGGTCCCAGCCGCGTCGAACCTCTACATCGCCTCGGGCGCGGAGATGCCGAGCAGGCCGAGGGCGTTGGCGAGCGTCAGTCGGGCCGCGTCGACGACGGCCAGGCGGACCGCGGATCGCTCCGGCTCGGCGGCGTCGACGACCCGAGCGTCGCGGTAGAACGAGTGGAATGCCGTGGCGAGCTCGGTGGCGTAGGTCGTGATCGAGTGCGTCTCCTGGGCCGACGCGGCGTCCTCGACCACCTCGGGGTACCGGGCGATCACCCGTCCGAGCCGGCGCTCATCGTCGCCCGCCAGGGCCCCCTCGAGACTCGTGGCCCGGCGGAGACCCGCCTCGTCGGCCTTGCGGAGGATCGAGGCGATGCGGGCGTGGGCGTACTGGACGTAGTACACGGGGTTCTCGCTCGACTGCCTCCGCGCGAGCTCGAGGTCGACGTCCATGTTGACGTTCGCGCCCCGGCTGGCGAAGTACCACCGCGCCGCGTCGACGCCGAGGTCCTCGAGCAGCTCGTCGAGGGTGATGAACGCGCCCGCTCGCTTCGACATCGAGATCTCGACGCCATCGCGGACGAAGCGCACCCAGCCGGTGAGGATCATCTCGACCCTGGCCCTGTCGAAGCCCATCGCCTCGGCGGCGTTCCTGACCCGCGCGACGGTGCCGTGGTGGTCGGCACCCCAGATGAAGATCAGGTGGTCGAACCCGCGGCTGAACTTCTGGACGAGATAGCCCACGTCGGCCGCGAAGTACGTCGGCTGGCCGTTTGAGCGGACCAGCACCCGGTCCTTGTCGTCGCCGAGGGCCGTCGAGCGGAACCACAGCGCCCCCTCCAGGTCGTAGAGGTGACCGCCGGCCCGGAGCCGCTCGATGGCGCGCTCGACCCAGCCCTCGTCATGGAGGCTTCCCTCGGTCGTCCACGCGTCGAAGTGGACGCCCAGCCGCTCGAGCGAGGCCTCGATCCCCGCGCGGATCCGCTCGGAGGCCCAGCGCCCGACGGCCCACGCCCTGGCCTCGGCGTCCGGTGTCTCGACGAGGGCCTCGGGTATCGCCGAGGCCAGCTCCGCGACGTACGCACCGTGGTAGCCATCCTCGGGGATCGCGCGTCCCTCCCGGGTCGCGAGCACCGAGGCGCCCAGCTGACGGACCTGGGTCCCGGAATCGTTGAAGTAGTACTCGCGCGTCACCCGCTGGCCGCCCGCCTCGAGGACGCGGGCGAGCAGGTCCCCAACGAACGCCCCGCGGGCGTTGCCGACGGTCAGCGGCCCGGTCGGGTTGGCGGACACGAACTCGACGTTGACGTGGCGGGCGGTATCCCCGGCGACGATGCGGCCCCACGTCGCGGGGTCGGCGAGGGCCCGGGCCACGACGGCCTCGACGGCGGCGTCGCGGACGGTCAGGTTGACGAAGCCGGGCCCGGCCACGACCGCGGACGCGATCGGCGCGGTCGGGTCGCGCCGGGCCGCCTCCTGGAGCGCCGACGCCAGGGCGCGGGCGATCGCGGGTGGCGCCATCCGGAGCGGGCGGGCGAGCCGCAGCGCGAGGTTGGTCGCGAAGTCACCGTGCTCGGGGTTGCCCGGCCGGTCGACGTCGATGGCCCGGTCCACGGCGTCGACCGTGGCTGGCAGCGTGCCGGAGGCCTCCGCGGTCGACCAGGCGCGGGCGATGGCGTCACGGACCGCCGCGCGCAGCGTTGGACCTTCGTGGTGCGCCATCGAGCACATGGTAGAGGCGCGCCCGCTGTGCACCAGATTGCACTCTGCCGTGCTGGAATGGGCCGGACTGCCCTAACGCTCGAGACCCTGCCGCGTTGACAATCAAACGGTCCCCGAGCAGGCACCGCGCCGTCAGGTACACCGGACCAGCCGGATGGGCTAGTACGAAACGCACCAGGGTGTCGAAACGCACCGGTTGTTGAAGGGGATTGTGGTGCGGATAGGTGCATTTCAGTACGGTTTGTCATAGGGAGGAAGTACTGGACGCACCCCGTACCGTCATGCAGAATTCGGGCCCGCTCGGCTGCGGGGCAGGTTCAGCCGACTCTCCCGACCGGCGGCGGAGGCGCGTCGCCATCGGGAGCAGGTCTCAGCGTCGGTCCAGGGGGATACAGGGGAGGAAGTATCGAACCATGAAGATGCGAAGCAGACTGGCGGCCCTGCTCGGTGCGGGCGCGCTGGTGTTCGCGCTCTTCGGCGTGACCTCTGCGTCGACGCCGGCGAGCGACCAGGGGATCACCCCGACACTGCATACCCACGCCAACATCACTCTTGCCGGCGGCGCGTGCGGCGAGGGCGACGGCATCGAGACCGGCAACACCAGCGGGTCCGGCTCGATCAACGGCGTGTCCGTCGCGTGGACGTACAACAGCACCTCCAGGGCCCTGGCGTTCGTCGCCACGGGTGGCCTCGTGACTGTTGCCTTCGTCAAGGGCGGCGACGACTACAACGAGTACGACTATTCGGGCAAGCCCGACGGTGGCGTCTCGTCGGATGGCCACCTGTACGCCCCGGACAACGCGAGCGGCAAACCGGCCGGCCTCAGCCACGCCGTGTTCTGCACGGAGCCGGGCGAGCAGCAGGGCCCGGAAGAGGCGCTCATCGTGACCGAGGTCCACCTCGGCGAGGCCGACAGCGGCGACGCTGTCGTGGTCGACAATGGGAACCCTGCCCCCGTCGGCGGTTCGGTTCACGACTCCGCCGTCCTCGCGTTCACGGGTGACATCGAGCTCCCGGACGAGAGCTCCGTCACGTTCTACTTCTTCGAGAACGGCAATTGCTCCGGCGAGCCGGCAGACCAGTCCGACCCGATCGACGTCAGCGGCGAAACGAGCCCGGTCTCGATCGACCCGGGCCTCGTCGAGGGCCCGCTCGATCCGGGGAGCTACAGCTTCATGGCTGTCTTCTCCACTGGTAATTCCGATGTCGTCGGCGATGCCGAGGGCGACTGCGAGCCGTTCGCGGTCTTCACCTCGACCGAGGAGCCGGCCACGGACGTGCCCGACGGTTCGCTCCCGAACACGGCCACCATCGGTGGCAGCGGCACCTCGAGCCCGTCGGACAGCAGCTGGCTGCTCGTCGCGGCCCTGGGCGTCCTGCTCGCCAGCGTCGTGGTCATGACGCCGGTGCGGGTCAAGACCCGGCGCTAGCCCCCGTCCCGCAAGGGACCTGACCGCGAGACCTCGAGAGGGCCCGGGCAACCGGGCCCTCTCTCGTTGTGCCCGTTATCGCTACGGGCTGGCGTCGGGCCCGAGCGCCTCGAGCTGGGCGTCGATCTCGGCGAGCGAGGCCTCCGCCTTGGCGATCGCGCGGGCGATCTGGGCGGCCGCCTTGGGGCTGGACTTGTCCATCCCCTGGAGATGGTCCAGCCGCTTCGCGATGACGGCCCGCAGGTGCTCCAGGTTGGCGCGGTTCTCGGCCGAGGCCGCGATCGCGGCGGCGACCTCGGTGTCGTAGGCGCTCAGGGCCGCATTGGCGCCGGCGTCATTGCCCGCGCCCGCGGCGTCGGCGGCCTCGCCCAGCCGCTGGTCCACGAGGGCCGCCTGGGCGTCGGGCCGATTCCCCGCCAGCGACACGAGCGTCGTCTCGACCCAGATCCGGGTGCCGTACAGCGGGCCGCCTGCCGAGGCGGCGAGCGCGGCGGTCGTGCCGGTGCCGACGGCAAGGACGCCCACCAGGGCGACGAACAGGACCGGCCGCCAGGCGAGGCGCCAGCGCCGCGTGGTCGGCGCCTCGTCACGCGCCGCGCGGCCATGCTCGATGACTGCGGCGCGCATCCGGAGGCTGGCCCACTGATCGGGCGACAGGCGCGCGCCGGCGTACGCCCGCAGGCGCCGCTCGAGCTCTCCGTCGTCGCGATCGATATCGCCCATAACCTCGCTGCCGTCCATCATGCCTGGGCCTTCGACGGGGCTCCTCGAGCCTCGTCGTCGTCGACCGGGTCACCGCGGCCAGCATCCGGCTCGATCACCTCGATCCCGAGCGACCGCCGGAGCGCGCCGATGGCCCGGAACTGCAGGCCCCGGATCGTGCCCTCCTGGCGACCCATCGCCACGGCGGCCTCCCTCGCCGACAGGCCGGCGAAGAACCGCAGGGCGATCACCTCTCGCTGGTCCTCCGTGAGCTCCGTGAGCGCCCTGGCGACGGCATCGAGCTCGTCGCGGAGGGCCGCGACGGCCTCGGGACCGGCATCCTCGGTCGCTCGGTGCGTGGCCGCCTCGAGATCGACGTGCTCGCGGCGGGTTCGAACATGATCGATGACCGTATTCCTGGCCAGCCTGAAGAGCCAGCCCCCGAAGGGGACCCCCCGCGCCTTGTAGCGCGGCAGGGCCTCCAGGGCCTTGACGAAGACGAGCTGCGTCAGGTCCTCCGCGTCGCTCGGGCGGCCGACGCGGCTGACGACGAAGCGGTAGACCGCCGCGTGGTAGGCATCGAAGATCGAGCCGAAGGCCTGCAGGTCGCCCTGGCGGGCCTGTTCCACGAGACGATCGATCGTCGCGTCGTCCATTGGGGAAACGAGACTTCCTGCCTGCCGTTACGCCGCGCGCCGCGTCGGAATCGAGATTCGGACTCGATCGGCGCCCCGCCGGAACGCCAGGGCGTCGAATCCGGCCGCCTCGATGATCCGGTAGGCCTCGTCCAGGCGCCATGCGAACCAGTCGCTCCGGTGGGCGTCCGAGCCGGCCACGACCCGCTCCCCGCCGAGCTCCCGGAACCGGACCACCGTCGACTCGGCGGGATACGGCTCGGCGACCAGGTGGCGCAGGCCGCTGCTGTTGACCTCGAGCGCGACGCCGCTGTCGGCGAGCGCCCGGAGGGCGGGCTCGAGGAGCTCCGGGCGTTCGCCGAGCTGGGCCGGCGTGACGTGCGGATAGAGATACCGCTTGACGACGTCGAGGTGGCCGAGGGTGTCGAACAGGCCCGACCGAACCGCCGCGACGACCTGGTCGTAGTACGGCGCGACGATCTCGGCCAGCGTGCGCCCGGCGACCCAGCCGGCCACATGCGACCGGACGTAGGGCGAATCGGGCCACTCGTGTACGGAGCCGATGACGTAGTCGTAGCGATGGCGCGTGAGGTGGTCGCGGGCCTCCGCCTCCCAGCGCTCGTGGTACGTCAGCTCGACGCCGAACCGGATGGTGACGCCCTTTGGTCCCCAGCGATCCGCGGCGTCCCGGACCGTCCGCTCGCGGTCGGCGAACGCCGTGTACCGGTAGGCCGGGTCGCGCGGGTCGAAGTCGACGTGGTCGGTGATCGCGATCTCCGGGATCCGACGCGCCAGCGCCTCGGCGGCGTAGGCATCGATCGGCACCGTGCTGTCGGGCGACTGGTCCGTGTGGAGGTGCGAATCGAGGGGCAGGTCGTCGGCCTGCGGGTCGCCCGCGGGATGGCCCGGATCGGGCGCGGGAGCGTCCCAGCTGCGGAGCGCGAGCTTCGTCAATCCTCGGTCGGATGGGGTCGCGGAGCTCCCCCTCCGGCCTCGGAGCGTCCTGTCCTGCCCCATCAACCCGAGATGATGCGCAGCTCGCGGCCCACCCTCGAGAAGGCCTCGAGGGCGCGGTCGAGGTGCTCGTCGGTCAGCGCCGCCGTGACGATCGTCCGCAGCCGCGACTGGTCGAGCGCGACGGTCGGATAGACCACCGAGGTGGCGAACACGCCCTCCTCGAAGAGCCGGTTCGACAGCCTGATCGCGGCGTCGGGGTCACCGACGATGATCGGGGTGATCGGGGTCTCGGACCGCCCGGTGTCGAAGCCGAGCCGGCCGAGCTCGGCCTTGAAGCGCCTGGTGCTGGCCCACAGGCGCTCGATGAGCCACGGCTCGTCCTGCATCACCCGGATCGCCGCGCGGCAGGCCGCGGCCACGGCCGGTGGATGCGAGGTCGAGAACAGGAATGGCCGTGAGCGCTGGACGAGGAGGTCACGCAGGGCCTGCGATCCCGCGACGTACCCGCCGAGCACCCCGACCGCTTTCGAGAGGGTCCCGACCTGGATCTGGACGCGGCCCTCCAGCCCGAAGTGGCTCACCGATCCGCGGCCGTCCCGGCCGAGCACGCCCGAGGCGTGGGCGTCGTCGACGAAGACCGCGGCACCGTGCTCCTCCGCCGCCTCGACGATGCCCGGCAGGGGCGCGATGTCGCCGTCCATCGAGAACACCCCGTCGGTCACGACGAGGATCGAGCGGTAGGGCCCCGAGCCGTCGTCCCGGCCCGTCGCCCGCGCCTCGCCGAGGATGCCCCGAAGGGCGTCGACGTCCTTATGCGGGAAGACCTTGCGAGGCGCCTTCGACAGGCGCATGCCGTCGATGATCGAAGCGTGGTTGAGGGCGTCCGACACGATGAGGTCGGCCTCGCCGGTGATGGTCGGGATGACGCCGGTGTTGGCGGTGAAGCCCGACTGGAACGTCAGGACCGCCTCGGTGCCCTTGAACTCGGCCAGCTCAGCCTCGAGAGCCTCGTGGAGGGTCATCGTCCCGGCGATGGTCCGGACAGCCCCGGAGCCGACGCCGAACTCGCGCACCGCCGCGAGCGCCGCCTCGCGGAGGCGGGGGTGGTGGGTCAGCCCGAGGTAGTCGTTGGACGACAGGGAGATGACCTCCCGCCCGTCGACGATCGTCACCGGTCCCTGGGCGGCGCTCATGACCCGGAGCGGCCGGTAGAGGTGCTTCGCCCTGAGGTCCTCGAGCTCGGCCGCGAGGTGGCTGAGCGGGTCGGGCCGGACGGTCGTTTTCGTGGTCATGCGGCACTCCAATCCATCAGGACCTTGCCGGAGTCGCCGGAGCGGGCGGCCGCGAAGGCCGCCTCGAACTCGCGGAACGGGAAGCGATGCGTGATCGCGGGCCGGATGTCCAGCCCACCCTGGACGAGGACGCTCATCTTGTACCAGTCCTCGTACATCTCGCGACCGTAGATCCCGCGCAGGGTGATCTGATTGAAGACGATCTGGTTGACGTCGAGCGAGATCTCGCCGGTCGGGATCCCGAGGATGGCGACGCTGCCGCCATGGGCCATGTTGTCGATCGCGAGGCGGAGGGCGGTCGCGTTGCCCGACATCTCGAGCGCGACATCGAAGCCCTCGACCATGCCGAGCTCGGCCTGGACGGACCGGAGGTCACGGGTCGTCGGGTCGACGACGACCGTCGCCCCCATCCGCGCGGCGAGGGCGCGGCGGTAGGCGTTCGGCTCCGAGACCACGACGAAGCGGGCGCCGGCATGGCGGACGATCGCCGTCGCCATGAGCCCGATCGGCCCCGCGCCGGACACGAGGACGTCCTCGCCGAGGACCGGGAACGACAGCGCCGTGTGGACGGCGTTCCCGAACGGGTCGAAGACCGCCGCGACGTCCTCGTCGATGCCCTCGCGATGATGCCAGACGTTCGTCATCGGAAGGGCGACGTACTCCGCGAAGGCCCCGTCCCGCCCGACGCCCAGCCCGACCGTGTTCGGGCAGAGGTGGCGCTGGCCGGCGAGGCAGTGCCGGCAGCGCCCGCAGACCACGTGGCCCTCGCCGCTTACGAGCTCGCCGCGGTGGAAGTCGCTGACGTTGCTCCCGACCTCGACGACCTCGCCCACGAACTCGTGGCCGACGACGAGCGGCGGCTTGATCGTCTTGGCGGCCCATGGGTCCCAGGACTCGATGTGCAGGTCCGTGCCGCAGATGCCGGTCTTGCGGACCCTGATGAGGACGTCGTTGATGCCGATCTCGGGCTCGGGCACGGACTCGAGGCGAAGGCCCGGCCCGGCCTCGGCCTTCACGAGGGCAAGCATCAGGCAGGTGCCTCGTCGTCGCGAACGGCCGTCCAGTCCACGACGGGATTCTCCACCCAACCGAGCGCTTCGACCTCGCATCTCGCCCGGTCGCCCGGGACGAGGAAGACCGGCGGGTCGCGGAACACGCCGACCCCGGCGGGAGTCCCGGTCGCGAGGAGGTCGCCCGGCTCGAGGGTGATCGCCCGGCTGACGAACTCGATCAGCTCGGGAATGCGCCACAACATGTCGGCGGTCGTCCCGTCCTGCATCGCGACCCGACGGCCGGCGTCCGGCCCGGCGCCGGGAATCCTCCAGCTCCGGAGCCGCAGGCCGTGAGGGTCGTCGAGCTCGTCCGGCGTGGCGAACGTGGAGCCCACGGGGAGGAACGTGTCCGAGCCCTTGGCCCGGAGCCACTGGCCGTCGCCGCGCTCGCCCCGCGCCAGGGCAGCCTTGTTGCCCTGCCAATCGCGGGCCGTGACATCGTTCACCACGACGTAGCCCGCGACGTGGGCCATGGCCTCGCTGGCCGGGACCCGTCGCGCGCGATCGCCGATGACGACGCCGAGCTCGACCTCGAGATCGAGGGCCCGGGTGCCCTCGGGCCGGATGATGGGCTCGCCGTCGCCGACGATGGCGTTGCCGAACTTAGCGAAGAGCGTCGGCCTGTCAGGGGCCTCGAGGGCCTGCTCGGCCAGGTGGTCACGGTAGTTCAGGCCGATGCAGACGATCTTGCCGGGGAACTCGACGGCCGGGAGTGGCTCGAGGTCGACGAGGAGTTCCGCGCCATCGGCCGTGGCGTCCGTCGACTCGGTCGCGATCGCCCGGGCAGCATCGAGGGCGGCGTCGTAGCCTCCCTCCGCGAGCGCCAGGTCCAGCCCGCCATCGAAGGCCGAGACCCTGCGCACGAACAGCCCGGCCGGGTCCACGATCCCGACCCGGGGGCCGCCGTCGAGGTAGGCGTACAGCCGCATCGCCCGACGGCGCGCCGGTCAGCCGGCCGAGGGCGCGATGCTGGGCGCCGGCTGCTCGCTCGCCGGCGGCGCGCTCGGGACCGGCGTGTCGCTCGGTGCGACGCTCGGCGGGGCGCTCGGGGCGGCGCTGGGCGGGGCGCACTGGGCCTCCGGGTTGGTGCGCTCAGCCTGCTGGGCGTAGAAGGCCAGGATCTGGTCGCTGTCGAGTGCCTGGAGCGGCAGGACCTGGTCCCAGATGAGCGCCGCGTACGGATAGGCCATGTCGTCGAAGCGGGCGATCACGGGGCTGGTCCGGTGCGGCGGGATGTTGCAGACCGGGCTCGCCGGCCAGCTCGCCCAGAGCTGCTGGAGGGCGGCCTGCCCTGCGTCGGTACAGGCGTCGCCGGGGCACTTGTAGAGCAGCACCAGCCCACCGTGCTCGAGGTTGTGGATCCAGCCCTCGGGGATGGCGCGGTCGTTGGGTCCGTAGAGCTTGGGGTCGAGTGGGCCCTGGCCCTGCGCGTTGTAGTGCTTGCCGCTCGCGGGCGGGCAGTAGATGTACTTGACGACCGTCCCGGTGGTCACGTGGTCACGGCCCATGTCGTCCTGGGGGAACCCAAGCCGCGGCGTCGCGCCGGGCGCCGGCGACGAGGTTGGCGGGGCGATCCACTCGACGCCGCAGGCATAGGCCGGCGAGGTCGCGTTGAGGTAGAACAGCCCACCGAGCGCGACCACGATGACGGCGGCGGCCGCCCACAGGAGGCGTGTCCGATTGCGCTGCAGGAACGGCTGCCGGACGGGCTGGCGGGCGAGGCGCTTGGGGCGGACGGGTTGCGAGCCGAATCCAGCGTCTGTCGGGGGGCGGTTCCCGGTGGCAGGCCGGCTGGTCGAGCGACGGGGCGGCTTGGGCACGACGATCCTCAGGGTTGCTCGGATTCGGGACTGCCAGAGCGTAGCGTCCCCGGCTTCGTCGTGCCGGAGGCGGTCAGGCCTCGGACAGCCAGGCCCTCGCCGCTGCCGAGCGGAGGCCGCGAACGAGCAGCAGGACGAGCGCCCCGAGGAACAGCGCCACC
>Ga0153915_10003730_pt1 | contig 13994 bp, 11 predicted proteins | sample Opewatmetagenome_2_FD_107003 | JGI IMG/M metagenome (GOLD analysis project Ga0153915, IMG submission 107003) | Freshwater wetland microbial communities from Ohio, USA - Open water 3 Core 3 Depth 3 metaG | ecosystem: Environmental > Aquatic > Freshwater > Wetlands | place: USA: Ohio, Lake Erie... | reverse complement strand
TGCGCTGCCGATCCTGCAGGCGATCGCCGACGATCCGGCCGCACGCGCCCTCCTCCTCTTCCCCACCAAGGCGCTCGGGCAGGACCAGATCACCGAGTTCGGCGAGCTGTCGATGGCCGCCGGGCTGCACGTCTCCGCCTCGACGTACGACGGCGACACGCCGGCCCCGATCCGGTCGGCCATTCGGAGCGCCGGCCAGGTCGTCGCGACCAACCCGGACATGCTCCACTCCGCGATCCTCCCCCATCACACCAAGTGGTTCCAGCTGTTCGAGCAGCTTCGCTACGTCGTCATCGACGAGCTGCACACCTACCGCGGCGTGTTCGGCGGACACGTCGCCAACGTGCTCCGCCGGCTGCTCCGGATCTGCGCCCACTACGGCAGCCATCCGGTGATCATCTGCTGCTCGGCGACGATCGGGAACCCGGGCGAGCTGGCCGAGGCGTTGATCGGACGACCGGTTCAGGTCCTGACCCGGAACGGAGCGCCTGCCGGCGAGCGGCACGTGCTGCTCGTGGACCCGCCGCTGCTGGATCCGTCGAGTGGAGCCCGCGGCTCGGCCGTCACGCTCGGCCAGCGCTGGGCGCTGCCGTTCCTGCGAGCCGGTCGCCAGACGATCGTCTTCGGCCGATCACGGGTCGCGGTCGAGCTGCTCCTGACCGGGCTCCGCGAATCGCTGCGCGAGGGATTTGGGCCGCGCACGCGCGTCCGTGGCTACCGCGGCGGCTACCTCCCGACCGAACGACGCGCGATCGAGCATGGGCTGCGCGACGGCGAGATTCTCGGCGTGGTCGCCACGAACGCGCTCGAGCTCGGCGTGGACATCGGCCGGCTCGACGCCTCGATCCTCGCCGGCTACCCGGGCTCGATCGCCGCGACGTGGCAGCAATTCGGTCGGGCCGGGCGCCGGGCCGGCACCAGCGTGGCCGTGCTCATCGCCTCGGGCGCGCCGGTCGACCAGTACGTCGTCCACCATCCCGAGTTCCTGCTCGAGGGAACGCCGGAGGAGGCGCGGGCGGACCCGGACAACCTGCACGTCCTGCTCGCCCACCTCCGCGCGGCCACCTTCGAGCTGCCGTTCGAACCCGGTGAGATCTTCGGGCCGGGCCCGGTCGACGACCTGCTGGCATTCCTGGGTGAGGCCGGCCACGTCCGGCAAGCCGATGACGGGCGCTGGTACTGGGCGAGCGAGAACTTCCCGGCGTCGGAGATCTCGTTGCGCACCGCCGCACCCGAGAACGTCGTGATCATCGATACCACGCCCGACCGGCCGCGCGTGCTCGGCGAGGTGGACCTGTTCTCGGCCCAGGTACTGGTCCACGAGCACGCGATCTACATCCACGAGTCGGTGCAGTACCACGTCGACAAGCTCGACTGGGGCGAACGCAAGGCCTACGTCCACAAGATCGACGTGGACCACTACACGTACGCCAACCGGGCCGTGACGCTGAAACCGCTGGACGTCTTCGCGGAGGCCCAGGCGACCGGGGGCCGGCGGGTCCACGGCGAGGTGATGGTCGCCAGCCTCGTCACCCTCTACAAGAAGCTCAAGTTCCTGACCGACGAGAACGTCGGATGGGGCCCGATCGATCTCCCCGAGCTGGAGCTCCAGACGACCGCCTACTGGCTGACGGCCGAGGGGATCGCCGGCCACTGGCGGCGCGATGAGCTCGATGTCGCCCTGCCCGCGACCGGCCGGGCGATCCAGACGGTCGCCAGCGTGCTGCTGATGGTGGATCCGCGCGACCTGGGCCTCGTCAGCCAGATCCGTTCGCCACACCACGAGGCACCCACGATCTACCTCTACGAAGCCATGCCGGGCGGCGTCGGGCTGTCCGAGCGCCTCTGGAAACGCCACGACGAACTGATCGCCGGCGCCGCCGACCTGATCGGCTCGTGTGCCTGCGAAGTCGGCTGCCCGGCCTGCACCGGGCCGCGACTGGAGCCCCATGTCGACGCCAAGGCGCTGGCATTGCGTCTCCTGACCGACCTCGGCGCCCCGGTCGGGATCCCCGTGGCCGGCCGATGATCGAAGGCGGCGCGACGCTCGCTCGCCGCCTTGAACGCTACCGGGCGGCCGCCAACACCCTCACCACCCGAGATGACGGGCCACCGGTCGCCATCCCGAGCGCGGAGCTTGCCGATTGCCTGGCGGTAGCCACCGGCGGAGAGGTCGTGGTCACCCCGGAAGGGACCGTCGTTCGATGCGAGGTGCCCGCGCGGTCGATTCCGATCGACCGGGCTCGCCTGGCGACGCTGCCCGGCCAGCCACCGCCCCACGTGCCGCTCGTCTGCCTGGACACCGAGACCACCGGGCTCGCGACGGCCGCCGGCACGCTCGCCTTCCTTATCGGTCTGGGCTGGTGGGAGGGCGACCGGTTCCGCCAGGTCCAGCTGCTCCTGCCCGACCACGCCCATGAGCGGGCGCTGCTCACGGCGCTGGCGGCCACGATCGCGCCGACCGCCTGGCTGGTCACCTACAACGGCCGTGGCTTCGACTGGCCCCTGCTGGTCGCCCGCTACCGGCTCGCGCGTCGGCCCGCGCCACTGCACGCTGGGCACCTCGACCTCCTGCCGATCGTCCGTCGCCTGTTCCGTCACCGGATGGACGACGCCAGGCTCCGGACCGCCGAAGCCCAGCTCCTCGGGCTCCACCGGTTCGGCGACGTGGATGGGTGGGAGATCCCGGGCCGCTACCTGCGGTTCCTGCGGAGCGGATCGGCCGATGAGCTCGTCGAGGTCGTCCGCCACAACGACCAGGACGTCCGATCGCTGGCCCGGCTGCTCGTCCACCTGGAGGTCCGGCTCGGCGATCCCGACCAACGAGCCGAGGCGGCGCCCGGCGATCTGGCCGGCCTGGCCCGTGCCTTCACCCGCGAGCACCGGCTCGGCGAGGCGTTGGCCTGTCTCGACGACGCCACCGCCCGAGCCGATTCGGCCGGCCCGATGAGCGAGTCACGGGGACGCCATGACCTGACGAAGCACGGCGAGGAGCCCTGGTGGTCGCCTCGCGCGCCGGCCGATTTCGGGGGCGTGCCCGGGCGAGCACTCGAAACGCTCGGACCACCTCGGACGGCGGCGTTCCATGTTCCGTGGACCCCGGAGCGCATCACGATCGATCGCGCCCATCTGCTTCGCCGGCTCGGCCGGTACGAAGCAGCGGCCGAGGCCTGGCAATCGCTGGCGGTCGGCACCGGACGGACGGCCATCCTCGCCAGCATCGAGCTCGCCAAGCTCCAGGAGCACCGGCTGCGCGACCGCGCGGCCGCCCTCCACACCGCTCTCCATGGCCTGGCCATCGTCGAACGCCGCAGACAGCTCGGACGACCCGAGCCGGCCCTCGAAGCCGACCTGCGCCGGCGTCTCCACCGGCTGCGGCGCAACGCGGCGATCGTCGCGCGCCGGTCGGTCGCCTAGGGCCCGGCCGAAGGTGCCTCGAGGCGACCACGATGACCACGGCGGAGCCGTGCCCGCACGGCCGCGAGGTCGGGGACGCCCGACAGGCCCGGGCCCTCGATCACCAGCGACGCTGCGGCGGCCGCAAAGGCCAGGTTCAGCCCGAGATCGGGTGCCTCTGCGGGGAGAACGGAGGGCCGCACGAACGATGCGAGCAGCGCCCCGAGGTAGGTGTCGCCGGCTCCGGTCGGGTCGAGCTCGACGTCGGCCGGGATGGCCTGGTAGCGCCACTGCTCCTCCAGCCCGTCGCGATTGCGCATCAGCTCGCCGCCGTCCTCGCCGTCCGTGAGGAGCAGGCTGGCGGCCGGGTGCAACAGCGCCCGCAGGTCCGCCGCGCGCGTCGCGGGCGCCAGGTCATGATGGCTGACCCCGACCAGGTCGGCCCGACGCAGCACGTCGGATGGCGCGGGTGACCGCCGCTCGACGATCCTTCCGGCCGCCAGCTTGCGCAACCATCCCTGCCAGCCAGCGGCCACGAACGCGGTACCCGGGACCCTCGGCGCCCAGTCCTCCCCGACCTCGGCGGCGACCGGGACGAGCGACCAGGCGGCTGCGGCGACCCACGCGGCGGGCAGGTCGACGAGCGGAAGACGCTGTCCCGGAGCCAGGCACGTCTGGATCCGGCCCGCCGGCGTCTCGACGTTCCGGAACACCGGGCTCTCCGGCAATGGCACGATCAGCAGGTCGGCGCCCGCGTCACGGAGGCGATCCAGCTCGCGGGCGGAAGCAGCCTGGGCATCCGCCCCCACGACCGCGGCGGTGCGGAGCCCGAGTCGCGCGGTGGTCAGCGCGGCATACGTCACACCGCCGCCAAGCCGCCAGCCTCTCGGGTCGTCGTCGGTGACGTCCCGGCTCGCCGAACCGACGTGCAGGACCTCGATCGCCGCGTCGCTCACGGGCCTCCTCATCTGCCGGGTTGACCAGGAGTCGGTCGTATACTGGCCGGCCGACACCGACCGCATCAGGAGCTGACGTGTTCTTCTACGAGCTGCACGAGGGCGACAACGAGGTCTACTCGGACGTCCTGGTGGTCAGCGAATCCGAATGGGAGCCCGAAGAGTTCTTCCAGCTCGTCCAGTCGATCCGGCGCCGGATCCAGGACAGCTACATCCAAGATACCCTCGTGGAGGCCATCGCGATCGAGCTCGAGCGCGACCACGGCTTCATCTACGTCAGCGACGATCAGCTGACCGCCGCGGTCAACGTCTCGACCGAGGAGAGCGAGAACGTCCTGGCCAAGCTGGAGGTCGAGCTCGCCGACGCCGAGGACGAGGACGACGACGACGAGGAGGAGGAAGAAGACGGCGCGGACTATCGCGCGATCCTGGCCGACTACGACCCGAGCGGCGACCGCCTGAACTGACGACGCCGGGCGGGACGATCCGCCCGCTCAGCGGCTGAAGAGGATCTCGATCACGTCGCCATCGTGCACGTGGTACGTCCTGCCCTCCGAGCGCAGCCGGCCGTGCTTTCGCGCCTCGGCCATGGACCCGAGCTTGATCAGATCGTCGTAGGCGACGGTCTCGGCCCGGATGAACCCCCTGGCCAGGTCGGTATGAATCGCGCCGGCCGCATCGACCGCGGTGGCACCATCGGGGACCGGCCAGGCCCGAACTTCGTCCGGTCCGGCGGTCAGGAACGAGATGAGGCCGAGCAGCCGGTAGGACAGGGCGATCACCCGGTCCAGGCCGGACTCGGCGATCCCGAGCTCCTCCATGAACGCGGCCGCCTCGTCCGGTTCCAGCTCGCCCAGCTCCATCTCGATCCGGGCGGACAGCGCCTCCACCATCACGTGCTGATGGTCGTAGCCGGCGGCGACGCGGGCGACCAATTCCGGGGCGGACGAGATCCCGGCCTCGCCGACGTTGAGCAGGACCAGGACCGGTTTCTGGGTCAGGAAGCGAAAGCCCCGGATCCCCTTCTCCTCGTCGGGGTCGAGCGCGAGGTCGCGAATCGGTGACCCGGCCTGAAGCCCATCGTGGATCCGGCGAAGGACGACCTCCTCGCGCTCGGCCGCCTCGCGCTCGGCCGGCGTGCCGTGCCGGCCGCTCCCCTGCAACCGTTCGAGCCGACGCTCGGCCATGGCCAGGTCGGCCAGCAGGAACTCGAGATCCAGCCGCTCGAGGTCGCGAGCCGGGTCGACGCTGCCGTCGGGATGCGGGTTGGCCGGATCCTCGAAGGCACGGACGACGTGCAGCAACGCATCGGAGTCGCGCAGGCGGGCGAGATGGTCCGCCGGGAGCTCCTCGGTCCCGACGTGACCCTCGGTCGATGGCGGTGGCGCCGGCATGTCGACGTACGTGACGTCGGCGTGCACGATCTTCCTGGGCTTGAAGATCCCGGCCAGCGCGTCCAGGCGCGGATCGGGCACCTTGACCACGCCGACGTTGAGGGTGACGCCGCCGTAGCCGCCGGTCTCGGCATGGCCTCGGGTCAGCGTGTTGAACACGGTGGTCTTGCCGGACCCGGCAAGCCCGACGATCGCGATCTGCATGCCCAGATTGTGGCGGGGATCAGTACCCCGCGCTTGGGTCAACGACGTTCAGCAACGGTTCACCGGCCGCGAACCGCCGCAGGTTGTCGCAGAACAGCTCCACGCTGCGATCCAGGACCCGGCCGCTCGACCAGGCCGTGTGCGGCGTGACGATCACGTTGGGCAGGTCGTAGAACGACGACATCGGCGGGAGCGGCTCGTCGCGGAAGGTGTCCAGGACGGCGCCGCCGAGGTGGCCATCACGCAGGGCGCGGAGGAGCGCCCGCTCGTCGATCAGCCGGCCCCGCGCCACGTTGATGAGCCATGCGCCGGGCTTGATCATGGCCAGCGTCTCGGCGTTGATCATCTCCTCGGTCTCGGGCGTCAACGGCGCGGCAAGAACGATGAAATCAGACTCGGACAGGAGCGCCGCGAGTGTCTCCGGACCCCCGACCCGGTCGAGCCGGACCGGCCCGAACGACGGCTCGCCGTCCTCGCGCTCCGCTCCCTCGGATCCATCCTGTGTCCGGCGCCGGACCGCCACCACGCGGCAGCCGAAGCTCGTCGCCAGGGCGCCGACGGCTCGCCCGATCGAGCCGAGACCGACGATCCCGACGGTGACGTCGCGCAGCTCGGTGGCCTCGAGCGGCTGCCACGTCCGCTCGCGCTGGAGTTCGAGCAGCTGCGGCAGCCGCCGGCTGATCGCCAGGATCATCATCAACACGTACTCGGCGATCGGGCGACTGAAGACGCCCCGGGCGTTCGTCACGACGAGGCCTCGCTCGAGCGCGGCGGGCGTCAGGGCACGCTCGACGCCCGAGGTGGCCGAGTGCACCCAGCTCATCCGCGGCGCCCTCGCCAGCAGCCGATCGAACGCCTCCGAGCTCAGCCAGCCGCGGAGCATCACCTCGACGTCGTCGACCGGTCCGTCGGCAAGCCCTTCGACCGAGACCATCACGAGCCTGGCGCCCGGTGCGGCCGCCCGGATTCGCTCCAGGTCGCGGGCCCGGTAGCGGGCGGAGAGGATGGGGCTCAGGGCGATCGCGGTCGGCGCGCCATGCGGCCCGCTGCCGGGGCCGGCGTGCCGCCTGCGGGGTTCGCCGCCGGGCTCCGTCATGCGGCTGCCCCGTCCAGGACGCGAGCGACCCACCGTTCGGGTGCCTCGATCTCGCCGGCCCGCGGCAGCGTTCCCGGTCCGTCCCACACGTGCGCCAGGGCCGCCGGGCCTCGCAGCCGGGCGATTGCCCGAACGAACTCCTCGCCCTTCTTGTACTGCTCGTACTTGAGGTCCATGCCGGTCAGGCGGAGGACGGCTCGCTCGAACGGCGTCCGGTTCGTCCGCCGCTCGTGGAACCGGGCGCTGATCCGCTCCACGTCCGGGACGAGGTCGCGGCCGACCTCGTCCATCACGTAATCGCTGAACCCCTCGAGCAGGCTCATCACGGCCTGCGTTTCGCGGAAGAGGGCCTGCTGCTCCGGGCCCATGAGTCGCTCCATCCAGTGCTCGCCGGTACCCTCGCCGCGAAGCGCCCGGCCGATCCCTCGCGCGGCCTCGCGACCGAGGCCGCGGGCATCGCTGCCGAACAGCGTGAGCTGGCGTTCCAGGCGCTCGGCGAGATACGGCCGGAGCCAGGGATGCGCTTCGAACTCAAAGGCGTGGGTCGTCTCGTGCAGCGCGATCCAGGTGCGGAACGGGCCGATCGGCACGCCCAGCGCGCGGGCCGTCGCGCGGACGTTCTCCTCGACGAACAGCAGCCGGCCCGGCGTCGCCTCCATGGACAGGAGGGCCAGGTCGTACTGGCCGAGCACGCGTGTCCCCATGAACCCGAGCAGGAATCCGAGCTGGCGGTTCGTCACCCAGCGATTGGCCAGGGCCATGGCCGCCTTGGCCAGCCCGCCACCGGGCGGGATCACCTGGTCGAGCAGGTCGGCCTCCAGCTTGCCGATCAGGGACGCGAACGAGCCGATGTTGGCACGGCCCCAGCCGGCTCGATCGACCACGGCCGAGCGCTCGACGACACCGGGCAACGGGGTGCCCAGCGCGCCCGTGAGCGCGGGGACGATGCGCGCCATCGCCTCCGTGTACAGGGGCTCGGTCGCCCGCAGCTCGGCGGCGCCCAGGGCCCCGGGAGCGCCTTCCAGCCGCCGGATGGCGATGCGTTCGACCTCGGGCCAGTCGACGAGGCCGCGCCGTGCCGCGCGCTCCGCGTGGCGCCCGACGACCGTCGCCGCGGCGCCGAGCGCCGAACCGATCAGGAAGCCCGCCTGCCAGACGCGGTCGTCGCGCCACGACATGCCCTCGTCCCGATGGCCGCCGGTACGGTCGGCTCGGGGCGGACGACGGCTCATCGTGCCGCGACCGCCAGCTCGACCCGCTCGACGTCCGGGAAGTCGGACCCAAACAACAGGCTGGCGAGGGCGTGGAACTGGTCGGGGTCGCCCGTGGTGAGCTGCAGGTGGACCGCCGGCCGACTGCGCTCCGTGGGGCGGTCGTGTCCGGCCGCACCCGGGTCGGCCGCGGTCCCGCGCGTCGAGCCCGGCGTCTCGAGCCCGTTGACGCTGAGCAGCTCCGCCAGCGCGGACGCCGTGGCCGTGGCCGAGTCCACGATCGCGACCCGCTCGCCGACCTGGGCCGCGATCACCGATCGCAACAGCGGGTAGTGCGTGCAGCCGAGGAGCAGCGTGTCGATCGAGGCGCCGGCCGGCTTCGGGAAGATGAACTCACCGGCAGCGTCCCGTTCGCCGAGGAGCGGAGCCAGCGACTCCGCGACCGCCGTCTCGGCGGCCGGGCCGGACAGGAACCCGGCCTCCACCAGCGGCACGAGCGCGGGCGTCGCGTGCTCGTAGACCTCGACGGCCGGGTTCTCGTCCTTGATGGCGGTGAAGTAAGCGTGCGATCGAATGGTGGCGGGCGTCGCGATCACCCCGACACGACGGTTCCGCGACGCAAGCGCGGCCGCCGAGGCACCGGGCCGGATGACGCCCAGGATCGGGAGATCGTAGCGACGCCGGAGCGATCCGAGCGCGACGGCCGTCGAGGTGTTGCAGGCGACCACGATCGCCTTGACGTCACGCTCGGCCAGGGCGTCGAGCGACTGCGTCGAGAAGGCGAGGACCTCGTCGTCCGGTCGAACGCCATACGGCGCCCGGGCGTTGTCGCCGAGGTAGATGGTCGACTCGGCCGGCGAGCGTCGCACGATCTCGCGCAGCACGGTGAGGCCCCCCACCCCGGAGTCGAAGACCCCGATCGGTCGCGGGTCCGACATGGCGGCGGTCAGTGCCGCCCGGCGAGCGCTGCCACCCGTCCCGCGTCGAGGATCTCGACGGCCGTCCGCGCGAGGTCCTGGCTGATCTGGGCCGCCGGATTGGCCAGCACGAACGGGACGCCCTCGTTGTTGGACTGGACGACGAGCCGTCCATCCGACACGACCTTGTGCTCCGGGACGCGTCCGAGCGCCCGCTGGAGGTCGCCCGGATCGATGCCGCCGGCCGAGTCGGCGCGGTTGATCAGATAGCGGACCTTGGACGCCGGGTAGCCGATCGCCCGGAACGTGTCGGCGATCGCGATCGTGCTGTGGATGGTCGTCGAGTCGTAGGTCACGATCTCGACGATCGTGTCGCTGGCGTCGAGGAACGCAAGGTTGATGTCGTTGAGCTGGCAGGACATGTCGATCACGATCACGCCGTACACGCGACGGAGCAGCGACAGGATCTTCTCGACGTCGCGGGCCGTGAGCATCTCGGCCATCTCGATCCGTGGCGGCGCCAGGAGGATGTCGATCCCCGACGGGTCCCGCCAGAGCACATCGCCAAGGTCCGATTCGGCGATCCGGTCGGTCGGCAGGTCGAGGATCGACGGGGCGTCCGCCGGCACCTTGAGCAGCGCCCGCAGATCGCCGAACTGGACGCTGCCGTCGACCAGCACGGTGCGCTGGTCGAGCTGGCCCATGGCGACTGCGAGGTTGAACGCGATGGTCGTCTTGCCGACGCCGCCCTTGGGTGAAAAGACGGTCATCACCCGCGAGGTGCCGGTCGCCTGCTGGGCTTCGAAGTCCTTGCGCACCTGCGCGATCCGGGTCATCAGGTCGAAGCCGGAGAACGGCATGGACAGGACCCCGTGGATGCCCATGGCCGGATTGGGCTCGACCGGGTTCTGCGGCACGGTCAGGACGATGACCGGGACGCCGACCTTGGCCTCGTGGATCTGCTCGACCAGCTTTGGGCCCTTGATCCGGCCCTGCAGGAGCGCGTCGACGAGGATGACGTCGGGGCGAACCTCGTTGATCGTGGCGATCGCCCGACCGCCCTCGGTCAGGACGTCGAGGAGCTTGACCCTGGCCTGTGCGTTGAGGAGTCCGCGGATGTACTGGGCGACCTGCGGCACGTCCTCGACGATCAACAGGCGCGTCTGGTCACTCGCTGGCATCGGCCCGACGATACCACGAGGGTCGTGTGTGAGAGGGACCCGAAGGTCCCGCGCGGCAACGGGACGACGGGACCCTCAGCCGCCCTTGACCGCGATGAGGACTGCACGCTCCGTTCCGGGGCCCATCGGCCCCAGGCCGTAGTCGCCGGCGAGCAGCTCCACCCTCAGACCGGCCTCCTCGGCGAACCCGCGCAGCTGGTCGCTCGACAGCAGTCGCAGCTGGTCCCGTCGGACCCAGCGGCGAGCCGGCTCGCCCTGGCCGCCCTCCTCGAAGATCGTGGTCATGGTGACCGTCGCCGAGGATGCATCGTGCTGGGCCGAGCCCGCCTTGGTGACGATGGTCCCTGTCTCGGGATCCAGGCGCGGCCACTCGAGGATCACCCGCCCATCGAATCGGGCCAGGTCCTCGGCGTCCGGGATCCAGACGTCGGCCACGGCCAGGCCGCCGGGCGCCAGGTGATCGGCCATGGTCCGGATGGCTGCCCGTTGCGCGGCACGACTGGGGAGCACCAGCAGCGAGTTGAGCGCGATGAAGGCGAGGCTGAAGCTGCCGGCTTCGGCCAGCCGCAGGCCGACGAGGTCGGCTTCGACCAGCTTCAGCCGATCGGCCGCGCCGGCTCGCGCGTGGCGGAGGCGACCGCGGGCGCGATCGAGCATGGCTGGATCGAGATCCACCCCGGTCACCTGGTACCCGGCCTCGGCCAGCGGGACCGCCAGTCGACCGGTGCCCACGGCCAGCTCGAGGATCGGGCCGTCGACGCGGGCGGCCAGTGCCAGGTAGAGGTCGAGATCACCAGGATCGTCGACCAGGTCCAGGTCGTAGAGGCGAGCCAGGGCCTCGGCGGCGGCGCGATCGGGGCGGTCGAACATGCGCAGCTCAGCCCGGGTGGCCGTGGTGCTCGGGCGGGTTCGCCGGGAAGCGACCGGTCGGGAGCGGCCGACCAGCCCACCGGACCGCTGCTCCAGCCTTGCGGCGCACGGCCAGGGCGCTGATGGCCTCGAGCGCGGCGCGGTTGGCGACCATCGCGGTGGTCTCGGCGTGGTCGTACGGCGGCGAGACTTCGACGATGTCCATGCCTGCCAAATCCACCGCCGCGACGATCTGGCGAATCGCCCTGAGCACCTCGCGGGTGAGCATGCCGCCGGGCTCCGGCGTGCCGGTCCCGGGTGCCATGCCGGGGTCGATCACGTCGATGTCCAGGCTCAGGTAGATGTAGTCGGGCCCGTCCAGCGCCTCCTCGATCGCCTGGGCGATCACGGCCTCGGCGCCGCGCTCCTCGATCTCGCGCATGAAGTGCCAGCGCAGGCCTTGCTCCTGCATCCACTGGAAGGTTTCCACTGGCGGCCAGTACCCACGGAGACCGACCTGGACGAAGTTCCTGCCCTTGACCGCGCCGGACTCGATGAGCCGGCGCATCGGCGTGCCGTGGCCGGCGAGCACGCCCCAGTCGTCGGACGCCGTGTCGGCGTGGGCGTCGAAGTGGACGATCCCGATGCTGCCCGGTCTCCGGGCCTCGGCGACCGCCGTCGCGCTCGGCCAGGTGATCGAGTGGTCGCCGCCGAGGACGATCGGGATCGCGCCGGAGCTGACGACCTCGAGCACCTTGCGGTAGATGAGGGCATGTGCCCGCTCAATCCAGGCCGGGATGATGTTGGCGTCGCCGGCATCGACGACCTTGAGGACCTCGAACGGCTCGACATCGAGCTGGAGCGAGTTGATCGAGCCCGAGGTGTACTGCGCCTGGCGAATCGCTCGCGGCCCGAACCGGGCGCCGGGCCGGTGGGTCACGGCGTCGTCGAACGGCGCGCCCACGATCGCGACATCGATCTCGCGTCGACGCAGCTCGGCCGGATCGGTGATCCAGGGCAGCTTCATGAACGACACCGGCCCGACGTAGGTCGGCAGATCGAAGTCGCTGAACGTCTCGAAGTCGCGATCCCAGCCGTTCAGCGCCGCGAAATCACGCTCGAGGTCCGGGTCGTGGGGGCGCTCGGCCACGGGGCTCCTCCGGAGACGGTCGCGGCCGCCGGCCGCCGGTATCGTCCGTCTCGTTGGGGCGCCGCCGGTTCGAAGCCATCGTCCAGCGGGGCGCGTCGCGGGATCGTACCACCCAGGGTGGGCCGGCGAGCCTGGCGGGCCATTCGTGCGTTGTCGGCTGCGCGCGTTCGCGCACGCACCTTCTGGTGCGCTGGCTCTCGTGCTCGCCTCCGCCTTCGGCTGACCTCGCCAGCGAGCCGGATTCTCGGCTCTAGGGTCCGCCGTCTAACTCGCGCCAGGCCGCAGCCACCAGCTCGGGGTCCGCGAAGAGCTCGTAGGCGGTCTGGGCCACGAGGGTGGCTGCCAGCAGCGTCGTCTCGTCGGCGCGGGGCGTGGCCGCGGCGTCGCGGAACAGGATCGAATGCCCGGGCGTGCCCTCGGGCGCGATCGACAGGTCCGGGTGGATGGTCGGGCAGACCCAGCTGACGTTCGCCATGTCGGTCGAGCCGGCGTTCAGGTCGTCGCCCTGGTCGGCGATCCCGTACGCCGCCATGTTCGCCCGGAATCGTTCGGCCAGGACCTGGTTGTTGCGCATCGTCGACGCGCGCCCGGAGAAGGTGACCTCGACGGTGGTGCCGGTCGCCTGCGCGGCGGCCTCGCACATCTGCCGGAAGCGATCGCGCATCGCCTCGTACTCGGCATCGTTGTCGCTCCGGACCATGAACCAGGCAACCGCCCGGTCCGGGATGATGTTGGCCGCCGTTCCGCCCTCACGGATGATCCCGTGGACCCGGGCCGTCGGCCGGAGCTGCTGACGCCACAGCCCCACCGAAACGAACAGGCTGATCAGCGCATCGAGCGCGTTCTTGCCCATCCACGGATCGGACGATGCGTGCGCCTGGAGTCCCGTGTAGACGACGTCGACGTCCTCGGACGCCAGCGGGTGGGTCTCGACGTGGTTCCGATCGCACGGGTGGTAGAGGAGCGCGGCGTCGATCCCCTCGAACAGGCCGTCGTCGATCATGTACTGCTTGCCGCTCCCGCGCTCCTCGGCCGGTGTTCCAAGGAAGACGATCTCGCCGGGAATGTCGTCGGCGACCGTCGCCAGCGCGAGCGCGGCGCCGACCCCGGATGCGGCCATCGTGTTGTGCCCGCAGCCGTGGCCCAGGCCGGGCAGCGCGTCGTACTCGGCAAGGATGCCGATTCGCGGGCTCGGGCCGCCACGGCCGTTGCGGCGGACGGCCCGGATCGCGGTCGCCAGGCGCCCGGCTGGTCGCTCGACGACGAAGCCGTGGCGGTCCAGGAGCTCGGCGATCCACGTTGCCGCCTGGACCTCCTCGAAGGCCGGTTCCGGATTCGCGTGGATTCGATGCGAAAGGTCGAGGATCTCGTCCCGGTTTCGCTCGACCGCGGCCGCCAGGGCAGCCTTGGCGTCGGCGAAGGGCGGGGCCGGTCGGGTGGCGGTGAGGGTCGTCACGAGGTCTCCACGCGGGATCGAGGTTGGCCTCGACAGCCTAGCGCCCCGCCCGGAGGCTCGTGATCAGCGTTCAGCGGAGAGGGTCGCCTCGGCGATGACGGCCAGGGCCATCATGAACAGCGCGATCGGCAGCTCGAGCAGGCCCTGGATGCGGAGGACGATCAGGACAGCCACCACGATGCCG
>Ga0153915_10003729_pt1 | contig 13996 bp, 14 predicted proteins | sample Opewatmetagenome_2_FD_107003 | JGI IMG/M metagenome (GOLD analysis project Ga0153915, IMG submission 107003) | Freshwater wetland microbial communities from Ohio, USA - Open water 3 Core 3 Depth 3 metaG | ecosystem: Environmental > Aquatic > Freshwater > Wetlands | place: USA: Ohio, Lake Erie... | reverse complement strand
GCCGCCCTCAGCAGGCCGCGCATTTCACTTTAAAAATAGGAGGCCTTCCGGCGCCTGAATGATCCCACCGGAGTTATGCAGGATTCTAACCGGACATTACTGGATATGGGGCCTACTTCAATTTACGCACCTCATTTATTTCTGCAAGCAGTTCGTCTATAACATTACGCATCTCCGTTTCTTCAGCAAAGAGATCATCCTGACCTTCATAGCCATTACCGATACGATCATACCTGCACCCGAAATTAAAGTAGGGCAAAGGTCCGCCGGGACCCGACTGATCTTTTATTTTAAGATACTTCAGGGGGATCTTAGTCTCAATATCGGGCGTCAGAAGGTCGTCATTAGTCTCTTCATCATAGTGATGCGCTTCAATAAGCCCCTTCTTAACATATTCCATGACCACAGTATCAAAGGTCTCCCCTATCCATTTGCAATGTGAGCACCCGGACTCGCTGAAGAGAATAACGACGGGCAGCCCCTTATCATTTGTGCAGATATCTACGCCCATCTTCACGAATGTTTGAAACTTATTTCCGGATGAAATGATATTTGCAATCTCTTGTGCTCCCAGGGCGTTAATATCCGCTTCTTTTATGCCATTACCGCCTGTAACGGGATATTTTTTTATATTGGCTTTCTTTCGTAATTGTTCTGAATAGCTTTGCAATTCCAAATTGATGTGATCTTTTTTAAGATCCTTTTTTATAGACTCCCTGGCTTCTTCAAATGTGATAGCGCGCGCTTCCTGCTTGCCGGCAACATATATTATATGATACCCGAAGGCTGTCTCGACTATATCGGATATCTCACCTGGATCAAGCTTGAAAGCGGCCTTCTCAAAGGCGGGCATTGCCTGACCTCTATATATATCACCCAGGCTCCCTCCGCTCGAACGAGTCGTGTCATTGGAGAAGCGTTTGGCAATACGGGAAAAGTTATCAGGCGTAACTAGTTTCCTGACATATTCAGCCCTTTCCTTCGCCCCCTGCCGTGTCAGGTTGCTTATACATCCCTGACTTTCTTTATGGCATATCAAGATATGGCTTACAGTTATTTTTTCAGTATGATTGAAGTATTCATTTTTGTTTGAATAGTACTCCCGACAATCTTCATCCGAGATCTTTATATCACCGAATTTCTTATCGCCTAGCCGATTAACAATAATGGAATCCTCGAAATAGCGATCAGCATCATTCATGCTAAGCCCTGCCTTGAGCAGATTATTTGAGAACACCTCCGCCGTTAGCCCGGCCTTAGTCAGGGATCCATTTTTCTCATCTTCGACTTCATCGCGCCCTGCATTGATTCTCATTTTTTCCGCTTCCTGAAAAAGGAGCAACCTAAGGATATAGGTATCAAGGTATGATTCGAGTGTTGTGATCTTCCTTTCCTCTTTGGGATGCCCGGATAATATTAAAAACAGTTTATAATTCTTCAATAGTTCCAGGTTCGTGACATCCTGCCCGTTAACCTCGGCAGCCAAGTCGCTTTTATCAATAGATTGCGCTTTTGAAGCCCTGATTTCTTCTTTTTCTTTGTCTCTGATGACACCTTGACCTTGATTGTCCGCACAAAGAGCTGTCTTGAGTCCTATTATTACGTATAGGATAATAAAAACGAAAACCGTCGTAGAAACAATTAAGCCGCACCCTTTTATATTCCCGGGATTGCCTTTACATGAATTCATAAGTTTTTTATCTCCCCTTATCCCTATGCCCTGGTCCTCTAAGGTCTTAATCATCAACCTATGATGATTTATATGTTTTCAAAGATGAGTCATTATTCATCCTGAAATTCTGAATGAATGTGCCTGCCGTCCCTCCCGATGGTTTGCAATCTCAAGCGGGATTCGTTTACGACAGCAACGGTTGTGAAGAAAATATGTGGCAATGGGAAGAAGGTATACCCGAAATATTTAAAAATTCAATGACTTTTTTAGGAAGGGACCAGGAGACTATCCCTTGAAAACGGGACAATCTCTAACCTACTGTCTTCATGTCATCTTTTATTTTTGCTCGACAGGAGATTATAGGATTGTCCCCCATTTCATTATTTCATCTGCCCTTTTTGTATCCCTCATTCCATTTGTCTTGACTGTTATGGCTTCTTGACAATGAGCGTTCCGCCGCCGGCCAGTTTATACGTCCCGGTCCCCGATGCGGCTGTGGCGGTTATGGTTACTCCCGCCGGCGCGTCGATCTGCCCGATCTCTATATTGCTGGCCAGGGTCACCATGGAAGCGGCTGTGGCGGTCCATTTGCTCAGCCGGTTCATTGAGAGCCGCGCACCCTTGATGGCACCCTTGAGGGTTGCCGTCTCAAGATAGATCGTCATGGGTCGGGCCTCATGATCGTCGTGCAGAACATCGCCCACCGCGTCCATGTCCTTGAACCTCGCGTGGATGCCCAGCACGGTTGCGGTCGGCTTAAGGGCTTTTTTTTAGCGCCTGGGTCCTTGCTGATCGTCGAGTGGATCAGCACGCCGTTGGCGGTCTTGATCCTTGCGCCGTCGATGAGGATGTCGGCATTGGCGCTTTTAGTGAGGATGGCGGCCTTCTTGGTCGCAATCTCTCCGCTATAGACCTTCAGTGTGGCGATGTCAGTGACAGAACCGACATTGTGGATAAGCGCGAAGTATGAGCCGCACTTGGCATTAACGTCGGTAAAGGTGATATCGCTCTCGTCGGCCATGATGGCGCACATGCCGGCCACGTCGAAGGTGCAGCTGTTGAAGACGTTGTGGCAGGCGCTGTCCGAGTAGGTGCCGTAACCTTCCTTGATCGTCTTGATGGTGCAATGGTCGGCCTCCAGGTACACGAAGCCGTCCGAGCCGTCAGTCGATAACGCCCCCAGCCTTCGGCTATGATCGTCGAATAGTAAAAATAGCTGTAGGAATTCTCCACTGTGACATGCGTACGCGTGTTGCCGTCAACCTCGAGCTGCGTCTTCTGCGCCGTTGTGGAGAAGTCGGTCTTAAAATCCGCCCCCTTGGTAGTAAGCGTCGAATTATATACCTTCAGGGTACTGTGTCCATGTGCCGAGGTCGCCATCCGCGACTTGCCGCTTCCTGTGATCGTGCAGTTGCGCAGGATGAGGGTGGCGTAATCATTGGGCGCAGCGCCGCCTGCCATCGAATCCATGTCGCTGACCTCTCCCTCAAGCTCGATGGCGGCATCTGCCAGCGTAAACTCCGTACCGATCCCCTTCACGTAGACACCTCCCACCCCCTTATCCGAACTCCTGATCTTAACGCCCTGGGCGTAACGATCCGTTACCTTGCCGCCAGTTACGGCACTCGTCTTGGACTTGTCGATCATGTACTTGCCGTCCTCGATCAGGATTCCCGACACCGTTCTGGAGGCGCCAGATCCACCCGGCATACCGCCCTGCTGTCCACCCTGAGCACCGCCAGGTCCTCCCTGTTGCCCACCCTGTCCGCCTCCGCTGGGCATGTCGCCTAACGGCTCGCGATCTGGTGGATACTTCGCGGGCATATGAACCGGTTTCTCAAAGACCAGGCCCTCTATGACACCCCTGGAATTCTCATTAGATTCAGTAGCGGTCCCTGCCTTGGCATCGGAGACCCCAACGGCTAATGCCACAGTCGATGCTACACCGGAACTGATCAAAAACTGTCGTCTGTTCATAAGGGTTTTCTTTACATCCATGAATTTTTCTCCTTTATCAATAGGGGTTTGCTTTTTGTGAGAAAGTATAAAAGATAGGAACTTGCCTTTCAAAGGGAAGAATATGCCAGCGCTGCAATAGGTTGTCAATTGGGAATTATGACAAAATCCTGTAAGAATTGGGGATGGATGGAGCTGTGTCGCAAGATCACGCCCATAAGATCGCATGGCCTCCCTGTGGCCCAGGGCTTTCACCCTGGCAAGTGGAAGACATGGCAGGCGGAATGAAAAGAAAATAAATCAAAACCGCAAATCGTTTTTATCACCCGATCCAGGTGGAACGATGATGCACTCAGTCCCTTCCCTGAAGGCCCAGAAAAGGGCCTGTGAGTTTGTCCTGTCTTTGAAATATACAGCCATCCTCGCGGCACCATCCTTTTTAGAAGACGGCCACAGGGCACACAGCGGGGCAACCAGATACCGCTTCATAACAGACAGGTTGCTTTCGGTCCCTGCAATTACGTTAATTGACACCCCTCCCTTGAGCGACAATTGATAATCTGACGGCATATCCTCTATATCGAGGGCCGGCGCCGGTATGTACGTACTCTTTGGTTTTCCATCCGTTTTATTGTCACCGGCATTCGTGTCCGTGGCGGTATCATCCTTTTCAATCGGCTCGGCATGCCTAAGTTTGTCAAGCTGGATACTTTTCTTTTCCAGCGTGAAGGTTTGAAGTGGCAGATATCCACTGATGAATGTCATCTTATCCGCGGTCCATTCCCTTAAGACGATCCCCTTGGACATCAATTGAACCTTGTTTTCCTCCATATTGATCACAAAATACAGCCCCGACTTTTCTGCCAAAGACAGCATCTGTGTGAGAAAATTGTTTCTTTCCGCCACACCGGACTCGGCATCCGACAGCGGAAGAAGAAGCAGTGCCATTATAAAGATTATATAAAAAGAGATCTTGGTCATTTTAAAATATAAACACCTTTGTCCCGGTCCTTGAGGTCTTCCAAAGGGCCTCCAGATCATCATCCCCGACCCTGATGCACCCGTGGGTTACATGCATGCCCATGGTCCTTATGTAGATAGTGCCGTGGATATAGATGTCGTTGCCTATCCCCAGCTTGTAGTCGCCTAGCACCCCTTCCTGTATCCGGTCCGCTTTGTTTTTAGGAATCGGTTCCCCATTTGAGATAAATTCCCAGTCAGGCGCGGTCCACAGGGGATCTTTTATCATATTTTTAACCGCAAATTCCCCCCTGGGCGTGTCAAAGGTCCAGGACCTTTTTCTGCCGGTCGGTTCTGTCAGGACGTTGCCGCTTCCCGTCGAGACAACAACCTTTCTTGCGACCTGATCCCCCTTTTTGAGATACAGAATATTCTGGGCCGTATCGACCACAATATAGGCCTCACTCGGGGCCAGCTTTTTGATCTGCCTGACCAGTTTGTCGTTTTCTTTCTCAAGATTATCAAATGACTTTTCACCGCTTCCGACGGGGGCAGCACTGTTTTTGATCGCCAGTCTCTTTTTATGATGGAGGACTAAATAACCCGCACCCTCCAGGATCAAACAGATAATCAGGGCTACCCCGATTATGACGGAAAAGATCGGAACGGATTTATTGAGGAGCTTATGTTTTAATACCCCTGACCGGGGCGTCTGATTAATAAAATAGTTTCCCCGACGCCTTCGGTTGGGATGCATGGTTTTAAACATGATATCTCGCTTGTCGTGAGCATGGAGGCGTCAGCCGATTCGCCTCGTCATAGTTCATTGGGAAAATTAATACAAATGGATTAAGGGAAGGTATCTTAGTCGAAAGGATTCACATAATCAATAAACTTAATTACTACAAAACATCCCGCTATGAATCCTTTTTCCCCTTGGGCGTTTGAAGCATATTAAAAAGAACAGGCTGAAATTATTAAAACTTGACAACTTAACAACATCACTGTTCCGCAATTTTTCTTGTTATGGAAAATTATCAGTCTTTCGAGAATCGAAATAAAAGAAAGGCAGAAGCAATTTTTAGGATAAAGACGCCTAACAACATCCCTATCAGTGCACAGATTATGGTTACAGGCCATATAAATTGAGCGACATTTTCAATTATAGGCATAATTGCAGCAACAAATAACATTCCTATTATAGCGCCGCCTAAAAGGCCGCCCAGACCTCCAAGAATTCGGATCGCAACAGGTATTTTATTATCTTCATTCATAGGACACCATTTACTTCCTGTCAGGATACCTAATATTTTTTCTGAGACTGATCCTTTAAATTTTCTGGATTGATAGCTTGCGGTGTCCCGCACTTCCTATGAATGCGCGAGATATTAGAACGTGAAGCGATTAATTTTTAGATTGACTGATCCGAATGTCTCCGTCAGGCATGTGGGCAATAACCTCAAGCTGTCCGCCGAGCGCCTTTATCAGTCGTTGCATGGTGCTTATCTGCATATCGTCCCGGGATTCCAATCTGGATACTGTGATCAAGTTACAGAATGAGTCATCATGGGCATGTGATAGCTGCTATCGCAAATTTACAAGATCACTGGATATTGATCAGGGTCTTTGGTCACATGAAAAGACGAGTCACAAAAGGTAAGGCGCCCTGTTACAACAGGTCCGGCCACCTTGCTGTCCGGATCAGATCTGATCTCGAAGGCTAAACCTGCATCAGGCTAAAATGGCTTGCAATGAAATCCGCCAGTTCCTTTATATTATCCAGTCCGAACCTGGGGACGGTGAGATCAAGTTCCGCATCAGTGATCATGGCGATCAGGTTTTTATCCTGAAGGCAGAGGGGCCTTTCATGGATATCTTTCCTGAATATCTCTACCTTGGGGAGATTTTCTGTCTTATAGCCCTCCGCAAGTATAATGTCCATGCCGGATAAAAATTGGGCCAGTTCATCGGGGCTGTGATCATGGTCCGCATCCATCACGATCCCGATACGGTTCGGGGATGAGACAATGGTCTTTTCGGCCCCGGCAAGCTTATGTCGCCAGCTGTCCTTGCCTGGTATGTCCATCTCGAAACCGCCGTGGTGGTGTTTAATGGTCCCGATCTTTAACCCCTTGTTTTTAAGTTCCGGTATAAGCCGTTCAAGGACCGTGGTCTTTCCTGACCCTGATCTGCCGGCTACAATAAGGAGGATTGGCGGGCGTGTGCTATTCATGATCGCTTGCCTCAGCGGGAGACTGCCCAAAGATGGCCCTGAAGATCCGGTAGTCTTCGGCCATACATTCCTTTTTAAGTTTGTTATATTTCTCAAGGAGTTTCTTGCCTTCACCGGTAAGATGGGCGCCGGCATTTCTGTTGGTATCAAGTATCCTTGCATTCACGGCCTTTTCCGCGGCCTTTATCTTTCCCCAGACCGCCTTGTAGGACATGTTCGGGATCTTTGCAGCCTGGTTCAGGGAACCTGTCTGCTCCACCAGCTCAAGTATCTCGCTGCGGCCCTCGCCCATTATGATATTGTTCTCCTCATCCACTATCCACTGTTTTGAAAGCAGCTTGAAATGTCCCATTGTCATTCCTCCTTTTAAAAAAGCGGGTGGCTTGGCTGGAGATTATCGCTCTAATTCCAGCAGTTATGCCCTAACATAAGCGGTAAAAATCCGCAAGCCCCCTTTCATAGGGTGCGGCTATGCAGGTCAGGCCGGGATTCAGGTTTAAAGCTGTTGACACACTGAAATGATTTAATTATATGACAGTTTTAACAATAAATAACAATTGAATGAAGGTCCTATTCACTAAAAAGGAGGAAGTATCAAGATGGGAAGATTAGAAAATAAGGCAGCAATTGTAACCGGGGGCAATTCCGGCATAGGGCGCGCAACGGCAAGGCTTTTCTGCAAAGAAGGCGCCAAGGTGGTTATCACCGGGAGGCGTGATGCGGAAAACAAAAAGATTGTTGATGAAATAACCGCAGAGGGCGGTGAGATCATAGCCATCCAGGGTGACGTTTCTAAGATGACTGACTGCAAAAAGGTCGTGGATGGAACCGTTCAAAAATACGGGAGGCTTGACGTCCTGGTCAACAATGCAGGCATAGCCGATCGGCACATGCCGATCAATCTCTGCACGGAAGACTGGTATGACGATGTCGTAAAGATCGACCAGTATTCTGTCTTTTATATGTGCAAGTATGCATTGGTACACATGGAAAAGGCAGGTAAGGGATCGATCGTTAACATCTCGTCCATCGGCAGCCAGGGCGTTGCGGGGATCTCATACAGTGCAGCCAAGGCAGCAGTCAACGCCATGACCAAGAACATCGCGCTCCAATATTCGGCAACAGCGATCCGCTGCAACGCGGTGGCGCCCGGTCCGACCCCTACGGCGTTGAATTCGCCTGAGGCATTCAAGCTCTTTAATCTGGATTTTGCAGGTCTCTGCGCCAAACATATAGACATCACACTGCCGGAGGCCCAGGCAGAGGATCAGGCAGAGGCAATCCTCTATTTCGCAAGCGACCTGTCAAAGGCAGTAACAGGCCAAATTCTTTATGTGGATCACGGGACAACGCTGTACTAATGTCTCGTTTCACATGGACATGCAGGGCTAATTAGATATTGCATCATAAATAATGCAGCCTTCGGCTTGAATATATCTTAATGGTATTTCATGTCATCCTGCGCCCCTGGCTATAGTCCAGGGGCGCAGGATCTGTAGTCCTTAATGGGCATCTGGATTCTGCGGTCAAGCCGCAGAATGACAAAACGGATGCTTAAATAAATTATAAATTTTCTCCTTATCTTCACCGGGAAATCAGGGAAAAACCATTGTTACAAACCTCCTTCAGGTGTATTATCAATATCCGGTTGATTCAGAGATATACATTATGATTCCTGTTAGCTCACTCCTAGTATTCTTCGGTGCATCCCTCCTCCTGGCCCTGGCGCCCGGACCGGACAACATCTTTGTCCTCACACAGTCGGCCCTCCGCGGGGCCTTTGCAGGATTTGTTATTACGCTGGGGCTTGGCACCGGGCTGATGGTCCATACCTCGGCGGTTGCATTTGGGGTGGCCGCGATATTCAAGACATCTGCCCTGGCCTTCTCTGCCTTGAAGTATATCGGGGCCGGGTATCTCCTTTTCATGGCATGGAAGGCATTCAGGGCATCACCTGTCGATATAGCATCTGAAAACAATAGGGGAACGCCCCTGCGCCTCCTTTACCGGAGGGGCATAATAATGAACATAACCAACCCGAAGGTCTCGATCTTTTTCCTCGCATTCCTGCCCCAGTTTGCCGATCCTTCCCGCGGGCCGCTTGTATTGCAGATCTTTGTCCTCGGCCTCGTCTTTATCCTGGCTGCCCTTCTGATCTTCGGGACGGTCTGCATACTGGCAGGGACAATCGGTGATCGATTAAGGCGTTCTCCGAAGACACAACTTATCCTCAATAGAACTGCATGCATTATATTCATTGGACTTGCCTTGAAGCTTGCAACTTCCGAAAGATGATGTATAACTATTGATAAACTCATCTCAGGAAAGCCCCTATAGCACTATGACTGAAAAAACAACCATCATCGACAGCCACCTCCATCTGGATATGTTAGAACGTCATCAGCCTCCCTCCATCCAATGGCTAAAGGAGATGGCCTGTTGTGCAGTCTCATGGTCATATTTTGATGGTGTGCACTCCTCATCCCAGTTGAAAGGGCTGCTTGATACCCACTCGCAGGCCATAAGGAGATCCCGCGACGACGGCATGGACTGTTATTATCTTGCAGGTATCCATCCCAGGTCCATTGCGGCAGACCTGAAACCTGAAGATATTGAAACCCTCCTGATGCCGTTTCTGGATGACCCCTTGTGCAGGGGCGTAGGGGAGATCGGCCTTGAGACAGGCAACGCAAAAGAAGAGGAGATCTTTATAGCGCAGCTGGAGGCAGGCCGGATATTTTCGAGGCGAGGAAAGATCATCGGGATACACACCCCTCGTTCCGACAAGGCGGTTATCACTGAAAAAACACTGCAAATACTCTCCCGCTTCACCGATATCTCTTCTTCAATCGTTGTAGATCATTGCACCCTTGAGACCCTCCCATCGGTCCTTGATGCAGGGTTTTGGGCCGGGGTCTCATTGAGCCCGATCAAGACCTCATGGGATGAAATGAAGAGGATCGCATCCATCTTTTCGGATAGCATCGACCGGATCATGTGCAACACAGACTCGGCAATCAGTTTTTATGACGATGTTGTACGATATAGCCGAAGCGATGACCTGTCCGCGCCTGCCCGCAAGCGGCTTTTTTATCTCAACGCGGCCCGCTTTTATAATCTAATGGAGCAGGACTGATGCCCTGGGATGTGAAAAGGTTGACGGACAAGGACCAGATACTGGCCTATCTGGAGACGGATCGCCTGTATGCCGCCTATGCCGTTGGAGACCTGGAACCGGCCTTGTTTAAACAGGCGACATGGTTTGGGGCAGAAAAAAACGGACGGCTTTGCGCCCTTGCAATGCATTTCCGCGGTGTAAAAATGCCGGTCCTGTTTCTGATGGGAGATAAAGAGGGGCTAACGGCGGTCCTTGAGAAGGGACTCTCTCCTGAATCCGTTTATATCAATTGCCGAGCTGAACACCTGACCATAACCGGCAATATATATCTCTGGGATGGACCGATAGCAATGTGGCGGATGACCCTTGACAAGAAACGTTTCCATCCCACCTGGAATAATTGCATCCGCTTGACCCCTGAGCATGCGGATCAGCTCGCAGAGTTCTATGAACAGGGAGGCATGACGGGCTTTAACAGACAACAACTGGTGCCCGGGATTTTCTACGGGGCACTGCACCATGGCCGCCTGGCGGCTGCGGCAGGCACGCACCTGATAAGCACTGCATATAATATAGCCGCTGTTGGCAACGTCTTTACCCTCCCGGAGCATCGGGGACGCGGTTATGGGACAACCGTCACCCGTGCAGTATTGAACGACCTGATAAAACTGGGGATACGGGATATTGTACTGAATGTGGGGCAGGTGAATAAGGCAGCCATCCACATCTACGAGAAATCAGGTTTTGAACGATACTGTCCTTTTTTCGAGGGAAACGCCCTGCTCAGAAGACCTGATGACGGGGCTGCGAAAATCTGAAAAGGATGTGGTGCCGGGTAGGGCCGATAAAAGTCCGGAACCTGTATTTTAACGGTTAAAAATCATAGGGTTATGGACCGGTAACTTTGGCAGTTTCCCAATGATGTATATGCCTTGACAAGGTGATCCCATGATGATATTTAGTCCACAAGTTGTAATCAGCACAATCAATATAAATGCCTTGAAATCTTCCCTCGTTTAATTACAAAACAGATTGAGAAAAGATTTATTCAGGATCAATCAGAGCGGAAAATTTCGTTGAAATACCCTTCAGTTTTCTGGAACTTAATGCCGATTCAATGCCTGGGATTTTTAAAATCATGGGCATTTTTATTGTCTAAATATTAAGCAAGTATTTATTCATGTCAAATTTTAGAGAAAGACATCTAAACTGTAATTTTAGATTCAGATGATTTTCACTGGAAAAATTGAGGCAGGGTATCCACGGCGTATTGTTTTGCTGTTTAAATCAAATTTTTCTAAGGAGGTTTCAGATGAATTTTATGAGAAAGTACAGCACAATGTTTTTATCATTAATTTTAACGAGTCTGCTTCTGCTATTAGGGGCGAATGCCTTTGCGGGTGAAGCGGATATCGTCCTTCCAGACCTATCAACGGTCAATTTCAATATCTTCGGGGGGATGAGCGGGCTCTCTATCATGTATTTCGGGCTTATCATCTGTATAGTAGGCCTTATCTTCTCTATCTTCCAGGCAAGACATACCAAGAACCTTCCGGCCCATAAGGCCATGCTGGATGTTTCAAATATCATATGGGAGACATGCAAGTCCTACCTGGCCCAGCAGGGCAAGTTCCTTGTCATCCTGTGGGTCTTGATTGCAGTCTGCATGATCTATTACTTTATAGGTCTGTCCCACATGGCCTTCGGCAATGTGGTTGTAATCCTGATATGCTCCATCCTGGGCATACTGGGCTCATACAGCGTTGCATGGTTCGGCATGAGGATCAACACCTGGGCAAACAGCAGGACCGCCTTTTCATCTCTGCGAGGAAAACCGATTGATGTAGTGAATATTCCCCTGACCTCCGGCATGAGCGTAGGGCTCCTGCTCGTCAGCGTGGAACTCTTTTTCATGATCTGCATCCTTGTATTCCTCAAAAAGGAGCTTGTGGGGCCGTGCTTCATAGGATTTGCCATAGGCGAATCACTCGGCGCAAGCGCCCTGAGGATTGCGGGCGGTATCTTCACCAAGATCGCTGACATAGGCTCCGACCTTATGAAGATCGTATTTCATCTCCCGGAAGATGACCCGAAGAACCCGGGCGTTATCGCGGACTGCACTGGCGATAACGCTGGCGACAGCGTCGGTCCTACGGCAGACGGTTTTGAGACATACGGTGTAACGGGCGTTGCCCTTGTCTCATTCCTTGCACTTGCACTTGCAGGGAATCCTGCCATGTCCGGCACGCTGATTATATGGATATTCGCAATGCGTATCCTGATGATCTTAACATCCCTCGTTTCATATTTCATAAACAAGGGGATTACCACTTCCGTTTACGGGGAAAAGACAAAGTTCGATTTCGAGCAGCCCCTTACGAACCTGGTATGGATCACATCCGCTGTTTCGATTATAGTTACCTTCTGGGCAAGTTATATGCTCTTGAGCGATCTGAATGCACAGTATCCCGGCCTCTGGTGGGCACTTGCGACAATCATCTCCTGCGGGACCGTGGCAGGCGCCCTGATACCCGAGTTTACAAAGGTATTCACCAGCACCAAGTCGCGCCATGTCAAAGAGGTAGTTGGCGCAGCCCGTCATGGCGGGGCATCCCTTGACATCCTCTCCGGGTTTGTGGCCGGCAACTTTTCGGCCTTCTGGGAGGGTTTGACCATCCTTGTACTCATGTTTGTCGCCTATATGGTTTCTCAGCAGCAATCCATCATGGCGGTCATGCCGACGGAATTCGCATTTGCGGCCCCGGTATTTGCCTTCGGCCTTGTGGCCTTCGGATTCCTGGGCATGGGTCCTGTTACGATCGCCGTTGACAGCTTCGGCCCTGTATCAGACAACGCCCAGTCCGTCTATGAGCTTTCGAGGATTGAGGCCGTCCCCAATGTAAAAGAGGACATCAAGAAGGATTTCGGTTTTGAGCCCAATTTTGAGACCGCCAAGGATTACCTTGAGGAGGCTGACGGGGCTGGAAACACCTTCAAGGCCACCGCTAAACCCGTGCTTATCGGAACTGCCGTGGTTGGCGCAACAACGATGGTCTTCGGGATCATCATCCTTCTGGAAAACATGTTCGGAAATGTTGTGGCAAACCTGAGCCTTGTACAGCCTACGACGATCCTCGGCCTTCTGATGGGTGGAGCGGTAATCTACTGGTTCACCGGCGCGGCCACACAGGCAGTTACGGCAGGCGCTTACAAAGCCGTCGTATTTATCAAAAAAAACATCAACCTTGACAAGGAAGAGGCATCCATAGAGGACAGCAAGGAGGTCGTCAAGATATGCACACAATATGCCCAGAAGGGGATGTGGAACATATTCTTTGTCATCTTCTTCATGGCACTTGCCCTTTCATTTTTCAACCCCTACTTCTTCATCGGGTATCTTATAGGCATCGCATTCTTCGGTCTCTACCAGGCCATATTCATGGCCAATGCCGGCGGTGCATGGGATAATGCCAAGAAGATCGTTGAGGTTGACCTGAAGGAAAAAGGCACACCCCTCCATGAGGCTACTGTCGTGGGCGATACCGTAGGTGATCCTTTTAAGGATACATCCTCTGTATCCATGAACCCGGTTATCAAGTTCACGACCCTGTTCGGGCTCCTTGCCACTGAGATTGCAGTCACCATGCAGTCCCAGGGACTAAAATATTTTATAGGGGGCATCTTCTTCCTGGTAGCCATTATCTTCATATACCGCTCCTTCTACAGCATGAGGATAGGGGAAGAAAAACTTTAACTAATTGATTTTCGTTAAAAAAGGCGTCCCTGACTGAGGGGACGCCTTTTTTATTGGCCCTGTTCCACTATGGATATGGATTGACACAACATCTAAAAGCCCCTATACTCTGTCCAATATTTTTTAGCGTATCAAAACACTGCCTTGCCCTAATGCGGTTAAACTGAAAACCACTTATTTTTTCAAGAAAAACACATCGATGACCGATAGCTATATGAAGATGATATATCATTGAACAACTTTAATAAGGATTTATTTTAAGGCCGAAGTCGCAGCGGGCAGGGTTCAAGGTAAAAATCTTTT
>Ga0153915_10003727_pt1 | contig 13999 bp, 20 predicted proteins | sample Opewatmetagenome_2_FD_107003 | JGI IMG/M metagenome (GOLD analysis project Ga0153915, IMG submission 107003) | Freshwater wetland microbial communities from Ohio, USA - Open water 3 Core 3 Depth 3 metaG | ecosystem: Environmental > Aquatic > Freshwater > Wetlands | place: USA: Ohio, Lake Erie... | reverse complement strand
GTCGGCGGCGTGCTCGCGGTCTTTCATGCTTTTACCGCGAACAGGTTGTCCATCATCGCCTCCACCGAGCCGTACAGCGCCTGAAGCGTGAACGGTGTCGGGGTGGCGTAATAGTTCTGCACGATGCGATCGCCCGTCACGTAGCCGACGCCGCCCTCGCTCACATGCGAGCGCGCCTTGGCATCCAGCTCGCTTTCGCGGTTGGTCATCACGTGCACCACCGTGCCGCCGGCCTCGCGAATCCAGTGCGCCTCGTTCTCGAAGCGCACGTCGGTGATCACAAGCCGCGGCGTCGAGAGCGTGCCGCACAGCCCCTTCCAGCGCTGCTGCATGACCTTCAGCCACAGATCCTCGTGGATCTTGTCGCGACCCCACTCGGTGCCCAGCGTCTGCGCGCAGTGCCGGTAGGACAGCCCCAGCCACGGGATCACCGACTCTTTCTGCTGGGTGGTCTGGAAATCCTCGGCTCTCAGGCCCAGGCCAATCGCGAGCATCGCCTTGAGCGGCCCCGCAAACGCGGCGCGCTGGAAGTCGTGCTTCCTGCTCAGGTACTCGCCGATCGTGTCCTTGCCTACGCGAGCCTTACCCGCCAACCCCAAGAGCATCTGCATGTGCGTTCTCCTTTTTATTTTTGTTTTTCCGCACTACGAAATTCACGAACTCTTGCAAGCAGCCCGCGCGTCGCCACGGGTACGGCCCCCTGTTCCAGGGACGATCGCGCAGCACGAGATCCTCGACCAAGCCGGTCCCCGCAAGCTCTTGGAGGTGTCGCGTGTGGTCGTCGATATAGGCAACCACCTCCCCGGCACGTGAAAGCTCGCGCATCGCCTCGACCTTGCTGCGGTCAACAATGTGCAGCAGGTCGACATAGATCCCATTGCGATAGAGCCAGCCACGCGTCGCCCTCTCAGCTTCCGGGTGGTAGGCGCGTGAGGTGACGATCGCGGTGGAGTAGCCCTCGTATCGGGCCAGCTGTAGAGCCGCCTGCGCGCCGGGCTCGACCGCCGCGCCCTCGAGCACTCGATGCTTGACAAGCATCTGCAGGTAAGCCTCGGTAGAGACGTCCAGCAGACCCGGCAGGTTGTACTCGTCCCACTCCGACCAATGGGTGTCGATCCCGAACTCGGCCTCGAACGCCCGGCAGGAGGCGTCCCTGATGTTGCAGATCACCTCGTCCATGTCGAATGCGATGATCCGGCTCATGACAGCCCCACCGCAAAGACGATTACGATCGTCAGCAGGGTCCCGAGGATCGGGTGCCCGATCCCGATCACGTAGCCCGAGGCCACCAACCCCACGATGAGCGCGCCGCCAGCAACTATAGTTCTGTCCATCACACCCTCCCGTGTTCGAAAGTGACTTCGGGATAGCCGTCGACCAGTTCCCACTTGGCGTCGGCGTAGATCGCCGGGTAGCGATCGCACACCAGGTCGAACACCTCGGCGAACACAAGCCGGATCTCCTCCTCGGCGTGCCGGCTCGTGCGCATCTCGATGATCTGGCGCAGCGCCCGATGGTTGTAGGTGGCGATGATGTTGGTCGTCTGGCCGTTGCCGAGCAGCCGGCGGAACGCGCTCGTAAGCGCCTTCTTCAGGCTGAGCTTGTCCGCGCCCATCTCGTTGATGCGCGTTACGCGCTCAAGCTGCGCTTGGAAATACTCCATCATCGAGAAAGCGCTCTCGAAGATCTGCTCCGCAGCCTTGTCGCTCTCGATCACTGACGGGAGGAAGCCGCTGAGCTTGTCAGTGCGCACGTAGCGCCCGCTCGTCTGGCTGTAGGAGCCGTGGCGGTGCCGCACCAGCTCGTGCGTGAACACCCGGCTCACGTTCAAGAACGCAAGGGTCACGCTCGCGTGCTCGAGCACGCTGCCGTGCTTCTGGCCGATCAGGCCCTTGGCGATGTAGTCGCGGTTGTTCCTCGTGCCGACCGCGGTGAGGTTCTTGTTGAGGTTGGTCGAGAAGCTCATGTAGCAAAGCTTCCCAGCGATCTCGATCAGCTCCTCGGCCTGCGATTGGGCGTCGGTGTGCCAGTCGGGCGCGCCGAGCGCGGCGAGCATGCGCTCGACACCTACCGGATCGATCTGCGTCTCGGCGATTAAGTGCACCGAGGGTGAGATCCAGCGGCTCACGCAAGCACGCTGCGCGCCAGCCGGCGCACCCAATTCGCGTCCCTCACCGTGGACGTGCCGTTGGCGATCCGCGCCAGCACAGCGGGCAGCTCACGCTGCAATTGCAGTTTCTTCTTCAAGCTCATCTCCTTGTTGGCCTGGGTCTAGGCTTTCAATCGCCGAGTCCCACTTCTGCCCGAGCTCTTTCGATACGGGCGTTGTCCCTCTACGGGGTGGTCCTCCGAACAGCTCACCAAAGTCCGTCCACTCGAGGAAAGCGGGGACGAACAACTCCTTCATCTGCCGGTACGGCTCATCGAAATACCGCCAGTCACGCGCTTGCCGGCAAGCGTCGTGCAAAGCCTCGGCACTGCTCGCCGTGGCGCCGGCCAGGCGTAGCACGAGCGGCACGTGGTAGGGCATGCGCCAGCGCATGATCGAGAGCGCAAAGAGCAGCCCCGCCGCGCGCGAGCCCAAGGCGCCGGCGCGCTCAGTCACCCAGGCGCGCAGCGTGTCGTAGACGACCGAGCCCTTGCGACTCGCAACATCGCCATACGCCACGCGCGAGAAGTCGACCAGCCGCCCGCCCGGCACCTCAAGGCCGCGCACCGGGATCTTCCGGCGCTCGCGCTCGAGGTTGGACACGAGGCGGCCATCCCGCACCCCGAACTGCAGCGCCGAACCGGGCAACGCTACGACGAAGGTCGCAGGCCCATGCTCGATGTGGGTGTCGTGGTTGTAGGCCACAAGCGCGGCGAACTGCACCAGGTTGAGGTGGTAGTCCCGCCGCTCCTGGTTGAAACCCGGTCGCGGGAAAAGCATGCGTGCATCCAGGTATGGAATGCCGGTCGACTCCTTCAGCCAAATGTCGGGGTGGAACTTGTGCAGCGCGCGCTTGAACAAAAAGCCGGCGATGAACCGCTCGTAGGCGTCCACCAGCCCGCTTTCGTCCAGCGCGCACCTGATTGCCAGGTAAGGTTGCAGGTCCTGGCCGCCGAGATCCAGATCCGTGAACAGCCGCGGCCGGTCCCAGGGCAGCCTTGGCGCCTCGGCGACCGTGTCGGTTGCTCGATACCCGGTACTTTCAAGCTCCCGGGCGAGCAGCCGAGCAAGGCGCTTTGGCGACAAGGTGAGCTTCACGCCTTACCTCGTGGGCGGCAGGTGCTCGTCGAGGCCGGGGTGGGCGCCGTTCTGCAGCACGAGCGGCTTGCCGGCGAGCTGCTTGACGCGCTGCTCGTCGAGCCACTCGCCATCCTGGCGCCTGCCGTCCTTGTCCAGCCCCTCCGGCACGATCAGCACCTGATTGCAGCCGGTGAGGTATTCCGCACGACCAAGGACGATTCCTTTGAAGCCGGTGATCATGTCCTTCGCCCGCGAGCCTAGTTGAATCATTGAAGCCTCCGTTTCGTTGAAAGGGGATCAGCCGACCGCCGCGCGCTCGGCAGCCTTGTCGCGCTTCACGCCGGCGCCGGGGGTGAACGCCTTGCCTTGGTAGCGCACCTCGAGCTTGCGCAGGTTCGCTGCGGCCGCTTCATCGAGCGTGATGTTGAACACCGCGCCGATTCGCGCGAGGCCCGTCATGTAGCGCCGCAGCTGGCTCGCGATCGCCGAGAGCTCGAAGGGCTGCTCGTGATCGACGAAGCGCTCCATGCGCACCGAGATGGCCGCTGCCGCGTCCGCCGCCGTGAAGGCGTACTCGATCAGGTGCTCTTTGTTGGAGCCCGCCACCGAGCCCACAGCGTCAACCAGCTCCGTGAAATTGAATCGCAGCAGCCGAGCGAGCAGCGCGGAAAACCACAGCCCGTCGCCGATCTCCTCCTTGATGTTCACGACATCGATCGGCTTGTCGTAAATCATGTGCGCCTTCAGCGCATCGCAGATCTCCCCAACCTCGGAAATGAGGCCCAGGCCCGCATGTTTCAGGTCGACCGCCATCGGCAGCGGCTTCGCCGTCGACAGGGCCTTTGCTTGGTACTTGTTGAAGCTCATCTGACACCTCCATGTATTAGGGCGCTTGTGGCGCCCTGGTTGTTTTTCTTGTGCTTCTGGAGTAACTCAGGGTGCTTTGCCCGCCTTCAGCAGCTCGAGCGAGTAGCGCATGTCGCGATCGAGGTTGTCGAGCGTGAGCAGCCACTCGATGTAGCCCGCCGGCAGCGCTTTCAGCGGCGCGCCCTTGTGCTTGCCGAAGGGCATCGTCTCGACCCAAATCGGCTCAAGGGACTGCGCCGCGAGCGCGCGCACCGACTGGCCCGACACCGCCACGATCTTGCGCAGCAAATCGAAGCAGGTCTCCACGTCGCCGTCAGCGCTGTGCGACTGGCCGCGAGTCAGCTGCAGCTCGAACATCAGCGTCGCGAGCTTGTGGTTCTCGACGTTGGGCCAAAGCCGGCGAGCAAGCCGCAGCGTGCACAGCTCGTTCTTGATCGGCATGTGCGGCGCGAGGTAGCGCTTGTCGAACGGCGCGTTGTGCGCAACGAGCAGCACTTCGTCGTCGGGGGCAAAGTAACGGCCTCCCAGGATGATCCCGAAGAACTCGTCCATCGTCGGCGCATCGGCGACGTCGGCCGCCGTGATGCCATGCACGCCAGAGGCAGACGCTGAGATCGCCCGCTGCGGGTCGATTAAGCTGTGCTGGCGATCGAGGACCTGTAGCTCCTCGTCGATCTCGACCCAAGCTACTTCAACGACCCTGTCGTCGGTCGTCGGGCCGGTGGTTTCTGTGTCAGCTACCAGGATGCGCAGCGGCACCATTACCTCCTTTCTTAAGGGTGACCCCCAGGCCCGCCGCGGCGAGCGTAGAGACTGGCTTGTTCCAGTTCTTCTTGAGGAATTTGTAGAGCCGGCGTTCGCACTTCCCTAGCCGGATCTGCCCGGTGCGCTGGTTCTGCATGTAGACCCGCGCCTCCGGCATGCCTGCCGTGCGCGCAAGGCGCCGGCACTTCTTGGCTTTTTTCGCGTTCATTTTTCTTCTTTTTATTAGCGAAAACAGCGAGGGGCTTTGCGCCCCTCGCTTCCTACCGAACCACCCTTACGCGGCGGACACCTTCAGCAGCGTGTAGGTGTTGCTGCCCGACGACTTCACCTCGGTCTGAATGAGCAGATGCTCCGCACCGTCGGGCGCGCGCTTGCCCAGCCGCAGCTTCACGGACTCCTGAAGGCGGTAGCCTTCGAACAGCTTCCGCGACTGCGGCGACAGGCTCACCTGCACCATCCCGCCGAGATGCTCGCTCGGCTTCTCCGCCTCGGTGAGGATGCCGATCAGCTCGCAATACTGCTTGACGTTGGCTTCGTCGTAGCCGCCGGTCTCGCGCAGGTACTTCACGTAGTCCTGCACGGACTGGCCCGTGCCGTCGATCGTCTTGCCGTCCTTGCTGTAGCGGACCGCTTCCTTCGCCTCCTCGGTGTCATCGCCAGGGGACACGACCCACAGGTCGTTCCAGGACACCAGCTCGAGCTTGATCCGGCTGCCGAGCATGCGCTTGTCCTTGTCCATGACGTTGCCGTTGGAGCCCACCAACCGCGGCAGAACGCCGAAGTCGATGGCGGGCAGTGCGTCCTTCATGTCCTGCAGCAGCGAGACCATCTTGCCGCCGGGCGCCATGACCGCGCTGGCCGAAGCCTTCGCGATTGCCGTGGTCGCCGACACGCCAGCCGCCGCCACCGGATCGGCGGGAGCCGCCGTTGCCGTCGCAGCCGGAGCCGCCTGCGAGCCGTCGCCCTGCTCGAATTGTCCTGCCGGTTGTTTACTGCCTTGCTTCAGTGCCATTTCCACTTCTCCTTATCATCATAATTGTCAGCCGCGGTATGACACCGCGAGAGCGAACTTTAGTCCTATTCGGAATATATGTCAATGCCAATGGCATTGACACGGGCAGACTCAGGCGCTGGCGTTCTCGGGCAGCGAGGGAGAGAAGTCCTCGACCCCCTCCTGCTGCAACAGCGTTACGCTGTAGCGGTAGACCTTCTCCATGCCCGTCGGCTTCAGGTCGTGGTTGTCGAGGCACGCCTTGTCGACGATGGCGCTGAAGTTGCGCAGGCCCGCCGCCCACGCCTCCTCGCTCTGGTAGAGCGGCGTCTGGCCGCGCTTACGCAGCCAGCCGCTGTACTTGTAGTAGCAGTTGCGCACCTGGATGTCGATCGTGCCCGCCTTGAGGTGCATGTAATCGACGTTCGGGCGCAAGCCGAAGTCCGAGAGCGGATCTTCCGTCTTGGAAATATGGGCGAGGACATTCAGAGCCTTCGCCGCTTCCGGCATGACCGTGATCGCCGCGTAGTTCTCCACGCTGCGCAGCGCCTGCTGCATCGCTGCGATGCGCTCGCTGAAGCGAGCCGGGAAGTAGTGCTCGAGCACGTCGCTCAGGAAATCAAGCCCTGTCATCAGGACCGCCATGTTGAACACCGGGCGGGCGTTCCCACGACGGCAGGCAAGCGCCGCCGCCTCGTCGCGATTGCGCACAACGCGCTCGCGGAAGGCTTCGAGCAGCGCGGGCTCCTCCAGGCTCATCGTCGCGCGCAGGATCGCTTTACCGAGCGATGAGATCACCACCCGCTTTTGCAGCAGGAGGTCGTTGTATTTCGAGCGGCCCTCGCGACCCATCTTGGTCAAGCCGATGATCGCGCAGCGCTCAAGCATCGCCGCCTGCGCCTCGATGTTCTCGCACATGAACACGATCGGCGAGGACGCCGAGAAGAACCGCAGATCCTTCCAGCTCGCGTTCACGCCCTCGGCGGAACCGCCCTTGCCGCCAGTGCCCTGAAGGTACGCGGCGCGCATCAGGTTCAGGCAGAAGTGGTACAGCCCAAGCTTCAGCTCCGAGCCTTTGAATTCATCGAGCACCAGCGGGATCGAGGCCGAGGCGTGCGCCGCGGTCGAGATCACGTAGGGCGTCGTGTTGCTCACCATGATCTCCTTCGGCTCCTGCCGGTAGTAGTGCAGCGCGAGGAACCGGCGCACGGTCTGCGACTTGCCGGCGCCCGCCTGGCCGTACACCTGCAGGAGCGGGAACTGCTCGAAAAGCTGGTGGTAGATCTGGCGCTGAAACGCCGACACGAACCACGCAACGAGCACGGCGATCTCGTAGGTGCTGTTCAGGTTGAGGAGCGCGTTGATCACCTCGGCCGAATCCTCCGTCGCCTCGAGGTCCGGGGCGTCGAACAAGTCGGAGCAGAAAACCGGCGACGGTTGCGGCGCGCCGCGGTGCTTGTAGTTGAGCGGGCTCTTGGTCACCACCTGGTCGCCTGCGACCCACACGAAATCAAGCTCTGTCGAGTTTGGCCGCCGGATTAAGTCCAGCCCCTCGCGGTGCACCAGGTACACCGTCTTATCGTTTTTCATTGCCGTCTCCTGAAGGATCGCGGTGATCGCTGCAGCGTGGCTGTCCGCTCCAACGAACGTACCGCGATGCTCCACGCAAAACTTGTGATACTGCTGCTTGGTCAAAAGCGACGAATGCTCGAGGATCACGCGCCCGCGAGAATTCCCGCCCACCAGCATCTCGACCTCAAACCCGAGGGACTTGCCGCTCTCGGCGGAAACCAGCTCCGACACGTCGCGGTACGAGATCATCGAGAGCTTCTTCGTGCCGTCCATCGTGCGCTTGTAGATCCCGTTTTCGGCAAAGAACACGCCCTCGAACAAGCCCTCGCCGTTGCCGACGGCGGTCTCCTCCATGATCTCGCCCGAAGCCGCCGGCGTAAGGCCGTCCAAGTCGGGCGTCGGCGTGCCCACGGGCACGAGCCGGCGCACCGCATCCCTGCTGTACTCGTAGCAGGGGTTGTCCTGCGTGTAGGTGAATAGGCGCGAGAGCTCCGAGCGGCGCTTGGCGGGCGTGCCGTAGCGCGGGCTGTCCGACACGTGGTTCTGGATCAAGCCCTCGCAGGCCGCAAGCATCTGCTCCTCGGCCTTGCCCAGGGCGTTCGAGGTGATCGCGACTTGGAGCGCGATATGGTGGAACCCCATGCCCTCGGACACCGCCTCGCCCGCCATCACGCGCTCAAGGCTCGGCGGGAAGGCGCCCTTGAACTTGGCGAGGAGCTCGACATCCTTCTTCGCGCTTTTACGCTTCTTCGCGGCCGCATCGATCTTCGATTCGGCCTTCGCGTATAGCACCGCGAGCTTTTGCGAGAGCGATGGCGGTGTCGGGGCGGCGATCTCGCGCGGCGCCGAGCACAGCGCCACGTAATCGTCCGCCGTCATCTCCATCAGTTCGTCGGGCGTGATCGGAACCTTGAAGCGGCCGTTCTCGCGCTTCACGTTCACCGTGCGCCACATGCGGCCCTTCCTCGCGCTGTAGACGCGCAGGTCTAGCGTGTCGACGTACAGCTCGTAGGCCATCTCCTTGTAGATCTGCGGCAGGCGCTGCGTGCCCTGCTTCGGGAGCTTGGGCAGGAAGATCTCCTGCGGCACCTCGATATGGAAGCCCCGGCCGCCCGTTGCGTACAGGCGCAGCATCAGGGGATCGACATCCTGCTCGAGGAGCTTGCCCATGAAGGTGCGCGCCTTGTCCATCACGTCGGCGATGTCGCTTCCGTCGAAGTCGAAGTAAAGCGGGCCGCGATAGCGGACCTGGTCGACCTGTTCGCGCGTGAACGTCTCGTCGATGATGGGCGAGAGATCGAGCACCGTGACGTAGCGCGGCTGCTGCTTGGCGATCACCTCGGCGCGCGTGCCGGCAAGCGCGGCCTGCCAGGCGTCCTCGCCCCCTACCTGCTGGTAGAAAAAGAAGAACTTGTCCACGGCCGCCACCTAGAAAACGAATTGGCCGGTGACCGACGGGTACAGCCGCTTGAATGTGTTCGGTGTCTCCAGATAGGTGTTGCCCTTCGAGTAGAAATCCGACCGGTTCTTCGTCTTGATCAGCACGGCGAACGAAAGGCTGCGCCACACGCGATCGCCCTGCCGGCGCCCGTCCCAGCGCAGCTGCAGCTTCGCCGGGATCGACATGAAGATGGGATAGCCGTACACCTTCCGCGGCACGTGCAGGATGTTCAGCTGCTGGTGCATGTTCTGATCCTCGATCGTGGCGTAGCACCCGTTACGAATGTCCACGCCAAAATCGATCACTTTCACGAGATTCAGAATCTCGGGCGGGTTGTGCCGGCCGCTGGGCGTCAGGCCGGTCGGTTTGTATACGATGAAAATGCGATTGATGAACACCGCCTCGACTCGGAAGTGTCCGTAGTTGTTGAAGCGCCGCTGGTCATCCTCTGGCATGTGGGTGACCAGATCGGCAAGGTTCTCCTCGTCGGAGAAAAAATCGCTCACGGCCTGCTCCTCAGTTCGGCTTATGCAACGCCGTAAATAGCCTCGCGCAAATCCTTGAACCCACCCTGCACCTTGTTCACCAGCTCGTCGGTGTCGAGGAGCTGGCTGTGCAGACGAACCTGAATCGTACCCTCCGCGATCGGCATGCGCACCATCGCCGGCGCCTTCTGCCCATCCCGGTAAGTCCGCCCCACGGCTTGCGTGAAGTTCTTCGGGACGATCGGCATTTCCATGAAGATCGAGTTCGAGCACACGGTCTGCAGGCCGTCGGTGCCCTGCCCCGCCGAAATCGGGTGAAGCACCGCAACCCGGCATTCGGGGTCGGTCTTGAACCGCTCGATGTTTTCAATCTGGCGCTTGACCGGGACTTCGCCATAGGCCGCCACGACGTTGTAGGGCTTCAGGTACTCGACCAGCCCGCGGTTCGTCATGTTGTAGTTGGCGAACACCAGAAGCTTCTCGCCATTCACCGGGTCGTCTGCGCTGAGCTCGTCGAGCGTTTGATCCAGCAGCTCGTGCGCCGCTGAGCGCATGTTCGGGTCGCCCGAGAAGTGCCCAGGGTTGCAGATGATCTGCTGCAGGCAGTTGTAGAGCTTCGCCGTCGTCGTCGCATCGATCTTGCCGCCGTCCTCAAGGATGAGCAGCTGCTCATCGGCAAGCTTTCGGTAGAGCGCCTGGTGCTCGGGCTCGAGCTCATAGCGGATCGGAATGTAGACCGGGTGCTTGAGGTACGGCAGCGCCTCCTCCTTCAGGATGCGCACCGAGTTGAGCAGGAGGTTCTCCCGCAGCAACTCGAGGTTCGCCCACTCGGTCACGTTTCCGAAGAAGTCGCGGTTCTCGACGTGCAGCGCCTCGAAGTGCCGCTGGTTGCGGTACACGCCCGGCGAGATGAGCTTCACGTAGGCGTAGGCATCCCCAGGATGCGACAGCGGCGTGCCGGTGAGAAGCAGCAGATCATGCCCGGTCGTGAAGTCGCGCACGCGCCTGTAGTTCTGGCTGCCGACGTTCTTCACCGAAGTTGCTTCGTCGACGATCATCACCAGCGGCTCGCGCGCAAGCTTGGCGAGCAGGTGGTCGTAATCGTTCTTGAACACCTGGATCGACATCAGGATGAACTCTGCGCCGAGATCGAGCGCCTGGCGCTGCTTGGGCGTGCCGCGATACTCGAGCACGCTAAGCGGCCGACCGGTGTAGCGATTGGTGATCGACTCGAGCCACCGGCGCCACTGCCGCAGAAGAATCGGCGGCATCAGCACGATGCACGGAATCCCCGGCTGCTGCAGCTTCTTGTAGAGCACCGAGGCCGTCGCCATGAGCGTCTTGCCGGTGCCGACTTCAGCCCACCAGCCCGAGCGCGACAGCGGCGCGAGGCGGTTGACCGCCTCGATCTGAAACTGCCGGTCCTCTACTGTCGGTGGTAACTCAAAGTGCTGTCTGATTAGTGCGTATGGCGGCAGGTCTGTCATTTCTTCCGGGTTTCTCGGAATATGATCTTCTTCTTAGCCGGCACCTTGATCAGGCGCTCGGTCTGCGGATTGCGGCGGCGCGTCGCTTTCTTCTCGATGACCTCGAGATGCCCCGCGCCAAGAGCGCGAACCTTGCCCCCTTCGTTGAGCAAGGTCACGACCACCTCGTTGTAGGCGTTGATTACCTTCTCTGCTTCCGAGACAGAAACGCCGGCCTTGACTGCCACCAGTCTCGCAAGCAGCGCGGTCCCAATGAACGCGCCCATGTCAAATCTTCCGTGATGCCAACGGCATAATCTTAGCTGATCGCCCGTCCGTTGTCACGGGGCGCTGACCAAATTGGACAAATGAGACGTTGCTGGACGTCCCCGTAACTCCTCGGAACATCCCGGAACGGCCGCGCATTGTTTCCAGCCACGCGGCCCCCAGCAGCTTGTGCGTCTCAAGGTGCCGGCAGCCCTTGCGCTCCAGCCAGCCTATGAACTCGATGGGCGAGACGAGCGCGACCAGCTCCTCAACCCGAACGCCGCCCACCGCGCGCGCGAGCGTCCGGTTGCAGGCCGTCAGCACGCGCAGGTCGAGCTTGGGCGCGAGCGCGCCCTTGCGCTGATCGAGTAGCAGGTCGACCTTCGGTTCGGAAAGCCAGTACAGGTTCCACAACGCCCGCTGCGCATGGGCGCGCAGCATGTACCCTACCCCGGCGCGCGCATCCTTGCCGTTTGGCCGGCTGTACGCTTCGGGCGGGTGCGGGCTGTAGAGCTGTAGGGCGTGGGTGAGCTGTTTGCTTTTGTTGTGCATTCGCTCCTCATAGATCTTCGAGGGAGATCACCGTCTCCCCCTCCGTATAAACCGCGTCGTGCGCAGCCATGCGAGCAAGCTCGCTAAGCTCGGGCGCGCACGCTGCGTAGATAAGTGTGGGAAGCAGCTCCGGGATCTCTTGGACGTCCGGGCGTGCCATCACGCGCTCGATTCGCGCCTGAAGATCGTTGCCGTTGGCAAGATCGTTGAAGCGCAGCGCACCGGTCGCAAGGTGCTCGAGCAAGCGGTGAAGTGCGACCTCCACCGCGCGCTCCTGGGCCTCAGCGCTTAGTTGATCGAATTTCTTCACAGTTACCTCCCAACCGGGCGAGTATTCTACTCCTGCGCCCCCGTGAGGGAATCCCTGAATCGCACGAACCTGGGGTGCCTGAGCGAGCCGTCAGGCGTGATCTCGTGGTATTGAACCTCGCACAAGCGTCCGGCCAGCTCGCCAGCGGCGTGCGCCTTCCACATTTCGTCTCGCTGCGCGTCGCTCAACCCTGACCCCACACTGACGGCCTTGCCGTTGACATCCACGACGAGCGCGCCGAGCGTGTCAGCGAACTTGCCGGCGCCCACCACCGCGTCGATGATCTTCACATCGACCGACTCCTCGGCCTTGATCTTCATCCAGGCATAGTCGCGCGCCCGACGATACCTGGCGTCGGGGTCCTTCACGATCACACCCTCCAGATTGAGCGAGCGAAAGATGTCGTATAGCTCGTGGATCTCGTTCTCGCTGCCGGCCTGGTAGACAGGCACCGCAACCACGCGGTGCGGCGTGGTTCCAAGGAGCGGCGCGGAGGGGCAGTAAAGGCCGGATTCCACCAGCGCCTGACGACGCACCTCGAGCGGCGGCGCGTTGGTAAAGCCACGCGAGTCCGCACAGTCGAACTCCTCGTACCAAAGCGCATCGAACACGGCGAACGCCGCGTCGGCGGCCTGCTCGTTCTTGCGGCGCACCTCGGAAACCGTCTTGTTGAAGGAGCCCGAGATCACCTCGCCGTCGAACACCATTCGGCCGCTTGGAAACTTAACTGCCACATCAAGCAGCGGCTCCTTCAGGTGATCGAACACCGTGAACTCGCGCCCCGAACGGCTAAAGAATCGCACCGTCTTAGCGTCCAGGTCCGTGAACGCAAGCACCCGAACGCCGTCCAGCTTGGGCTCGACAAACACCGGCCACTTGCGCACACGGTGCGCTTCGAACGGATGCGCGAGCATGCACTCGAACGTCGGGATCAGGCCCGGCAGCACCTTGTTCACGGTGTCGGCGGAGAAGCCGGCACGCAGATCCTTGGTGAGGATACGCCGAAGAAGCTCGGCTGAGTCCGCGGACAGGACCGCAAGCTCGTCGGCCACCTCTCGTTTCGCCGCGGCGCCGGTCAGCCCGCGAGTGGCGAGCCGAATGAGTAACGCCCAGGTCTCCTCATTGAACTGTTCAGCGTCGCCCGTAGGCTCGACATCGGGGAGCTTCGCGATCCCGTAGGTGACGAACGGATCGAGCGCGGCCTTCAGCACGCGCTGGTAGGGCTCCAGGCGGATCACCTGGCGAAGCAGCTCCTGCTTCTCCCTCTTTGAGGGTGTCAGGGCGATCTCCTCGATCGCCGCAAAAATGTTGTCGCTATTCACAGCTTCTCCTCAGTTGGATTTCAATGCAGCCCGGCGCCCAGCTCCTGGGTCATTCGGGCAATCAGCAGGTTCGGCGTCAGGTTGTAATCGATGACGTAGCCCTGCTCCTCGAGATACTCGAGCGCGTCCTCGAGCATGTCCCTCAGCGCAGTGAGAGCTTCGTGCCGTTCCGTGACCTCGTAGAGGAAGTCCTCGTGGGTGTCGGTGTCCGGGTCATGCAACTCGGAGTGCAGCGCCACGCGCTCCTCATCGATGATCAGGTAATCGAACGCTATGAACTGCAGCGAGCTGCCGACATAGAACGCCGGCACCTCACCCACCTTGACCGGCCTTGTCGTCTTGCCATCGCTCATTTGGAGATGCCCCTCCTCGGTCAGAATCACGTGCACGCCTCCGGCGGAGGACTGCCGCCGAACAGGCGCTCGAACATCGAGCGCTCTGTTGCGGCCGCAGCCTCCTCGAAGGACAGGTTCGGGATCGCCCGGTAGATGCGGTTCTCCCATGCTCCCGCGGCAACGTAGTTGCGCGGCCCCGGCTCGGCAGCAATGTCGAGCAGAAGGTTGGCGCTCCTGCCGTCCGGGTACAACTCCTGCCTAAGAACTACAAGGCAGGGCATTACTCCACCTGCTCGGCTATCACGTGTACGTTGTCGAGCTGGACACGGGCCGCCTTCGTAACGGCCTTGCCATCAACCCCGGTGAATCGCCGCTGCTTGTGACTGTAGTAGACCCC
>Ga0153915_10003726_pt1 | contig 13999 bp, 17 predicted proteins | sample Opewatmetagenome_2_FD_107003 | JGI IMG/M metagenome (GOLD analysis project Ga0153915, IMG submission 107003) | Freshwater wetland microbial communities from Ohio, USA - Open water 3 Core 3 Depth 3 metaG | ecosystem: Environmental > Aquatic > Freshwater > Wetlands | place: USA: Ohio, Lake Erie... | reverse complement strand
TAAGCCCGAATTTGCCAGCGACAGCCGAGGGGAGTATTAATCTTATTGTCCTGATTTTATTATTTGTTTGTATCATAGGCTTGATCTTTTTATGGTTTCTAAGCCGAAAATAATAGCTTGCAAATTCGTAATTAGGGATCGATATCCTTTTCGCTTGCCTCTCATCCGGCTTTCGTGTATTATATCTGTATGCAGATTGTCTCCCTGATCATTGCTACTATCATCCCACTGATATTTTTATATATCATCTATACGCTTGATCTCTATCATACAGGTGCGTTCCGTTATGTAATTGTATGTTTCCTGTGGGGTGGGCTAGCCTTTGCAGGAGCATCCATAATCAACCGTTTTATTTATGATCAAGGCTGGGCATCTCGCGATAATATTATCCAATATGTCGCACCCGTTGTCGAAGAAATCCTGAAAGCTTTGATCCTGTTATATCTGGTTCGTAAGCCAAATTTTACTTATTTTGTCGATGGTGCAATTTACGGCTTCGCTGCTGGAATCGGATTTGCAATTTTTGAAAATTATCAATATATTTTGCAAAATGTCGGGGGAGGGATGGGACTGGCGATTGGACGGGTGTTATCGACGAATCTAATCCACGCCTCAGCCAGCGCGCTGGTGGGTATATCCTTAGGCCTGGCGCGCTTTCGGCGTTCTGCCAGTCACCTGGTCCTGTTAACAACCGGCTTGATCCTTGCAATCGTTTTTCATAGTATCTTTAACCACCTGGTCATCCGGGTTACCAGTGGAATGTTGTTATTGTATGCGGCTCTGATTGGTTTTGGTGGAGCAGGATTGATCGCTTTCTTCATGAAACGTGGACTGGCAGAAGAAAAGACCTGGATTGAAGAAACCTTGGGAGTAGCAGATCGAGTCACTGCCGGTGAGGCGAAGGTCGTGCACCGGCTGGAAAATGTGGATGAGATTCTGGCGCCTCTAGCAGAGAGATTTGGACCAGAAAAGGCTACTCAAATAGAGGAATTCCTGGTGATCCAGGCTCGCCTTGGGATTTTACGGAAGATGCTGGAAAAGCTCAATGATGAGAAAATGCTCAAGGGCGTCGAGCAACAAATGGCTGATTTACGAGTACAAATGGATAAAGCCCGTCGTTCTGTAGGCACCTATGGTATGCTCTATTTACGCCATATTTTCCCAGAAGAGTCCAGCCCTCTTTGGGGACGGTTAGAGAACCTTATCAAAGAACGGGCTTCAGCCAGGCCAGCCAGCGGGGGCGCCAACTTATGGGCCACCTTAGGACAACGCACCTCCAAGCCGGCGCCATCTCCTTCAGCGAATGGTCAAAAAGATGGGTAAAATCGGAGAACCGGAGGTTTTCTAGAATGGCAATAATCATCTCTGTCCACTCTTTCCGCGGCGGGACGGGAAAATCAAACATCACCGCCAACCTGGCTGCCCAAGTGGCGCTATTAGATAAGCGGGTAGCAATCATTGATACCGATATCCAATCACCTGGCATCCATGTGCCATTTGGTCTCGATGAGGTTAAGATGGGTCATACCCTAAATGAGTATTTGCGCAGTGAATGTTCTATCGAAGAGGTAGCCTTCTCGGTAGGTGATCATGTTGGTGATGCGCCTGGACGGAAAAAGTTGGCTGGGAAATCAATCTGGTTAGCTCCCGCCAGCATCAAAGGTAGAGAAATTAGTCGGGTGCTACGGGATGGGTATGATGTGGGGCGATTGAATGAGGGAATGCAACAAATGATCAAATCCCTGGATTTGGGCTACCTGTTCATCGATACCCATCCTGGATTGAATGAGGAGACTCTTCTTTCCATCGCAATTTCCGATATCCTATTTATCATCTTGCGACCTGACCAGCAAGACTTTCAAGGGACGGCGGTGACCGTGGATATTGCTCGAGGTTTAGATGTACCCAATCTCTACCTGGTGGTGAATAAAGCACTCACGAAATATAACTTCAACCAGATTCAAGAGCAGGTTCAAACGACCTATCGCGCTACCGTGGCGGGTGTACTCCCCCTCACTGAAGATATGGCTGATATGGGAAGCGCTGATATCTTTTCACTCCGTTACCCCGATCATCCCTGGTCAAAAGCTTTAATCCCGGTTTCAAAAGCTGTGGTCGAAGTAAAATAAACGTTGAGAACAGGAGAAAAAGCCATGCAATGTTGGGAATGTGAGAAACCAGCCCGAGCTGCATGTTATTTCTGCGGGCGTTTTGTGTGCAAAGATCACGCCAAGACGATGCCAAGCTTTTTGGCAATGTTCCTTGGTTCGAGCAATACCCCCAAGGGACTGGCAGTCGCGAATGTAATCTGGTGTGGCATCTGCGAACCGCAGCCGGAACCGATTGGGATGCCAGAGTTATGGTAAGCTATGTGAGGGATTCATGAGCAGTGTATTCGACAGACTGCAACACCAACTAGATATCCAGAAGCGGGAGCATGGCATTAGCGCCCTGGAGCTGGCAGATTTACCCTCAAACTTGCGTCGGATCATGCGGTTAATGTTGCGCGAAGTGGTTATCAAATATAATGACCTGGTGAAAGCTGTAGATGCGATGCCTGAAGCCAACCGGTTAAGCCACTCTGAGTTAGATGCAGCATTAGGTACTCTCGTTGAGCAGAACTGGCTTTTGCGAACTGGTACGGGTGAGTTCGTTAGTTTTAGAGTTAATCTACGTCGAAAAGCAGGAAGCGCCTTAAATAAAGATATCTGGGCGGCTTTGGAAACGCGAATCGGAACCAAAAAACCTGATACACCTAAGTAAATATATTCATGGGAGAAGATATATGTCAAAAATCATTTCAATACACTCTTTTCGTGGTGGTACGGGCAAATCTAATACTACTGCCAATATGTCTGCTATCCTGGCAATGCAAGGACAACGCGTAGGGGTAGTGGATACCGATGTCCAATCCCCAGGCATCCATGTCTTATATGGCTTAGATGATTCTCAAATGGTACACTCGCTCAATGATTACCTGTGGGGTAAATGTGGCATTACAGATACTGCCATCGATGTGACTCAAAATTTAAAAGTACCGATGACTGGGAAGGTTTTCCTTATACCATCGAGTATTAAAGCAGGCGAAATTGCCCGCGTGCTACGCGAAGGATATGATGTGGGGTTGTTAAATGATGGCTTCCAGGACTTGCTGGATGGATTAAAGTTGGATTACCTGTTAATCGATACTCATCCAGGTCTGAATGAGGAAACTCTCCTATCGATTGCGATTTCAGATATCCTTGTTATCATAATGCGCCCCGATCAGCAAGACTACCAGGGCACCGGTGTCACGGTTGAGATCGCTCGAAAATTAGGTGTGCCAGCCATGTTTTTAGTCGTCAATAAAGTTCCACAAGCCTTTGATATGAAGGAAGTGAAGGAACGGGTTGAGCGTATCTATAACTGCACGGTCGCGGCGGTTTTTCCTCACTCCGAGGAGATGATGACATTGGCAAGTGCAGGTGTCTTCTCACTGCACTATCCCGATCATCCTTTTACTGCGATATATAAGCAATTAGCTGGTTATTTAACTGCCTGACCTGATGACTCACCAAGGCCTGGTAAACTCTATGGACCAGGATTTGTTCGCACAATTGTTAATCGAGTTAGCGTCATTGCCCGATATGGATGGCGTTAGCATGAGTGAGATTGTCTTTCTGCCGGAACATTTACGCGTTCTGATGAATTGGATGGTCCGGGAGAATAGTTTCCAATTTAATAATTTGGCTGTTTTCCTTAAGCAGGATGAAGAGAATACCCACTTAATCCTGGGTATGCTGGTTAAAAAAGGTCTGGTTGAGGAAGTCGAAGGAGATGAACAGGAGGAGTACCAGATCCATTTGAAAGCTTCTCGGAATTATCAGGTACCCAAGGATATATGGAAAGTAATTGACGATTAATAAAACGCCTCCTCAGGAAGAGAACGACTATGAAAGCTCTTAACCGGTTTCTTCGCTTACAGCCAGGGGAAGCAGGATTGGTAATAGTGATGGCAATCTTGCTCCTTGGTAATTCCTTATCTCAACAATTATCTGAGATTACTGCCATCTCGAATTTCTTGAGCACGGGAGGTGTCAACCAGATCCTGATCGTGTGGTTGGTAGATAGCCTAGTGATCCTAGGTATAACGGGGATGCAATCCTTGGTCATCGATCGTTTCAGCCGCATTAAACTAACAAAGTGGTTGTTAATCATATTGGGTTTATTATTTATTCTCCTGAGAATATTATTTTTGTTCCAAACCCCAAAGTGGTTTATATACGCCTTGATGTACGTCATATCAGAACAACAATATTTATTTGTGCCATTGGTTTTTTGGGTTCTGGCAAACGATGTGTTCGATATGTCTCAAGCCAAACGCCTTTTTCCCTTGATTGCTAGCGGTGGTTTCGCGGGTAGGTTGATTGGTATCGGAGTAGCTGCGGTTATGCCATTCCTTTCATTGCGCCTACCAGCCATGAAACCCGAGGATTTATTAATTTTTATCACCTTGATTTATTTGATAATTTATATATTCTTTGCGGAGGGAATGCGCAAGGTAAAAACTCGTCAAACGGTGCAGGCACACCAGACTGTACGTGAGACTCTCTCAGAAGGACAGGATTTTGTGCGGGAAGTGCCGTCTTTTCGTTACCTGACCCTGGCGATACTTGCCATCGGCATCATTATAACTGTGATCGATTTTCGTTTCCTGGTAGTATCGAATGCCACCTTCCCTGACCCGAATCGGTTCCAAACTTTTTATAGCCTGTACCGGTTGGCCTTAACCCTGGTCGCCATTGTTATCCAAGGGTTGATGACGAGCCGGCTCATCGAAGGATTAGGATTAAAAAATACGTTTCTTATCCTGCCAGTAATCCTATTAATGGCTTCAGCACTTCCGATGGCGGTGCCGACCATATTATTTATTACTGGGGGAATATCACTTGCAAGATTGTCACAAGCTACTGTGGATGAGTCTGCCCGAAAAGCTTTTCAAGCTCTGGTGCCTGAGGAAAGGCGTGGACGGGTGAGTATGTTCATGGATAGTTACCTGTTTGCTGGAGGTACCATATTAGGCTGTTTAATAACAGGTACCGTGGTAGTGGTTGGTGTGTTGTCAGGCAGTAGTACTTATCATTATATCTATCTTGGGATTGCAGTATTGGCGTCTATCCTATCAATTTGGTTTACACTTAAGATGAGATCTGTGTATGACACCAGCCTGTTAAACTGGCGATTAAAACGTCGCCAACACCGTACCAGTGTTTTAGATAAGCTTGATTTTTAGGTTGGTCATTTCTAGGTTGGTTTAAATTCTCTATATATAGTTACGAGGAATGAATGCTTGGCGCGCCTATTGTCCGAAAAGTAAGGCAAAAAAAAGGTTTCTGTGGTCCAGCTTCGATTGAAATGATGTTTTCGTTTTATGGGATTAGCTCTACACAGGATGAAATTGCAGAAATAGCTAGTGTAATCGAAGGGGAGGCGGGTTCTCGTATCGACCAGTTGGATCAGGCTGTTAAGTCCCTCCGACCCGATTACACCCTTCTGGCTAAATACTATTCCACCATCGAAGAGATCATTTCTTTCATTTACACGTTTGGGATTCCCGTTGGAGTGGAGTGGCAGGGTAAATTCTTCGATGAGAAAGGGGAACAGTTTGAGGTTGGACATTATAGCGTTATTAATTGGGTAGATAAAGTGAGAGAGATGATTCATATCGTTGATCCGGATGAGCGGAGTGCATTAACGGATGGTTGGATTGGATTTATTGAATTTAAAGAACGCTGGTGGGATGAAAATGATGTACCGAGAGTAGACAATCCGGACAATACAGAGGTAATCCGGAATGAAGGTCTATTGTTTGTCCTGGTTCCCCAAAATCTAGTAGTCCGGGTGATGGAGTTAGGTCTTCAACCTGTTTCATTATCTTTAATGCGAGATCACCGGAATAATCATTAACTCTGCGTTACTGTACGACAAGAGAGGAACATGGCTACGATAAATATGCCTGATATAAAAGTGGTCATCAAAGAAGCCATTGGAGGTGATCCAAGTTCCCAGGAAGCATTATTAAAGTTACATAAAGAATTTTTCCCGCAATATTCTCAATATCTACCTTATATGGAGAAAAGGTTACTCCTTCCGCCTATCGATGAATATGGTAACATAGAGCATTGGTGGATACTTGAATATGATAAACATCCTGCAGGATTTATCATGTTTAAGTATGTCCCACTCCGGGATTGTAGCCTGGGTTTATTGATAGCGGTTAAACCGGCATATCGTAAACTTTCGGTTGGCCAATCAAAAACCCTGGCGGAATACTTGATCAAAGCCAGTCTTGAGCAAATCAAGCAGGATGCGTACTCGGCTGGTCGGTCAATACCGGTAGGTATGGTGGTTGAGGTCGAAACCTCCAGGTTAATGCTGGTCTATCGTGAATATGGATTTATAGAGCTCCCTGTCGACTATTGTAGCCCTCCATACATCCAGGGAGAGACAACATTTGAGAACCGGGAAGCATTAGATAAGTTAGAATACTTGAAATCCATCATTGGGATTTTCCCCTTGGGAGAAGCACATGCAGATCTGAGGGATCCCACACTTATTTCAGAATTGGTCCTTGCTTTTTTGGTTGATCACTATCATTTGCCAGAAAACAACAACGCGGTCTGTCGCGTCCTGGGGTCTATCCGTTGACAGTAGATCATAGACCAAGATGAGGGATCGTTTTTAAAACGAATATGGGAAAGGAGTATAGCTAGATGAACGAGCCCCAAAGTAATCGGAAGCAGCTTTTTGTAAGTTTACAAGCTAAACTGTTGGTGGGTTTCACTTTATTATTTACGGTCATTTTTGCGCTGGCCTTTTATTGGTTCTACAACTTTACGACACGCACGTCGATGAACCGCGTGTCAGAGGATCTAAAAATCTTGCTTTTAGGAACAGTAGCCAAGGTAAATGGGGATGAATTTCAAGCTCTGGTCCAAGAAGCCAAGCCTCGTGCAGATGGTTATACCGATGACCCCCGTTATTGGGAACATGTAAGTTGGTTAGCCACAGTTGCAGATATCGACACCCGAGCTCGCTTTTATAGTTATGTTAAAGGGACCAAACCGAACGAAGTGGTCTTTGTAGGCAGTAATGGGGCTTTATGGGATCCTCCGGCCGGGGCAAAATTCCTTGAAAGTTTTGTCCCTGAATATAAACCGGAGATTATTTTCAATGGATTGATCACGACTACTTTTTTGCTCGAAATATATGCGGATCCCTGGGGGAGTTGGATCTCCGGCTATACACCCATTAAGAATTCGAAGGGGGAAGTAGTCGGTGGGCTTGGGGCTGATTATGAAGCGAGTTATGTGCTCCAGGTCCAAAAAAGTATTCGCAACAGTGTTGCCGTAGCATTTGCTTTTACTTACTTTACACTGTTTATTCTAGTATTTTATATTTCAATAAGCTTAACCCGTCCGGTTAAATCCTTAACAAAACTCACGGAAAAGATCGGTGAAGGTGAATATGATCAGGATTTCTCAGGATTGACGCGAGGTAAGATTAAGGATGAAATAAGCCAATTGGCCCACGATTTTGCTATCATGGTGGGTAAGGTATACATGCGTGAACAAGCTCTTCGTCGCCAGGTCCAGGAGTTGAAGATCGAGATTGACGAATCTAAACGATCACACCAGGTGAGTGAGATTGTTGAAACTGATTTCTTTAAGGATCTACAAGCCAGGGCAAACAACATGCGTGTCCGTCGTATGTCGAAATCTGGAATCTTCTCCAGGGATATCCTGAAAGACTACATGAAGGGGGAGTCTACTGGTGACGTTCCTCCATCAGAAGACAAGGGATAGCTTTCCTGGAGATTGTAAGTGACTGAGATTATTACAATTAATTCCTTCCGTCGGGGCGCAGGTAAATCGAGCCTGGTTTCGAACCTGGTTGTATTGTTGGTAAAGGATGGGTATCGCGTAGCTGTAATAGATACAGATTACCAGGCTCCTAGTTTACATTTGTTTTTTGGCCTGCCTTCCGAAAAAATTCCCCATTCTCTGAATGATTATCTAAATGGGAAATGCGATATTACTGATACACTTGTTGATTTAACTTCCAGTTTTAATATTGAAGAAGCTGGTCATGCTTATTTAATTGCTGCAAGTACAAAATCCAGTGATATTATGATGATGTTGCGTAACCCATATGACTTTACTCGTTTTAATAATGGTTTAAATAAGCTAATAGAAGGATATGAATTAGATGTGGTCCTGTTAGATACAACCGCCGGCTTGAATGAGGAGACTCTTGTATCGATCGCCCTGGCAAACACATTGTTAGTTTTATTGCATCCTGACCAGCAAGATTACCAGGGAACGGCGGTAACCGTAGAGGTGGCTAATAATTTAAAGGTACCCCGAATTTGCCTGGTTTTGAATGATACCCCAGCGACTCTGGATATGGATAACGCCAGGGAAAAATTGGAAAAGACTTATCAGTGTGAAGTAGTTGGGATACTACCTCACTCTGATATCATGTTAACCCTGGCAAGCGCACACATTTTTGCGTTACAACAACCAAACCATCCTTATATAGTTTTATATCAACAATTACTGGACCGGTTGATGGCTTCCTGATTATGATTGCCATCCTGGAGGCCACCTCAGCTGTATTGTTTTGGGGGGCCTCTTTTATTGCCACAAAAATAGCCCTACGGTATGTTGAGCCAGTGACTGTCGTCTGGTTACGATTCACCATGGGGGTTTTCATCCTCGGAATAGCGGTATCTTTACGCCGGCAATTTAAATTACCCTTAAGGAAAGAACTTGGCTATTTTGCGTTATTAGGGTTCCTGGGGATTACCTTTCACCAATGGTTACAATCTACGGGTCTGTTAACGGCTCAAGCGACGACAACCGCCTGGATCATTGCTACTACTCCCGTGTTCATTGTCATATTAGGGTGGCTATTTCTAAAGGAGAAGGTTAGTTGGCTGCGGATAGGGGGGATCGCCTTGGCTGCTGTGGGTGTGTTATTAGTCGTCACAAAAGGAGATTTATTATCCCTGGCTTCAGGACATTTTGGGACGTTCGGGGACATCTTGATATTAATTAGTGCCCCGAATTGGGCTATTTTTTCCGTGTTATCGCGTTATGGGCTTAAAACACATCCGGCTGCCCGCATGATGTTCTACGTTATGTTTTTTGGGTGGTTAGGGACTACCGTTTTGTTTATACTAGGTCATGGATTTAGCGATATTGCTAGATTACCAATGGAGGGTTGGTTGGCAGTTGGCTTTTTGGGGATCTTTTGTTCTGGACTGGGGTATATCTTTTGGTACGATGCCTTACAAGCCTTACCCGCTTCCCAGGTGGGAGTATTCCTTTACCTGGAACCTTTGGTTACCGTAGTAATCGCAGCAATCCTATTAAAAGAGCTTTTGATCATAACCTCATTGGTAGGAGGGGCAATCATTTTATTGGGAGTATGGATGGTGAACCGGGTAAAGTGATCTTACTACCCAGATATCGAACATTTGTAGCGGTTTTGTGTTATAATAGCAGTGTCCTAGCATTGGATTGCGTGTTTTTTCCGCCTTTCCAGGTTGTGGGAAGGCGAGTATTTTTTTAACCGCACAACTATTTCTAAAGGAGATCAGAATGGACGTAAAGCTCTACGTTGGTAATTTGTCTTACACAACCACCGAAGTCGAACTACGTAACTTATTTGCACAGGCAGGAACCGTAGCAAACTTAGATATGATCAAGGATCGCTACACAGGAGATTCAAAGGGTTTCGCCTTTATTGAAATGAGTACACAGGCAGAGGCGGAGAAGGCAATCCAGATGTTCAACGGTTATAGTCTGGGTAACCGGGAATTAAGAGTAAGTATGGCCAGACCGCGTGAAGAACGACCCCAAGGAGGCTTTGGTAACCGGCGTGGTGGTGGATTTGGTAACCGAGGTTCCGGTGGTGGAGGACGTGATCGTCGTGGCGGTAAAGGTGGCGGTGGTTCCTATAGATATTAAACATGGATTTTCAAATTGGAGATAAGGTAGTCCATTGGTCTTATGGTCCTGGGGAGGTCATCCAAGTCGATGAGAAAAACTTAGGGGGGCGGACTGCCATTTATTATGTGGTGCAGGTCAGGGACCTGACCTTATGGGTGCCGGTTGATCAAGGGGAGAAACACAGCCTGCGCTCACCAACCTCAGCCGATCAGTTCGAGGCTCTTTTCGACATTCTGCGCGGCCTTGGAGAGGTTTTGGCTGACGATCGTTATGAGCGCAAATCCCAATTGACTGAAAGATTGCGAGATGGAAAATTAGAATCAGTGTGTCGGGTCATTCGGGATTTGAGTTTTTATAGCTCTAAAAAGAAATTAAACGATAATGACGCCATGATCCTCGAGCGAGCCCGAAAATTTTTGCTTGACGAATGGAAAATCGCTTTTAGGATTTCTTCTGTTGATGCTCAACGAGAGCTAGATCGTTTGCTTGAAGAGGGTCGCCAAAAAGCAATTCATTAACTTGCCGAACTTGCTGGGGTCAAAAGCCCCAGCATTTTATTTAATATTATCTCTCAGATAATACCAACCTCTTTACCAACTTTAGCGAAAATGTCGAGTACACGGTCGAGTTGATCATCGGTATGGGTCGCCATATAGCTGGTCCTTAATAACTGACGCCCTACGGGTGTAGCTGGTGATAATACCGGGTTGACAAAAACACCACTTTCAAATAACCTCTTCCATGTCACCAGGGTGAGGGTGTCATCTCCTATGATAATTGGGATAATCGGGGTCACAGAGTTACCAATATTGAAACCAAGCTGACTATATCCGTTACGCATCTTTTCGGCTATTTGTGTTAATCGTTGGACTCGCTCGGGTTCTGTACGCATGATCTCCAAGGCTGCTAAGGCTGCGGCCGCGTTAGCTGGAGGAATGCTGGCGCTAAAAATAAGGGCACGGGCGTGATGCTTTATATAGTGGATAACATCTTCATCTCCCGCGATAAAACCGCCCAGGGAGGCGAAAGACTTGCTAAATGTGGACATGATCAGATCAACCTGTTCCGTTAGTCCGAAATGGGCAGCAGTACCTCGCCCACCACCTAACACCCCAATCGCATGAGCATCGTCAACCATCAACCTGGCATCATATTGCTTACAAATCGGGATTAATTCAGGCAGAGGACTGATATCACCTTCCATACTGAAGATCCCATCAACGACGACGAGTTTCCCCTTGTCCTCCGGGTAAGATGAAAGTACCCGCTCCAAGTCGGCGGGATCGTTGTGCCGGAAACGTTTCATTTCACCCCAGCTCAAGCGCCCTCCATCGACGATACTGGCATGGTCATCTTTATCGAGGAACACACCGTCACCCCGACACACAATCGCGCTGATCGTACCCAGGTTGGTTTGCATTCCGGTAGAAAATACCAAGGCAGAGGGTTTACCCACCCATTCAGCCAATTCGTGTTCAAGTTGCTCGTGTAATTCCAAAGTCCCGTTGACGAACCTCGAGCCTGTACAACTGGTACCAAACCGAGTGATAGCATCTATAGCTGCCTGGCGGACTTGCGGGTGGGTGGTTAACCCTAAATAGTTATTCGATCCGCACATAATCAATCGGTGTCCCTTGTAGACAGCCTCGCTACCCTCATTTTCGGTTAGAGGAATAAAGTATGGGTACAATCCAGCAGCCATTGCTTCTTTGGCAGCTGTATATTCCGAGCATTTTGCTAAGATATCGGTCATGGTAGTCCTTGCTCCTTCCTATCATTGATTTGAAAATCTTTTAAGCAGCTCTTTGGAATTTTGGTATATTACGCATGATAAATTTGAGCTGGAACTTATACTAGATAACTTTTTTTCTTACGGGTGTTGGCAATTAAGAAATCCATATATGGGTACAAGATACTACCTAACATATAAATTAATTTACCTTCTAATCCAGGTAATATCATATATTGTTTGCGCAAGATTCCCACTAAAATAGCTTTTGCTACCGCTTCTGGTGATAGTATCTTTCCCTTACCAGAAATTGCTTTAGTTTCCAGAGGTTTTATAGGATTTTCATACGCTAACTGTGGAGTGTCTGTGTCAGGTGGGAAGACGATCGAGACATGCACACCAAGGGGTTTCATCTCAGCGCGTAATACATCGGAAAATCCGCGCACAGCATATTTCGAAGCACTATATGCTGAGTAACCGAATACGCCTAAGAAACCTGCGATGGATGAAATATTGACAATGTGTCCTGAATGGCGTTCCATCATACTAGGTAAGATAGCCTTGGTGATATAGACAGTCCCAAGATAATTAACCTCGATCAACCAGCGAAAAATGTCCAAGTCAAGCTTTTCGACATATCCAGGGTGTGTCTCTCCAGCCGAATTGATTACTAAATCAGGAATACCCAAGTTTTCACTGACCTGCGCCACCGCCATAGAAGCCTGATCAGCTACCGATACATCAGCTACTGTAAATCCGAAGCGTTGGTCCGCGTTCTTTCTGGAAGCCTGGATAGATTTCATCGCTGTATCTAAGAACTCTATTCGCCGCGCCACGATCCAGACGTGTGAGCCATTTTTCGCCAGAGCTTGAGCGGTTGCCAGGCCGATACCACTTGAACCCCCGGTCACCAAAGCAATTTTCCCTTTGAATTCTTTATCTAATGAATTTGCCCTTAATGGAATAAACATAAGTGTTTTATATTAAATACCGTCCTTCTGTTTATAAGCAAACCGTCGAAAGTATTTTTAATAAACCCGAATCCTAAATGACGATTTGCTCCAGAGATTGGTTGTCTTAGAGTAAGTTATTGTCAAGTTACTTTCGACCAATCCCAGTAATAGCTTGTGACACGGATTGGCTGACCCAATAGCTATGCTATCGAGTGATTTAACACCATTTATTGATTAAGGAGGCGCTTAATCAATACAAAGATTATCTTGTTTTGGATCTTCGAAAGCTGGGACTCGTTCGTTTGTTGAAATTTCCCCTTCTTTAGTCACCACAACCTTTACTATGGATGTAGTATGAGGTCCGCAGCCACACAACTGGTAATGATAAAGATTTACTTCGTACCTGTCCTTCGTTTGAACCACTTTCGTATCTTCCAGAGTTTGGACAAGATAACGGTAATCAGGGTCAAACCGTAAACCAAAGCGCGCTCCTAATCCAGTGGCTGCCAGAGCGTAGCTTAATGCTTCCTTGGAAGAGTTTATAGGTGCAAAGATAGATTTGAGATCATCAAGATTGTTGATCATTTTGTATTTCCCATCCTTATAAAAAATATATCGTACATAAAGTGATCTCAGGCATCCTTTCTGGTAAAAATAATCTCCCTCTTGTATAGGTACAACTGCTTTGGATAGATTTGAAATCCGACATTCAATGATCGGATAACTTGGATCCAATCCTCCGAGTAAATCTGTTACAGAGGCAAACTGCTCGCATCCCAAAGAATACATTGGATTGTCTTTTGGGCAGGTCCATATTCCATATTCATCTGGTAAACATCCTGCTTGCCTGAAGGGTTGAGCATCTACAGTAAGCGCGGGTGCATCGTGGTTGATGATTTTAACCTTGGGTTTTGTTAAAAGTCGACAATTGATGATTACAAGTAAGGAGATCGCTATCCATATCCGTTGGTATTTTTTCATAATGCTTTCACTTTTTAGTACGACGGGGCAATGGTTGTTCCTGCTGGTATGATGGTGCTTTTAGGGATAACAACAATCCCATCGCGTACGACATAATCTCCTTTATCGATCTCTGTCCCTATTGGAAAAGGTCGGATAACGACTCCCTGTCCTAAACGGGCATTTTTATCAACGATTGCACCTTCGATATGGCAATTCGCACCGATTCCTATCGGAATGTCACCTTGTGGGTGGATACCATATGGGTAATAATAGTCAGCACCCATAATAATGGAAGAGTTAATAAAAACACCATCCTGGATCTGGCTACGCAGACCAATAACAGAGTCGCTGATTTCAGC
>Ga0153915_10003725_pt1 | contig 14000 bp, 12 predicted proteins | sample Opewatmetagenome_2_FD_107003 | JGI IMG/M metagenome (GOLD analysis project Ga0153915, IMG submission 107003) | Freshwater wetland microbial communities from Ohio, USA - Open water 3 Core 3 Depth 3 metaG | ecosystem: Environmental > Aquatic > Freshwater > Wetlands | place: USA: Ohio, Lake Erie... | reverse complement strand
GGAATTCGATGCCGATACGAATCCGGCCGGGGGACGGTGTCGCGAGGTCCGGTCAGTCCCCGGCCGACATGATCATTTCGCTGGCCACGAGGTCCGAGCCCTGCTTCTTGCGCGTGACCGGCTTCGGGTCCCCGGCCTTGACCCGGGAGGGGTCGAGCCCTCCGGGCGCGGTGAGCGCGGCGACGATGGCCGCCGCCCGCTCGCGGGCCAGGGCCTGGAGATCGGCCTCGCTGACGGCCTCGGCATCCAGGAGCTGAGCCCGCAGGGAATCGTAGAATCCGCCGGCATTGAATCCGGTCGAGGCCGGCGGCGGCGGCGCGGGCGTTTTCTTCTTGCCTTTCTTCTTCTCCGTCACGGGCGGCGCCGCCTGGGGCTGGAACCGGGCCCGCTCCGCTTCCAGCCGCTCCGGCGAGTAGGTCTCGGCGTAGAGCGCCTCGAGGATGCTCTCGAGGGTGGCCGTGCCGCCTCTCTTGGCGTCGATGCGGGCCTCGAGACGGGCGCGGCGAAGGGCGTCGGCGTCCGCCTTCGGGTCGTAGCGGCCCCCGACCTCGACCGCGATCTCGGCCCGGTTGGCCAGCTCGGCCGCGATCTTGGCCAGGATCTCGCGCTCCGCCGGAAGGAGCTCGCCGCTGCCGGACGAGAATCCGACCAGGTCAAGGTCCTCGTTGTCGCTGCCGAAGAGCCGGCCGATGGCCCGGAACGGGGACGTCACCAGGCTCAGCAGGATCTTCTTGAGGGCCTGCCAGAAGATCTTGCCGTAGTTGAACTCGGGCGAATCGACGGTCCCTTCGACGGGGACGTTGAGGTTGATGCGCCCCTCCTTGTCCTTGAGGAGGGCGATGGCCAGGCGCACGGGCAGCCCCGGGCCTTTGGCCCCCGGGACCTTGGGGCCGAGGACGAGGTCGGTCATCACCGCCTTGTTCTCTCCCACGAGATGGCGGTCCTGGACGCGGTAGCGGACGTCCACGTCGAGGTCGCCCTTCTCGACCGAGTAGCCGGCGAATTGCGCGACGTAGGGCGTGAGGTCGGTTATCGGCACGCCGCGGAAGGTCACGGACACGTCCGTCGAAGCGAAGGGGTCGGCGATCCGGAGCGTCCCGGTGGCCTTGAAGAACCCGGCCTCGGCGACCCCGCCCTCGAGGTCGAGGCGGGCCGCGGCGGCCGAGGTCGTGGAGAGATCGCGCAGGGTCCCGTTCGTCGAGTGGATGTTCGTGTCGAAGGGCAGGATCAGGCTTTCGTCGGTGTAGTCCAGGGTCGCGTTACGGATGGCGATCGCGGCGACGTCGACGGGCATGGCCGGGCCCGGCGTCGGGGCCGGCGCCGCGAGCTGCGACAGGTTGAGCCCGTTCGCTTCCTTGCGGATGTCGTAGGACCAGGAGATATCGGCCCGGCCGTCGCGGAGCTCGAGCCCTGGAGCCGGAGCGGCTTACCGCCACAGGAGCGGCAGAGAAAGCCCCGTCACTTCGCACCGTCCCTCGAGATGCAGAGGCTCGAGCGGTTGGTTCCCCGTCCGCCGGGCACCTGTCAAACGTCGGCCGGGAGAGGCCCGCTCGGACGTGCTCGAAGCGGAGGGTCGCGACGATCCTAGGGTTTCAGGAACAAACTCATGAGGAAGTAGTAGGCCGCGCCCATCAGGCCGGCACCGGGGATGGTGAAGATCCAGGCCCAGACGATCTTGAGGGTCACGCCCCAGCGCACAGCCGAAAGCCTCTTCGTGGCCCCCACTCCCGATATCGCTCCGGTGATGACGTGCGTGGTACTGACCGGGACGCCGAGGTGTGTGGCCAGGAAGATGCTTCCGGCGCTCGCGGTTTCGGCGCAGAAGCCGTCGATCGGCCGGAGCTTGGTGATCTTCTGACCCATGGTCTTGACGATCCGCCAGCCGCCCGACAAGGTCCCCAGGGCAATGGCCGCGTGGGCGCTGAGGACGATCCAGAGAGGGATATGGAAGGTCTTCATATATCCGGCGGAGAAGACGAGGCTGGCGATGATGCCCATCGTCTTCTGCGCGTCGTTCCCCCCATGCCCCAGGCTGAAGAGGCACGCGGAGAGCAGCTGGAGCCTCTTGAACCACATGTTGATCTTGGCCGGATGCTTCTTGTGGACGATCCAGACCGTGACCCAAAAAAGAAGGACGCCGAGGATCATGCCCAGGATCGGGGCGATGAAGATGAAGGCCACGGTCTTGACCCAGCCTTTGGCGATGATGACCCCGACGCCGGCCCGGCTCACGGCGGCGCCGGCATAGGCGCCGATGATGGCGTGGGACGAGCTCGTCGGCAGACCGAGGAGCCAGGTCAGGAGGTTCCAGGAGATGGCCCCGAGGAGCCCGGTGAAGACGACATAGGGCGTCACCGCCGCGAGATCGATCATCCCTTCGCCGATGGTGTGGGCCACGGCGGTCCCGAAGATGAGGAAGGCGATGAAGTTGAAGAAAGCCGCCCAGACGACGGCCAGCCGGGGGGTCAGGACCCGGGTCGAGACGATGGTTGCGATGGAGTTGGCCGCGTCGTGCATGCCGTTGGTGAAATCGAAGGCCAGGGCGACGAAGATGATGAAGATGACCAGAATCAGGCTGGCTTCGGGCATAACACTATCCACGGGGGATTGAATCAGCCGATTGTTAAGATTTGATTAAGATGCGGGGTTAACCGAAATCTGAACGTTCCTTAATCGTCCCTTAACCCGGTCTCCTTATGATGAACCTGAAAGATGACAGAAGATCCATAAGGAGACACAGAGAATGCGCAAAGTCCTGAGCACGGTCCGGGACCTCGTCCTCGGGCTCCTGATGCTGCCCATGGTCACCCTGATGAGCCTGATGGGCCAGACGGTGACCCCTCCCCCCCAGACCTTTTCCGCGACCGTCTACCTCGACTACCGGTATTTCCTGTCGAACGCGGGCCCCATCACTCTGAAGCCGGCGGATCCCGCCGCGGCATACCTCAACAACCAGTTCGTCTTCCGCCGGGCCTACTTCACCTACGAGAACAGGATCAACGACAACCTGAAGTTCCGCTTCCGCCTGGACGCCGACAACACGGCCAATGTCACCGGCGTCACGCTGACCGGCAGTCCGGTCTCGGGCGTCAGCCTTTCCAAGGACGACAAGCTGCGTCCCTTCATGAAGCACCTCTATTTCGAGTGGTCCAACTTCCTCTTCCCGGGCCAGACGCTCACCGTCGGCATGGAGGAAACGCTGACCTTCAAGCTGGCCGAGGACCGCTGGAACTATCGGAGCGTCGCTAAGACCCTCGTCGACGGCTACAAGGACATCACCGGCGTCGATATCCGGGCCTCGAGCGCCGACATCGGCGTCAGCCTCAAGGGCTCGATCACGAAGCAGCTCCGCTACGGCCTCCAGGTCGTCAACGGCGGCGGCTACACCCACCTCGAAACCGACAGGTACAAGAAGCTCGAGGGCTACCTCCACTTCGTGCCCGTGGCCGGGTTCTCCGTCTTCGGCTACATGGATTACGAACCGCAGCAGTACAAGGTCAACCCTCTGGGCCTTACCGCCCCGAAGGCTTACACGTACAAGATCGATTCCTACTTCGAGATGGTCAAGAACCTGGTCCTGGCCGGGGAATGGTTCACCTACAAGAACGACCTCAATCAGTACACCGCGCCCGGCGCCGAGGCTCCCGAAAAGTTCAATGTGTCCGGCTGGTCGGTCTTCGGCCGCTACGCGCTCGTCCCGGACAAGCTCAACGCCTTCGCCCGCTACGACAACTACACGCCGAACAACCGTTTCGTGAGCGCGGCCACGGGGCTGGCCAAGGCCAAGGACGCGAGCCTGGCCATCCTGGGCCTCGACTGGGCCCCCCTGCATTCGAGCCTCAAGTTCCAGCCGAACGTCTGGATCTACAGCTACAAAGAAGGGACCCAGTACAAGGCCTCGGCCACGTCGAACACGGACGTCCAGTTCAACATGACCTTCTCCCTGTCCTTCTAATGCGCAAGATATCAAGGAGCAACGACATGAATAGAACCCTCATCATCGCGATCCTCACACTGGCCCTCCTCGGGCCCGCCCTCCCGGCCAAGCCGGCCGGGAAGATGATCCAGATCAAGGGCTCCGACACCATGGTCAACCTCGTCCAGATCCTGGCCGAGGAGTACATGGGCAAGACGCCCGGCGCGGCCATCGCCGTCCTCGGCGGCGGCTCGGGCACGGGCATCACCGGCCTCATCAACCAGACCTGCGACATCGCCGATCATTCCCGCGAATGGAAGCAGAAAGAGATCGACCAGGCCTGGGAGAAGGGCGTCACCCCCCGGTTTATCGTCGTCGCTGTCGACGGCCTAAGCATCGTCGTCAATGAGAAGAACCCCATCGACCAGCTGACCATGACCCAGGTCGGCGCCCTGTACCGCGGCGAGATCAAGAACTGGAAGACGCTCGGCGACTTCCAGAAGCCCGTCTCCCTCTACGGCCGCCAGTCCAACTCCGGCACCTATGTCTTCATGCAGGAGTTCGTGCTCGGCAACAAGAACTACTCGCCGGACATGAAGGAGATGAACGGTAACGCCCAGATCGTCGAGGGCCTCATCCAGGACGAGGGCGCGGTCGGCTACGTCGGCGTCGGCTACCTCTACGACGAGAACCGCCAGATCCGCAAGGGCCTCAAGATCCTCAAGATCTCCAAGGAGCCGAACGGCACGGGCTATCTTCCCACCGACAAGGCCGCCGTCGACTCCGGCGCCTACCCGATCTCGAGGCCCCTCTATATGGCCACCAACGGCAAGCCCAAGGCCGACGTGGCCCGGTTCCTGGGCTGGATCGTTGGGCCCGAAGGCCAGGCGATCGTCGAGCGCGAGGGCTTCTTTACGATCGGCGAGGGCAAATACAAGGCGGATAACGACAAAGCCTTCAAATAATATGCGCATGAGGGGACGGAATATCCGGGAGGCCGTGATCAGGGCCTTCTTCTTTGCCTCCGGCATCCTGGCCGTGCTCGTGCTCGTCGGGATATTCCTGACCCTGGTGACCACTGCGGTCCCCGCCTTCCGCGAGATCAAGATCGGCGAATTCCTGACCAAGACCGCCTGGGACCCGACCTCCCCCGAAGAGCCGGAATACGGCATCCTGTCGATGGTCGTCAGCACGCTCCTGGTCACGGGCGGGGCCTTGCTCCTGGCCGTGCCGATCGGCATCGCCGTGGCGGCCTACCTGTCCGACGTCGCCCATTGGCGGGTGCGGGAGGTCCTCAAGCCGGTCGTCGAGATCCTGGCCGGCATCCCGTCCGTCGTCATCGGCTTCCTGGGCCTCGTCCTCGTCGGGCCCGCGCTGGCGAGGATCTTCCACACCGGCAACGGCCTGAACGCCCTCAACGGCAGCATCCTCCTGGCCGTCATGGCCCTGCCGACGATCATCAGCATCTCTGAGGACTCGCTCAACGCCGTTCCCAAGGCCTACAACGAGGCCTCCCTGGCCCTCGGCGGGTCCCGCTGGCAGACCCTTTGGCGGGTCAAGCTCCCCGCCGGACTTTCCGGGATCATCGCCGCTGTCATGCTAGGCATGGGCCGGGCCATCGGCGAGACAATGACCGTCCTGATGGCCACGGGCAACGCCCGGGCCTTCCCGCACGGCCTGTTGAGCTCGGTCCGGACCATGACCGCGGACATCGCCATCGAGCTCGGCGAGGTCCCCTATTACACGACCCACTACTACGCCCTCTTCGCCATCGGCCTCGTCCTCTTCATCATCACCTTCGCCGTCAACCTCGTCGCCGATCTTGTCCTCCACAAGTACCAGGAGCGCGAGCAATGAAGATCTCGACCCGCAAGGGCATCCTCCAGGCCGTCGGCTTCCTGGCCCTGCGGGCCGCCATGGGCCTCGTCCTGGCCGTCCTCGTGCTCTTCCTCTATGACATCGGCCGGAAGGGCGGCGGCGCGATCTCCTGGGAGTTCGTGTCCCAAGCTCCCCGCAAGGGCATGACCGAGGGCGGCATCTTCCCGGCCATCTTCGGGACCTTTCTCGTCACCGTCATCACCGCCGCCCTGGCCGTCCCGCTGGGCATGGCGGCGGCCATCTACCTGCACGAGTATGCGCGGCAATCGCGCTTGACGCGCCTGATCCGCCTCTCGATCCGCAACTTGTCGGGCGTTCCGTCGATCGTCTACGGCCTGTTCGGGGTCATCCTGTTCGTCAACGTCATGCGCTTCGGGACCTCCGTTCTCTCGGCCGGGCTGACCCTGGGCCTCATGACCCTGCCCTGGACGATCACCGCCAGCGAAGAGGCCCTCAAGACCATCCCCAACTCCTATCGCGAAGGGGCCATGGCCTTGGGGGCGACCAAGTGGCAGACCATCCGGACCAACGTCCTGCCCTACGCCGTGCCCGGGATGCTGACCGGCACGGTCCTCGGCCTGGCCCGGGCCGCCGGGGAGACGGCGCCCATCCTCTTCACGGGGGCGGCCTTCTACCTGCCCTTCCTCCCCAAATCCCTGAGTGATCAGTTCATGGCCCTCCCGTACCACCTCTACATCATGGCCACCCAGCACCATGCCATCCAGCAGGTCCGGCCCCTGGCCTACGGGACGGCCCTGGTCCTGATCGTCCTCGTCCTGGGCCTGAACATGACCGCCGTCATCCTACGGTACCGGCTGCGAAGGAAGCAGAGATGAGCCCCGCAGAGAACGCCATCAAGATCAAGACCGAGGGCATCAGTTTCTACTACGGCCCGAACCGGGCCCTCAGGAACGTCTCCATCGGGTGCCTCGAAAGGAAGGTGACCGCCCTCATCGGGCCCTCGGGCTGCGGCAAGTCGACCTTCATCCGAACCCTCAACCGCATGAGCGACGTCGTCCCCGGGAGCCGGCTCGAGGGCCGCATCCTCCTTGACGGTCGGGACATCCACGCCGCCGACGTGGACGTCGTCGAGCTGCGGCGGCGCGTGGGCATGGTCTTCCAGAAGCCCAACCCCTTCCCGAAGTCGATCTACGACAACATCGCCTACGGCCTCCGGATCAACGGGATGAGGAACAAGCGGGCGGTCGAGGCCCTCGTCGAGAAGAGCCTCCGGGGGGCGGCGCTCTGGGACGAGGTCAAGGACCGGCTCGACGACAACGCCTTCACCCTGTCCGGCGGGCAGCAGCAGCGGCTCTGCATCGCCCGGGCCCTGGCCGTGGAGCCCGAGGTCATCCTCTTCGACGAGCCCTGCTCCGCCATCGACCCCATCGCCACGGCCAAGATCGAGGACCTCATCGAGCGCCTCAAGAAGGACTACACGGTCGTCATCGTCACCCACAACATGCAGCAGGCGGCCCGCGTCTCGGACTTCACGGCCTTTATGATGCTGGGCGAGCTCATCGAGTTCGGCCCCACGGACAGGATCTTCACCGCGCCGGCGCAAAAGCTGACCGAGGATTACATCACTGGAAGGTTCGGCTGACGCGGGATTCAGGATCCCCAAAGGAGGAACCATGGCCAAACCAGAACGACCGTTCGACGCGGAGCTCAAGTCCCTCAGGGAGAAGCTCCTCGAGATGGCGACCCGGGCCGAGGATCAGATCGCCTTGGCCGTCCAGGCCCTCATGGACCGCGACGAAGGATTGGCCTGCCGGGTCCTCGAGCGGGAGGAGGCCGTCAATCTCCTCGATATCGAGATCGACGGGCTGGGCCTGCGGCTCCTGGCGCTGCGGCAGCCCCTGGCCGCCGATCTCCGCTTCATTACGTCGGCCATGAAGATCGGCGGCGACCTCGAGCGCATCGGCGACCTGGCCGTCAACATCGCCGAGCGGACGCTCGACCTCCTCAAGACCTCCCAGCTCAAGCCGCTCATCGACATCCCCCGGATGGCCGTGATCGCCCAGGAGATGGTCCGGGACGCCATCGGCGCGTTCATCAACGGGGACGACCGGCTGGCCCGGGGTGTCTGCGAACAGGACGATCGGATCGACCAGCTCAACGACCAGGTCTTCCGGGAGCTGCTGACCTACATGATGCAGGATCGAGGAACGATCTCCAGGGCCGTCGACCTCATCCTCGTCGGGCGCCATCTCGAGAGGATCGCCGACCATGCGACGAACATCGCCGAGGACGTCATCTACATGGTCAAGGGGAAGACGATCAAGCATCACATCGAGGGCCGGGCGGGGGGCCCGAAAAGCGGCGAGGGAGGGGCGGGCGCATGACCCACCCCGTGGCCTGGCTTCTCCTGGCCATTTGTTCCGCGGTCGCCATTTGGAGCTTCTATTGGATCATCCGCTGGTACAGGAGACCTTACGGGTTCCCCTGGATCCTGTCCCTTCTCTTCGCCGCCGCGGCCGTCGGAGCGATCTTCGCCCTGCACGCCCTGATCGGACGCTAGCCGTGCCGAAACCGGAGGATTTGGTTATAATAGGAGGCCGAGCGGAGGGAAGCACGCTCATGCCTCAGATCATCGCCGCCCTGGACGACGAGCCCGATATCCTCGAGCTGCTCAAGGTCAGCCTCAAGAAGGCCGGCTATCGCTTCGAGGGTTTTCAGGACGCCGACAGCCTCTACCATTACCTGGACCGGGAGAGGCCCAACCTCATCCTGCTCGACCTGATGCTCCCCGGCACGGACGGCCTCGAGGTCTGCCGGCACATCCGCCGGACCGAGGGCCTGGCCGACATCCCCATCATCATGCTGACGGCCCGCGGAGACGAATCCGACAAGATCGTCGGCCTCGAGCTCGGCGCCGACGACTATGTGACCAAGCCCTTCTCGACCAAGGAGCTCGTGGCCCGCATCCACGCGGTTCTGAGGCGTCCCGCCGGGGGCGAGACGCTGCGGCGGATCGCCGCCGGGCCCATGGTCATCGACCTCGACAAGTTCGAGGTCACCGTCAACGGCACTCGGGTCGAGCTGACGGCGACGGAATTCAAGATCCTCCAGCTCCTGTCCTCGCGCAAGGGGCGGGTCTTCACCCGGGACCAGATCCTGGATTTCCTATGGGGCCAGGAAAAGGCCGTCATCGACCGGACGATCGACGTTCACATCCGCAATCTCCGTGAAAAGCTGGGCGACGCGGGCTCGCTCATCAGGAATGTTCGCGGCGTGGGCTATAAACTCGAAGAATGAAGCGGACCCTCTTCCTGCGCATCTTCTCCGGCTACGCGGCCGTCATCATCCTCCTCGCCGCGGCGGTCCTGCTCTTCGCGCCGCCGCTGATGCGGAAGCACAGCATCGAGGAGAAGAGCTCCGCCCTCGAGCACATGGCGGTCCTGCTCGAGCCCCAGATCATCCCCTTTCTCACGGGGGCCGGAAGGGGCGATCTGCCGGAACTGGTCCGGCTTTTCAGCCGGGAGACCGGAACGCGGATCACCGTCATCGACCCGACCGGCCAGGTGCTGGCCGATTCCGAGAAGGAAGCCCGGGACATGGAGAACCACCTCTATCGTCCCGAGATCCAGGCCGCGCTAGGCGGGGAGAAGCGGATGTCCATCCGGTGGAGCGCCACGTTGAGACAGGAGATGATGTACATGAGCGTCCCGCTCACGACTTCGGGACGGGTCGTGGGCGTCCTCCGGCTGAGCCTGTTCATGAAGAACCTCGAAGCGCTCCTGAACGTCTTCCGCCGCGAGCTCCTCAAGGTCGTCGGCCTGGTGATGCTCGTGGCGCTTCTCGCGGGCCTGCTCCTCAGCCGATCCGTCTCGGGCCCGATCCGGGAGGTCATCGACGCCTCCTCCAGGGTGGCCGGCGGCGATTTCGAGGCCACCGTCTCGAGCCGGCGGAGCGGGGAATTCAAGCGCTTCGCCCAAAGCTTCAACGCCATGACCGGGAGGCTCAAAGCCCTGTTCGACGAGATCCGGATGAAGAACGAGGAGATCCAGGGCATCCTGGCCTCGATGAGCGAAGGCCTGTGCGTGCTTTCGGCCGACGACCGGATCGAGCTCTGCAACGCCAGCTTCCGCCGGGCGGCCCAGAATGAGAGGCCCGAGGGCCGGTACTTCTGGGAGATCGTCCGGAGCACAACCCTCGCCGAGGCCGTCAGCAAGGCCCGGGCCTCCGGGACGGAGACGGCCGACGAGGGGGCCATCGGCGACCGGGTCTACTTCTGCAGCGTGGCGCACCTCGCCACGGGGGACCGGATGGTCGTGACGCTCCATGACATCACCGAGATCCGGGCCCTCGAGAAGGCCAAGAAGGACTTCGTGGTCAACGTGTCCCACGAGCTGCGGACCCCCCTCACGGCGATCAAGGGCTTCCTCGAGACCATCGAGCCCCGGGCCGAGGAGGAGAACCGGCCCTACCTCGAGATCATCCACCGCAACACCGATCGCCTCATCGCCATCGTCCAGGACCTCCTGGTCCTGTCCGAGCTCGAAGAGCGGGGGCCGAAGATCGACAAGATGGAGGTCGACCTGAGATCCATGGCCGAGTCGATCCTCAAGATGTTCGAGAAGCGGGCCGCCGACAAGGGGCTGACGCTGTCCCTGGAGGCTTCCCCGCATCTGCCGTCCATCCAGGCCGATCCGGGGCAGATGGAGGGCCTCCTTCTCAACCTGATCGACAACGCCGTGAAGTACACCGAGAAGGGCTCGGTGAAAGTCCGCCTGTCCGCACGGGAAACCCAGATGATGATCGAGGTCGAAGACACGGGGCCGGGGATCGGCGCCGATCACCTCCCGCACGTCTTCGAGCGCTTCTACGTCGTGGACAAGTCGCGGTCCAAGAAGCTGGGCGGCACAGGCCTGGGGCTGTCCATCGTCAAGCATATCGCCCTGTCCCACAAAGGCTCGGTCGCCGTCAAGAGCCGTCTCGGGGAAGGGACGACCTTCTCGGTCTCCCTGCCGCTCACTTAGGAGGCCTGTCCTTGATGACGTGATCGAAGAGGGGCCTGACGAAGACCCCCAGCACGCTTCCGCTCGTCCTCCCGTCCTTCACGAGCCACATGGCTCTCAGCGCGCTCTCGGTGAAAAGGAGGCCGGCGGCGGCCAGCGCGAGCAGGCTCCAGACCGGGAAAAGGCCCCGGGCCGCATTTCTCAGCCCGGGGCCGATGAGCGTGAGAGCGATCAAGACGTTGATGCCGATGGAGATCATCACGTACGGGCGGGGGTTGTAGCGGCCATAGAATTCGATGGCCTCCTGGCGCTCCGCGGCGAGGAATCCCCAGAGAGGGGCGAAGGCATAGGACAGGTCGGAGGACCGGTTCCGGGCTTTTTCCAGCTCCGGATCCAGGATGGGGAAGCCCTCGCCGCCTTTCCGGAAGCAGTACCTGTATTTCGTCTTTTCGCGGCCCGATCCGGCCAGGATGTAGGGCTCGTCCCCGTACGTCACTCCGCCCGCCCTCTCCCACCAGACCTTCGGCACTGGCGAGAGGATATGCAGTTCATCCCCGATCTCCAAGATCTCGTCACCGGGGACAAAACGGGGGCCTTCTGATCTTGTCCGGAGATCGAGGAGGGCCAAGAAAAGGCTTCCGATGGGCTCTCCGGTCGACAGGACGGCGGCCAGCCGGAAGGCCCCCTCGGCCATGACGGCGAAGGCCAGTACGCCGGCCCAGGCCGGGACCGACCTCGCGTAGCCGCCCGCCGCCCCGGCGACGAGCTCGATGAAGAACAAGAACGCAAAAGGAAGCGCGACCGCCGCCTCCAGCAAGGCCGACCAGAGCGTCGCCCGGGCCGGGTCCAGACCCGCCGCTTCGCACCGCTTCTCCTGACGCCGGGCCGGCAGAAAGCCGAGGAAGGCCTGGGTCGCCCAAGCCTGCAGGTTCTTCCGTTCCCGTATCCGGTCTTCGCGGAGGCCGGAGGCGAACTCGCGCTCCGATCCCTCGCCCCATTCGACGTAAGCGCGGATGGTATCCCGGCCGGTCCAGGGCTCCAACCGGTAAACCCAATCTCCGCCCGATCGTTCGACGGCCACGACCTCGTAGAGATCCTCTCCGATGCGGACGGTCGTGCCCGGATGGCCCGGCCGGCGCAGATCCCCCTCGAGCCGCGGCCGGAACCGGGGATGGGGAGCGGGAAGCCGGATCTCTTTCGTCATCGTCCCATCGCGGGCCATGATAATACGCCCCTGAGAAGGGAATCAAGGGACCCGGACCGCAGAGCGGGGAACGCGTAAGGAACTTGCGCCCGCGCCATCTCGTCTCTTCAGGTGGAGAGATTCAGCGGCATTCGCAAGGAAGGGATTGAGGGCTCTCCAAGTCATGATTCTGCGGAAAGGAGAACCCAGTGAAAAGCGCGAAGACCGTTTCGAGATCCCGATGGCTCCTCCGCCTCGCCCTGATCGGCCTGGCGGCGGGGTCGATCCTTTCGAACGCCATCTCGGGGACTCGCCCCACGGACGTCAAACGCCCGGTCGTTTTCAAGGACGTCTCCGTCTTTGACGGACAAAAGATCATCCCTCGGTGCGACGTTGTCATCGATGGCCCGAGGATCGTCTCTGTCCGGAGAGGCCGTTCCCTTCCCTCGGGGGCGGAGGTCATCGACGGCAAGGGCCTGACCCTCCTGCCGGGCCTCATCGATTCGCACGTGCACGCCTTCTCGGCCGGCGAGCTCCGCCGCTCCCTCATGTTCGGCGTCACGACCGTCATGGACATGATGTCCACCCCCGTCTTCATGAAGGCCATCAAAGCCAAGCAGGCCGGGACCGGGACGCCGGATATGGCCGACATGTTCTCGGCCGGATTGGCCGCGACCGCCCCCGGCGGGCACGGCACGGAGTACGGCGGCCTCGTCCCGACCTTGACCAAGCCGGAGGAGGCGGCCGCCTTCGTGTCCCAACGGAAGGCCGAGGGCTCGGACTACATCAAGATCATGTCAGGATACGCCAAGAACCTCCTGGCCCCGGAGGTCATCGCCGCGGTCGCGGCCGAAGCCCGCAAACAGGGGCTCCTGAGCGTCGTCCATTGCGACTCCCAGCCTTATGTCCGGCAAGCCATCGAGGCCGGCGTCAACGGGCTGGCCCATTGCTTCGCGGATGCCCCACCGGAGCGCGATCTCATCGACCTGATGAGGGCCAAGAGGGCCTTCGTCATCCCCACGCTCACGGTGATGACCAATCTGCCCGACGCGAAGAGGGCCGACCTCATCCACGACCCGCGCCTCGCCCCCTACCTTTCGCCCGACCTCCTGGTGGCGTTGGACAGGGGAACGGAGAAGATGGAATCCGGCCGCCTGACCTTCGCGGCGGCGGAGGAGACGGCCCGCCGGCTATACAGGGCCGGCATCCCGGTCCTCGTCGGGACCGATTCGACCAATCCGGGCACGGCGCATGGGCTCAGCATTCACGGAGAGCTCGAGCTCCTCGTCGGCGCCGGGATGACGCCTGCGGACGCCCTGGCCGGAGCCACGTCCGTCCCGGCGGCGATCTTCGGGTTGAAGGACCGCGGGCGGATCGCGCCCGGGTTGAGGGCCGACCTGCTGCTCGTCCGGGGCAACCCCACCCAGGACATCAAGGTCACCCGCGACATCGTCGGCGTCTGGAAGCTCGGCCGCAGGCTGGACAGGGATTCTTATCGGACGGCCATGGAGGCCCTTCAGGGATCCTGGAAGGAGACGGGGAAGATCCCGGCACCCTTCGGCAGCGAGTCCGGGCTCATCAGCGATTTCGATTCCGGCGATACCCTCACGAATTTCGGCTTCTCGTGGTTCGAGACGACGGACGCGATGATGGGCGGCAAGTCCACGGTGGTCATCGGACCGGCCGCCGGCGGGGCCGAGGGCACGGCCGGCTCCATGTCCCTCAGCGGACAGATGAACCCGGGCGGTCCTTTCCTCTGGGCCGGCGCGATGTTCTACCCGGGGATCACCTATTGGACATGCCCCAACCTCTCTTCCTGGAACGCGGTCTCGTTCTGGGCCAAGGGCGAGGCCGGAAAGGCCGTCGTCATGCTCGTCCTCCAAGGCCAACAGATGCCGGCGACCCAGTTCTTCGAGGTCGGGAAAGAGTGGAAGAAGTACGAGTTCCCGTTCTCGAGCTTGGGCAAGACGGACGGCACGAACATCGTCGGCCTGGCGATCGGCGCGGCCCAGGCTCCGGGCCCCTTCGAGATCCAGATCGATCAAGTGCGCCTGGAGGCCGC
>Ga0153915_10003724_pt1 | contig 14004 bp, 15 predicted proteins | sample Opewatmetagenome_2_FD_107003 | JGI IMG/M metagenome (GOLD analysis project Ga0153915, IMG submission 107003) | Freshwater wetland microbial communities from Ohio, USA - Open water 3 Core 3 Depth 3 metaG | ecosystem: Environmental > Aquatic > Freshwater > Wetlands | place: USA: Ohio, Lake Erie... | reverse complement strand
TTCTTCGTCCGCTGGCCTCATCCTTCTCGGGTCATTCATCTCACATACAATCAAATCCATGCTAGAGCGCCTTTGCATGGCCTTCTTCTGCAGGATTTCCAGGCACTCCTCATGAGTCCGCTTCCCAAGCCCCTTCATCCTGCATTCCTTTTCTATAAACAGGTACCAGTCAATCCCGAAGCTGAATTTCCTTCCATGCGCAGTGCCTTCAGCGTATTCAAAAACCGCGCCGCCAACAATCTTTCCATTAAGGCGGGTTGAAAGAAGATAGGATTCCGTGTATTTTCCCTTGTCCTCATGCGCATATCCGCTTGCTGTCTCGAGAAGATGGCTCCTGTTCTCCCTCTCATCCCTTATGGGAAAGCACTTCTCATAGATTTTCCACAGCTGTTCGAAATCTTTCCCTTTGGGCTTTGTTATCCTCTTGAAGGTGATTTTCTGGGACCGCATAGTATCTATTGTTTATTGTCGTTCCTAACAATATAAATCTCCACGCAAAACTATCATCATGTGCCTCGCAATTCCCGGGAAGGTTTCAGAAATAAAGGGGAAGAAAATCATAGTGGATTTCTCAGGAAAGCACGCGCCTGCGGAATCCCATTTCATGAAGGTCAAGAGAGGAGACTGGGTCCTCGTTTTTGGGAATTACATAGTCGAGAAAACAACTGAGAAGCGCGCCAGGGAAATCCAGAAAACCCTTAAGGTGAGAGTATGAAAATCCTTCCCATAACTGACAAGGAGCTCTTCCTCCGCTACGCGATACCCTGTGGGGAAGTTCTTGTGAATCGCGGGAGTTTAGACCCCCGCCTGCTCAAGAAAGCCGAGCGCATAGTCACGGATGGAAAGACAGCTAACATAGACCCTGGAAAGATGTTCCCAACAGCCGCGAAGATGTGCACTATTATCGCGCAGAAGATGGGCAAGAAAGAAATAGACCAAGAAGTCATTAGGCGCTATTTCCTTTTCGAGCACGAGAAAGCCGTGCGCTGGAGGATGAAAATCTACCCTGATGTGGTTCCAGAGAAGTGCATAGTCTTCCCTGCCAAGGTTTTGCGCTCAGGAGATCTCCTGCTTGTGAACACGCCTGCTGGAAAGCGCATTCTCGACACGCGCTTCGCGCCTGAAGTCAAGAGAGGAGACTGGGTATCCACTCACTACTCCTACGCCTCGGAGAAAATCCCGAGCGAAACAGCGAAGAAGATGTTGAAGCGCAAAAAGATTGAAGGTGCTTAAGCGCCTTCTCGAAGATTCAGCAAAATTTAAGCCTCCCTCACCAACAAATAAGCATGCATAAGCTCTTCAACAAGGTGTTCGTTTCCGCCGATGCATCGCTGGTGAAGGAGAAGGACTTCTTCATTCTCATGGACGCTGGATGCGAACCCAAGACGAGAGGGGACTTCATGCACATGTGTAAGCAGACCAAGAAGCCCATAAAATACGCTTTTCTCACCCACCACCACTGGGACCATGTACACAACATCACGTACTTCCGGGAAAAATTCCCGGGAATTCAAGTGATAAGCAACCACAGGGTGGGTTCTGTTCTGAAATTCCGCGAAGAGCAGGAGATGGTTCTGGGCGAGACCGAATATGTGGTAATCCCCACACCCGGGCACAGCCCGAAGGGGGATGACATATGCATCTGCATGCCTGACAAAAAAGCCATATTCGTGGGGGATCTCTGCCAGCCCCAGGGCACGTCTTACGAGAGGACGGATTTCGCCACTCCTGTCCCATACTTCCATCTGGGGGAGGATTACATCCGTTCCCTGAAGAGGATTCTCGGGATTAAAATAAACCACGTGATAACAGGCCACGGGATAATCTACAGGAAGAAGGCGCTGGAAATCACGCTGGAGGTTGCTGAAAGGATGAGGGACATTGCGAAAGAGACTGTGAGGAAGAATCCTGAAGTGAAAAATTCATTAGCGGCGAAAACAATATTTGAAAGGGTGGCACAGGAAAGGAGCTTCCACGGAGTCCAGCACAGGTTCAGGGACCCCTATTACCATGAATGCGATGAGCAGGGCCTGCTCTACTGGGTGAAAAGATTCAAGGGAGAAAAAAATGGTGGGTGAAATAGCTCTTCTTGGGGATTCAGATGACCAGTTCCTAACGGATCTCTTTAACATACTCAAATCCAAGAACCTTCCTGTTCTAATTCTTAAATTCTCAGACGAGCAGCTGCCCATGCAGTACAGGTACAGGGTCCTTGTGGACAGGGCAAGCTACTGCGATAACTACCTGAAGAGTATGGTCAAGAACTATTCACTCAAGGGGACTTATGTGATAAACAACCCTTTCACCAACATATGCGATGACAAGATAACCGAATTCAACATATGCCAGAAGCTCGGGATTCCATACCCCAAGACCATAATCCTCCCGAAGACCAACACGGAAATGGACACGAATGACCAAGTGGCTCTTCCTAACCTGGATTCTGCCCTTTCCGGGCTGAAATTCCCGATAATTATGAAGCCCCACGACGGATATGCCTGGGACAACGTGTATATAGCCAACACCATTGATGATGCGAAAAGGATATATTATTCGCAGAAGGACAGGATGGTCCTGCTCGCGCAGGAGATGGTGAATTCCAAAACCTACTACAGGGTATACTACTTCAAAAAGAGGGAGCCTGTGTTTGTAAGATACCTGCCTTCCGAGAGGCGCTACATCGCAAGTGACTACTCGGACATTCGGACTGTGATGGCTAGGATAAGGGATTACAACATCCGGCTTAACGTGGCCTTGGATTATGACTTCAATGCATGCGAATGGGCTGTTGACCAGAATGACAATATTTTCCTGATAGATGCCTTCAATGAGACTCCTGAACTGGGGCCGAATATACTGCCGGGAGATTATTACAGCACAATCCTGGACAGGTTCGTGGGGGTTGTCGTGGAAAAATTCCAGTCAAAGGAGCTCAATAAGTGGCCTTTCGAGTATTCACCGTGATTTTTTTTCTCTAAACATTTAAGCCGTCTGCTCCATAATCTTATCATGAGAAAAGAGGCACTTGGCACGATTCTCGCACTTCTCGCAGCAGTGATAAGCGGTTTCGCGATTCCCATAAACAAGATTTTCGTAGTGAATCTTGAGCCTGCAGTCTTCACTGCCATGCGCGCTCTTATAATCGGGCTTATTTTCCTGGCTTTCGCAAGCTGGAGTTCTAGGAAAGCGAAAACCTCTTTTAAGAAAGTCCCCTGGAAATACCTGATTCTTATCGGGATAATAGGCGGAGGGCTTGCCTTCCTTTTTTACTTCACGGGCCTGGGCCTTACAACAACCAGCAGGGCCGCATTTTTGCACAAGACCCTCCCCATCTACACCACTGTGCTTGCGTTCATCTTCCTCAAGGAGCGCGTCTCCCGTCGCCAGTCTCTCGGGCTTCTGGGAATGCTTGCAGGAACCTTCCTGCTTGTTTACGGCCAGATAGACCCTGCGCAGTTCTGGACAAACCCGCAACTCGGGGACATGCTCGTGCTTATTGCAACAATGCTCTGGGGAATTGAGAACGTGCTCGCTAAATACGCGCTCATAAGGGATGAGTCTAATTTTGTAGTCTCTTTCGCAAGGATGTTCATCGGCTCGCTCTTCCTCTTCTCTGCAGTGCTTGCGCTTGGGAAGATGGATGCACTGCTTGCTCTTACCTCGCAGCAGCTCGGGAATGTCCTGATATCCACAGGCCTGCTTTTAGGATATGTGTTCTGCTATTACTGGAGCATAAAGCTGATTAACGTTTCGAAGGCTGCCGCTCTTCTCCTTATAGCTCCTGTCATAACACTTCTGATAGGGGTTTACATTTTCGGGGAGCCGCTGCCCTGGCTCCAGAGAATAGGCTCAATGCTTATCCTGGCAGGAGCATTTGTTGTGGCGAAAGAAAGAAGCGTCTTAAGCAGCGGTGCATAGTTGGAAAGGAGAAGGCGTCCTCTGACGCCTTCAATCGAAAAATTAGCTCAGGTGCCTGATTGAAAAATTAGCTTGAGGGTTTCGGCTGATCTTTTTGCTGAACCTGCTCTGATTTCTGCTGAGCTTGCTGCTGCGGCCTCTGCTGCTGGCGCTGGGGATTGTGGTATTGGTGGCGCTGCTGAGAATGCTGGTGGTAATTCTGCGGCTGCGAGGATTTTTTCTGCAGGATCTCCACATGGTCTGCAGCCCTCTGGAGAGCTTTCGAGAAGCCCGGCTCAGCCCCTATTATCAGGACCTCTTTCCCGAGTTTTTTCACAGCCTGTATGGCGGGCAGGTAGTCAGCATCCCTTGAAGCTATAGCAATCATGTCTATGTTCCTGTCATAACCCGCCTCCATGACCGCGACCGCGACTGAAACGTCCACGTCCGCGTTCTTCTCTCCTGCAAGCATGATTGAAGGCTCGAATCCCTGGTTAGCAACTGCTTCAACAAGCTTGTCAGAAGCGAACTGGTTCAGGAAGACCTTTCCCGTAATTATCCTTCCATACTTCTGCACTATCTTCCTGAGCTCATCAAGGTCAATGCTGAATTCCTTCCTTATTATGTTTGGGCCATCCACAAAAATCGCAATATTCTTCACAGACCGCTTTCCGCCTAGACTAAAAATACCAATCACCCCGATTCTCTCTAAATTCCCTAGGTTATATCATGTTTAGCTTATTATTATAGTTTTCATCTCAGAACGGATACCTCAGATAAAATAAAATAAATACAAGGCATCCTACTGTGAGGGCCGCCCCGCCGAAAACCCCAAGCATGACCTTCCATCCAAGCGAGGAGAGAATATCCTTCTCGGATTTGTCCGAGACATAGAAAGTCCCCTCATTCTGGCCCTTCCTGATTATCACGTTCTCCATCCCCTTTGCCGTGAGCTTTACATTCGGATTGTCCGAGGCCGTTCCCATCACATAAACCTTCTCCTTCGGCTCAATGAACCATTCGGTATAGCGCATGTGCTTGCCTATACCGAGAAGGCCCTTGTATGCTATCCCGTTCCTGTCAAGGAAATCATACACCTGATTGGGAGGCTTGTGGCCTATGCCTGACTCAAAGCGGTTGTCCAGCTTTATATCCGAGTTCGCTCCCGTACAGTCCACCAGTATCTCTCCTGTCTCATCCCTGAGACGGAATGGCGTGCTTTTCTCCTCCTTCCTTATTGTGGCCCAGTAGCTGTTCTTGCCGCTGCTGCGCAGCTCTTCTATCTGATACTTGTAGTAAACGCAGTCCTTTCCCGAGAATGGAGACTTCAAAATCTTTATGGGCACTACTTCCCCATAGACCTCCACAAGCCCCATGGCCACGGACCTCGCCTTGGACGTGGGTATGTTCTCTATCATGCGCTTGAGGAAGAGCTTCTTCAGGCCCATGATAAAGGAGAATATCCCTAATCCCAGCCCGAAGATTGCCGCGAAAAATATGTCCCCTTCAGCCATGCTATATTTTTTGATTCGCAGAATAAAAACTCACGCATGTCACATGAACTCCTTCGTGTCCTTGTGCTTCTGCTTCACTCTCGCGTAATATTCTGCCGCAGCCTTCTCGAGAGGCAGGCCTTTCTCGGAGGCCTTGGACTGGCGGTGGCGGACCTTCACGAAAAGCGGGAAGTTCACAGCTTCTCCCACTATAAGTGCAGTGCCCACCTTCAGGGAAGATATCTGCTTGAGCACGCTCTTGTTCATTCCCTCTGAGGACTTCCCTATATGATCCAAATCATATGGGTTGGTTATCCTCAGGATTATGTGTGTGTTGCACTGCGAAAGCACTGTGGTGGAAAGCTGTATTGGTCTCTGGGAGATAAGGCACAGGGAAGCATTGAACTTCCTTCCCTCCCTCGCTATTGTCTGCATTATCCCCTTCGAGATGGCATGCTCTTTTTTCATGGTTTCCGGAACGAATTGGTGCGCCTCTTCCAGAACGAGCAGGAAGGGAGGTATTATCCCGTTTTTCCTTGCGTTGAAAAGCTTCCTTGCTATGTAAGCCACCAGCATCTGCTTGCTGTTGAGGTTGGTGGTTTCCGAGAGGTCTATTATGGACAGCCCGCCCTGCCTCACCATCTCCTCCAAGCTGGGATAGTCAGCAACTCCGAACAGACCTGTCATCCTCAGCTCCATAAGGTTTGAAAGGAGCGGTTCCTTGGTGGCTGGCTTGATTTTCTCATTAGATTCCACAGCATCTATTAGATCCGAAAGGTTGTAGTTCTTCTTTTTCAGCGTGTCCATAACCTTCGCCAGCTCCCTCAGCTGCGGATAAGATAGATTAGGCATGAATTCCAAAAACTGGTAGCTCCTGAGATTGGCAAGGCCTATCTGCACGTCTGATATTGGGAAGACAGAAACGCGGCTTGAGTATTTCGGGTCATCCGCAAAGGAAGCGTATTCTCCATGCGTGTCTATCACTATGACTGCAAGCTGGCCCTGCTCAGGCTTCCTGGACATGAGCTCCTCCAGTATGACTGAAGTCAGGAATGATTTCCCGGCTCCTGAAATGGCAAGTATGGCAAGATGCTTTTGCAGGAGCCTGGTTGTATTGAGCTTCACTTCCACATCATGATGGGGGATTGCACCTATGTAAAGCCCGTTGGCATCCAGGCCGAACAGGTCTGAAAGAATGATATTATCGGGCTGCACGACACGGGTTCCTGGAGAAGGGGGGAATGAGCTGTCTACGAATCCGTTTTCCGTGTGCACACCCAGCGCGCTCACATCCGCGACAAGGTATTCCCAGTGGTCCACAGGGAAGATGTCATCCACATGCCTACCCGAAGTCTCATACTCCTTCACGGACTCGGGCCGCATGAAATACTTGTTCATCTTGTACACATCAAGCACGCGGCCTATCAGGTTCCCGTCATGGCTCCTGAGCTGCACATACTGCCCTCTCCTGACTATTGAGTCCTTGTTTATCACAAATGAGAACTTCCTTGTGCTGGGGCCTTCAAGCGTAGAAATTACCGTGCCTATTTCATGCATGTAATAGAATATGGAAATGAAAGGATTTATCTATTAAATTCTGTTTTTAATGTATTCTTATGAAAGGTTTAAAATTCGTGACAGGAGAGCCTGCCCTTCTGGCAGGGAGAACCCTTTTCATGGCAGACATACATGTGGGAATAGAATACGAATACCGCCAGTCGGGGATAAACATGCCTTCCCAGACAGGGAAGCTTATCTCGCGAATAGAGTCTCTCCTCAAGCAAACCAAAGCTGCAAGCCTTGTGCTCATAGGTGACATAAAGCACAAAGTCCCTGGAATAAGCTGGCAGGAGGAGAGAGAAGTCCCCGCTTTCCTCCAAAGGCTTGCTGAAAAAACAGAAGTCTATGTGGTTCCAGGGAATCATGACGGAGGGATAGCTAAATTTATTCCTAAGGGAGTGAAGCTTTACCCCATGCAAGGTGGATTGTTCGGAAATGTTTATGCATCCCATGGCCACACATGGCCTGAACCTTCTTTTTCCAAAGCAAAATATTTCATCATGAGCCACAGCCATCCGCAGGTGGAATTCCGCGACAGGCTGGGATACAGATGGGGGGAGAGGATATGGATCAGGGCGAAGCTTGACAAGACCAAAATCCGCGAGAAGTACAAGGGAGCTAAGGCTGTTCCGGAACTTATAGTAATGCCCGCATTCAATCCCCTTTCAGGTGGGATTCCCGTTAACAGGAAAAAGCAGCCCCAAGAAATAGAGAAGCAGCACATCAGCCCCATACTCAAGTCCGCGAGAATGCGCACTGCGAAAATCTACATGCTTGACGGGACTTATCTTGGGGAGCTTGGCAAGCTTTAGCGAACCTTTTTATATCAGCCCTCCAAAAACTTAGCATGGCATTTGAGATCTGGCTCGTAGTGGGCGTATTTTTGCTTCTGCTTCTCATAGCTTTCGTGGTTTACTTCATAGCGGTCTTCAACGGGCTTGTGCGATTGAAGAACAACATAAAGAAAGCGCTTGCCAATATAGACGTCCTTCTGAAGCAGAGGATGGATGAGCTAACAAAGCTTATTGAGACTGTGAAGGGATACGCGCGCTTCGAGAGGAAAGTCCTGAATGAGGTCACGAAGGCCAGGACCGCATTCCTGGATGCGAAGACCCTTCCAGAGAAGGCAAAGGCCTCGGACATGATTTCAGGCGCGCTCAAAACCCTGTTCGCAGTGGCTGAGAACTATCCTAAACTCAACGCAAGCGAGAACTTCAAGCAGCTCCAGGACAGAATCTCAGGAATAGAGAATGAGATAGCAGACAGGCGCGAGTTCTACAATGATTCTGTGAATACCTATAATATCCGCATCCAGCAGATCCCTGACAGGTTCATAGCAGGAATGCTCGGATACCAGCCCGAGACCCTTTTCAAGGCGGGAGAAAGCGAACGCAAAGACGTCAAGGTGGACTTTTCGGACATCACAAAATAAGCTACTCCCTGACCATCTCAAAAACATCGTGCGGCTTTACAGCCCCTTTTTCTGTTATTATGAAATCCACGTAATCCCCTGGAGTGACGTCAAAGGCGGGGTTTATCACTTTCGCCCCGCGGAGCTTTCTCGGGTCCTCCACTTCTTTCGCATCTCTTTCCTCTATCTCCACCTTGTGTGTGAGTTTTGTTGTGAGCCCTGCCACAAGAAAAGGCTTTCCAAACGCTTTTGCCACAATCGCCATGGGAAGCGTTCCTATCTTGTTCACTATCGAGCCGTCAGGCAGGATGGCGTCGCATCCCACCAGGACCTTCGTGCACTTCTTCATGAGGAATCCCATGTCTGAGTCCACGCCATAGACTATCTTTATTTTGGATTCCAGCAGGTCTTTTGCAGTTATGAGGCCCTGCTTGAGGGGCCTTGTCTCCGTAACAAATACGGTGAAGTCCTTGCCCTGTTTTTTCGCTTCCCTGAAAATCCCCACAACAGTCCTGGAATGGCAGTGTGTGAGGATGCAATCCCCATTATAGATTTGCTTCGCGCCGTTTTCTATTAGCCTGGACATTGCCACTTCATTCTCAGCAATCTGCTTGTCACAAACCGATATAGAGAAATCCTTCAGCCTCTCTATATCCTCTATCTCATTGTCAGAGATTTTGAAAAGAACAAGGTTTATTATGCTCCCCAGCTCTATCTCTGTCGGCCTCGCGGTTTTTATCTTCTGCGCGATATCCTGGATCTCGACAAGAAAATCTTTTCTGTCCTTTGCTTTGGAAGAGCTTATCGCGATTTTCAGGCACTCTATTCCAGCGTGAGCAATCCCGTGCGCGCTCTGGATTTTGAGCTTCTTTATGTCGCAGATTATTTTGGAAGCTTTGGGGTCCATAATACTTATTTACTTAGGAGAATTAAATCATTATAGGTTGATGGCTATTCCAGGCTGTATATATTGACTTTCCTTCTTGTCCCAAAAGAATCCTTTATTCTTACTTCATTCAAGTCATAATCCTTTATTGATGTTACTGCACATGGTATCCCTAAGAATTGGAAAGATTTCCCAACCAGATTATCCATCGCCTTGCGCTCCTTATCAGGATTCCCTTTTTTGGCTGCATTATATACCCGATTGATCAAAGAGGGATGTTTCGGCTCTTTGAACTTTAAATTAAAACCTGTATCCAGATTTATACCGCCGTTTAGCTTAATCTCAACGCCATCATGATAAGGCAAGAATTCTTCTATGATTCTTCCAATATATTTATCTTTCTTTCTGACGATTGAACTGGTATCAAAGGTAACGCCGTTACTCAGAGTGAACTCTGTTCCGTCATGGTAAGGTTCAACAGAAACTATCTTCTCGCCTACAACATCATATCTTTCCAATTTTTTCATATTACCATATCAGAAAGAAGGCATTTAAACCCTTATTCTCTCTATCTCTTCCTCTGGTGTGGCTTTTGCCTCAAGGGCTGTTTTTTTCTTTCCTTTGTGCACCTCAACTTTCACTGCTGAGTTTTTTGGCGCGTCAGAATACCGGACTGTTAAGCCAGCAGCTTTCTCAATAACAGATTTTGATTTTCCCTGGACAACTGTTACAGGTCCCATAAAGCCTTGGACCTCCATCCAGGGAAGCTTTTGCTTCTGGGCAAGCTTCTTGAGAGCGAGGTTCTCCTCATGCCTTCTGCCCACTATTATCTTGTCTTTTCCAATCCGGAAGTGGCGGCCGAGCCGCAGAAGAGAAACATCATCCCAGGAAAGGGTCTTGCTGTGCTTGAGGAAATCTCTTAGCTTTCTTGCGAAGCCGGGATCCGTGAGCAGGCAGCCGCCTCCTGGTGTAGGGAATTCTTTGATTCCAAACTTCTTGGCAAGAGTAAGCTGCGGTGTGCGGTTCCTCCCGCTTATTGTCAGGAGATTCTCTCGTTTTATGAGACCTTTTTTCTCCGCCTCCGTGGGCGGCAGCAGCTTTCCCGATAGAGGCCTCACTATCTTTCCGTCTAGGCCTGCCTCCTTCTCTATGAGGAACATAAGGGGCTTGATTTGGGAGAAAGGCCTCTCTCCCACAACCTCTCCTGTGGCAATTAAGACAAAGCCGCGCTTTTTCGCGAATTTCGCGGCGCGGCGGAGCATGTAAATCTTGCAGTCCAGGCACGGGTTCATGTTTGCCCCGTAGCCGTGCTTGGGCCTCATTATCATGGAGAAATAATCCCTGTCAACCTTTATCTTGTGGACTTTTACCCCAAACTTCTTGCCTGTCTTATCCACATAACTCTGGCCTGCTGAGAAAGGAGTGACAAAATTTATTGCTTCCACATCCATAGGTTGACAGCCTCCGGCTGTCCGTCTAACATTCTGCTTCTGGAGGAGTTTTATGGTTAGTATGGAATCAAGGCCTCCTGAGAACAGGACAAGAGCTTTGGGATTTTTAGCAGTCATACTATTAGTGTCTTAAAATAAGTTAAAAATACACAAGCTAGCCGCAGCTCCCAGATGCAGTGCTTGCTGTTGAGTTAAGAGTCTGTCCGCAGCTTGAAGGGGGTGTGTTGAATGCTCCGCATATGCCTGCCTTGAAGGCTTCTGGTGTCCTTCCGCCTGAATACTGAACATCATTTATGAGGATTGTTGGCGAGCCCCTGACACTGTATTTGGCATTAAGGCTGGCCTCGTTTACAAGAAGGGTCAAGGCCTCCTTGTTAAAGTAGTCCTTTATCTTTTCTGGCTCAAGCCCGACTGAAGTTGCTATCCCTTCCCACTTGCTCTCTATGTCTCCTGTGCTGGTTTCTGCATTCACTTTGTTCACATATGCCCACCATTTGTCAGGCCAGTATTTCCATATCACGAGTTGCCTTATGTCTTCCCTGATCTCGTTTATCCCGTGCATTGAGCAGTAAAGGCTCTCATTATCAAAACAATAATTCGGCCCGCCGCCCTGGTAATTGTCATATATGACAAAGTGCGGCTCGAATGTAACATTGCCAAGACCTATTGTCTCAAGAGCTGGACCAAGACCGTTCTCAGCCTGCTCTCCGTATGGGCAGTAGGACATAACGAACATCTTCACGTTTGGCTTGTCAGTTTTCTGAACGCTTGGAGTCTGCTGCTCCTCTGCTGCCGCAGCCATCTGATCCTTTATGTCAGAAATCTTATATGCCTGCACATAATATGCCCCGTCTGTAGTTGCATAGAATGGGGTATCCTGCCCATCAATTGAAAGCGTTATCTTGTAAAGCCCGCTTTCTTCTGCAACAGAAACAAGAGTCGCGTTCCCTGTTCCGCCCTGGAGATTTATGTTCTGGTTTATTAGCCCCAAGACCTCATTCGCCACCACATTCTTGTCAGCAGCTCCCTGGATGACCTGACCTGTAACTGGTGCATTGCCTTTTGCAAAAAACCCCACAGCGAAAAACAGAATTGCCACAGCTGCAAAGCCTGCCGCGGGTTTCCAAGGAATCTTCCTCTTCTTGCTCTCTTTCGTCTCGCGCCCAGGGCTGAAATCCTTTGGCTTGTCCTCGCTTTCCTGGACCGGCTCGCTTTCATTCTCGGACATAAGCCACTATTTAGAGGTAATATTTATAAGGCTTTCGGTTTTGTTTCGTTTTTCATAAAACCTTTCAAACGAGAGAAAGAAGGCGTTCGCTAACGCCTTCAATCCACCCTGCGGATTTAAGGGAGCTGGACCAAATTGTATTTGTGTGCTTGCTCCCAATTATATTTTACCTGTTAACCTTGTGGCTTTTATGATGAGGAAACTGGACCGCCTGATTTCAGAAGCGAGGAAGGCTGCTGTAGCAATAAGAAATTTCCATGGTATTGTGAGGATAGTATCGCATTATGATGCGGACGGTATTGCATCCGCTTCAATAATTGCTCTTGCTCTTGTAAGGGAGGGGAAGCAGTTCCGGCTTTCAATAATAAAGCAGCTGAGCGAGGAGAGGATAAAGGAGCTCGCAAAGGAAGGAAACCTTCTTACAGTATTCACTGACCTGGGCTCAGGCCACCTGAAAAGCATACAGGAGCATCTGGTTTTTCCCGGAGCGAAAGTTGTGGTGCTGGACCATCACCAGGTAAAGGGTGAGATTCTTGAGGAAAATGCAGAGAACATGGTTCACGTAAATCCCCTGCTTTTGGGGATAAATGAGAACCTTTCAGGGGCAGGAGTCACATACTTCCTTGCGAAAGAGCTTGACCCGGAGAACATCGGACTCGGCTATCTTGGGGTTGTTGGAGCTGTAGGTGATTCCCAGATGGGCTCTATAGAGGAGAGATGGGGGCTTTCAGGGCCGAACAAGGAGATTCTGAAGGATGCCAAGAAATCCCAGAAACTTTCCGTAACTCATGGCTTGAGGATATGGGGAAAATATTCAAGGCCCCTGCATAAAGCCCTGGAGTACTGCACAGACCCATGCATACCTGGAGTTTCCGGGTCCGAGTCAGCAAGCGTGCAGTTCCTCACAGAACTCGGGATTCCCCTGAAAAATAACGGGGACTGGAGAACTTTATCTGACCTCACAGAGAACGAACAGAGGACTCTTGCATCCGGGATAATAAAGGAGAGGATAAGGGGGAACCAGAAAAGCCCTCATGAGATTTTCGGGGATGTTTATGATATACCTGACCATCCTCCTGAATTCAGGAGCGCTGAGGAATTCGCGACCGTGCTTAATGCATGCGGCAAGCTTGGGAAGCCTTTTGTAGGCCTCTCAATGTGCATGGCTAATCCGCAGTCATTCGAGGACGCCAAGGCTTTGCTTTCCAAATACAGGAAGGATATAGGGAAGGCAATAAGCTGGGTAAACCAGAACTCTGATGTTATAAAAAAGACGGAAAGGTGCACATACATGCTTGCGGGCAACCAGATTTCAGAGCATATAATATCCAACATAGCCTCCATCTTCAACAAATCCGGATTCGTCCCGGAGGACAAACCTGTTTTCGCTTTTGCGGATGCTGAAGACGGCAGAGTGAAGGTGAGCGCGAGGGCGCATGATATTCTTGTGGAGAACGGGATGAACATGGAGATGCTCATCTCGGCCGCGGCCAGCCAGTTCGGAGGGGAAGGCGGCGGGCATAAGGGAGCTGCGGGAGCCACCATCCCGAAAGAATGCCAGGAGCTTTTCATATCATACATTGAGCAAATGCTCGAAAATGCCAGCAAAAACAATTTAAATATAAGTGTGCCAGAACAAGAAGTAAAAAACCAAGACAATGTGATTGATTATGGGACAGCAAAGGCCGAAAGCCGAAGAGAAGCCAGAAGCAAAGGAGAAGAAAGAAGGAAGGCGTCAGGAGACACCTTCAGACCAGAGACGAGAAGAGACTCAAGCTCCCAGGGAGGAAAAGAGCCAGAAAAAATGGAAGGGCAAGGACTGGTTCGCTATTTTAGCTCCAAGAATGTTCAATGAGATGCATCTGGCTGAGACCCCCACCACGGACCCTGCCACTCTTGTAGGAAGGAACCTGGAGATAGGGGTTTCCGAGCTTCTCGGGCAGCCTGCCAAGTATTACATGAAACTGTTCTTCAAGATAACTGATGTGGATTCCAGGAACGCCTACACGCGCTTTAATGGATATGCCACAACAAGGGAGCACCTCTACAGGGTTGTGAGGAAGAGGAACCAGAAGGTG
>Ga0153915_10003723_pt1 | contig 14004 bp, 10 predicted proteins | sample Opewatmetagenome_2_FD_107003 | JGI IMG/M metagenome (GOLD analysis project Ga0153915, IMG submission 107003) | Freshwater wetland microbial communities from Ohio, USA - Open water 3 Core 3 Depth 3 metaG | ecosystem: Environmental > Aquatic > Freshwater > Wetlands | place: USA: Ohio, Lake Erie... | reverse complement strand
CGACGGCGTCCGGGGATCTCGAATGGCATCCCGTTCGCACAGATGAGCTCACATCGACTGTAACCGGAGCAGCAGGACTGTTTGGAATTGTTCGGGTGGCCGGCCAGCCGGAGCAGCGGCGCCTCGACGCAACGCTTGCCACCTGCTGCCTCAGCAGGCAGGTCACTTGGAGCGACAGCCCGTACACCGCAGCCTGGGCCGGAACCCTCAGAGCCCCGACCTCCGGTCTCTACTCCATGGACCTTTTCGCCCAGGGAGCCGCCGATCTAACGATCGACCGGCAGAACATAATCCACACCGACTCTCCCAGAGATGAACCTACGAAATCCAGTGTGACGCTCGCGGCCGGTTCCCATTCTGTCGAGCTCGTGTTCCGCGTCAACGGGGGTCCGGGCGGCCTCGAGTGGATCTGGACTCCTCCCGGCGGGGTGGCGTCAGTTGTGCCGCCCTCGGCCCTGTCGCCGCCGCCGGGAGCGGCGATCGGTCCGGTCGTGCCCACGAGCGTCTTGGGCGGCTTCGAGATGCAGCCGGTCCACTCGCCTTTCCTGACTGTCCCGTAGAGGACGCTTCGAGGAAGGGATGCCTGCCGCCCTCAAGGCCCGGGGCCGCCCTTCTCGTGCTGCGCCGGCAGGCGGGCGGTCTCGACGATGTAGATGGGCCGGCCCTTGATCTCCTCGAAGATGGACGCGATGTATTCGCCGATCAGGCCGAGCACGAGAAGGTTGGCGCCACCCAGGAATGTCGCAACGAGGATCGTCGAGGCCCAGCCTGGTACAACGAGCTTCTTCAACAGAAAATACGCTGCCACCGCATAGAGCCCGTAGAGGAGGCTCAGTGCGCTAATGATTAGCCCCGCCAGCACCGCGATCTTGAGCGGGACCTTGGAGAAGGAGATGAGACCCACGCTGGCGAGGTGCGCCATCTTGCCGAAGGAGTACTTCGTCTCGCCTGCGAAGCGCGGTGGCGCGTCGAACTCCACGCGCGCCACTTTGAAGCCCACCCAGGAGACGAGGCCACGCAGGAAACGGTCGCGCTCGCGGAGATCTCGGCGGAAGAGTTCCACGACGCGCCGGGAGAGCAGTCTAAAGTCGGAGGCGTTCGGCTCGATGGGCGTCGAAGAGAACCTGTTGATCAGCCTGTAGAACGCGCGCGACGTCAGGCTCTTGAACCCCCCGGCCCGCTCGGTTCTTCGGCGGATCGTCTGGACGACGTCGAAGCCCTCCTCCCAACGCTTGACGAGCTCCGGCAAGAGGCCCGGCGGATGCTGCATGTCGGCATCCATGGTGATGACCGCGTCGCCTTCGGCGTGATCCATGCCAGCAGTGATGGCGGCCTGATGCCCGAAGTTGCGCGAGAGATGGAGAACTCCGATTCGGCCGGGGCGCCCGGCCTGGAGCGCGTCCAGCCGCTCCCGCGTCCCGTCGGTCGAGCCGTCATCCACGAGGAGAATGGCCGAGTCGTAGGGCAGCGTGTCGAGCACGGCGAAGAGCGACTCGACGAAATGGGCAATGCCCTCGACCTCGTTGTAGGCCGGCGCCACGACGGCGATCTGCCTGCGGGCAGCGCTCATCACCGTCGCGACACCTTCCGTAAAACGAGTGCGTCAGCGTCGATCACGTACAGCGCGTCGCCGGCTGCGGAGAAGCCGCACGCTCTCTGGAAGCCCTTCCCCGAAAGGTCTCTCTCGGGCGTTGCCGCGAGCACGCGTTGCCCTCCGAGGTTGTAGACGAGCGGCGCGGGCCGCGAACGGTGCGGGAAGAGGAGACGATTCGGCCCGTCGAACGCACAGCCCTTGAGATCCGGCACGAATGGTACATCGGGGTAGGCCACCTGGAACGTCGCCACGCGCTTCGGCGTGAAGTCGTCGGTGGGGCTCTGGAAGAGGTGCGCGCGGCCCTTCTCGTCAACTATGAGGAGTTTTCCATCGGACGAGACAGCCACACCGGTGGGACTCGCCAGCGGATTCTCGCCTGTGCGCAGTTGCAGCGTCTCCCCGGGCTTTCCTCCTTGCGAGAAGAGCTGCACGCTGTTACGGCTCGGAAAGCAAAGGATGAGCCTGCCGTCGCGCCAGAACGCGATGTCGGTTGGCCCCTGGTCATACGGAATCCTCCACGACGCCAGTCGCTTACCGGAGCGATCGTAGATCTCAACCTCAGAGCCGCTGCTGATCGCGCTTTTGCCCTCGCCGTCCACCGCGATGGATGCCTGCTCGCCCACCGGAAGCCCCGTGCGCAAGGTCCCCTCGACCTTGCCGTCCTTGGCAAAGCGGTGTACCTCCCACGCGCCGCCGTTTCTCAGAAGCACGTAGGCTGCCCCTCTGCCGTCCACGCCGATATCGGCGGGCTGGCCCGGCAACCTGGCGAAGACAGTGGTGTCGCCCCAGCCGGGAATGGCGACAACTGGCATCGCCGGCGCCTGCCTGGCGCCGGCGGGGCTCAGAAGAAGCTGTCTCTTCTCGCTCCCGGGCCTCCGCCGGTCTTCCGCGCGGACCTCGAACGGGAGCTTGCAGCCGGTGGGAGGAAGCCTGGCCTCGAATGGATAAAGGCCCGCGAGCAGGGGTCGGGGCTTGTCAGCGGGTTCCGGCCGGTCAGCCACGACGAGCTTTGCTTCAGCGCAGGCGGGCTGGGGCCGGAAACGATACCAGCCGTCCTCGTGCACGAGGAGACTGCCGCGCAGGGTATTGCGTCTGAGCTCTGGAGCGAGCAGGTCATTGATCTGGGCCATCGGCACCTCGGTCGCAAAGAGGCTTTCCTCCGGGTTCGAGGCCTTCAGCTCGCGCCTCTCGGCAGAAGGATACAGTTGCCTGAGGAGCTCGATGTGCGGCCGGCTCTCCGGCGTCTCACGCAGCAGGTAGCCGACCCGCTCGGGTTTGAGCTCCTTCGCGCGCGCCTTCCGGTCTTCTTGCGACAGGATATAGGAGAAAAAGTCGTCGCTGAAATCGCAGCGTGGGTCGAGCGCCGCGCCCGGCCAATCCTTCTCCACGAGCAGCTGGCTGCACCGCGGCGGTCCTGAACGGAGGAGAGTGTCGAGATTCCCCAGCTCCACGGTATGCCCCGCGCGGTGCCACAGGTTGTGGAGCACCACATTGCAACGTTCATAGAGAGGCCGTGAGAATCGGATGTCGGCGTCCGGCGAGAGCGGCCGGAGCGGAATCAGAAGGTGCGAGGCGAGGCTGGTGAAGGCCGTGAGCGCGACGGCGCACCAGAAAACCGTGCCCGCGATCCGCGCCGCCAGATGCGCCGACGTTGAGAAAACAGACTTCGAGAGTGCGCTCCCCTCACGCCTGCCCTCACGGAAGACACGTGCCACCGCCGCGACGAAGACCCCTGCGATCGCCGGAAGCGCCGGGAAGATCAGGGAAATACGGCGCGCCTCGGGATCATCGCTCATGGCACCCGGCAGGAGACCGATGGCAACCCACCCCAGCATCAGGGCGGCGCGGCGATCCTGGAGCTGGCCCAGGAGGTAACCAGCCCCCAGGGCAGAGAGCACCGCAAGGCCGGCGCTGATCGAGGTATTCCGGTCGGGGTTCATGTGGGTTCGGGTGTACCAGTGGGAGGTGTGCTTCGCATGGTACGTCATGCCCGCGAGCACGTGCCCGACGTTCCTCGAGATGCGGACTGCCTGCAGACGGGCGACCTCGAATAGGCCGGCGTCGGAGGGGATGTCCTGCTTCCAGGCAGCTACGCCGCGCACTGTCGCCGGATTGATGAAGTGCCATCCCCTCTCCGGGGCAAGCGCGAATTCCAGCACGGAAAGACTGAAGATCCAGAGAACAACGCCGAGTGCGAGGATCGGGACGACGTATCGGAGCTTCCGCCACATTCTCCGCACGAACACAGCGGCGTGACCCGCCAGGAGGAGCGGGAACGTGAAAAGCACGAACGACGGCGTGTACGAGAATCGGCAAACCGGCATCCAGAGCGCCGCCGCCAACACGGCCCGCCGCGAAAAGCCCTGCACCATCGTGAGCCCCAGATGTGCTGTCACGAGAGCGACAGCCATCACCGGTGCGAAGAACGTGTCCTCACTACGCCCCCAGTAGAGCTGCTCCGGCGCGGCCACGAAGAGCAGCGTGGCTGCAAACGCCGCCGTCATGCCCGCGAGCCGGCGCACGAGCCAGTAGAGGAGCGGAATCGCAGCGACGCTCCAGAAGAGCGCTGCCAGGCGGATCGAGAAAATCGACGGACCGAAGAGGTGGTACAGCACGAAGTGTGTTGCCACGTGAAAGACGCCGTTGCCGGTGCCGAGAAGTTCCGTCCGCATGTATTCCCGGATTCCGTAGCCCGTGTAGCTGCCCGTCAGAACGCCAATGGTCTCCTCGTCGAAGAAGTTGGGCAGTTCAGTGAGCGCGTAGCCCCGCAAGAGGAGGCCGAGTAGCGTGAGCGCGAGGAGCGCAGCCCACTCGGTGACGGCCATCGGCCGCGTCTCGACGCGCGGGAGCGGTGTCTCGGATTGCGCGGGCTCGGCCAGCGGTGGCATCGGAGGGATACCCGGCAAGCGGCGCAGCGGCCGAAGCACTCCTACCGCCATGGCGCACGCGATGCCGCCCAAGTAAAGCCAGACACCCGGTCCCAGCCGACCCCTCCAGAGAAGCACCTGTCCCCACGTGGCGAGCGAGGCTCCCGCGAGCAGGAGGACGGGCGGCACGGCCCGCCGGCGGCCGCCCGCGATCGCGAGGATCCCGACAACCAGAGCGACACCGGTCACGGCGATCGCAACCATCTCGGCGTTTCGCCAGAGCCAGTTCAGCAGGAAGCCGCCGCTCTTTTTCACCCATTGGGCCACCGGGTCGAGGCTGGAGAGCACACGATCCCCCCGGGCGGCGGTCTCACTCTCGACCCGCGCGTAAGAAAGGAAGGCTGCGAGGACGAGGCCAACGAAAAGGAGCGGAGCCTTCAATCGACGGAAGGAGAGTGCGCTCACGGCCTACTCGCCGGCAAGGCGCGACTCAGCAAGAAAGTGGCGCAGCGGCGGCGGAGCCTCTGGAGGAGCCGGTTGGGCAGAGGCTGCCATGGCACATCCTTGCAGGTGACGGGTGCCGACATGGCGGGGTCTCTCTTATAGCACCAGTTCGCCATGGAGCCCGGTCCCCGCGCTGAGAACACCGGTCAACGCTTTCCGGGGGCCACGAGGGCTCGATCTCTGGAGGGCCCTCCTCGCGGGTGAGAAAGAATGGGTCCGGCCTCTCCAGGCAAGGGAACGCGGACATGGGCGAGGCGGTAGAGGGGAATCCCTGCTATGTCGGGCGGGCCTGGCTCCCAACTCGCGGTCGATACGACGTCCGAAAGAGCGGGCACCCACTCCGCGGAATCGGGTGGATCCTCCGGGCCGGGCCAGGGCAATAGAACGGAACACATCCGACCGGCATTCTTCCTGAGCCCGTCCCGGACCTCTTGCGGACTGCTCACCAACTCGACGCCGGGAAGGTCGACCAGGCCGGATCTCACCCACTCGGTGTTGTGGACTGGTCGAAAATATACGGGGCCCAGCTCCGCGGCTTGCCGGAGCGCCCGCAGAACGTACACCCGGTTGACACCCATGTCCTCGTACCAGAGATGCCGCTCACGCCCGTAGAACGCTCGGATGTAGTACACGTTGAGCAGGAGCGAGGCGCACGCGATCGAGAGCATCAGTGTGAGTCGGCGGCCCTCCGGCACGAGGCGTTTCGCGATCACGGACGCCCCGTACGCGGCGAGCCACGCGATGAAGAGGGTCGCTCCGGCGAAATATCGCGAGGCGACGATCCGAGGTTCCGGCTCCGTGGGATAGGAGGCGACCGCGATTGACGAGAAGAGGAGCAGCCCGAGCAGGCAGAGCCGGGCCCCCCGGTCCTTTACGAACCATAGACCGCAGCCGATCAGGCCGATCGTCGCCATCGCGGAGGCAACCGGGTCGAGGGCTGGCTTTCCCCGGCGGATCGGGTGCCGGCCCAGACGCTGTTCCTCGACCTGCAGCACCCTCACGCTGTTCCAGAAGCCTCTGCCGTACGCCTCGGCCGAACTCACGCCATGACGCTGGAGCTCGCTCTTGCGGAGGCGCGAGACCTCCGAAGCACGCGCGAAGAAGACCTGCGGTCGCACCTTGATCTCCGTGAGGGTCGGGAGCATCGCGACGGCGAAGGTCGCAAGCCAGACCGAGGCCGGTAGCCAGCGCTTCGGCTCCCGCTTTCGTCCGATGAGCGCGTCATCCGCCAGCACAAGGGCGGCCCATGGGCCCACGAGAAGAGCGGTCTTTGGCCAGCTCATGGCAACTGCGGATATGAAGCCGGCGGCCGCGAGAAGCGACAGCCGTCTGGACATAACTCCCGCAGCGAGGAGCAGCGTCGCCAGGGAGATCCAGAGGAGATCTCCCGCGTACATGTAATAGAAACGGGACAGCGACCAGTGGAGTCCCTGCAACAGAAGAAACACGCCGGCCGTCGCCGCCAGGGCCCGCGACCCGAGGATCCGGACCGTGCCGTAGAGTAACGCGACCGAGAGCGCTCCGAAAAGTGCGCCCGGAAGCTTGGCCGACTGCACCATATCGAACCCGAGCCAACCGGCCGACTTGATCGCGATCAGGTTGACGTGGTGGAAGAGCCCATTCACGGACATGTCATCGACCGTGAAGCCGGAGCGATCGGGGGCGTCCGTCAGCCGGAGCGTGCGCTCGAGAGGCCAGAGCTCGTCCGGGGCGAGGCCGGGAGGTTCTACCGCGAGGTTGGCAACACGCGCGCCTGCTGCCAGAACGAAGAGGCTCAGCATCCACCAGAGATCGGCCCGTTCAAAGAGCCGCCGCCGTTGTTCCTCTCGACGGAGGTCCCACAGGTGAAAGGCTGCCGTGAGAAACAGCCCCGAAATGAACCAGAGTCCGAGCTGTGCGCCGCTCGAAAGCCCGTGGCCGGAAAACACGGAACGGGTGACGCGGAGCGAGATTCCGAGGCCCGCCACGAACGGCACGCCGATGGAGATCCAGGACGGGCGGGCCCGCGGTACCCCTTCTTCCCTGGCCTGTCGCTCAGGGAGAAGAATCAGTAGAAGAGCGCCTGCGAGAAGGAGCGCGTATCCCAGACCCGGTCGCTGCGTCGCGTCGAGACGGAAGGTTCCAGCGAGCGCGAGGCACGCGCCCAGAATGGCGGCAATGAGTGAAAGCGCGCGGCGCATTTCTCGCGAGCCCTGTTCCTTCAACGCCGTTTTCGCGCAATGACGTACGTGATATCGAAAAGGTTCAGGTAGAGGTCCCACTGGAGGAGACCCATCCGCCGAAGCAGGCGATGGAGGGACGGCACACCCGCGCGGAGCGCGAGGATGCCCCACGCCATCCCGTCGACGCTCCTGTAGAAGCCGCAGTACCGGTCATAGAGGATGTCGAAGCCATATTTGTCGAGCATCGCCGCTATTGTCCGCCGTGAGAAATAGTTCAGGTGCGTGGGCGGGTGAATGAGGCGCCACCTCCTGCCGCGAAGCCGGGCGTTCACGCTTCCGATATCGCCGGTGGTTAGCGCCACGAGGCCTCCCGGAGCGATCTCGGCGGCGATCTTCTCCAGATAGAGATGGGGCTCACGAAGGTGCTCGAGGACATCCCAGAGGCAGACGACGTCGGGGGGCGGGACCGCAAGCGGCGCGGTCAGGAAGTCCTGATTCGAAACCTCGAGGCCGCGTGCCCGCGCGAACTCGGTCCCCTCCGCGCTGACGTCGAGCCCGCGGACGGTTTCGAAACGCTCGCGCGCGAGCTCCAGGAAGAAGCCAAAAGCGCTCCCGATCTCGAGCAGGTGGCGATGGCGCGAGGGTTCGAGGAACCGATCCAGAACGTCGAGGCGAAGCCGGAAGTTCCGCTGATGCTCCTGCCTGTCAGCCACGTAGTCGCGGTACTCGGTGCCGAAGAAGTACTGTCGGGCATAGAGAGCGCGGTGCTCTTCCTCCGAGAGGTTGAGATCCGCCGAGACGAAACCGCACCCGCGACAGCGTCTCAGGCCGGGGCTGTATTCGTCGAAGCTCCCGCCGCCGCAGAGGATGCACGCTCTCTGGTTGGGAGAAATTGCCTTCCGGGCCGACATGTTCATTATTAGAGCACACGGTCGGAGCCCGGCGGCCTCTCGACGAGGTCGTTTCACTCTCGCCTCATCCCGTTGACTTTGCTGAGGACTCCAATCTCCGATGGGCCTGGTCTCAGTGTGGCGTGAGCTCCTCCGACGCTCGATCCCGGCACCTCCCCGCGAGGCAGCGGCCGGGTCTCGCGCGCGCACGGAAGCGATTCGCTCCAGATGCCCGGCGAGGAGATAGATCGAACAGATGATTCCGTTCCGGCGATAGCGAAGCCCTGACGATTGACCCCGCCTGAACCTGCTCGCTATGATGCACGTCGCGACCAACAGATCGGAGGAGTCTATGGGCGAAGGGGCGGGAGGACTCCGTTGGGTCATGGAGGTGTGGCGCCGGTCGGAACCGCTTGCGGTCGTATTGGTTCTCGGAAGCTTCGTCGCGATCGCATGCGGTGAAAAAAAGTCAGCCTCGCCCGGCCCCCCGCCCGAGTCTCCGCCGTTGGCGTCGATCCACCCAGGAGAGACGAAAATTGGCGACATGAAGATCGAAAGCGTGAGCCAGGGCTGGGGGGCGCCTCAGCTCGATCGAAGCGTGACGGGCCGTCCGCTCACGATCGCCGGCGAGTCGTTCCGCTCCGGGATCGGCACGCACGCCATCTCACGCATCGACGTCTCGTTTCCGGCAAAATTCAAGACGTTTTCCGGGGCGTGCGGAGTGGACGAATTCGTCAAGAGCGGGGGCTCCGTCGTATGTAAGGTCGCGCACGGGGACAAAGTCCTCTTCGCGAGTCCGCTGCTCAAGGGCGGGATGAAGGCGGCTTCGTTCAGTGTCTCCGTGACCGGCCTCTCGAAGCTCACACTCTCCGTGGAGGACGGTGGCGACGACATCAACGGCGACAACGCGGACTGGGTGGACCTGCGGCTCAAATAAGCGGACTCGGGCGTACGGCCAGGAGATCTCGGCCCAGACGCGGCCGCTGCCCTGGCGATGCCGGGCATAGAATCGGCGCCGCCAGATACGGACTCCGTACGGTCACTCACGCAGGGACCTTTGCGACCCCAAAGAGAAACGCGGGAAGTCTGAGCAGGGAAGTGGCAGGCTATTGGGGGTCGCCCTCGGCAAGCCGGCCGGGCTGCCGCTCGGTGGTCGGACATCTCTCTTCCCGCTAGCATGCGAGGCTGGTTCTTCTCCCGCGAGAGCGAGCCTGGGCTCGTTCATCCGGACCCCGGTCGAGGCTCATGAAAACTCTGCTCGCCGCATGAAGGCGACACTGACACAACGCCTGCTCCGAGCCGAAACAAGCCCGCTGTACGAGGCCAGGGATGACCTCCCGTCTCAACGGACCGCGTGGATTACGATGGTCATCCTCGGCGCGCTGGCCCTCTTCGAGCTCGTCACGTTTCTCTGGAAGGGTGTCTTCGCGATCGTCATGAGCCGTGCATGGGCGCTGCACGGTCTCTTCAGCGTTCTCTACCTGGGTTGGGTTTTCTGCGACGTCGCCGTGCGCGACGTCCGGCGCGGGCGTTTCTGGTTCCTGCTGCCGCTCGGCTTGGCAGTGCCACTTTGCTTCTGGAATATCCGCGGCTTTGGCGCTCTCAACACTGAATCCCTGAGCGAGCTGCAACATGGCCTCGAACGCCTGCGGGAGCCCGGCTGGGGCTACATGGAGGTGTTCTGGCAGGCCTATCCCTCCAGGATGTTCCTCGTCAATCTCGTGCCCACACTGCTCTCTCATGCCACTCCGGAAGCCTACCGTCTGGGCTTCTCGCTGCCGGTCTTTGCCGGTGTGCTCTTCTTCTATTCCGGACTGAGGCGCTATTTTGGACAGAGTGCCTCCGCGGCGCCGGTCTCCGCGGTTTGTACCGCGGTCACGCTGGCCTTCCCCGTGGTGGTTTGGGTGACACGGACATTTGAAATGGCAGTCTCGTCATTTGCGATCGGGCTTTGGGCCTGCGGCGCGCTCCTGGTCTGTGCCGCTCGACCCAACGTGCCGAGCGCGCTGGCGGCGGCCTGGACCGGAGGGCTCCTGGCCGCGACGTTCACGCCGGGCGTGGCGCTGGTCGGCCTCTTGATCATCGCTCTTGGTCTGTGGCTGGTTCGCTCCCTCCGTCGGCGCCAGCGGCACCTCGCCATCATGGTGGGCGCGCTCAGCTGTTATCAGCTGGTGTTTGCGTTCACGATGTATACCGTTCGCGAAAATACCTTCCGCGCCCGACAGGCGGATTTGTCCCAAATGATGTCGATGTTCCTCTCGGCGCTACGAATGGTGTTTTCCGAGGTCTTCACGCCGAAGGTCCTTATCCTGCCCCTGGTCGCCGCAATCGGCTTCGCGCTCTCGGGTCGCGCCGGCCTTCTTGCGCTGAGCGGCGTCGTGTGGTGCGTTCCGGTGATCTGGGCGTGCGTCAACCTGCACGGCAAGATCGCCCCGCAGCTTCCGTTTGTGCTGTACCGCGCAATCGTAGTGGTTCCCGTGCTCGCTTATGTCATGGCGACTGCGGGCCTGGCGCTGGCCGGCGATGGCGGACCGGGGAGACGGTGGCTTGCGCGCGTGATCTCGCTCGCCGTTGCCGGCGGCCTGGTATGGAGTGCCGTGGCGGCTTACCGCTCTTACAAGGTGTTTGATCCGGTGCGGCCGCCGGAAGCCGACGAACTCGTGATCTTGCGGTTGATGCAGCGGCTCCCCGAGGTCGGCCTGGCTCACGGTTCGGAGGCCGTCCTGCTCGAAAGGACCGACCTGTACAAATTCCAGCGCGTACCGGCGCTCTCCTGGTACTTCCTCGATGGCTGGACCCGGCCCCAACAAAAAGAAGCGCCGCTCTGGATATACGACCAACGAAGCCGGCTGCCCGGCATCATCTTTGTCCGTCCGGACAATCCCCTGGTCAACGAATCGCCCCCGGGATACGCCGTAAGAGCGCTGCGCTTCGGCGGTCCGGACGACCCGTCAATCACACCTGAGATCATCGGGCTTGTCTATCTGCCCACGCAGATCGAAGCCAGTCACATGACGAAGTCTCCGGGAACTGTCGAATCTTCCGGGTCTCGCAACCTGGCCGCGCCTGGCGGCAAGAGCTCGCCCCGGCCCGGGGCCCCCCAGCCCCCGCAGGCGACGTTACCGTCAATCCGCTCGGAAAAACCGAGGATCGGCGGGATGACGATCGAAAGCGTGACGCAGGGCTGGGGTACGCCTCAGCTCGACTTGAACGTGATGGGCCGTCCACTCTCGATCGCCGGCGAGTCATACCTCTCGGGGATCGGTACCCACGCGGTCTCACGCATCGAAATCTCATTTCCCCCGAGGTTCAAGACATTCTCGGGGGCGTGCGGGGTGGACGGGTTCGTCGAGACCAGAGGCTCCATAGTGTGCAAGGTCGCGGACCGGGACAAAATCCTGTTCACGAGTCCGCTGCTCAGGGGCGGCATGAAGGCTGTTTCGTTCCGTGTCTCCGTGAAGGCGCTCTCGAAGCTGACACTCCTGGTGGACGACGGAGGCGACGGTATCAACTCCGACCACGCGAACTGGGTGGACCTGCAGCTCAGATAGAGCACGAGGGCAAGGGGCGCTTCCAGAGGCACCCGAAGAGCTTCCGGCCCGGTTTCGCAACCCCTTTCTTGGTCGACCTGGGGCGCGTCGGTCCGGCGTTGGCGGCGTCGCCGCGCGGGTGATCCTCCAGGACCGCAACATGACCAGGCCTTGCCGGTCGCGGTACACCTTCTCCTCTGCGTCAGGGTAGGTGGCGCAGATCGCGGCCTTGATGTCAACACCATCAGGGACGTTTCTCAGCAGCGCTTCTTCGGCAAGGAAGCGCGCCTTGCCGTTGATGCGCTGAGGGTCTGGCAAGACCCAGAGCAATTCGCCCGGCACGATCACCTGGCAGCGATCCTCGAGCCTGCCGCCCCGCCGCTCCAGCTCCCGCTGCTCTTCGTACGTCGCGAAGCCGATAAACCCGTGGTAGTCGCCTCGAACATAGGCCGGTCCGGGTGGTCCGCAAACATAGACGAATTCCTTCCCGAATGATTCCTTCACTTGCTTCGCCATCTCCGTAAAGAAAGTAGACCCTTCCTCTGCGCCGATCCCCGACTTTCTGTTGAAGTAGATATCTGCGTTCACCGCGGTGAGCCCGGCAAGAAAGGCCAGCCCGGCGGCGGACACCGCGCGTGGCGGAAGGCCAATCTGGCGTAGGGCCTCGACCGAGCAGCTCAGCACGGCGGCGGCAATGAAAAGAGCCAGCGTCGCGGTCGGATAGAAGCGGCGGAAGCTTTCGTCAAGCGCGAGAATTCCGGGGATCATGGAGAGGGGCACCGAGAGAAGAAGCAGCGCCGACGTCCAGCGCCGCGCCGGGCGCCGGAGACCGCCCGCATAGAGGAGAAGCCCGGGGAGGAAAAGCGTAGCCTCGGTGAGGCTGAGCCCTCCGCCCGGCTTGCCAAACCAGGGGTCGTCCACTCGCACAAAGAGCTGCCGCCCGGCTGCAGCGAGCATATGTCCGTGCCGCAGAAGGTTCCCGAGGGGGATGGTCATTGCATCGTAGCCTGCCGTGGTGGGACGGTGTCCCCGAACCAGAGCGAGAACCTGTCCGCAGCCAACGGCCAGGAAAAAGAGCGCGAAGACGCCGAGCTTCCACCAGTCCCGGCGGAAGAAGCCTTTACGGAGAACCAGCATCGCGCCGAGATGGAGCGGGACTACCAGCAGCAACACTTGATTCGGCGCGTAGACGTACCACGACAAACCGAGCGCCACGGCTGCGAGCGCGTAGTACGCCGGCCGGCCGCTGCGAATGGCAGCGCCGTAAAGGCCCAGCGCCAAAACGAGCTGGAGAGGGCACAGAACGTGCTCCAGATCGGAATACCGAGAGACCGTGAGATGCCACGGCGAGACAGCCAGCAGAAACGCGAAGAGCAACCCCGTACGCTCGTCCTCCAGCGCCCGGCCCATGAAATAAGCCGCGAACAGGGTGAGCGTGCCCACCAGGGCGGTTAGGAGCCGAGCCGAGAGAAAACTCACGCCCAGGCCCTCGAAGCCGATCGCTGAGAGAATGGACATGAGGCCGAAGTGGTCCCCCATGAGGATGCTTCCTGTCATCTTCGAGGCAGAGCCGTAGGACCCTGACCGGAACAGCGGGAGTAATGTCTCCTTGTAGCGGAGAGAGGAGTTCAGATGATGGACGACCGCGTGCTCGGAGAACCCGCCCGGGACCTGCGCCAACGCGTAGAACCGCAGGGTCGCCCCGAGAGCGACAGGGAGGAACACCAAGAAATGACTCGCTCGCGGCGCGCTGGGCAGCTCCAGCCAGCCGCCACGCAGTAGTACGGCCGCGCCTGCGAGCCCGCCAAAGCAGGCGATCAGGGGTCGCCCGCTCAAGAAGAGAACTGCAGACAAAGTCAGCAGCGTCAACCCCACGAGGAAAAGACGCGATTTCTTGGGAAGTCTGTGTCGTTGGGGGACGAAAGCCGCGAGGAGGAAGACAAGGGACAGCACAACCAGCAGCTCCACGGGGCGTGCCTGAGCGAAGCGGCTCAAGTGATCCCCTGTCCAGGTGAGGACGTTGATCGGCGTGGCGAGTTGATAGAGCGTCCGTTTACCCTCTGGATCGCAGGCGAGGAGGTACTTGAGGAAGAGAGGGGTGGCAGCTGCCAGTGCGAGTATAAGCGCCGCGGGGACTGTCCACCGAGCGGCATGCCGGAGACGCAACCCGAAAAAGCCGCTCGGTAGGGGGTCGCAGATCATCGGGTTGGGTCGCGCTTCGCTACGGCCCCGAGTTTGGAATCAGCTTTTCCAGGTCGAGGCCGGCGAGGATCGTGCGGGCGACAACGGTGTTGCCGTACGGGGTGTAATGGCAGTGATCGTAGAAGAGCTTCTGGTTCTTCGCCTGCCAGTCGGTGCGGAGAGCAGGCAGGATGTCCAGGTAGGGGATGCCGCGGCGGGCGCAGAGTTCGCGGCAGCGATCCTGCGGATAGTGGTCCTGGTAGCTGCCCAACACCT
>Ga0153915_10003722_pt1 | contig 14005 bp, 11 predicted proteins | sample Opewatmetagenome_2_FD_107003 | JGI IMG/M metagenome (GOLD analysis project Ga0153915, IMG submission 107003) | Freshwater wetland microbial communities from Ohio, USA - Open water 3 Core 3 Depth 3 metaG | ecosystem: Environmental > Aquatic > Freshwater > Wetlands | place: USA: Ohio, Lake Erie... | reverse complement strand
TCCAAGCCTTCACTCCGACGGCGTAACTCGCCGGAGGAATCCAGCTGGGGAATGGCTCCTGCCGACCCGGAGGGATGCCTCGCAACCAGGTGGCCGGAATGGCATTGGCTCAACGCGTTGCCGATCTCCTGGCCATCACTCCCCGCCACCACCCCCAAACAGGTCGAACGCCGGCGGAGCCATTCCGTTCAGGCGGAAATAGCTCACCAGCTCCCCTCGGGTCCACACACTGTGCTCATGCGCCAGTGCAAAGACGCGCCAGCGGGGCATCTGCTGGCCGGCAAAGGCCACCGGGACAGTGTAATCGGCCTCGGGGGTCTCGCGCAGGACTCCAAGAGCGTAATCGTATGCCTTGACCACCAGTGCGCGCAGAGCGGGCTTTGCGTTCAGGTAGACGGTGCTGTCTCCGAGCACCGGGACCGGCCCCCCCTTGGTTCGCGAGGCGAAGATGGCCACCGGTGTCGCGGCGTGGGCGATCTGCTGGGCGAAGTCACGGACCTCCTTGACCGGCTTGAAGTGCAGCAGGCCCTCCGGCATCGAGTCGACCATCGCCAGAGTCATCCGGCGTTCGCGCTCGAAGTCGGCAATCTGCCGGTCACGGAAACCTGGCGGCGGGGCCTGCTGAGCGAGGAGCGGCGTGGCGAGGAGGGAGAGGGCGGCGACGGTGATGAGGCGCATATGGATCTCCAGAGCGGCGACGAGGCGAGAAGGCGACGAGGCGACAGAGAACGTGGAGTCCCGGGACATCGGCCCTACGGACTGGATGCCGGCGAAGTTGCTCATTCTCCGTCGTCGGCTTCATCGCCTCGTTGCCTTATCCCCCTTCGCCTTGTCGCCTCGTCGCCTTCTCGCCTAGTTCGTGAACTCCCACCGCACCCCGAACGTGCTCCCGAAATTGAGGATACTGAACCCCGGTACGAAGGTCTTCCGGCTTGCCTGCAGGTTGTATCGATCCCAGTACAGGATGAAGCTGTCCAGCCGCAGCTCGATCATCGTGCGCCAGAACGACGCTCCGTCGAGGGCGAGCGGCTGCCCTGCGGGGTTCCGCCCGATGACACCGTCACCCCAGGTCTCGTAGGCGACCTGGGCCTTGAAGTCGAAGATGCCGCTCGGAAACGTGCGCCAGAACTTCGATCGGATGGTTGCGCTGGTCATCGAGTGGGTGGGCGGGAGTCCCTCAGGCGTCCTGCCTCCACGCGGATCACTGTACCACCCCTCGAGGGTAAACCACTGCTTGGGCTGGAGGCGCCAGCCCACGGTAACCCAGTCCGTCGCGGGAGCCGGAGCGATCGAGTCCACTGTCCGGGCGAAAGAGCGATAGGCCATGGGTCGAAAAGCGTCGCTGTGACCGTAGCCCGCCTCCAGTCCGGCCCACCGGCGCTGCCACACCACGGAGGCCTGCCAGTCGATGATGTTCTGGGGGCGGTCGGTAACGATGGCCGGTGCCGCGACCAGCTTGCCCGCCCGCGCCGACCCGGTGAGCTGGAGGCCGAGCGGAAGCGACAGGCCGGCGCGTCCCCCCACCCACTGGCTTTTCCGGCTGAGGTCGTGGGTCTGATACCCCGCCTCCACCGATACGCTGAGCGGTCCCACCGGATTCCAGCCGGCTTCAGCCGAGAGATCGACCGGGGTGTACCGCGATCGGTTGAACGCGCGGGCGGTCAGGCCGAATGTGGGCGAACGCCAGGCCGCGACGACCCCGCCCTGCCGGAGCTGTTCGTCCAGTCCGCTCCCCTTGAAGGTGGTGCGGCCCACGAGTCCATCCACCCGGAACCCCAAGTCGTCCGGCCGGGTGCGCCAGAACAGCCGGAACATCGCATCGTTCCTGGTGCCTTTCAGTCCCAGTTCCAGCGTGTCGGTCGAGACGAATGGCTTGCGATCCGGAGTCGAGGTGATGAGCTGCGCCTCCATCCCGAACCGGCTGCTGGGGACGAAGTCGAGCTGAAGCCGCGCGTTGGTGATATCGAAATCGCTGGAGGCCCCGGTGGCGGTCGGTGCGACCATTCGCTCTCCCCCGATGGAGAACCCCAGCCCGGAAGGAAACCGGAACTCCAGCGCGCCGATGTATCTGGCGATGCTCTTGTCGCCCGAGGTGATCCCCACCCGGGATCCGGGGGCCTTGCTGGAGTGCCGGCGGGAGAAGAGCCGAACCCGCAGCTGACCGGGAAGCCGCTCGATGTCGACGCGCTCGAATTGACTCAGGGAGAAGTACGATGGGTCGACTCCGACGCTGTCCGGGCCCAGCGGCAGATACGGCAATCCGTCGACGTAGTACTCCACCGAAGCCGGCCCGCGCCCGCGATAATTGGGATACTCGGTCCGGCCCAGCCACCCGCCACGCCAGAGATAGACGCCTGGCACCCGCTGCAGCAGGTCGCCGACGGTTTCGGCGAGCGCCCAGTCGAGCGAATCGCGGTCCAGGACGATGCGGCTGGCGGGTGGCGCAGGCCCCGCGACGCCGACCAGCGGGAGGACCGGGAGCAGGATCGCGTTGGCCGCCTGCGCCTTGAGGTAGCGCTCAGTGGTATTGACGGTGTCCCGGAGGAGCGAATCGGCCGGGACCGAGTCGAGCGGGATCTGCGCCTGCAGCCGACCGGCCAGGCAGGTCGCGCCGAGCAGCAGGTAGACGATGAATACTGCGGGGTAAGCGGCGGAGGGTGAACGGCGAGCCGGACGAGTCGGCGTGACCGGAAACCCCCTCCTGGCGACGGAGGGCCTTCGCGTCGAGTCGCGCGGTCTCGCGCCCTCCGTCTGGCCAGGGCCCGCGCCCCACCGTTCACCGCTCACCGTTCACCGCTCACTTACTTTCCCGCTCTGCCAAGCACCAGCTCCGCGAAGAGCCTCATGCAGTTCCCGGTCGGTCCCTTGACCCGGGTGGCATCCTCCCGATCACTGTACGCCGTGCCGGCGATGTCGACATGGGCCCACGCATAGCCGGAAACGAATTCCCGCAGGAACCAGCCCGCCGTGATGGTGCCGGCCGGGCGACCCGCGGAGTTTTTCACGTCGGCAATGTCCGACTTGATCAGCTCGCGGTACTCGTCCCACAGCGGCAGCTGCCACACCCGTTCCCCTGAACGCTCACCGGCCTGTCTCACTTCCTCGATCAGCGCCTCGTCGTTCCCCATCAGGCCGGAGGCGATCGCCCCCAGGCCGACGACCACGGCGCCGGTCAAGGTCGCGGCGTCGACCACACAGGCCGGACTGAACTTCCGGGCATAGGACAGCGCATCGCACAGGATCAGGCGGCCTTCGGCATCGGTATTGATGATCTCGATGCTCTTCCCGAAATGGGTCTGGATGACGTCGCCCGGCTTGACCGCCGTGCCACTCGGCATGTTCTCGGTCGAGGGAATCAGTCCTACCACGTGAACTTTCGGCTTGAGCCGGCCGAGCATCTCGAAAGTCCCCAGCACGGCGGCGGCGCCGGACATGTCGAACTTCATGTCCTCCATCTTCTCCGCCGGCTTGATGGAGATGCCGCCGGTGTCGAAGGTGACGCCCTTCCCCACCAGCACCACGGGAGGACCCGCGGCGCCCTTGTGCTCGAGCACGATGAAGCGCGGCTCCTGAACACTGCCCTGTGCCACCGCCAGCAGGCCGCCCATGCCTTCTTTCCGGATCGCGGCCAGATCCATCACGGTGGCGGAGAACCCATGGCGGTCGGCGAGTTCCTGGGCCTGCACCCCGAGGAACGTCGGCGTGCACGTGTTCCCGGGGAGCACCTGCAGGCCACGGGTGAAGGCCTGGCCGGCCGCGATTGCCGCGCCCACCGCATGGCCCGTCTCCCAGTTCGGCGTATCGGCGGGAGCGAGGACCACCCCGCGCTCCAGCTCCGGCTTCTTCTCCTCTGGCGGCTGCTTGAGCTCGCTGAAATACCAGGCCCCGAACCCGAGGCCTTCGGCGACCACCTGTCCCGCGTCCCGCGGTGTCACACCGCCCCGCCCCTCAGGGGAGAGAAACAGCGCCAGCGACGGCACCCCGGTTGTCCGCGCCCGCTTGGCGGCTGCCGCCGCGGCACGCCGAATGGTGGTACGGCTCACGTCCTCCGGTTTACCCAGTCCGATCAGCAGAATCCGGCTCGCCGCTCCGGCCGGATACAGCATCGCCAGTTCTTCCTTTTTCCCGCTGAAGTCGCCGGAGCTGTACAGCCGGCCCAGGGCGCCACCCGTCTGCTGATCAAGGGGATTGAGCGAGGCCGGGAGCCCACCCGCCGGAACCAGCACGGCAAGGAATGGCGTGGCGAAGCCGGCGGGGCCGGCGGCGGTGACGGACGAGGCGAAGGGCATGGCGTACTGGGTTGAGGTCGGGCGACAGGCGGCGATTCGGGGAAGAGTACGTGTCTCTGCCAGGCGCGCCGTTCGAGACCGGGCGGCTAGCGGCGCTTACGGATCGGCTTGTATTCCAGGTCGACCGGTCCAATATACTCGGCCCTGGGGCGAAGCAGGCGGTCATCACCATACTGCTCCAGCACATGCGCCACCCAGCCGGACATGCGGCTCACCGCGAACACCGCGGTGAACAGGTCGCCCGGGATTCCCACTGCGCGGTACAGTGGCGCCAGATAGAAGTCGACGATCGGATGCTGCCCCGTCTCCCGCTGAACCACCAGTTCCAGCTCCCGGGCGGTCCTGAACAGCGACCAGAGTCCGGCACGCTGGCACTCGGCCTCTGCGAGCCCGCGCAGGAGCCCGGTGCGCGGGTCCTCGCCTTGGTACACCTGGTGCCCGAAGCCTGCGATCTTCGTCTTCCGCGCCAGCCGCTCCCGGACCCAGTCGTTCACCTGCTCCGGCGTGCCGATCTCTTCCAGGGCTCCCAGGACGTTGCGGGTGTGCCAGCCATGGCGCGGACCGGCAAGGGCCGAGAGCGCGGCGAGGACACAACCATAGACATCCGCACCGGTGGAGGCCGTCACCCGGGCGGCGAAGGTCGAGGGGTTGAGCTCGTTGTCGGCTCTGAGTATCAGCGCGATGTCGAGCGCCCGCACCGCAGAGGGCGCAGGCGGAGCGGGCAGCAGCATGGTGAGGAAGTTCTCGGCGAAGCCGAGGCTCTTCCGGGGCAGCACCGGCTTCTGGCCGGCGCGGAGCCGGTGAAAGGCGGCGACGATGGTGGGCGTGACCCCGACCAGCCGGAGCCCTTGCGCCAGCGCGTCGTCCCGGCCAGGCGGAACCCTGACGGGATGCTCCACCGCCAGCCCGGCCAGGACGGCGCGGAGCGCCCCCATCGCGTCTGACCCCGAGGGCAGCGCCTTCAGCACGCGGAGCGCCGGGGCGGAGAGCTTCTGCTGCGCCCGGAGATGACCGGTAAACAGGCGCAGCTCCGCCCCCGTCGGAAGCGCGCCATGTATCAGCAGGCAGGCGGTCTCTTCAAAGGTCGACTGCTCGCCGAGCGTACGCACGTCATAGCCACGATACGCCAGCCGGCCGTCCTCCGCGGACAGGCGGCAGACGCTCGATGAGAGGGCGATGACGTTATCCAGGCCGCGTTGCGGTTCTACGGTGATTCCGGCGCTCATAGGGGGAGGGCAATGGTGCCGAAGGTTATCGACCCCATCGCGGGCGAGCAACGGGAGATGGGACGGGCACGCCCGCGCGACTGGTGAGGAATCGGGCGCTGCGCGGAGCCGCTCACTCTGCGACCGTCACCGTCACACGGTGCCAGACGTTGTTCGCGTACCCCTTCACGTTCCACACTTCCGCGAGTTCGCCCGGCTGGCCCCGGCCTTCGGCATCGAAGGCTCTGGCCACCAGGGTGCGGCGGCCCGGCTCGAGGCGCAGGGTGGCGCGCCAGAGACGCCACGCCCAGGGTCCCTCCCCCGCCGAAAGTTCGGCAACTACCCAGTGCCGACCGGCGTCGGGCGAGACCTCGACCCGGGTGGCGGGAGCGCCCCCGGCGGCGACGGCCCAGCCGCTCACCGTGGTTTCGCCCGGCCGGACCACCTCCGAATCATCGGGTGAGACAATCACGGCGTTCAGCACGAGCTCGCCCAGTTCGGTACCGCCACTCACATCGCGAGGGTTGTCGGCGGGTGGGACTCGCTGAATCCGATAAGCCTGGGTCTGGAAGTAGTTGGCCGACGGGCTGGCCGTGACGGTAACCTCCCCAAGCCACTTCACGCTGCGGGCTCCGAAGTACCCGGGAACCAGTGCGCGGAGCGGGAACCCATGTTCCGGCGGAAGAGGGGCGCCATTCAGCTCGAAGGCCAGCAGCACCTCCCCGGCCATTGCCTTGGCGAGCGGGACGGAGCCGCCGAACCCGAACCGCCTGTCGTCCCGCTCGACCCGGTCGAGTCCGGTGAATTCCACGTGGGCGGCACCCGGCGCTACTCCGGCACCGGACAACACGTCCGCCAGGGCCACACCGGTCCAGCGGCCCGTGCTGATGGCCTCGCTCCCCCACGGCAGTTCCCCCGGCACCGGGCGAAACGCTTCCAGCTCGCTCCGGCGCAGACCGGCGCAGACCAGGGTCGCGGTCATCGAGTGATGGGCAAAGCCGGCGCGCAGCTCTTCGAGCGAGAATTCGAGCGGGCGCCCGACGAGACCCGTCACCTTCAGTCTCCACTGCCGCGGGTCTAGGGCGGGGATGGGGGCGTGGCTCCGGGTGAAGAAGAGCGACGCGGGTGTCACCGCGTGCTCGCCGAGGAGCCGTGGTATGGGACCGGCGTTCCAACCCTCGGGATCACGGATCAGGCGGCGTGGGTCTTTCGAGGGCGAGTTCGACTCAGGCATCTGCGGAGGTTGTTCCGACGGTGTGTGCCCGGAACCCCCGGGCCGGTCGAGGGGCCGAGTGACCGCTCGCGCTCTGGCGGCTACGGGGCCACGGGAGCCGGTGGAGCCTGTTCCGGCTCTTCTGGCGGCGACTTGGAGAGGTACTCCGCCCGGTACAACTGGATCAGCTCGAAGAAGTACGACACCGCCAGTGGACCGATCAGAATCCCCAGGAGGCCAAAGTACCCCACCCCGCCGATGGCTCCCACCAGGGTGATCAGCGGGTGTATCTGTGCGTACCGGCGGAAGACCGCCGGGCGGATGAGCACGTCGACGTTCCCCACCACGACCGCTCCGATCACCAGGAGGGCGACCCCCGCGCCGTAGCGCCCGCCCAGAAACAGCGTGAGAGCCCCCGGCCCCCACACCAGCCCCGATCCGACCACCGGGAGGATGGCGAACACCGCCGTCACCACTCCCCAGAACAGCGCGTTCGAGAGCCCGGTGAGCCAGAATCCTCCCGCCACCAGGGCTCCCTGGATACAGGCGATGAGGCCGGTCCCGATCACGGTCGAAACGGTCACGTCCCGGAACCGGATCCGCAGAATCTCCGCGCTGGCCGAGGAAAACGGGATGTAGGGCTTCACCGAGCCCCACGCCGCGCCGCCGCCGACCAGCAGGTAATAGACGATGAACAAAGCGATCGTCAGATTGAGCCCGACTCTGGTCGCCGTGCCCAGCAAGCCGAATGCGCTCGACCCTATCCAGCTGACGATTTGCTCACCCATGCCAGCCAATCGGGGTCCCAGCTCTAGTTCTCCCAGCTTGAGTTGGGACAGGCGGTCGAGCAGCGGCCCGCGGATCACCCCGGTGGCGATGCTCTGCGCCTGATTGGCGACCAGCCCAGCGAAGGAGAGAGTTGGGCCTACGATGACGACCAGGGCGAGGGCGACTACGAGGCCGGCCGCCACCCGCGGAGGGACCCTTGCCGCGAGCCAGCGCTGAACCGGGACGAAGATCACGTACAGCACCAGCCCACCGATCAGCCCGCTGGCGTATGGCGCCAGGGCCACGAGCAAGCCCAGACCGAGGAGGAGAATGAGGAATGCGGCGCGCTGTCGGCTGGTGTCCAGGAAGGCCATGGGGACTCAAATTAGCGGCCTCGGGACCCCGCACAAGCGACAGCGCCGCATACGGATATTGGCCTTGCACCAGCCTACCGGGGTGCCACGCGAGGAGTCGTGACACGCCGGGAGCCCTCCCATTGTGGCGCCGGGCGCCGATGCGTCGATTCGCCCAGGACTTGCATCCTTTCTGCTGGGTTTGCCGTAGGGGGCAATTCCATCCCGCATCCGTTCCAGCCCACTGGAGGTCCGATGCTCCGCAGGTCGAACCGGTTCTTCTTCGCGCTCGCGCCGCTCGCGATCCTCGCCTTTCTCGCGGGCCGAGCCAGCGTAGGCGAAGGCGAGCGACTGTTCCAGGCTGTGATCGGCATCGTGGCCAGGGACGCGGTGGACAGCATTCCATCGGACCGCATCTACGAACTGGCCGCGCGTGGGCTGGTGGCGAGCCTGGGCGACCCCTACGCCGGGCTTCAGTCCCGCCAGGAGTTCGAGAAATTCAGCCGCAATCTGCTGGGAAACAGCTATGCCGGGCTCGGCCTGCGGATCATCCAGGCGCGCGGCGGGCTGGCCGTATTCCGCGTGATCGACGGGGGTCCTGCGGCCCGCGCCGGGGTGGAACGGGGAGACCGCATTGTCGCGGTCGGCGACAGCGCAACCTCCGACTGGAGTGTGGGCCGGGCGTCCGCCGCTCTGACCGGAGCGCCCGGCACCGACATTCGGGTGACCTTCCAGCGGGGCCGGGATGGCGAACGCTATTCCCGCAGGTTCACCCGTGCGGTGATCCATCCGCCCGCAGTCCCGTTCGTGGCCATGCTTCCGGGATCGGTCGGCTATCTCCCGCTGCAGCGGTTCAGCGATCAGTCCGCCTCGGATGTGGCGGTTGCCCTCGACCGGCTGCACGAGGCAGGGGCCCGCCGGCTGGTGCTCGACCTGCGCGGTAACCCGGGTGGCGACCTGGACCAGGCGGCGCGGCTGGCCGGATTGTTCGTCGGGCAGGGTCGCCCAGTGGTCCGGGTGCAGTATCGTCGCTTTGCCGACACCCTCGAGGCGCAGCAAGGACCGATGCTCGCCCCGAACCTCCCGATGGCCGTGTTGGTCGACAGCCAGTCGGCTTCCGCCTCGGAGATCGTAGCAGGGGCGCTGCAGGACTATGACCGGGCGCTGGTCGTCGGCACCACCTCGTTCGGAAAAGGACTGGTTCAGGGCGTCTACCGCCTGCCGGACGGCTGGGTACTGCGGCTGACCAGCGGGCACTGGTATACCCCCAGCGGCCGATTGATACAGAAGACCGCCGCGGATTCCATCCCCCGCACCGATCGCCCGGTCTTCCACTCCGCGGGCGGCCGGACCGTGCTCGGCGGCGGTGGGATTACTCCCGACGTCGAGGTCGCGGGCAGCACGACTCCCGCCGCCGATCAGGCCCTCGCCCGTCAGCTCGGCGCCAAGGGCCGGGAGGCGTCGGATGTGCTCGACCGCTATGCTGAAGAGCTGGAAGCCCGAGTGACCCCGGGATTCACCGTCCGGCCGGAATGGCGCCGGGAAGCCGTCCGTCGTCTTCGCGCGGCCGGGATCGCGGTCGACGATTCCCTGGCCGGCCAGGGCGCGGGGCTCCTCAACCGGCTGCTGGAAGCGAGAGTCGGGCTGTTCATTGACACCGACTCGACCAGCTTCGTCCGCTCGGCGGGAGACGATCCGCAGCTGGTGCAGGCGCTGGAGCTGCTGCGGCAGGCCAGCGACCAGAACGGACTGTACGCGGTAGCCGCACGGGTGCACCCGGAGGGCTGAGAGAGGCGGGAGGACGGGAGGGCGGGACGGCATGTCATTCCGAGCGTAGCGAGGAATCCCTTTGGGCGCGCACCCGTAGGGATCCCTCGTCGCTTCGCTCCTCGGCATGACACCCTTCCCGCCGTCCCGCCTTCCCGTCTTTCCGCCGTCCCGCCCACTCTCCCCACGCAGCATCCAGCCGTAGATTCCTGCCACATGTGGCTCCTCCGGTCCCTCCCCCGGCTCAGCGGGTGGATCGTCCATAGCATGCACCGGGTCACCGCCATCGAGGGAGCGATTCCCTCTGCCGGACCGGTGCTGCTCGTGGCCAACCATCCGAGCGGCCTCATCGACCCCCTGGTCGTCACGGTCGCCGCCCGCCGGCCGGTTCGCTGGCTCTCCAAGTCGACACTCGTTTTCCATCCCTGGCTGGGCTGGCTGTTCCGTGCCGCCGGATGCATTCCGGTGTATCGGCGGCAGGATGATCCGACCCAGATGGAACGCAACGCGGCAGCGTTCAAGGCCGCGGTCGTCGCGCTCGGAGAAGGCAGCGTGGTGGCCCTGTTCCCCGAGGGCATCAGCCACCACAGTCCGGGACTCGCCCCGCTGAAGACCGGCGCGGCGCGACTGGCTCTCGCGGCCGCGGCTGATCTCGAGGTTCCGCTCCCGATCGTTCCGGTGGGCGTGATCTACCGCGATGCACCCACCTTCCGCTCGGCCGCCGGGGTCGTTGTCGGCAACCCGATAGCATGGAACGATCTCGCGCGGCGCGACGCCGAGGATCGCGCAGCCGCTCAGGAGCTGACGGAGCGGATCGGCGCCGGGCTCGAGTCGGTCACTCGCGATCTCGTCTCCTGGGCCGATCAGGCCGTGGTCGAGCATGCCGCGGCCGTTCTCGCGGCAGAGACCTCCGGGGCGGAGGTGGCTCCGCCTTCGTGGATCGCTCGCGCAAGCGGCCTCCTGAGCCGGATGGAGGCGGAGCAGGATCCCGGGCTGCCCGGGCTCCGCCAGCGGGTGCGGGCCCATTCTCGGGCTCTGGCACGGCTGGAGGTGACGCCGGCGGAGCTCGCCAGGGAGAGCTTGCCCCGACCACCGCACTCCTGGCGCGGGTGGCGCGCCCCGCTCGCGGCGGTACTCTGGTTCATAGGCATCGTCTGGTGCTGGCTACCCTACCGCGCGACCGGCACCCTGGCTCCGAGGCTTGCCACCGACAAAGACGTGCTGGCCACCCTCAAGGCCGCGACCGGCATGGTGTTGTTCACCCTGTGGTTCCTCGTCACAGCGGCGCTTATCGGCTTGGCCTTCGGCTGGCCGTGGGGTGTCCTCGCCCTTCCGGCCTGCGTGGGGCTCGCCTTCCTCACCCTCAGACTCGAGGAAGCGCGGCGAGCCACCGGGTCGGCTCTCAGGGCGAGAGAATGGCGAGTGCGACGGTCACGGAAGGTGGAAGTCCTGCGGGAAGAGCAACGCGCGCTCGCGGGTGAGCTCGGCAGGGTGGTGGAGCGGCTTGGTTAGAAGGTGGGATGCGGGAGAGCACTGTATCGCGGTGAATTTACCGCCATCCCGCCATCCCGTCGTCCCGCCTTCCTATGTCGGTTGTCGGTGCAGGTTGCAGCATACCGATATACAACATGAGGCTTGAGGTCGGGCGGCAGGCCCGTAAGAGAGAGACCGCGCCGATACGCCGATCTAGCTGGCACCTGATCGAAGGACCCGCGGCCACAAGACTAGTGATGCCCCGGCCCGGGATGAGGCCAGGGGCAAGCGTTCCTATTCGCCAGCAACCTGGCTGGTGGTCTGTCCCGGCTCAACCCAGAAAATCCGGAGGTTCGACCATGGCCGACTGCCCCAAGGTAGGTACTCTCCCCCAGGACTACTCTGCCAAGCTGCCCAAGGGCGTGCCACCGGTCGAGAGAGCCCCTACCAGCATGTTCCCCAGCCAGGTCATCGGGCCCGCGGACACAACCTGGTACTTCCCGATCGATCTGCCAGGGACCAGTCCGACGGGCGTGTTCATCCCGCAGGGCTTCGGCTATCAGAGCGAAGTTGACGTGATCCTCTACTTCCACGGCAACAAGCGGGGCGAGTTCGACACGATCCAGCAGTACTGGAACTCTGGCTTCAAGTACAACGTCACCCTTCGGGAAGACCTGAATGCGGCCGGGAAGAGCGCATTACTCGTGGCCCCGACCATGGGGTCCGCTCCAGGGCACGCGCTCTATGGCAACAAGGACCTGGGGGTCTTCGGGAAGGCGGGGGGCGCGGAGTGCTTCCTGGATCATGTCATGCAATGGCTCGGGACCTACGATCCCCACTACTCCCTCAATAAGAGCGGGAAGATCATCCCCAAGGTTCGGAAGGTCATCCTGGCAGGGCATTCCGGGGGGGGAAGTCCGATCCACATTCAGATGGAGTCCCTGAAGGCGAAGATCTGCGAGATCTGGTGCTTCGACGTCGTCTACTATGACATCAACGACTGGATGAACTTCGCCGTCTACAATGCGACCAAGCGCCTGACCTTCTACTATGCGGTGCAGAGCCTCGAGGCCCTTCACAAGCTCCGGGGATTGAAAGAAGTCGCGAAGGCGGACCTGAAGAAGCCGCTCGATAACCTGCAGTTCATCGACGCGGGGAAAGACCACTACAAGTCTCTGACAAACAACTTCCGCAATCAGGTGAAGGGGAGCAGCTGCCTGGGATCGCGCTGAGGCCAGGCTGGAAGGCGGGAAGGCGGGAGGGTGAGAAAGGGTTTGAGCCGGCGCTCTCCCGCCGTCCCGCCGTCCCGCCCTTCCGCCTTCTTATGCCCGAGGAGGGAGTCGAACCCTCACGGGGTTGCCCCCGGCGGATTTTGAGTCCGCTGCGTCTGCCATTCCGCCACTCGGGCTGAGTTGCGGAGTATCGTGGGCGGAGGTTGGGAATGCAAGCGCGGGCAATTGCCGATCCCCCGCCCACGAGCCTCCCGCTGCCGGCCTGCACGACTAGCTTTCGGCCCATGCCGCCACAGAGCCACACGCCGGGCCTTCATCCCTGGCACGATATCCCCACCGGGCGGGAGCCCCCGTCGGTGGTGAACGCCATCATTGAGATCCCCACGAACGAGCGGAACAAGTTCGAGCTCGACAAGGACCTGGGGATCTTCCGCCTGGACCGCGTGCTGCACAGCGCGGTCCACTATCCCGGTGACTACGGTTTCCTGCCCCGTACGCTCGGTGACGACGGCGATCCGCTTGACGTCCTGGTGCTGATGACCATTCCGGTGTTCACCGGCTGTCTGGTCGAGTGCCGGCCGATCGGACTCTTCCACCTCATCGATCGGGGCAAGGCGGACGAAAAGGTGCTGGCGGTGCCGCTGGGGGACCCGTACTCCGAGGGGATCAATGAGCTGAGCGACATCCCCCAGCACACCCTGAAGGAAGTCGAGCACTTCTTCCAGGTCTACAAGGATCTCGAGGGGGTGACGACGAGGACCCGGGGCTTCGAGGGTGCGGCCGAGGCGCGCGAGGCGATCGGCTACGCGATGGCGCTGTACAAGAAGAAGTTTGGGAAGAAGGGAAAGCGATGAGAGAAGTTCCGAGTTCTGAGTTCCGAGTAGGTGCTGCCGCGAGTCACTCGGAACTCTGAACTGGGAACTCGGAACTACTCCAGCCCCTTCGGCGGCCCCATGATCTCCCGCCAGACCACCGCATCGCGGAGCCTGGCCGCGGTGTAGCGGGAGCCTGATGGGGCCGGTCCCTTGTCCTGGCGGATCTCCCGGTCGAAGGCCTTGTGGTCCATCTCGGTGAGCGGCCGGTTCCGCGCCTCCGCCTCCCGAATCCGCTTCTGCACCAGCGCCTGGGCTTCTTCGTCGTGGTCCACCACCACCCGCTGGCGCCTGCGGGCTTCCTCCTCGCTCAGGCCCAGACTCTGTCCTCCGAGCGCCGCGCCTTCGAGCGACTCCCGATCCTCCACATCCTCATCATCCGGCAATCCGACCCGGTCGTGGCGACCGAGGGGGCCCCGCTCTGTCGGCGCGGCGGTCCGAATGCCCGGCACGGATGCTACTCGCCGGGCGGGCGGAGCCGGCCGGGTGGAAATCTGCCTGCGCGGCAGGGGCGGCGGCTGCTGCTGCTGTTGCTGCTTTACGCGCTGGATCTCACGGAGGACCCGTTCGAGTGAGAGGGTTTCCTGCTGGGTCCCACCCGGCTCCTCGGGCGCGGGTTGGGGCGCGGGTTGGGGCGCGCTCGCGCCCCTCTGGCGCGACCTCCGGTTGCCTCGCGAGATCAGGCTGAGCGCAAAGTAGATCACCGCGATGACCAGCAGGCCGCTGAAACCGTCGGCGGTGCGGAGTGGCTCCACGGGTCTACCCCTGCGTCGCCGTGTCGGACTGGCCCGCGATGGCCTGTCGCATGCTGGTGTCGGCCTGGATGTTCTTGT
>Ga0153915_10003721_pt1 | contig 14006 bp, 13 predicted proteins | sample Opewatmetagenome_2_FD_107003 | JGI IMG/M metagenome (GOLD analysis project Ga0153915, IMG submission 107003) | Freshwater wetland microbial communities from Ohio, USA - Open water 3 Core 3 Depth 3 metaG | ecosystem: Environmental > Aquatic > Freshwater > Wetlands | place: USA: Ohio, Lake Erie... | reverse complement strand
CGGGCCTGGTCGCGCTCGGCTGGAACGGCGTCTGCCAGGGAGCCTTGAGGTAGATGGCGTTCACCAGGGTCAGCCGGGTGTCGGACGTGATGATGCCGGGCACCAGCAGCTGGGGAATGCGGTGCTCCGTCTGGTCGTCGACCCAGGAGTTGATCAGCGCGCGGGCTGCCTCCGTCTGAGCCACGTAGTCGACCAGCCGGACCCCGGTGTCGAACCGGCTGGCGAGCGCCTCGAGATAGGCCGCTTCCAGGCGCATGCCTCGTTGCGCAAACGTTGAGTTCACGATTCTCAAGGTGACCTCATGATCCGCTCCGCCGTCATCCTTGTAGGTGCCGCTGCGACGGGCAAGCACCTGGTCGAGCGCGTTCAGCCATCCGGCGTGTGCATCGCTGGCGACGTCGTACAGGACCTCGTCCATCTCTGCCGCGGTCGTCCCGCGGGCTCCCGCCCGGGCCATGGCCAGGGCAAGCACGACGCTGGCCGGCGAAACGACCAGGTTGCCCTCGTGCGCGGCGCGGGCGCGGTACAGGTCGAGGCCGAAGGCGGTGATGGCGGCGGCTGCCGCCGTCGCGTCCTGGGGAGCCGCCGAGGCGCGCGGCACGTTGGCCCGCGCGAGCTCGATGCCGTTCGCGGCACACGCAGAGCCGGAGACAAGGATGGCAACCAGGACAAGCGCCACGCGGCGGCCCATGCCGTCATGAAGCGGCGCGGCCGGAAACCTGCCTAGAGCCAAAGATCCCATCTTCGAGGCTAACTAGTTGCATCTGCAATCATCCGTATGGCAAGATATGTGCCATGCCAGCCGTCACTGTCGCCGATATCACCGTCCTCCCACGCATCCCCACGCCGGACCCGCTTCTTGCGCGTATACGCCCGGTCAAGGGAGTCACCACCGCGCCGCGGGGGCTCGAGGGGGAGGGCTTCCCGGTGCGCCGCGCCTTTGCGGGCGCGGACCTCGCCGATCTCGACCCCTTCATTCATCTCGACCAGATGGGCGAGGTGGAGTACGCGCCCGGTGAGCCGAAGGGAACGCCCTGGCACCCGCACCGAGGCTTTGAGACTGTCACCTACATGATCGACGGCACCTTCGAGCACAGCGACTCGAACGGTGGCGGGGGAGTCATCACCAACGGCGACACCCAGTGGATGACCGCCGGAGCGGGGATCCTGCACATCGAGAAGCCACCGGAGGAGCTCGTGGTGAGCGGCGGCCTGTTCCACGGGCTGCAGCTGTGGGTGAACCTGCCGTCCGCCCAGAAGTGGTCACCGCCGCGCTACCAGGACATCCGCGCCGGGCAGGTCGGCCTGGTGGCCTCCCCCGACGGGGGAGCGCTCGTTCGCGTGATCGCGGGCGAGGTTGCCGGCCACGCCGGCCCAGGATCGACCTACACCCCGATGACCATGATTCACGCCACCCTGAGCCCGGGGGCGCGCCTGTCGCTGCCCTGGCGGGCCGATTACAACGCCCTTGTCTACGTCCTGGCCGGGCACGGAGCCGTTGGGGCCGAGTCCTGGCCGGTTCAGACCGGCCAGCTCGCGGTCTTCGGCCCCGGGAACGCGATCACCATGGCCGCCAACGACGTCCAGGAAAGCCGCAGCCCTAATCTCGACCTGCTGATTCTCGGTGGTAGGCCGATTCGCGAGCCGGTTGCCTGGATGGGGCCGTTCGTCATGAACACCCGCGCAGAGGTGCTCCAGGCATTCGCTGATTACCAGGCCGGCAAGCTCGGCAGCATCCCGGCCGTGCACAGCGCCCCCAACACCCTGCAAGAGTCACCTGGGTCGTCGGGGACCCAGGGATAGCTGAGGGCCGCCCGGCCGCTGCGGTTGAGCGTAGCGTCACATAACATGTATTTGCGGAAGTGGATACCGGGACCAATGAATGGCCCGCACCAGCCGACCGGTGTATTGGACGTGGCCACTGCCGACGCTACGGTTCCGACATGAGAACTGCATGGCTGTGGCGCGTGATGTTCGTCAGCCTTGGCCTTGGGCTGATCCTGCTCGCCGGCGGAGCCTCGGTCGGCTCCGATATGGGCAAGCTGGCGGCTGCCTATGGCGCCCTCGTGATCGGTGCAGCGTTGTTCCTGGGCGCTGGGCTGGCGATCCAGACCCGCGCCTGGCGCGGCATCACGGTCCCGCGCTCCCAGGCAAAGTCCTCGCCGAAGAGCGTCCTGGGACACCGCGTCTTCTAGTCGGGACTCCTCGGCGTGTCAGCTGACACCGCCAGGTGGGCGACGTTCCCGCCGGTCAGCACCAGGGCAACGGGCCGGTCTCCCTGGGGGGCGCGTCGCAGAGCCGCCCAGGCTGTCCCCGCGGCCGGTTCGACCTTGAACGGGAGAACCGCAGAGAGCTGACCGGTCGCGCCGAGGATCTCCTCCTCCTCGACGAGCAGCATCTCATCCACGACGTTGAGCATCAGCTCAAGCGCCTCGGCGACGGGCACGCGTGCAGCGATGCCGTCGGCGACCGTGTCAGCTCGCTCGGTCTCGATGGCGCGGCCAGCAGCCCACGAGAGGGTCATCGCAGCGGCGCGCGCCGCCTGGACGCCGATCACCCGCACCGCCGGTGCCGCCGCTCGGAGCCAGGTGCCGATGCCTGCGATGAGTGACCCGTTCCCGACCGGGACGTACACCGCGGAAAGCGACGGGAGCTCTCCGCGCCCCATTGCCTCGGTGAGCTCCATGGCGATGGTTCCGGCGCCGATCGCCATCCAGGGGTCCTGGCCATCGACAAGGAGCCGCTGCCCGGTCTCGCGGGCCAGGTCAGTCGCGGCCGCGCGCGCCACGTCGAAGTCCTCCCCCACCAGCCGCACATCGGCACCGAGGCGGCGCATGGCGTCTATCTTCGCCGGATTGGCGGTGGTGGCGGCCACCACGATCGATGGGACCCCGAACGCGCGACAGGCGTAGGCCACGCCCTGGCCGAAATTGCCGGCAGAGGCGACCACGACGCCCATCCGCTCCCCCACCTCGCCTCGCCGGGCGAGCTCGGCGATCGCCAGCCACGTGCCGCGACCCTTGAAGCAACCGATCGGGTTGGCAGTCTCGGCCTTGACCACCACGGGTGCGCCGATGAGCTCGCTCAGCGGTTCCGAGACGAACTGCGGCATGCCGCGAAACGCCGCAGGGATGCTCAGGTAGGCGCCGCGCATGAGCTCGGCGGTGACCAAGTCCATCGCGGCGAGGTCAGCCGTGGCGACGTCGAGAGGACGTGGCCGCGCTCACCTCCGCGGCGATGGCCTGCGGCAGGTGGCCCGACAGGCGGACGCCGTCCGCCGTGAACCGCTCGGCAACGTCGCCTGCCACCCGTGCCCGCGCGACGAGCTCTCCACGAGCGTAGGGAACCACCGCGTCGACGGGCACCATCTGGGCGCGCAGGAGGTTGGCCACCTGGTCAAGCAGGCCGGGGAGTCCCTCGCCGGTCAGCGCGCTGATGAACGCGACATTCTCCGTGGTGAGCTGAGCGGTGGCCCGGCGGTCAGGATCAAGACGGTCGATCTTGTTGTAGACCGTGATGCGCGGCGTGGCATCGACGCCAAGCTGCTCGAGGACAGTCTGCACGGCCGCCTGCTGAGCCATGAAGTCCGGATCCGATGCGTCGACCACCTCGATCAGCAGATCGGCTCGGCGAGCCTCCTCGAGCGTAGCCTGGAACGCATCGACCAGGTCGTGCGGAAGCTTGTTGATGAATCCGACCGTGTCGGTCATGACCACTCGCTGGCCGGTCGGGAGGGTGACCTGCCGACTGGTGGGATCCAAGGTGGCAAACAGCACATCGGCCACGAACACATTCGCGTCGGCAAGCGCGTTCAGGAGTGTGCTCTTGCCGGCGTTGGTGTAGCCGACCAGCGCGACGGTAGCCACCTCCGTCCGCTCCCGATGCTGAGCTGCCATGGCGCGCTGGCGCTTCACCTCGTCGAGCTCGCTGCGCACCTTCTTGATGCGCATGCGGACCAGCCGCCGGTCGGTCTCGAGCTGGCTCTCGCCGGGTCCGCGGGTGCCGATGCCACCGCCGGTTCGCGACAGGTGCGTCCACAGGCGCGTCAGGCGCGGCAGGTGGTACTCGAGTGCCGCGAGCTCCACCTGCAGGCGCCCCTCGCGGGTGGTGGCGTGTCGGGCAAAGATGTCGATGATCAGGGCCGAACGATCCAGGACCTTGCAGTTCAGGAGCTCCTCCAGGCTGCGCTGCTGGTTGGGCCGCAGCTCGTCGTCGACGATCAGCACGTTGAAGTCGGAAGCGGCCTTCTCGTCGAGCAGCTCGGCGGCGCGGCCCTTGCCGAAGTACCAGACCGGGTCCGGCGCACTGCGTCGCTGCGAGGCGCTTCCCACCACCGTCGCTCCGGCGGTCTCTGCCAGGGCGGCCAGCTCGGAGAGGCTGCGCTGAATCGGCCAGGTCGCCGCATCCGGGCGGTCGATGCCGATCAGGAAGGCCCGCTCGGCGGGGGTGGTCAGGTCGATCATGGCTGTTCGTTCGGGCATGTCGTCCCATCGTAGCCCAATCCGGCGGCATGCCCGGCTGGCGTGGTCAGCGCACCCCTCAGTACTTCTGGCCTACAGCGGTACGCCTGTTGATCTGGCATATCTGTCGAGAACCCGGCAGACAGAGGATTCATGACCGATCAGGCGATGACGACAACCAGCGAAAGATTGGCGGGCGAGGCATCGTCGCTCGGAGCGCGCATCGAATTCGCCGCCCGCTCGGTGGCGGGCACGACGCTCGGCGCCGCAATCGCCCTGGTCGGTTACGGCTCGCTGGGAGGCCTCATTCCGGGCGACATGCTGCGCGCGGTGGTCTGTGCGCTCGGCGCGGGAATCGGCGTCGGACTGGCGATCGCTGGGCTGTGGGGCACGTCGTCCTTCGGATTCAGCGTCGAGCAGCGCGCGCGGCGTGAGACGGGGATGGCCGACTCTCTGCGCGATTCCCTCACGGGGCTCGGCAATCACCGGGCCTTCCATGAGGACCTGCAGCGCGAGGTCAGCGTCGCGGAGCGCAGCGGCACGCCGCTGGCCCTGGTCCTCATCGACCTCGACGAGTTCAAGCAGATCAACGACCAGCATGGCCTCGCCGACGGCGACCGCGCCCTGGTTGGATTCGCACGGCTCGTCAGCAGCGCGGCCCGCGGTGCCGATCGGTGCTTCCGCACCGGTGGCGACGAGTTCGCCCTGATCCTGCCCCAGACCGATGCCGATGGCGCCCTGGTGCTGGCGCGTCGCCTGCTCATCCAGACGCTCGAGCCCACTCCCAGCGACGAAACGGCGATCTCCGTCTCCTTCTCGGCAGGGATCTCGTCGACACCGGCGCTGGCGACTTCGCCGGAGCGACTTCACGCTCAGGCAGAGGCGGCCCTGCAATCGGCCAAGCGCGCCGGCCGCACCGACGCGCTCATCTTCGATCCGGAACTGGTCACCGATGGCACCTCCGTTGGCTCGGGCGACGCGGTGACAGAGCTGATCACCCAGCGGCGCGTGACGGCCGCCTACCAGCCCATCATTGAGCTCGCGACCGGCAAGGTCCTCGGCTGGGAGGGGCTGATCCGCCCGATCGCACCCTCGCCGTTCCCGGACCCAACGACCCTGCTCGCCGCCGCCGAGGCCAGCGGGCAGCTGATCGCTCTCGACTTCGCGTGCGTGGAGACGATCGTTGCCGGCGCCGGTCGGCTGCCGGAGGAGGCCTTCCTCAGCATCAACCTATCGCCGCGAACGCTCGAGGCGCCCGAGTTCAGCACCGCTGCCCTGCTGACCATCCTCGAACGCCATGGCCTGGCGCCAGGGCGCCTGGTGATCGAGCTGACCGAGCGCCAGCCGATCAGGGATCTCGAGCGGGTCCTGGTGAAGCTCGATACCTTCCGACGCGCCGGCATTCGACTGGCTGCCGATGACGTCGGAGCGGGCAACGCCGGCCTGCGAATGCTGACCGACCTGCGCTTCGACCTGGTCAAGGTCGATCTCGGGCTCGTGCACCGCACGGCCGGGGGCGGCCGGGCAAGCGCGGTGGTCGAGTCGATCGTGGCGTTTGCCGCGCGCACGGGCGCGCTGGTCGTGGGCGAGGGAGTGGAAGATGCCGACCAGATCGATCAGCTGCTGGCGCTCCATGTGCCGGCGGCGCAGGGCTTCCTGCTGGGGCGTCCCGGTCCGCTGGCTGGGTCGACCGGGGGCGAGATCCCCGAGATCATGCAGATCCCCGAGCTTCAGGCGGCTGCCAGGAAGGTCGACGACGAGATGCTCACCTGGCGGCAATCGCTTGGCCTGCCGCCCAGTCCCATCCTGAACGGTCAGTAGTCGATAAGTCCGGCGGCGCGCAGGACTGCACGCGCCTGATCGACGACGCGCGGGTCGTCGGCCGGCAGGTCGTCGGCATCGATCCACGAGATGCGCGGGTCGCGCCTGAACCAGGTGCGCTGGCGCCGGGCGTACTGGCGCGTCCGGCGCGCGGTGGTCTCGATCGCCTCCTCTACGGTGCACTCCCCCGCCAGCACGGCAGCCGCCTCCCGATACCCGTGGCCGGTCATCGGTGGCAGCTCGGCCCGGTAGCCGGCCGCCAAAAGGCCGGCCACCTCAGCGAGCAGGCCATCGGAAAAGAGACGCTCGGCGCGGGCATTGATCCGCTGCACGAGCACCTCAATCGGTCGCCGGATGCCGATCATGAGCAGCCGGCCAGGCCACGGCCGGTTGGGCTGGACGGGTCTCGACCCGCGTTCGAGCGCCCGCACCACCCGGCGCGGGTTGCGCAGGTCGACCCGGGCCGCGGCCCGCGGATCGGCCAGGGTGAGCCGCGCGGCAAGGGCCGCAGGGCCATGCTCGGCCAGCTCTTGGCCCAGCTCCCGTCGCAGGGCGGCCGACGGCGGCGACGAGCCGAGGTCGTACCCGTCAACCAACGCGGAGACGTAGAGCCCGGTTCCGCCAACAACCAGGGGGAGACGCCCGCGGGCGATGATCTCGTCGATCACGGGTCGCGCGGCCGAGACCCAATCGGCGACCGAAAACGGCTCGTCGGGTGCAGCCAGGTCCACCAGGTGATGGCGCACCAGACCCCGGGTCGGCCGGTTCGGCTTGGCGGTGCCGATGTCCATGCCACGGTAGACCTGCCGCGAATCGGCGACCAGGATCTCGAGGGGAATCTGCGCTGCAAGCGCCAGCGCCAGGTCGCTCTTGCCTGACGCGGTGGGGCCGACGATCGCGGCCAGTCCTGCGGGCGTGGCTTGGCCCACCTGGGCTCAGGCCTCGATCAGGCGCTGAACCTGGCTGATCGATCGCGCACGCCCGGTCGCCCGCTCCGCCTCGATCACCACCGCGTTGAAGCTCACCGCTCCGTCAGCCACCGCGAAGCGGGTCGGGAGATGCGTCAGGAACCGCGGCAGGACGGTCTCGAGGGAGAAGCCGATCACTGAATCGCGCGGGCCGGTCATGCCGATATCGCTGATGTAGGCGGTGCCCCCGGGGAGCAAGCGGGCATCGGCGGTCGGAACGTGGGTGTGGCTGCCGAGGACCGCCGAGACGCGTCCGTCCAGGTACCAGCCCATGGCGTTCTTCTCGCTGGTGATCTCGCAATGGAAGTCGACGATGCGCAGTGGCGGCAGCGGCTCCGCGGCTCCATCGAGGAGCGCGTCCATGGCCAGGAAGGGCGAGTCGAGCTGGTTCATGAAGACCCGCCCCATCACATTGATGATGGCCACCTGGTCGCCATCGGGAAGGGCGTGCAGCAGCCAGCCGCGCCCCGGCGCGTCATCGGGATAGTTGAGCGGGCGGAGCACCGGTCGACCCGAGTCGAGATAGTCATAGATCTCGCGCTTGTCCCAGATGTGGTTCCCGCTGGTGATCACGTCAACCCCGTTGGCCAGCAGCTCCTCAGCCAGGCTGGGCGTGAGGCCCGCCCCGGCCGCCAGGTTCTCTCCGTTGGCGATCACCAGGTCCAGGTCAAGCTCGGCGCGGACGGCCCGAAGGGTCTGAACCACCGCCACCCGGCCCGGCTTGCCGATGATGTCCCCGATCGCCATGCACCGCAGGAGCGCGGCGCGATCGGTCATCGAGCGTAGTCGACCGCGCGCGTCTCGCGGATCACGGTCACCTTGATCTGCCCGGGGTACTGCAGCTGCTCCTCGATCTTCTTGACCACGTCGCGCGCCAGCCGGCTGGAGGCCACGTCGTCGATATCCTCCGGCCGGACCAGGATCCTGATCTCGCGGCCGGCTTGGATGGCATAGCAGCGCTCGACACCGGGGAAGCTCAGCGCGATCTGCTGGAGATCGTCGAGCCGCTTGACGTAGTTGTCGAGCGACTCGCCGCGCGCACCGGGGCGCGACGCGCTGATGGCGTCGGCGATCTGGACCACGGTCGCCTCGATCGACTCCTGCTCGACCTCCTGGTGGTGCGCGGCGATGCAGTTGCAGACCACCGGGTTGACCCCGTAGCGCTTCGCGATGTCACCGCCGATCAGGGCATGCGGCCCCTCGACCTCGTGGTCGACCGCCTTGCCGATGTCGTGCAGCAGCCCGCCCTTCTTCGACTCGGCCACGTTGCCCCCGATCTCCGCTGCCAGCAGCCCGGCCAGGCGTCCGGTCTCCACGCAATGGTTCAGCACGTTCTGGCCGTAGCTGGTTCGGTACTTGAGTCGACCGAGGAGCTTGATGAGCTCCGGGTGCAGGCCCGGCACGCCCGCGTCGTAGGCGGCCTGCTCCCCCGCCTGGCGCATCACGACCTCGATCTCGGTGCGGCACTTGGCCACCACCTCTTCGATGCGACCCGGATGGATCCGCCCGTCGCTGATCAGCTTGGTGAGCGCCATCCGCGCAACCTCCCGGCGCACCGGATCGAAGCCGGAGAGGACGACCGCCTCGGGTGTGTCATCGATGATCAGGTCCACGCCGGTCGCCTGTTCGAGGGCCCGGATGTTTCGCCCCTCGCGGCCGATGATCCGCCCCTTCATCTCCTCGGAGGGGAGTGGCACGACGGTGACCGTTGCCTCGGAGGTGTGATCGGAGGCGATGCGCTGCATGACCGTGGTGAGGACGCGACGGGCGCGCTCCTCCCCCTCCTCGCTGGCGTGACGCTCGATCTCGCGGACCTGATGCTGCGCCTCAGCCTGGGCCTCGTCGACGATCTGCTGGATCAGGCTCTGGCGCGCCTCGTTGACGGACAGGCCGCTGACGCGCTCGAGCTCGAGCAGCTGGCGCTGCTGCAGCTCGGCCAGGTGAGCCTTCTCGGCCTCGACCTCCCGCTGGCGCTCCTCAAACGCGGTCTCGCGCCGCTCGATCGACTCCACCTTGCGGTCGAGGCTCTCGGAGCGGTCGAGCAGCAGGCGCTCCTGGCGTTGCAGATCGGCGCGCTTCTCGCGTGCCTCGTCCTCGGCCGCGCGCTGCAGCTTGAGCGCATCGTCCTTTCCCTCGAGGACGATCTCCTTTTGCTTGGCACGTGCCTCGGCGATGATCCGCTCGGCGTAACCCTCGGCGTGCTTGACCCTGGTGGCCGCCAGGAGACGGCGCGCAAGGTATCCGATCACGATTCCGACGAGGAGGGCGGCAAGAGCCGCCCCGACGGCGACGGTGGTAACAGGCATCGGCTCCTCCGGTCGATGGAGCCCCTATGGGCGATGTCGCGCTGCCCAAAGGCGGCGCGGATACGTGGTCATTCCCGTTCGGCAACCGGCCAAGCAGAGGCTTCCCGGACTCGCCGTGGCGGGAGTGTAGCGCAACTGGCCGGATATGACGGAGGACCGGTCCGGGGAGTCGTCAACCAGCCGCGATCTGACCCAGCAAGGCCACCATGTCGAGGTCGCGCGGCAGGAAATCCTGGAGCATGATCCGCTGCGCGCCGGCGGCGCCCAGGGCCTCAATGCCTGCATGCGCCCGGTCCAGCGTCCCGAGGATCCATCGTCCCTCGCGCTCCTTGAGCCAGGCATCGGCGTCATCGCCAGCTCCGACGACCGCCGCCTGCTGACGAATTCGATCTCGCAGGTCGCGCTCCGTCTCCGCCACCAGCACTCCGACCATCGCCGAGCGGATCACTCCCTCGGGATCGCGTCCGGCCTCCGCACACGCCGCCGCGACGTTGGCGTACGCCTCGCGCAATCGGGCGGGTGTCGCCGACTGCCGGTTGAACTCGTCGGCCCAGGTGGCCACCAGGCGGGCGAGCCGTGGCCGGCCGTCGCCTCCAAGGATCAGGTGGGGGTGCCGCTGGCCAGACCACGTGGGCCGCGGCCGGAAGAGTGCGTCGCGCACCTGCCAGTGCTGACCGGCGTAGTTCCAGCCATCGGGCTCGGTCCACAAGCCGTGCACGATCGCCAGGGATTCCTCCAGGCGGTCATAGCGCTCCCCGAGCGGTGGGAACGGGATCCCCAGGCGGAGGTGCTCCTCCTCGTTCCAGCCAGCTCCCATGCCGACCTCGACGCGCCCTCCGCTCATCTCGTCGACCGTGGCGACCACCTTGGCGAAGCTCCCGGGAAGGCGGAAGGTGATCGGGGACACGAGCGAGCCGATGCGGATGGTGGCCGTGTCGCGCGCCAGTCCCGCCAACGTGCTCCACGCATCGGTGGCGGGGGCATCAGTGGCTCCGGGAAAGGAGCTGTAGTGATCGGAGCGGAAGAAGGCCTCCAGGCCAGCCGATTCCGCGGCACGGGCCAGCGCAAGGATCTCGTCGTAGCTGAGCCCCTGCTGGGGCTCGGTCATCAGGGCGTAGCGCATCGGTGAAGGGTAGCCCTCAGTCGTCCTCGATCTCGACGTGCGCCGCGGCGCGCAGGGTCGACCTCACCGTCTCGGGGTCGAATCCGCGCCGCATCAAGAAGGCGCCGACGCGCTGGACGGCCCTCGGATCCTCGGGCAGCGGACGCCCTTTCAGGTGGCGCTGCAGCGCGAGCCGTGCCCGATCCGCTTCGGTGCTGGGGAGGATCTCGCCGTCAGGCCCCGGCTCGCTCAGCTCCGCGCCGCGCAGCGACTCAAGCACCTCCCGCGGGACGCCGTGTTGACGGAGCTCGGCCTCGACCATGCGCCGCCCTCGCGGGGCGTGCCGGTCGCGCTGCTCCGCCCACCACCGGGTGAAGGCTGCGTCGTCGACGTATCCCATCGTGGCCAGGCGTTCGAGGGTCGCGGAGATCACCTCGTCGCTCGCCGCGGCACGCCGCAGTCGACGCTCCAGCTCCCAGCGCGTCCGCGGGCGCGTGCCCAGGAAATGAGCTGCGATCTCGAGTGCCGCCTCGCCGTCAGGCGCTGCACGCTCGCCTGCCTTCGCATCGCGTGTGCGGCGGCGACCAGGCATCGGGTCGGGTCGACTCCCCTACTCCGCCTCGGAGATCCCCTCGACCCCGATCTCGATCGACGACACCTTGCCGCGGATCTCGCTGTCGATCTTGTCCGCCAGCTCGGGGTGGCCCTTCAGGAAGTCGCGCGCGTTCTCGCGGCCCTGGCCCAGCCGCGTTTCGCCGTAATTGAACCAGGCCCCGGTCTTGGACAGGATGCCGGCGGCGATCCCAACGTCGAGCAGGCCGCCCTCGCGGCTGATGCCCTCGTTGTACATGATGTCGAACTCGGCCAGCCGGAACGGACTGGCGACCTTGTTCTTGACCACCTTGACGCGGGTTCGCGAGCCGATCGCGTCGGTCCCGTTCTTGAGCGTCTCGATGCGCCTGATGTCCATCCGGATGGAGGCGTAGAACTTGAGGGCGCGTCCACCGGGCGTCGTCTCGGGATTGCCGAACATGACGCCGATCTTCTCGCGCAGCTGGTTGGTGAAGATCAGCGCGGTGTTCGACCGGTTGATCGCTCCTGTCAGCTTGCGCAGCGCCTGGCTCATCAGGCGTGCCTGGAGGCCGACGAAGCTGTCGCCCATCTCACCCTCGATCTCGGCACGGGGCACGAGCGCCGCGACCGAGTCGATGATCACGACGTCGACACCGTTGCTGCGGATCAGCGTCTCCGCGATCTCGAGCGCCTGCTCGCCGGTGTCGGGCTGCGAGACGAGGAGATCGTCGACGTTGACGCCGAGGTTCTTGGCGTAGCCTGGGTCGAGCGCGTGCTCCGCGTCGATGAAGGCCACGATCCCGCCGGCACGCTGCGCGTTGGCGGCGATGTGGTAGCAGAGCGTCGTCTTGCCGCTCGATTCGGGGCCGTAGATCTCGGTGATCCGGCCGCGCGGCACGCCGCCAACGCCGAGCGCCAGATCGAGCGCCACCGAGCCGGTCGGGACGACCTCCACCACCATCTTGGCGCCCTTGTCGCCGAGTCGCATGATTGCGCCGCGGCCGAACTGCTTCTCGATCTGCAGGATGGCGGCATCGACCGCGCGGCCACGCTCGCCATTGCGCTGGGTGAGGGTCTGTTCCTGGGCGGGTGCCACCGGGGCGTCCATGATGTTGCGGGCTCCTTCTCTCGTCACTCCCGGCGGCGAATCAGGTCAAGCCTCCTCGCCGGGTTCGCTGCGCGGCTTGCGCTTCTTCTTGATCACCTCGACCGTCATCGGCTGGTCATAGGCCGATGCCGGCTGGATTTTCGGCGCCTTCTCCTTGGGCTTGCGCTTCTCCTGGTGGCGCGGTCGATCTCGCCCCTTGGCCATGTCGAGCCTGACCTCCGATCTTGGCCGGTCGAGGTGTCCGTCATCCTGGCCGATGAGGCCTTATCGGCCTCTTAGCGCCGGCTTAGCGAACACCGTCCCGACGGTCACCGTAGTGCGCCGTGACGCCTTCCCGCACTGACGCGAACGACCCGTCGGCGAGCGCCGATCGGATCTGTCGCATCAGGGTCAGAGTATAGGTGAGGTTATGGAGCGAGGCGAGGCGATAGGCGAGCAATTCCTCGGCCCGAAAGAGGTGGGCGACGTACGCCCGCGAATGGTTGCGACATGCCTCGCAGCCGCACGCCGGGTCGATCGGCCCGGCCTCGTCGAGGAACCGCGCGTTGCGCAGGTTGAGCTTTCCCTCGCTGGTCCACAGCTGGCCATTGCGCGCCACCCGCGTGGGCAGGACGCAGTCGAACAGGTCAACTCCGCGCTCGACTGCGTCGAAGAAGTCGAGCGGCGAGCCGACCCCCATGAGGTAGCGCACGCGGACATCGTCGGCCAGGGCGTCGGCCACCACGTCGAGCGTTCGTGTCATGTCGGCCTTGCTCTCCCCCACCGACAGGCCGCCGATCGCCAATCCGTCGAATGGCAGGGCCGCGATCGCTGCAGCGCTGTGCCGCCGCAACCTCTCATCGACGCCGCCCTGGATGATGCCGAAGAGCGCCTGGTCGTCGCGCGTCCGGGCGGCGAGGCACCGCGCAGCCCAGCGGTGGGTCCGCTCCATGGCTTCGCGAACGGCCGGGCCCGGCAGAGCCGGGTCGACCAGCTGATCGAACGCCATGGCCACGTCGCTGCCCAGCGCCTCCTGGATCTCGATGGCACGCTCAGGGGTCAGCCGCTGCGGTGACCCGTCGAGGTGGCTGGTGAAGGTCACGCCCTCTTCATCGACCTGTCGCAGGTGGCCGAGGCTGAAGACCTGGAAGCCGCCCGAGTCGGTCAGGATCGGTCCATCCCAGCCCATGAAGCGGTGCAGCCCGCCGAGGCGCGCGATGCGCTCGTGCCCGGGTCTCAGCGACAGGTGATAGGTGTTGGCCAGGATCATCTGGGCACCCGCGGTGCGCAGGTCACCGGGGGTCAGGCTCTTCACCGTGGCCTGGGTGCCGACCGGCATGAACTGCGGCGTGTCGACAACGCCGTGGGGCGTAGAAAGCGTGCCGAGCCGCGCCTGCCCGGTCGTTGTCGCGCGGAAGGTGAAGGAGATCGGCGAGGTCACCGGCCCAGCCTAGCCGATGAACATGGCGTCGCCGAAGGTGAAGAACCGGTAGCCCTCGGCGAGCGCCGTCCGATAGGCCGCTAGCAAGGTGTTGCGCGCCTGGAACGCCAACACCGGGCCCATCCCGGCCTGCACGAACGCGGTCACCAGCAGCAGCAGCGAGCTGCGGGGCAGATGGAAGTTGGTGATCAGGGCATCGACCGACAGGAACTCGTGCGGCGGGGTGATGTACAGGTCGCTCCAACCGT
>Ga0153915_10003720_pt1 | contig 14017 bp, 8 predicted proteins | sample Opewatmetagenome_2_FD_107003 | JGI IMG/M metagenome (GOLD analysis project Ga0153915, IMG submission 107003) | Freshwater wetland microbial communities from Ohio, USA - Open water 3 Core 3 Depth 3 metaG | ecosystem: Environmental > Aquatic > Freshwater > Wetlands | place: USA: Ohio, Lake Erie... | reverse complement strand
TCGGGCGAGTTCGACGGCGTCGGGATCGAGGTGACGGAGCGGGACGACCAGCTCACGGTGGTCTCGCCCATCGCCGACTCGCCGGGCGAGCGGGCCGGCATCCAGCCGGGCGACCGGATCGTCAAGATCGACGGCGCGCCGACGCGGGACCTGACGCTCGTCGAGGTCATCCGCCGCCTCAAGGGGCCGGCCGGCACCAAGGTGGTGCTGGAGATCATGCGGGACGGGTTCACGGCGCCGCAGTCGCTCACCCTCGTCCGCGACCGCGTGCGCACCGTGAGCGTCGAGGCGCGGATCCTCGATGCGGGCCTCGGCTACGTCCACGTCAAGGTGAAGAGCTTCCAGGACCGGACCGACCGGGCGCTCAAGAAGGCGCTCGACGACGCCCGCGCCTCCCTCAAGGGGGAGATCCGGGGACTCGTCCTCGACCTGCGCAACGACCCGGGCGGCCTCCTCGACCAGGCCGTGAAGGTCTCCGACCGCTTCCTCTCGTCGGGCGTCATCGTCACCACCGAGGGGCGCGACAAGCGCAACGTCGAGGTGGAGAAGGCCCGCGAGAAGGACACCGAGCCGCCGTATCCCATGATCGTGCTCGTCAACAAGGGCACGGCCAGCGCCAGCGAGATCGTGGCCGGCGCCCTCCAGGACCACGGGCGAGCGGTGATCATGGGAACGCAGACCTTCGGCAAGGGGTCGGTGCAGACGGTGATCGAGCTCGAGGACGGCTCCGGCCTCAAGCTCACCATCGCCAAGTACTACACGCCCAAGCACCGCTCCATCCAGGAGCTGGGCATCGCGCCGGACGTGGTGGTGGCCGACGCGGCGCCGCAGGCGAAGCCGGAGGAGGATCTGCCGGCGGAGCGCGACCTCAAGCGCCATTTCAAGAACGACAGGGCCGACGCCCAGGCGGCGGGAAAGGCGAAGCCGGCCACCTGGACAGACGACTACCAGCTCCGGACGGCGGTGGACTACCTCAAGGCGGCGCACATCTTCAAGGCGACGATGGGCGAGCCCGCCCCCCGCGCCAATTCCGCCCGGCGGTGAACGCGCTTCGAGGCGGGCGCGCGGGCTCCGGTGTGGGACATTCCCGTGACGTGCCGCGGCCATTTGCGTTGACTTCGCGCGTCGAAAGGCTATAGTCCGCGCCGTCTTGGACGCAGTCCGGGGGCCACGCGGGTCCCCGTCGAGGACGAGATCAGGTGGAAGCGCGGAGCGCCAGAGCGCCCGCGCTTCGTCACAAAGACAGCCCAGAGATGAATCCTCTCGAGATCGCGGTCGTCGTCGCATACGTCCTCGTGCTGCTCGTTCTCTCCGTGTACGGGTCGCACCGTTACTTCATGACGTACCTGTACTACCGGCACAAGTACGCGCTGCCGGTCCCGCAGGGACGCTTCGCGCGGCTGCCGCACGTCACCATCCAGCTTCCCGTCTTCAACGAGATGTACGTGGTGGAGCGGCTCATCGGGGCGGTCTGTCGGATCGACTACCCGCGCGACCTTCTCGAGATCCAGGTCCTCGACGACTCCACCGACGAGACCCAGTCCATCGCGCGCGGCTGCGTGGAGCGCTGGCGGGCCCAGGGGCTCGACGTCCAGTACGTCCACCGCAAGAACCGCCAGGGCTTCAAGGCGGGCGCCCTCGAGAACGGCCTCGCGCTCGCCAAGGGCGAGCTGGTCGCGGTGTTCGACGCCGACTTCGTGCCCGGCCCCCGATTCCTGATGCAGACGGTGCAGTTCTTCACCGATCCCCGGATCGGGATGGTGCAGACGCGCTGGGAGCACCTGAACCGCGACCTGTCGCCGCTGACCCACGCCCAGAGCATCTTCCTCGACGGCCACTTCGTCATCGAGCACACGGCGCGCAACCGCTCCGGTCGGTTCTTCAACTTCAACGGCACCGCCGGCGTCTGGCGGCGCGAGACCATCGCCTCCGCCGGTGGATGGCAGCACGACACCCTCACTGAGGACCTCGACCTCTCCTACCGCGCCCAGCTCGCGGGATGGAAGTTCGTCTTCCTTCCCGATGTCGCGGCACCGGCCGAGATCCCGGTGGAGATGAACGCCTTCAAGAGCCAGCAGCACCGCTGGGCCAAGGGCTCGATCCAGACGGCGCTGAAGCTCCTGCCGCGCATCTGGAAGAGCGACCTGCCCTTCGCCGTCAAGCAGGAGTCCTTCTTCCACCTGACGGCGAACTTCGGCCACCTGCTCATGATCCCGCTCGCCATCCTCATGCCGATCACGGTGATGGTGCGGGTGTCCCACGGCTGGTTCGAGGTGCTGTTCCTCGACATCCCGTTCTTCGCCGCCGCCACCGTCAGCGTGAGCGTGTTCTACGTGGCTTCGCAGCGGGAAGTCGGCGCGAGCCTCTGGCAGCGGGTGAAGTACCTGCCCTTCATCATGGCCCTCGGCATCGGGCTGTCGGTGAACCAGGCCCGGGCGGTGGTCGAGGCGTTGGTCGGCCACGAGACCGGCTTCACCCGCACGCCCAAGCTCGGCGTGAGGTCCGGCGACGACTCGGCCGCGCGCCGCCGCTACAAGGTGGCGGTGAGCTTCCAGCCGCTCGTGGAGCTGGCGTTCGCCGCCTATTTCACCGTCGCGGTGCTGTGGGTTCTCGACCGGCACGTCTACGACTCGCTGCCCTTCCTGCTGCTCTTCCAGGCGGGCTTCGGGTACGTGGGGCTCTCGAGCCTGCTCGAGGTGCTTAGGGACCTGCGGGCGAAGCTCGTTCCGGTCCCGCAGACCGCCGACGCCGAGTAGCCCTCCTCGGCGGGGACGAGCCCCAGCCCGCTACGCGCGGCCGAGGATCTTCTCGTAGACGGTGACGCCGCGGTCGAGGCGACCCACCTCGGCGAAGCCGATCCGCTGCCAGAAGAGCTGGGCCTCGACGTTCTCGTCCACGACCGAGAGGCGCAGCGCCCGGTAGCCCAAGCGGGCGAGCGCGGCCTCGACGGCCGCCGTCGTCTCCTTGCCGTAGCCGAGCCCCTGGCACGCCTCGCGGAAGAGGAGGAGGCCGACGTGGGCCGTGCCCGGTTCGGGGTAGTCGAGGTGCAGGTCGAGGACGCCCACCGCCGAGCCACCGGCGCGCGGGACGAGGACGAAGACGCGCCGCCCCGGGTCCGCCTCGGCGTCGGCGAGCAGGTGGGCGGCCGCGTCGGGGCCGGGCGGCTGCCCCTCGGTGCGGGCGAAGTAGTCCGGCGCCCCCTCGAAGCAGGCCTGGATGGCCTCCACGTGCGCCCGAGTCGCCTGGTGCGCCACGAGGCGCGGCCCGTGGAAGGACAGTTCCACGCCGGATGCCATACCGGCTGCGGGCCGGCCGGTCAAGCCGGCCCGGGCCATCCCGCGAGGAGCGCCGCCGCCACCGGCCCCTCGAGGCTCGGGGCCACGCGATCGGCGCCGCAGGCGGCCAGCTCCTCGACGCCGTAACGGCCGGTGGCCACGGCCAGCACCGGAATCCCGGCGCTCCGCGCCGCCTCGACGTCGCGGGGCGTGTCGCCGATGACCAGCGCATCCGCGGGCGCCACGGGCCGGCCGAGCCGCGCCGAGGCTCGGCGGAGGGCCGCCTCGACGATGCGTTCGCGGGCCTCGCCATCGGCGGCGAAGCCGCCGATGGCCCCCGAGTCCCACTCGAAGAAAGCGTCGAGGCCGCCTCGCGCCAGCTTGATGCGCGCGCCCTCCGCCACGTTGCCGGTGCACAGGCCCATCGCCGCTCCGCGGCGCCGCAGCCCGTCGAGCAGCTCCGCGACGCCGGGAAGGACGCGGTAGGCCGGAGTGCGGATCTCCTCCCGGAGGTGCCCCACGTACGTCTCGAGCACCCGGTCGCAGAGGGCGTCGTCGAAGGGCCGGCCCAGCGCCGCCAGCGCCTCCCGCACGATGAGCCGGTCGGTCATCCCGTCGAGGCGCCGGCCGGCGAGGGCGCCGTCCAGCCCGCCGACGTGCCCGGCCAGGGCCCGCTCGAGGGAACGACGCCCCGCGCCGCCGGCGTGGACCAGCGTGCCGTCGATGTCGAAGAGGAGGACGCGCCTCATCGGGGCCTCACGAGAAGAGCGCCTCCACGAACTCGCGCGGCGCGAAGGGGCGGAGGTCGCCCACCTTCTCTCCGACGCCGACGTAGCGGACCGGGATGCGGAGCTCGTCGCAGATGCCGATGACGACGCCGCCCTTGGCGGTGCCGTCCAGTTTGGCGAGCGCGATGCCGGTGACGCCGAGCGCCTCGTGGAACTGGCGCGCCTGGGCGATGGCGTTCTGGCCGGTGGTGGCGTCGAGGACGAGCAGCACGTCGTGCGGGGCTCCCGGCATCGCCTTCTCGACCACGCGCTTCACCTTCTTCAGCTCCTCCATGAGCGGGAGCTTGGTGTGGAGCCGACCGGCGGTGTCGCAGAGCACGACGTCCACCCGATCCTCGATGCCGCGCCTCACCGCCTCGAAGCAGACGCTGGCGGGGTCGGCCCCGTCCTTGCCGCGCACGATGGGAGCGCCGACTCGCTCGGCCCAGATCTCCAGCTGCTCTCCCGCCGCCGCGCGGAAGGTGTCGCCGGCGCCGAGGAGCACCGTCCGCCCCGACGCCTTCAGCTGGGCGGCGAGCTTGCCGACGGTGGTGGTCTTGCCCGAGCCGTTGACGCCCACGACCATCACCACCCACGGCCGGGCGTCGCCGATGACGAGGCCCCCGGCGTCGAGCGCCCCCTCCAGGGACACGATGCGGGCGACGTCCTCTCGGAGCGCGTCCTTGAGCCGCGCCGGGTCGGACAGCTCGTTGCGCGCCACGCGAGCGCGGGCGTGCTCGAGGAGCGCGGTGGCGGTGCGCACGCCGATGTCGGCCGTGAACAGCACCTCCTCCAGGCCGGCGAGCACCTTCTCGTCCAGGACCTTCTGGCCGGCGAGCAGTCCGCCGAGGCGCGCCATGAAACCGCCGCGGGTGCGCTCCAGGCCCGCGGCCAGGGTCTTGCCCGCCTCGGCCTCGACACGGCGGCGGCGCTCCTCCTCCTCGCTGCGGCGGGCCTCCTCGGCCTCCCGCGCCTCTCGCTCCCGCTGCTCGCGCGCGAGGCGCTCCTCCTCCTCGCGTGCGAGGCGACGGCGATCGCGCTCCTCCCGCTCGGCCTCCTTCTTGCGGCGGTACTCCTCCTTCTTGCGGGCCTCCGCGGCGTCCCGGTCGGCCGGGGTCGGGGTCGGAGGCTGGGCCTGCTTCGCGGACGGGGAGGCGGGCTCGATCGACGGCTCGGACTCGAGCTCGCGCTCGATCTCCTCGTCGGGGACGGGCGGCCCGGGGGGCGCGCCCCTGCGGCGGCGGGCGAGCCGCAGCGCGGCGAGGACGACGAGCGCCACCAGCGCGGCGAGGATGGCGGCGCCGACGGCGTCGTTGGCGGTGAGGGCGAGGACGGGGATCACGGCGCGGCAGGGCTCCGGGGGCCCCACGATATAGGGGCTGCCGGCGCGGAGTGTCAACGAGCGCGCGGCGCGCCCGGCCACGACCCCGGTTACGCCGCCGCCGACTGGCCGCGCTCGGAGAGGCGCACCGACACGAGCTTCGAGATGCCCGGCTCCTCCATCGTCACGCCGTAGAGCGTGTCCACCACCTCCATGGTGCGCTTGTTGTGCGTGACGAGGATGAACTGCGATGCCTTGCTCATCTCCTTCACCATGTCGTTGAAGCGCCCCACGTTGGCGTCGTCGAGCGGCGCGTCCACCTCGTCGAGGAGGCAGAAGGGCGACGGCTTGATGAGGAAGATGGAGAAGATGAGGGCGACGGCGGTGAGGGCCTTCTCGCCGCCCGAGAGCAGGTTGACGCTCTGGAGCTTCTTGCCCGGGGGCTGGGCGAAGATCTCGACACCGGCCTCGGCGGCGTCGCCATCGGAGTCCTGCGTGAGCACCAGGCCCGCCCGCCCGCCGTTGAAGAGGCGCGGGAACACCTGCTGGAACTTCTCGTTGACGCGGTCGAAGGTGTCGCGGAAACGCTGGCGGGAGGCCCGGTTGATCTTGACGATGGCCTTCTGGAGGTCGGCGAGAGACGCCTCGAGGTCGGCCTTCTGGGCCGTCATGAAGGCGTGGCGCTTCGCCAGGTCGTCGTACTCCTCGATGGCGGTGAGGTTGATCCCGCCCATGCGCTCGGCCTGCGCCTTGAGCTCGTCGAGCTTCTCGCGGTCGGCATCGGTGGGCGCCTTCTCGAGGTGGAAGCGGAACAGCTCGTGCCGGAGCTCCGCCTGGCAGCGCTCGCGCGTCTGCTCCTCGAGGTGCGCGAGCTCGAGGGCCTGCTCGCGGGCGGTGAGGGCCGCCTCGGCGGCGGCCTGGCTCGCCGCCTCGGCGCGCTTGCGTAGCTCCCGCACCTCGACTTCGCGCGCCCGGACGGCGCCGGCCGCGGCCTCGTGGGCCGCGCGCTCCGCGGCGAGCGTCGCCCGCACGCGCTCGAGCTCGGAGGCGAGCCGCCCCGCATCCAGGCGGGTGCCCTCCATGCGCCCCTGCAGCTCCGCGGCCCGGGCGTTGGCCTCGCTCATGGCGGCGAAGAGACGCCCCCGCCGCTCCTCCACCTCGCGCTGGGCGTCGTCGGCGCGGCGCAGGGCGGCGCCGGCGGCGGCGCGGCGCTCGGCGTCGGCGGCCACCTTCACCTTGAGGTTCGTCACCTCGGCGATGAGCGTCTCGGCGCGGCGCCGGAGCTCGTCGAGCCGCAGCCCGGCCTCGCGCGCCCGCTCCTCGCTGCGCGCGCGTTCCGCCTCGGCGGTGGCGGCCTCGAGCCGGTGCGACTCCTCCTCCCGGTCCAGCGCCGCGATCTCCTCCTCGAGCCTCGCCCGCTCCATCTCCAGCTGGCCGACGCGGGCGGAGACGCGATCGACCTCCTCGCCGAGCCGCGCCAGGTCCTTCTCCTGGTCGAGGAGCGCCAGCTCCTTCTCCCGCCCGTCGCGGTCGAGCGCCTTCAGGGCCGCCTCGAGCTGCAGGAGCCTTGCCTGGAGGGTGCGGTGGCGCTCCTGCGCCAGCGCGAACTCGGCCTCGAAGGAGCGGACCGTCTCCTCCAGCTCCTGGACCTCGCGCCGCCGCTGCAGGGCGCCGTGTCCCTCGCCCTCCAGCGGGCCGCCGGTGACGACGCCGTAGGGGTCGAGCACCTCGCCGTCCAGCGTGACCAGCGTGCGCCGCGCCTCGCCGGACTGCCACATCTCGAGGGCGCCCGGGAGGTCCCTCACGATGACGGCGTCGCCGAGGAGGAAGCGCGCCACCTTCTCGTACGCCGGGTCGAAACGCACCACCTCGAGGCAGGTGGCGATGAAGGCGGGGTGGGACCGATCCGGCTCGCCGGCGGGCCCGCCGGTCTCGCGCAGGCGGGCGATGGGGATGAGCGAGGCCCGCCCCTCGGCGGCCGCCTTCAGCCAGTCGATGGCCTCGACGCCCTGGCTGTGGCTCTCGACGATGACGTACTGGAGCCGCTCGCCCAGGACGGCCTCCACCGCGTTCTCGAACTCGGGCGGGGCCGAGACCACGTCGGCGACGAGGCCGAAGATGCCCCGGTCCCGCGCCGCCTCGCCCTGGCCGGCGCGGGTCATGAGGCTCCGCACGCCGCGGCCGTACCCCTCGTAGTTGCGCATCACCTCGAGGAGCGACTGGAGGCGCGCCCGCCGGTCGGACAGCTCCTCTCGGAGGGTGATGAGCCTGGCCTCGTTCTGGATGAACTCGGAGCGGGTGCGCTCCAGCGTCTCCTCCTGGGCGCCGCGCTGCTCCTCGAGCCGGAGCTTGAGCTGGCGGGTCTTGCCCAGCCTCTCGACGTGGTCGGATCGCGAGCCGTCGAGGGCGACGCTGCGGCTGGCCAGCTCCTCGATTTCGCCCCGGGCGCGGGCGTGCCGCGTCCGGAGATCGCCGCGCTGCCGCTCCAGCTGGGCGAGCTGGCTCGTGAGGCCGGCCGCCCGCCCCAGCGCCGCCGTGGCCTGGCCGCGCGCCGCGTCGACCTCGGCGACGATGTCCGCCTCGCCCGAGGACGCGTCGCGCAGCGCCGCCTCGGCCTCGGCGAGGCGCGCCTCGTCGGCGCCGGCGAAGCCCGCCAGCCGTTCCCGCTGCGCCAGCAGGGCATCGCGCTCGGCCGCCAGCCCCTCGGCCTGGGCCTTCAGCGCCTCGACCTCCGCGGCCTGGGCGCGCGTGCGCTCGGCGATCTGCCCGAGCTCCCGCTCCGCCGCCTCGGCGGAGACCGCGGAGACGCGCCCCTGGCTCTCGAGCTCGTGCTCCCGAGCGGTTGCCTCGGCGAGCCGGCGCTCGTCCTCGTCGAGCCGCGCCCGCTCGGCTTCGATGGCGGCCTCGTTCTCGGCGAGCCGGGCGGAGACATCGGTCTCCTCGGTCCTGGCGGCGGCGTGGCGCTCCTCGGCGGCGCGGCGGCCGGCGGTGAGCTCGAGGTACCGGGTGGCGGCGACGTGCAGCTCCAGCTCGCGGATCCTGGCCCGGAGCGCCTTGTAGCGCTCGGCCTTGCGGGCCTGCCGGTTCAGGCTGTCGAGCTGCTTGCCGAGCTCGGCCGCGATATCGGCCACCCGCAGGAGGTTCTGCTGCGTCGCCTCCATCTTCCGCTCGGCGGCCTCGCGGCGCTTCTTGTACTTGGTGATGCCGGCCGCTTCCTCGACGATGGCGCGACGGTCCTCGGGCCGGGCCGAGACGATCTGCCCGATCCGGCCCTGCTCGATGATGGAGTAGGCGGTCCGGCCCACGCCCGACCCGAAGAAGAGGTCGTTGACGTCGAGGAGCCGGGCCGAGGCCTTGTTGATGGTGTATTCGGACTCGCCGGTGCGGAAGAGCCGGCGGCCCACGGTGATCTCGGAGAAGCCCTGGTACTGTGCCGGAAGCTCGCCCGGCCGGTCGTTCTCGAAGGTGACGGCGACCTCGGCCATGGAAAGCGGCGGTTTCGACTCCGAGCCGTTGAAGATCACGTCCTCCATGGAGCGGCCGCGCAGCCGGAGCGCCGACTGCTCGCCCAGCACCCATCGGATGGCGTCTGCCACGTTGGACTTGCCGCATCCGTTCGGGCCGACGACGCCGGTGACGCCTCCATGGAAGGAGATGACGGTCCGGTCCATGAAGGACTTGAACCCGATCAGGTCGAGGCGCTTGATGCGCATTCTGGCTCCGATAGCACACCCGGTCTCCCGTTTCAAGCCAAGCCCTCGATTGGCAAAGGTATTTTCGGATCGGGAGCCCGGCCCAATCCAAATGCAGAGAGGTGTCGAGCCGTTGCGTGGCATGGCGTGTACCGTCACGAGCCCCCATCCGGAGTCTTTTCTTGCGGCCCGCGATAGACTCGCGAGCGCCCATGGATTTCTTCCGGCGCCTGGTGTGGAAGCTAGCCGTGGTGCTCGCCGTCCCGGCCCTCATCGCGTGGATCGTGGTGCACGCGTACTTCCCGCTTTCGGCGGAGCACCAGGAGGCCCTGGACCTGGGCCTGCCGGTCGCCGTCGCGGTCATCTACGCAGGGGCCGTCGCAGCCGCCTGGAACCTCTCGGCGCCGCTGCGCGCCGCGCTGGGCCCGCGCCGCCCCGACGCCAGGGCAGCGGCCGTCGCCGCGCTTTGCGGCCACCGCCTGCCCGGACGGCTCGCCTCGGTGGTGGTCGTGCTCGCGGCCGCGGCGCTGACCGGGCTCGTCGCCCTGCTCGGCCGGATGGGGCTGTCCCCGGACATCGCCGCCGCGGGAGCGTCGGTCGGCGGGGCCGCGGGAATCCTCGGCGGCATGCTGGTCTACTCGATCGCCGGCTCGTCGTCGTCGCAGGCCATCGCCGAGCTCGGGCCGGGCGTCGAGTTCCGCGAGAAGGGAACCGTCCGCGGGAAGATCCTCGCGTTCGGCTACGGGCTCCTCACCATCGCCGCCGTTCCGGTCGGCGCGGTGAGTTACGTCCGCTTCCGCGTGGACAGCGACGCCGAGTACGTCCAGGCGGCGGTGCGCGCCCAGGAGGCCGCGCTCGCCGTGGCGCGCGGCGAGGCGGGCCCCGCCGCCGCCGAGCTGGTGTGGCGCGCCACCGGCAGCCCCACGGCGCTCCTCGGGCCCGGCGGGCGCGTCGTGGCGCGGTTCGGCCCGTTCGAGGCCCCGCCCGCCGCGAGCGCCAGCGGCGTCGAGCGAATCGCGGGCGGCTGGCTGGTGCGCCGTGGGCCCCCCGGGAGCGCGAGCCTCGTCTCGTGGCTGCCCGACGCGCCGCTCGAGGCCCGGCGAGCGGCCTACTGGCGCTCGGCGCTGCTCCTCGGCGTGGCGGTGTACGCCGCCGCCGCCGTCCTGGTGTGGTTCGCGGCGCGCGCCATCACCATCCCGCTGCGGGCGCTCGGCAAGGCCGCCGGCCGCATCGCCTCGGGCGATCTCTCGGCCGGGCCGCCCAGCATCTCGCGGGACGAGATGGGGCAGCTCGCCGCCGACTTCCGCAGCATGTCGCAGGGGCTCGCGAGCCTGGTCGCGGCGGTCCAGGAGGCCGGGAGGGGCGTGGACCGGGGGGCGCGCGAGCTCGGGGCCATCGGGGAGCGCGTGAAGCGAGGCGCCCTCGGGCAGCGCGACGGCGTCGCCTCGGTGGAGGCGGCGGTGGAGGCCATGCGGGGCTCGATCGCCCTGGTGGCCGAGGGCGTGGACGGCCTCTCCGAGTACGTGGCCTCGACGAGCGCCGCCGTGACCGAGATGTCCACGGCGCTCGAGGAGGTGCGGCGGCAGGGTGTCGAGCTGGAGCGAACGATGGAGGCCGCCATGAAAGAGGTGGACGGCCTCTCCGACTCGGGCCGCCGGGCCGAGACGGCGCTCCGGTCGCTGAACGAGACGGCGGGCCAGACCGGCGAGGCGCTGGAGCGCGTGGACGCGTCGCTGTCGGGCCTGGAGCTGGCCGCCGTCGCGAGCCAGGTCAACGCCGCCCAGGCGGCGGAGCTGGCCGAGCAGGCGGGCGGCGTCGCGGAGGAGACGGTCGAGGGCATCGAGCGGCTGCGGGCCGCGGTCGGGGACGCCCAGCGGCGCGTCACCGGCCTCGGCCAGCGCGCCGGCGACATCGACCAGATCGTGGACTTCATCGCCGACGTCGCCGGGCGGACGAACCTGCTCTCGCTCAACGCCTCGATCATCGCCGCCCAGGCCGGCGAGCACGGCAAGCCCTTCGGCGTGGTGGCCGACCAGATCCGGGAGCTCGCCGCCCAGATCGCGAGCTCCACCAAGTCGATCGGCGACATCATCCACGCGGTGCGCGAGGACGTGCAGGGAACCGCCACCCTCATCGGGCGCGGCGACGAGCTGGCGGCGGCGGGCGTCCGGCTGGCTCGCAACTCCATGGACGCGCTCGGCCAGATCGAGGCGGCGACGGCCCAGGGGCACGAGAACGCGGCGCGCATCCAGCAGGCGGTGAAGGGGCACGTCGAGTCGAGCCGGGAAGTGTCGCGGCTCGTCACCCAGGTGGCGGAGGGCTCGCGGGCGGTGGCGGAGGCGGTGAAGGGGATCGGCGGGAGCGTCACGGCCCTCGGGACGGTGGGGCGTAGCGTGGGCAGCATGGCCGACCGCGTGAGCCGCGCCCTCGAGGAGCAGACCGGCCTCGGCCGGCGGCAGCTGCAGAGCCTCGATCGCATCAACGCGCTCATCGAGCAGGTGACCCGCGCGGTGAACGGCCACGGAGGCGCGGCCGAGAAGGTGCGGGAGTCGCTGAAGGGCCTCGGGAAGGCCGCTGCCGAGCACGAGTCGGCCGTGGCAGAGCTGTCGGGCGTGGCGGGCAGGCTCGAGGAGCGCTCCCGCGCGCTCGCGGAGCGGGTGGGGCGTTTCCGGACGAGCTGAGGCGCGGCGGCTACTGCGCCGCGGGCCTCGCCTGCGGATGCCCGAGCGTCCCGTAGATCTGGAACCCGTAGGCCCCGTCCTGGCCCTTCGCGCTCGCGAGCGCCATCTCCACGACCCCGCGCAGCCCTGCCGTCCCGCTCTTCTGCCAGAAGGCGTCCGAGAGCTTCACCCTGGCGCGGCCGAAGAGGGGAGCGTACGCGAGGCGCGGCTGGGCCATGAAGTAGAGCTGGTCCGCCGACGCCTCGACGTCCTCGCTCCTCGCCTCGAGCTTCTCGAACTCGGCGCGGCCGGCCTTGACCGCGGCCTTCGCCACGACCGTGCCCAGCGACATGCGCGGCAAGGACAGGTTCCCGCCCATCCCCGGCACCAGCACCTCGCCCCCGTTCACCGCCGCCTTCTCCACCGACAGGTCGATCCGCCCCGTGCTCTTCGCCGGCTCCCGGACGTCGAGGGTCACGTCCACGTCGGCCCGGAGCATGCCGGCGAGGTCGATGCCGGCCGCCTTGCGGACCACGCTCGCCCGCCCGAGGTCGATGCCCTCGCCCTTGAGCACGAGCCGCTGCGTGCCCGGCCCTTGCTCGGCGAGGCCGGCAAGCCTTCCGCCGTAGAGCGCGAGGTCGAAGGACAGGCCACGGCGGCCGAGGAGGAGCGGCCACAGCCGGAGCGAGGCGCGGGCCTCCTCGAGCGGGATCCGCGTGCCGTCCTGCGACTCCAGCGTCACCGCCCGCATCCGCACTCCGCCGAAGCCCGACGGCGAGATGTCGGCCATCCGCACCTGCCAGCCCATCGCCGCCGCCTCGAGGACGAGCCGCTCCTTCACCGCCTCGGTGGGAAACGTGCGCTGCAGGGCGAAGAGGAAGGCGAGGGCGAAGAAGGTACCGTAGGCCGCGCGCCTCTTCCAACCGCCGAGCGTGGGAAGCCCGGACGGCACCTTGAACGGGAGCCTGGGCGGAAGCTTCATGGTCATCCCTTGAGCCGGTAGGCCGCGACGAGCAGGGTCGCATCCACGAGCGCCGGGTCGTCGTTGCGGGTGGTCATCCGCAGGCGCCGCACCTTCACCACGCCGGGCCCGCGCTCCAGCGCCTCGAGCAGGCGCGCCAGCCTGGGAAGATCGAGCCTGGCGAGGCTCACCTCGACGCTCTCCTCGGTCACCCCCTCGCCGCCGCCCGGCGTTCCGGGCCGGAGGTCGTTCACCTCGACGCCGGCCTGCGCGCCGGCCTGGGAGACGAAGCTCAGGAGCTGGACCGGCGGTCCCCTGAGCCGGGCCTCGAGCGCGGCCCGCTCGGCCTGGACCTGCCGGTAGCCCTGAGTGAGCTTGCCGACCTGCGAAAGCATCTGGGTCTTCGCGCCGATGCGCTGCTCGCGCGCGCCGATGGCGCTCGAGACGCCGGCCCAGACCATGAGGACGGCGAAGGCCACCACGGCGGCGGCGGCCGAGGCGACCATCACCCGCTCGCGCGGGGCGAGGCGCGCCACGAAGGCCTCTGCCCGCGCTCGGAGCTTGCGGAGGAGCTCCATGGCTACCCTTTCCCCCCGGCGGCCGGCGCGCCCTCGCACGCGAGCTCGGAGTCGATGGTGAACTCGAACTTCCCGTCGGACCCGCGCCGGCGGACGCCGCCCGAGCGGGGCTCCGCGAAGCACCGCGAGCCCCGCAGCGCCGAGACCACCTTGTCCACGCTCTCGGCGGAGTCGGTGGTGCCAACGAGGTGCAGGGCCTTGCTCGAGATGTCCACGCGATCGAAGCGGAGCGGCACGTCGCCGGGAGTGCGGGCCGCGAGCTCTGCGAGGACGTCCACCGCCGAGACCTTGGGGATGCCGGCGGTGGGCGTGCCCTTGCCGCGGAGGACGGACTCGGCGACCGAGAAGTCGGTGTAGCAGGTGTTCGTGATCTTCTGGGTCACCTCGCACAGCGAGGCGTCGAGGAGCTTCTCCTGCCGGGCCAGCGCGAAGACCTTCACCGTCGAGGCCACGACGGCGAGGAGGAGCACGAGCCCCGCGTACACTCCGAGGCGCCCGACCTTGGCTCGCAGGTGCTCGAAGTCGCGGGTGCTGGCGAGGTCGCCGCGACGCAGATTCAGGCGCTGGACGCGCGAGCCCTGCTGGCCGCGCAGCGCCAGCGCCAGCGCCAGCGCCAGGCCCGGCGCGCGGTCGGGCGGGATGCGCTCGGCGGCCTCGCCCGCCACGAGGACCGGCGCCGCCGGCGCCGCCACTTCGGAGCGCAGGACGTCGGCGAGGCCCGGCAGCCGCGCCGCCTCGCCGGCGAGCCACAGCCGGCGCACCG
>Ga0153915_10003719_pt1 | contig 14018 bp, 12 predicted proteins | sample Opewatmetagenome_2_FD_107003 | JGI IMG/M metagenome (GOLD analysis project Ga0153915, IMG submission 107003) | Freshwater wetland microbial communities from Ohio, USA - Open water 3 Core 3 Depth 3 metaG | ecosystem: Environmental > Aquatic > Freshwater > Wetlands | place: USA: Ohio, Lake Erie... | reverse complement strand
GACCTTCTGGGTGACTCCTCTTTCGTCGGTTTGATAGTGGTGAATCAGGGTCCCACGAGGAGCTTCCACTACGCCGATCCCCTCGTCCGGCCTGGCAGTCGGTATCACTCTGGTATTGGGGTCAGTGATCTCAGGGTCTTTGGACAGCTCCAAAAATCTCTCCGCTGCATATAACAGCTCCACCAATCTCGCCCAGTGGTTAGCCAGGGTAAAATGAACCGGCTTTCCTCCTAATGTCTCATACATCCGCTGGTACTCCTCCTGAGCCAAAGGAGTAGCCATGCCATCTGCAGCATTTAACCGTGCCAGGGGAGCGACCCGATAAACGCCGCTGTCTTTACCGTCCACCAGTCCTTTCCATCCCACGCTTTTAAGGTAGGGGAACTTAAGATAAGTCCAGGGTTCTACAGACTCGACGATGTGATTCAGGTAATCCTTCGCCTCGAACTTGGAAAATTCCTTTCCCTCTGGGTCAACCACCCGTATTTTACCCTCATAAAAGTTGACCTTGTTTTTGTCATCCACCAATCCCATGTAGTAAGTCTTGATGGTATAGGCATCTGAGGTGATCAGGTCTACATAGGCTTTATTGGAAAGCACGATATCTCCAAAAACCTTCAAAGAAAATTTACCGAATTCAACTGATTCTTCTGCAATCTCCTGACATTTTTTTCTCTCCTCCTCGGAGAGTCCCTTTCCCATACCTCCCACAGTAGCGGCTGAAGGGTGAACATATTTCCCCCCTAACATCGAGACCACCTCATGGCAGATGGCTCTTTGACGGATCACCTTTCCGCCGATCTCCAAGCCAACTTTTTTCACCACTCCTAAGATATTCCTTTCAGCTTTAGGTGCATCTGGTCCTACCACAAAGTCCGGACCTCCTAAAGCGTAGAAATGGGTGGTATGATCCGCCACGTAATAAGCCGAGTTCATCAATTCCCTGAGCTTCTTTGCCACAGAGGGTATCTCGCAATGATAAACCGCATCTGCAGCTTTGGCTGAAGCCAGATGATGGGAGGTAGGACAGACCCCGCAGATGCGAGGGGTCAGAACCATCAACTCCTCCACGGGCCTTCCCTCGCAGAACTTTTCAAAGCCGCGAAGCTCCGGAACTATGAAATAGGCATTAGCCAGCTCCCCTTTATCATTCAAAAACAGGTCTATCCTTCCGTGCCCTTCCAGTCGGGTGATCGGGTCTATGCTTATTTTTTTCATCCTTTCTTCTCCTGACTTATCTTCTTCCTTCTTAAAATTGAGCCCGCTAACCCGAAACGATAGAAAGTTCCTATCGGGTCTACAATTCCCTCCAGAATTTTACCTATTTCTTTTTCGTCATCCGAGTCTATCACCGATGCTAAAGCAGACATGAACTTTGCCCCAACATCCACAACCCCCTGAGCCGGACCATAACATCCCCAGCAGGGTAGATTGGCTTTGAGGCAGGTCCCTTCGCATCCGGAGCGGGTAGCAGGTCCAGCACAAATGATTCCCTGCTCCAGAAGGCACTTCTCAGGTTCGGGCAGCTTCAGGTGAGACCGGTAAAACCCCTTTATCTTTTTCTCATCCTTCTTTCGAGGACACTCCTCACATACTGTCTTATCCCCGGCTCCCAAATAAGAACCCACAGGTGGCAATCCCCCTTTTATCACTGCCTCCAAAGCCTTCCAGGTAGTTTTCTCTAAGGGAGGACATCCGGGAATGAAATATTCAACTTGGACGGTTTGCTTTAAGCTTTTTACCGTGTCATAAAAAGTCGGAATCTGAATTTTTCCTTCAGGCATATCATAATTTTCCTGGGGAAATTTCTTATCCGGATTCAGGGTAGAAGGGGTATCAATATAGACCCTCTGAAAGATGCTCTCTTTATTGAACTGATTGGCTAAGCCGGGTATCCCTCCTTCGCAGGCACAGGCTCCGTACGCAACCATCACCTTTGACTTATCTCTTAAAAGCCTGGCTAAATGCTCATGCTCTGAGGTCCTGATAGCACCATTGAAAAGGCAGAGATCGATCTCCTTACTTTTGAATTTCTCCAGGTCAGCATATTTGAAATCCATCACGCAGGGCCAGAACACGATGTCGAACAGATTTGCCACGTCTAAGATCTTCTCTTTTATTTCCAGAACTGCTATCTCGCATCCGCCGCAGGATGCAGCCCAGTTTAAAGCTAGCTTGGGTTTGGTCATAACTCTGCCTCCCTGAGATCGGGTGAAAAGCTTTCTGATTTGACCCCGGTCTGAGCTGGATTTTTCTGGTTTTCCAGCATACTCCAGTTAAGGGGTCCCAATTTCTTCACGGCAGAAGTAAACGCCTTTACCACAGTTGAGAACTTTTCACCCTCGGCCGCTGAGACCCACTCCAATCTGATCCTCTCCTTTTCAATGCCGAACTCTTCTAAAAGCTTCACTAAAAGAGGAAACCTCCGCAAGGTCTTCATATTGCCGTTGATATAGTGACAATCTCCGGGATGACAGCCGGCAATTAAAAGCCCGTCTGCACCTTCCCGAAAGGCTTTTAAAACAAAAGTAGGATCGACGCGGCCAGAACACATCACCCTTACGATCAAAATATTAGGAGGGTATTTCATTCGAGAGGTTCCAGCCATATCTGCACCTGTGTAGCTACACCAGGTGCACAAAAAACCCACGATTTTAGGCTCAAACTCTTTTTGAATCATAAAAAAATTCCTTTTCTATTTTTTAACCACAACTTCTTCAGTTCCCAGTATCCCCTCGATCTCTGCAAAAACCTGGTCGTCTTTGAATCCATATTGAATCGGGACCCCGGAAGGGCAGGAAGCCACACAGGTTCCACAACCTTTACACAAAGCGTCCAGAACTTGGGAGACTTTTTTCTCATCCTTGAACTCAATCGCATTATAAGGGCAAAGGGTTAAACAGAGCTTACAGCCGGCACATTTTTCCGGATCTATATAGGACACTATAGGCTCAATAGAGACCACCCCTTTATCTATCATTGCGATGACATTAGCGGCTGCCCCGGCGCCCTGAGCCACACTATCTGGAATGTCCTTTGGACCCTGGCAGGCACCCGCCAAGAAAACTCCGTCAGTAGCCGTTGACATCGGAGCCAATTTAGGATGCCTTTCCAAGAAGAACCCATCTCTGCTCCTTTGAACCGAGAATATCCGAGCTACCTCTTGGGTATCCTTTTTTGGCTCTAAGGCAGTGGCTAAGATGACCATATCTACCGGAATTCTCCTGACCATCCCTAAAAGGGTATCTTCACATTTGACTATTAATTTACCTTTTTCCTCAGGCTTCTCCGCCACATCGGTTACCTCCGCCCCCTTACCCCGGACGAAGATCACATCCTCTTTCATTAGTCGATTATAGAATTCCTCATATCCTTTGCCAAAAGACCTTAAATCTATGTAAAACTCATAGACTTTAGCTTCAGTTTTCTCTCTGACCAAATGGGCTATTTTTAAAGAGTACATACAGCAGACCCGTGAACAGTAGGGATGATATTTTTCATCTCGGCTGCCGATACAATGAAGGATCGCTACACTTTCCGGCCTTCTTCCGTCCTTCAAAACAATCCTTCCCATAGTGGGTCCACCAGCATTGGAGAGGTGTTCAAACTCCAGACTGGTGATGACATTGTCAAGTACCTTATAACCATAACGCTTATCTATCTGGGGATCAAAGGAATCAAATCCAGTAGCTAAGATAATCGATCCCACCTCGATATCTCTATATTCATCCACCATCTGATGATTTATCGCTTGAGGCTCGCAGAATTTTTCACAGATTTTACATTGCTCCGTCTTAAAATAGATACAGCTCTCTTTATCTATCACTGGCTTATTAGGCACTGCCTGCATAGTGGGAACGTAAATAGCCTTAGGAGGACCCAGAGCCAATTCATGATGTAATATGTTCTCTTCTCCCTCTATGGTAATGGCACCAGTAGGGCAGATCAAGGCACAGGCTGCACAGCCAATACATTCGGAAGAAGGCTCATCAAAGGGGACAGTCACTTCCCTCTTTTCCCCCCGGCTAACAAAGTTGATCACGCTCTTCCCCACAGCTTCAGTGCAAGCTCGCACACAAAGACCACAAAGGATACAATCCTCCTTTGCTATTTTAAACCTAGGTTCTCTTACCTCCATCTTTTCAGCCAGTTCCCTTATCTGTTTCACGTTGGAACATCGGGCTAAAAGAAGTTCCATCACCATCTTCCTGGCTTTTATCACTTGAGGAGAGTTAGTTCTCACTTGCAGTCCCTCTCGAACTATATAATTACAGGAGGTGCGGAGCGTAGATTTTCCAGAATCAACTATCTCTACCAAGCAGAGCTGACAGGCGCCATAAGGGGCAAGGGCTGGGTGGTAACACAAGGTGGGTATCTCGATGTTATATTTTTTCGCCGCCTCCAAAATAGTTTTGCCTGCATCGATTTCTACTTTTTGGTCATCTACGATTAAATTAACCATCGTTTCCTCCATTTTATTTTATCTCCACCGCATCGTAGTGGCAGACTTCGAAGCAAACTCCGCATTTAATGCATTTTTTTTGGTCTATGAGATGAGGTTTTTTTCTTTCTCCGGATATTGCTTTTTCCGGGCATTCCTTGGCGCATAAGATGCAGCCAGTGCATTTATCCGCCAATATGAAATATTGAATCAATTCTTTGCATATGCCCGCCGGACACTTTTTATCTTTTATGTGAGCCTGATATTCATCCCGGAAATAACGGATAGTGGACAAAACCGGATTGGGAGCAGTCCCTCCTAATCCACACAGGGAAACAGATTGAACCACAGAAGATAAATCCTCCAATAATTCGATATCCCCCTCTTTTCCTTTTCCCTCGCAGATATCAGTCAAGATCTGGTAAAGTCTTATTATCCCTTCTCGACAGCTGGTACATTTACCACAAGATTCGTCTTTGAGAAAGCTCAAGAAGTATCGGGCTATATCCACCATACAGGTGTTTTCATCCATAACGATCATCCCACCAGAGCCCATCATCGATCCAGCCTGAGTAAGCTCCTCATAATCCACTTTTAGGTCAATCAATTCAGCAGGGATACAGCCTCCGGATGGTCCCCCGGTCTGCACGGCCTTAAATTTTTTATTATTAAGTATCCCTCCACCAATATCGAAGACAATCTCCTTCAGAGTTATTCCCATGGGGACTTCAAGTAACCCGGTATTTTTTACTTTGCCTACAAGGGAGAAGACTTTAGTCCCTTTGCTTTTTTCAGTTCCAATTTTTGAAAACCAGTTAGCACCCTTCTCAATTATCACCGGAACATTAGCCCAGGTCTCCACGTTGTTAATATTTGTAGGTTTATCCCACAAGCCCTTTTCAGCTGGATAGGGTGGCCTTAATCTGGGCTCTCCAACCCTTCCTTCAATGGAGGCCATCAAAGCGGTCTCTTCTCCACAAACAAATGCTCCACCCCCTCGGTTTAATTTGATCTGAAAGCTGAAATCTGTGCCCAAAATATTTTCACCCAAAAGCCCGTATTCTTCTGCCTGCTGGATAGCTTTCTTCAGTTTCTTTATAGCTAAAGGATACTCCGCCCGCACATAGATGTAACCTTCTTTAGCCCCTATAGCATAACTGCCGATTAACATACCTTCAAGCACGCTGTGAGGGTCCCCTTCCAACACACTCCTATCCATGTAAGCCCCGGGATCACCTTCGTCTCCATTGCAGATCACATATTTAGTTTCTGCCGGCGCTTTTCGACAATAACTCCACTTCAACCCAGTGGGAAATCCTGCTCCCCCTCTACCTCTTAGTCCAGATTCTTTTATCTCATTAATAATTTTTTCCGGACTTAGAGTTCTTAAAGCTTTTTCTAGGGAGAAATAACCCCCCTCGGCGATGTATTCCTCAATATTATCAGGATCTATGAAACCGCAGTTTCTCAAAGCTATCTTTTGTTGTTTTTTAAAGAAAGGAATTTGGTCATAAAGTGGAATTTCCTGCAGCCCTTCAGAAATTGAATCTCTTATGGGCTTAGCTCCATTCCCCGAACGAGCCATAGCCCATTCTTTCTTAATCTCTTTTTGGGTTAATGCAGTTAATAGCTCCTTGGACTTTTTGGCAGTCATTTCCTGATAGATTATAGCTGGTCTTCCGGGAATGCGGACCTCCACCAGTGGCTCTCTTTGACAAAACCCTAAGCAGCCGGTTTGAGCAACAATGAAATCCAATTTTTGTTTGTCTACTTCTTGGGAAAGGGTCTTGAAGACCTCTAAAGCTCCGGTGGCTAAGCCGCAGGTAGCCATTCCCACAATGATTTTGATTTTATCAGGAGAAATGGATCTCAATCCTTTTTCCTTTATCTTTATAAGGTCATCCTTCGTCTTTATTTTCATTCCCATACTTTTTCTCCTTAAGTGTACTTCTTCAATATCCGAGGTATTTTATCCTGGGTCAAACGTCCGTGGGTGTCTTCATCGATTCTTATAACCGGAGCTAAACTACAGCAACCAATACAGCGAACAGTTTCTAAGGAAAATTTAAGATCAGAAGAGGCTTCGCCAGATTTTATTTCCAATTCCCTTTCCAATTTCTCTAAGATTCTTCCCCCTCCCCGAACGTGACAGGCGGTTCCTAAACATACATTTATTAAATGGCGACCTCTGGGTTTTAAACTGAAAGCTGCATAAAAAGTTGCTACTCTCAATACCTGGCTTAATGGGATTTTTAACTCCCAGCTTATCTGGCTCAATACCTCTCTGGGCAAATAGCTATATTCTGCTTGAATATCCTGCAGTACTTCGATCAATGACTCCTGTCTTTCCTTAGACTGGCTGATTATTTCCCTAGCTTTCACCCATTCCATTTTCTATCTCCTCCTTTCTTTATCCAAGGGGAGACTACTCCCAATTACTTTTTTGCCTTTCATTATAACTCTCTTTGCGGGAATTCTCTTGCCAAAACAGATATTCCAGCAGATTCCGCAACCGGTACATTTCGACTCATCCACAAAACGAGCTTTTCTCTTTACCTTCACCTTAAAATTACCAACAAAACCAGAGACATTGGTCACCTCACTATAGGATAAAAGCTCTACATTAGGGTGTTTAGACACCTGCACCATTTTTGGGGTTAGAATGCAGGCCGCACAATCCAAAGTAGGAAAAGTCTTGTCAAATTCTGCCATATAGCCCCCGATGGAGGGCTCCCTTTCCACCAGATAGACTTTCTTACCAGAGTTGGCAATCTGCAAAGCGGCTTCTATTCCGGCAATTCCACCTCCGACCACCAAGGCATTGGGATTAACCGCCACCTCCTTCATCTTTAAAGGGTCATGCAAAGCTACTCTCTTGACTGCAGCCGCAACTAACTTCTTTGCCTTCTCCGTAGCTTTTTTTCGATCCTCTGTCACCCAGGAGCATTGTTCCCGAATATTTGCCATCTGGAAAAGGTACTGATTTAATCCCGCATCCTCAACCACATGCCGAAATGTGGGCTCATGCATCAACGGGGAGCAGGAGGAGACCACCACCCTGGTCAAACCTAACTCCTGAATGTCCTTTTTTATCATATCCTGACCAGGGTCAGAACAGGTATATTTATGTTCTCGGGCAATAATCACATTGGGCAGGGTAGAGGCGAATTTCACTACCCCAGGAACATCCACCATTCCGGCGATGTTGGAACCGCAATCACAGACATAAACTCCTATTTTCTGAGTAGTATTTCGTGAGTCATTCATCTTTTACCTCCGTAAAATCTATCCAGCACCTTTTCGGATGAGACCAATTCCTTTCCTATGGCAAGTTTTTCTTTGGGCAGTCCTAAAGCCACCCCTAACAACTGAGTAAAATAGATTGCCGGTATGGAGAAATCGGTCTTGAATTTCCGGTTTACTTTTTTCTGGTAGGCTTCCAGATTGATCTCACACAAAGGACAGGCAGTGACGATCAATTCCGCATTATTATCCTGCGCACAGGAGAGCAGGATCTTGATCAGGTTTAAGCCCTCTTCTGGCTCAGTGGTCATCAGCATCCCTCCGCAGCATTTGGCCTTCAGGGGGAAATTCACTACCTCTGCACCCAAAGAGGAGAACAGGTTATCCATAGTCATGGGAAATTCCGGATCGTCAAATGTGCCGTGTGGCCGGGAAATTTGGCAGCCATAATAGGGGGCGATTTTCAGACCACCTAATCTCTGGCTGATTTTCGGATTGATCTTTTCCAGCCCTATATCGTTAACTATTATATCCAGAAGGTGTCTGACTTTGACTGTTCCGTCATATTTCAGGTTTGCCACTGCCAGGGCTTCACTCACAGTTTTCTTGATATCCTCTTTTTCTCGCATATAGATATTGGTTTTGTTCAAAACCGTATAGCAGGCTGGACAAACGGTAACCAGATCGTTCCCCATTTTCTCAGCCAGGGCTAAGTTCCGGGCAGAGATGGCAAAAGCGGTCAATTCTCTTATGGAGATATAGGAGGTTGCACCGCAGCAATTCCAATCCTCTACTTCATCCAGTCCCAGGTCCAAAGCCTGGCACACTGCTCTAACTGAGATGTCATAAGGTTTCGCAGTCGCCTCCAGGGAACAACCGGGATAATAAGAGTATCTCATCAAGCCACCCCCTTTTTCTCGATATACTCAATTATCTTGACCAAATCGTCTTTCCCCTTTATAGTCTTGTTGGAAGTGGAGATTCTCCCTTTTGTAAAAAGCTTCCATCCCAAAGGAACATAATCCAAGATTTTAAATGGTTTGGTCTTTAAAAAGAAAAGAGACAAAAGAACTGTCTCTGCACTTCTCCCGAACTGGTTCAAGTTATCCACAAATATTCTGGCCATTACCGGGGAGGAATTTTTAGGGGGATATAATTTGTACTTTATCCCCAGCCTTTTCAACTCATACATTATGTCAGTAAGTTTTATTCCGGAAGGACATCTTACCGTGCAGTAGTAGCAGGAGGCACACATCCAGACGGTGTTGGACTTTAATACCCGGTCCAGCATTCCGGCTCGAAAGGCGGAGATTATCTGCCGGGGGGTGTAGTCCATCAAATGGCTGGTGGGGCAGGAAGCTGAGCAGGTTCCACACTGAATACAAGCCTTCAGTTTTTCGCCATCAGGAATAGAATAGATGTCCTCCAAGAACGTCTGGTTAAGTTTTTCTTTTGTACCCATCATAAAGACCTCTGGATTTAAGATTATTCAGGTCCGCTTTATCCTTGTGAAAATCTTCACAAATTAACCCAAAAAAAACTACAGTATATAATAACTATACTACTAAGATCTGTCAACAAAAATTATTAAATCCTATAAGAGAAAAAAAGAAACTAAAAGAACAGCCCCTCAAGTCTTTGGTTTATATAGGGTCTTCCCTTCCTTTCAGATGGGTTCTTTACTCAAGAACCCATCTGACTTTTAGATAGCAGAATTTTCTTTACAATTTCAAAGACTTTTTTCCAAAAACCACTTTGAAAATGCCACTCACTATAGTGAAAATAACTAAAGGAGCCAAAGCGATAAAGAATAATCTGGACCAAAGGGTGGCTAAAAATGCTCTTATTGGACCAACTTTTCCTTCTTCTGCAGGAATTGGGGTCACTATCGGAGCAACTAAGACTTCATCCCGGGTAGCCTCCACTACTGTACCCTTTGGCTTCATCCCCTCTTCAGTCCCTGCAAGAATCCTTTTCGCCTCAGCCTGGATTGGCGTTTCAAGTATTTGCTCTTGTTTCTTTGGTGTAGCTGAAGGTTCTAAAGCCTTAATTAAAGCCTCCTTAAGCTCTTCAGGGGTGAAGGGCTTAGAAACATAATCAGCGACTCCTAATTTCATTGCCTCTACTGCTGAGCTCACAGACGGATAACCTGTTATCATTAAGACGATTATATCTGGATGGTTCTTCTTGATAATCCTTAAAACCTCCATCCCATCTATCTCTGGAAGCTTCCAATCAACTAAAACCGCATGATATTCGTCCTCCTCTATCTTCTTCAACCCTTCCCTGCCATTCATTGCTCCCCTTACCTCAAACCCTTCCTGGCTTAAGATCCTTTGGCAGCTATCTAAGACGATCGGCTCATCGTCTATCACCAGCACGTTCTTTCTGTCTTTCATCTTGCTCATCTCCTATGATTCTTAGCTTGTTACTTTTTTCACAATCTTATCTAAAGCAAGTAGAATGCCAATTAATATACCTGAACTTGATTACCGAGTAATCTTGTTAGATTATAACGACTTATAGGTCATTAAGAAAGCATGAAGTCTTTTTAGAAGACGTTAATATAAGTATAATTGTATATTATTTATATACAGTCATTTTTTAAAGATGTTGGAACACTTAGGGTTATAATCAATAACTTGTGTATAATATATCTTTAGATGTATAAATCTTTTATTCATTTTCTCTCTTATGTTTCAGTAGAGCAGTAAGTGAGGTGCCCCTAGCACGTGACAAATTGGTAGGTCAGGAGCAACGGGCTCCTGACCTATATTTATTTACTCTTGCTTGATTCTCCAGATACAGTTACAGTCAAGGGTTGCATTAAAGTGAATGTCACTGAGTGACCAGGTGCGTAGACCAGGTTCTGCCTGCCAGTAGCTGCTGCCACGCCTGTTCCTCCAGCTGCTCCCACCACTCCACCTACAACCGCACCCTTTCCTTTTCCAGCGAGTCCACCGATGATAGCACCGGCAGCTGCGCCTCCGCTGATGATTTCTACGTCACGCTCGGTGTGACTTTTCCCCCTCTCGTAGATTTCGCTTGCAGCAACAGTATATCTTTTGCCGTCCTGCAGGGTGATATCTCTGAGGGTGAATGCGATCTCAGGAGGCGTCTTTAGAGTTCCACTCTTGACCAGTTTGGTGATAACCAAATCCACCCTGGACCCTTCAGGAATGGCTGTTTTCCCCGTCACCTCCACTGACCGGGCTATGTGCCCGCTGAAACTGTCCCCAACCTGATTTCTGTTCGTTTGCACGCTGTCGTCCAGGACCACCACCAGCTCGGTCGAACCCGGGACAGTCAGCTTGACTTCCATAACCTTGCCACAGCCGACTATCAGCAAAATCGCTACTGCTAACGGCACTAACATCTTTGAACTTATCATATTACCTCCCCTTTCTTCCAAAGCCGGAGTACAAGGTGTTCTCTCTCCGGATGGATTTGAATGTAAAGTCCAATAAACCAGGTAGCCTGTGCTCCTGACAAATAGAAAGCATCATGTTCCTCACCTAATAATGTAATTGAATGGATAGACGATGCAGCCCTGATAATATTATTAAATTATCTTTCTGGTTTGTCAAGAGAAAAATATACCTGGAAGAGAAAATCGTGGGTATTAAATATATGGGGAGTATGGGACAACTTTAGAACTTTTCTTAAAACGGCCCCGACCTGACTCTTCGTAGACTTTTGCAAGCTTCAAGTTTCCGATCCGGTTACAGTATGCAGTAATTCGTAGAAGGCGTCATAAGACTATAAGATGATACACGCTGCAAATCGACCTTATTCAGAACCGGTAACAATCTCACCTCCCTGTAAAACAGCAAAAATACTCCGGATGTTTCTTATATCATCAATGGGATCTTCATTGAGTATGACAAGATTGGCTTTCTTCCCGACAGTGATTGAGCCGTATTTATCGTCTACTCCCAGCCACCTTGCAGGGTAGCATGTTGCACCCCTCAAAATCTCAATTGTTCTCACGCCACTCTGACTGAGTAAATCCATTTCGTTATGAGTGAATCGCGGTATGTAGCCGTCTTGACCAACTAACATGCACACACCGCGTTTAGCAAGCTCAGCAACAATGACGCACCCCACTTCAAAAAGCGTTGCGAAAATCGGTCTGAATTTCTCGGGTTCCTTATCATTGAAAACCTCTGGTTTTTCCGAGTAAAACTTGAAAATGTTCAGTGTGGGACATATGAGAGTACGAGACTCTACTATCATGTCAGCCAATTCGCTCAGCTTCGAAATCAAAATGGATTCGACATCCATTGATAAGAGTTTCTGCACCAGAGCATTTTGAGCCTCAGGAGATTCGTGCTTCACTCCATCATGTTCCTTTTTCAGTTCATTCTTTAATACAGAATACCATAATGACTTGGCATGTTCAAAACATCGGATACCCAGGTCAATTCCCTTTTCAATAGTAATTACCTGGAAAAAAGTAGGACCGGGGTCACAGGTAACGGGTAAATGTGAAAGTTCTGCTTGATCTACAAGCGACTTGAGTACTTCATCCTCAAACTTTCCGAACGCCTTGATACAGGACACGCCATCTTTCACAAGGGATTCTACTATTTCTTGAGCATCTTTTGCAGACTTCATTGCCACTGTCCAGCCTGGCCAGCGCTCATTCATCTGCTGCGCCTGTAGTGGTGGCATTCCCAACATAGGGCCGGCGTAGAAAATATCCGGGCCAGCCCCAGCACCTGACGATGCCGTTTCTCTCAGATCTTTTAGGATGTTTACTGGACCACCTAGGTCTCTTATCTGCGTTACCCCCCGACCGACGAAATCGGATAGTACAAGCTTATCCAGTTGTCCCTGTTGAAATTGCCTCACTATTTCGCATTCCTCAAATATCTCTTTCTGCACTTGTTCTGGCTGATTTATAAGGGCAGACAGATGAGTATGGCAATCGAACAGCCCTGGGATAATGAATTTATTGTGACAGTTCAGTTCCTGAACGTTTCCGTACTCCTCATTGATGTTCTTACGAATTTCCTGTATGTGTGCATCGATGATTAGCAAATCCAGCGGCTCGCGTACTTCTCCCAACATGGTATCAACGATTCTTGCACACTTTAGAAGTAACGGTCGATGCATATGTTTATATCTCTCGACCCTTAAGAGTACTCATGGCTCACTTATCATAGAATATATCACCGGATTTGATGGTGTCCAGCACAAAAAATCCGGTTTTCCGGCGGGGTTTCACAATATCAAAACGGAGAGGCCGGGATTCGAACCCGGGGAACGGTTTTACCCGTTCAACTGCTTAGCAGGCAGCTGCCTTCAGCCATCTCGGCCACCTCTCCGGAGAATACAGTTTGGAGTTTGTTTGTTTGGAGTTTGGAGACCCGTCCACCCAACAATCCCAAAACCACAGTTTAGGAGTTTAAAAGTTTAACCGACTCTTCCCCACAACTCCAAAACTAAATTCGCTTTACAAAGAACAGATTCAAACTTGACTTTAAAAAACCCTTAAACCCTTAATCCCTTGAACCCTTAAACTTCTAAACTTTCTTTACGAAGGTTTAACCGGCTTCCACTGCTCAAAAACTTTCCCGACTAAGTCCGGTCCTGGTTTTAAAGTTGCCTGGCCTGGCTGCCAGCCAGCCGGAGTTGCCTCTTTTCCTTTGGATTCCCTTACTTTCTGGAATGCTTTCATCTGGCGCACAAGCTCATCCACATTTCTGCCCACTGCCGGTGCCAAAATCTCCATTGCCTGAAGCACCCCATCCGGATCGATTATGAACTGTCCCCTGAAATTGACACCTGACTCTGCATCGTACACTTCATAGACCTCTCCGATATTTCCGCCCGGATCTGAAAGCATGGGATAAGGAACTCCACCCTCCACCATTTTGGAAAGCTCATCTTGATGCCAGACTTTATGCACGAAGATGCTGTCCACGCTAATTGACAAAACTTCCACGCCTAAATTCTTAAGCTCCGGATATTTGACAGCAACTGCTGTCAGCTCAGTGGGTCAAACGAAAGTGAAATCTCCTGGATAGAAAAAGAGGACAACCCATTTTCCGGAATAGTCCGATAACTTTATCCTTTTGAACTCCCCCTGGTGAAAAGCAGGGGCTTCAAAATCAGGTGCCTTTTTCCCGACTTTTACCATTGCTTTTACCTCCTTTAATGTTTGAATCTCTTCGTTAAGAACACGGAACTTCACCGCAAACTCATTCTATCTACGGATTGTTATTATATAAATAAAAATTAATCGGAAATCAATGATTTTTATTCAAATTCTATTTTGTAGAAAAAGTGGGCGAGGTAACCTCGCCCCTACAGACTTACTTAGCGTCGG
>Ga0153915_10003718_pt1 | contig 14020 bp, 8 predicted proteins | sample Opewatmetagenome_2_FD_107003 | JGI IMG/M metagenome (GOLD analysis project Ga0153915, IMG submission 107003) | Freshwater wetland microbial communities from Ohio, USA - Open water 3 Core 3 Depth 3 metaG | ecosystem: Environmental > Aquatic > Freshwater > Wetlands | place: USA: Ohio, Lake Erie... | reverse complement strand
TTCGGAAATCCGTTCTATCTGTTGGCGTTTCTGTACCGTTGAGCTGTGCGTAATCAGGTACAGCCCTTTGCCAATTTCCTTTTGATTGTAGAAATTGTCGAGCGTGTTGGAAACCAACGGAACACCACACTGAACGATGCCCAATGCCCTGACCTTTTCAGTACCTGCCAACTTGACAACCTCGTACAGTGTCTCGTATGCAAAACGGTTTTCAATGACTTTACCATCGGGAAAGGTGACCCGAAGATTTGTTTTGGAACTCTTTTTGATCGCGTTGCGCTTGATGGTACCGATGTTGTGCTCCACTTGCGGATCGGGAACAATCTCAATCGTTTCCATCTCTGCCGAAAAGTTGCGCTTGCGTGACAAACGCACACTCAGCGGCTCGTTCGGCACATAATCCACCACCAACACCAATTCCCGCTGAATCTGACCGATGATAGGTTCGATATTTTCGCTGATAACCGGAAGAATTTCTTTTTTGATGATTTCCTGCTCCAGTTCATTGGTCTGTTTTAAAAGGTCTTCGCCCAACTCCAGGCCTAATTCCTTCAGGTTCTGGATGGTGCTGTATAGTTTTTCGAGTTTGGTCATACATTTACAAATTATAATCTAATCAACTGAAATATAGTCATATAATTAAGCTATTGCTAACTATTCTTTATTTGCTTTCTCTTTTATTTCACTTTTTAAAATATTCAAAAACGTGGAGTTTCGTACTTCGGCATCTTCAAGGAATGCATCGAATGATAAAATATTTACTCCCGTTGGAACTTTCATATTCTCGTTATAATCGGGCATTACATTAATTTCTTTATAGAAATACAAATCCTTTGAAAATACCTCAAGAAAATTATCTTCCTTTAATGACCGAATAAATTCTTTATCAAAGTCAACAATACCATAAAACCAAATCCGTTGGATTCTGTTAGGAAAGTACTTCATCAATTTTCTGGCTCTTTGTCTCAATTGGCTTAAAACTTCTTCTTTTTTTACCAAACTTAATCCCAGTTTCTTTAATTCTACAATAACAACATTAAGTTTTGATGATGTTTCTTTTGGATCGGAAGAAAACACTAATGCAATATCTGGCCTTGTTTCGTCTTTCTCGACTGATTCACCATCCAATAGAATCTCTTTAAGTAGTAGATCCATGTCTTTATCACTGAGAATCGTAGTGTAAGACATATATTTATCGTCAAGTAACCAAGCGTTGTTGTTGAAAATATCACTTGCAAAATTATCTTTTATAAACGTCTTTCTTTTTGGGACAATAATGTTGTGTATATCTGCTTCGTCATTATTTTTATCAATGGACTTTAATTTCTGAATAATAATATTCCGATATAAAATATACTCTGTTAAAAGGCGGGAGGATATCTCAAGTGATTTATAAAACTGCTCCTCAGAAAGTGATGAAGAGTCCAATATATCCTTTTGTGCATTGAAAAATTTTCTCTGAGCAGTATCAAGAGAGACATTTCGATCAATCAGTCCTATTGGATTATCATCGAAGTATCCAGCCAAATGAGGAAAACGATCATTCAAGGATTCGGTTGTTTTCTTATTTCGTTCCTGAATTTGAGGTAATTTTTCATTTAAAATTTCAGCCACTTTTTGTCCAAAAACCTTTTTGATAGAATTGAATTCAGCTTCATCCATCTTTAATTCCTGTCTAGATGCATTCGTCTTGCCATCGAAAAGTTTTGAATATAGAAGAAATATGCATTCATATCCTTGGGGCAACCCACCTTTAGATAATATTTCAACAGGGATTGTTCTCCCATCTACACATAAAGCAGTAATGACACTTGTTGGATCGGTAATTACTTTGATAGAGTAATATAAATCAAATTTATCAAACATGGAGATGTTCATTGCCTCAAATGGAATTAGCGTCATTTCTGGTATTTGACTGACAATTAATTCTTTTATATCTGAAAAAAAACCTTGGTCCAAATTTGGTTCTTTTGTTTCTAATCTGATAACGATTCGTAAGTCTTTTTTTTCAACTTTAAGATTATACAACAATGGGAAAAAATGTTGTAACAAGTCCTTTTTTATAGTATCAGGTTTCAGATAATCATAAGTTTTTATTTTCCCCTTACTATATCCTTTAAAAGATAAAATGGTTTGATTCGGTTGATTCGGTTCCAGAGACTTCTTGTTCTCACCATCAAAAGTGCCAGAGAGCACAAATGATCTTTTTCGTCCATCAAAGATGCTTGAGACTTCAACTTTCTTAAAATAATTAAGAAAAACAAGCCTGCCTATACCCTTGTGGGAATCTTCCTCAATTTCGAGTAGATTAGAAAATTTTTTGAAATTTCTATCGGTAAAACCTTCACCATTGTCTATAATATCAATGGTAAACGATCCTATATCAGAAAACGAACCGATATTAATATCGATTTCAATCAGATTAGCACCAGCATCGATGGAATTGGCGACAGCTTCGAAATAAACCATTTCCAACGATGGATTTGGAAAAAAATATTTTACGGCGTTTATTAGATTAATTTTCATATACGACGGGGTATCTATAAATTAGTTTTCTGGAATGCAACTTTTTGCAAATGTGTGTTTGCCAAAGATATTTGTTTTTTCATCAAGAAGAAGTTTCTCTCTAACACTTTGAGCTGCGCCACCATAGCCTGGAAATAATCTGGAAGCATCGTATCTCTTATTGACCAAATGTCCAAGAACATTTCTGGCTAAATCTTTGTGCACCTTGATACAATAAAGCAGAGGGCTCTCTCCTTTATAATCCTTATTATCTTTGATTAAATATTCATCTAATGTCTGCCTTTCAGGTGCCGAAAGAAAAGGTTTATCCAATGTAGGCAAATTAGTTTGATATGGGTTATCAATTTCTATCAAAGTAAAAAGGCCTTGCTGTGCACATAAATTTGGATTTCCGGCGTATGAGGGTTTGATAAATCTCAGGTATTGTTGTTTGTATGGCTCTCCAAGCTCAAAAATGTTTAACGCCCATAAAACAAAATATTCTGATCTAAAATCCTTGTTATATTCATTTTCCAAAACCCCAGTAGTTGCAAAATAAAGCGCGACGTAAGCATCAAGAGTCCAATCTAATAAACGCGTCGGCACACCATAGTGCTGTGCTAACCCAGCACATTCATGTAAATCTTCAAATATCCATCTTTTCAGTTCGTGCAAAAAGGAATAATCACGAAAAAAAACTCCCGCATTTTTTAATCGCTCAACATGGGGAATAGTTAATCCACTTAAATCACAATGTCTTAAAAAATCTTGCAGTAGGATATATTCGCATTCAACTTGGTTTTGTTCAGTATCATGATTAAGTTCACCATTTTTTGCGGCGTAATGAATGAAGTTGGTATTCTCACTTCTCAACGCACAGGGCAATAGCTTAAAAGAATCCGAACACTCTCCTCGGAAAATGTAATCCCGATTAAATATTTTATCATACATCAAGAATTCATAGAAATCAACAGAATCTTTAAATTCCAATTCTTTAATCACATTGTGTGTTTCCATATTTTTCAAGCACTATCATTTACATCATTAATTACACCAATTTGGCAATATACACCCACTCATCTATGCTTAACGGCATCACCGCCAGCCGGGGTTGTTTTACAAGTCCGATGTTTTGAAGTTCCGGTACAGATCTTATCCGGCTCAAAGGTATCGGATTCTGAAAAGTTATGGTGGGATCAAAGGTAACTGACAACCAGCGGGAATCATCAGTCGTTTTATCCTGATGTGCTTCTTCGATGACTTTCATCTTACCCATAATGCAATTGCCTTCTTGACTGTGGTAGAACAAAACCTCGTCGCCAAGCTTCATCGCAGCTAGGTTATTTCTTGATTGTGGATTACGGACAGAATATATTTCAAAGCGTCCATTTCTTAACACATCTTTCCAACTGTAACGAAAGGGTGCAAATTTTACCAGCCAGTAATTCATTTTGTTCAAAAAGGTTGCATTAATCGATTAAAACTATAAAATTCAGATTACTTCAATCCATACAATTCCAAATAATCATCCGATTTGCCGAGATTCCGAAGGTTTTGTTTTTGGGCAGCAGACAATTTGGGGTAACGTCGGGCGTACCAGTTTTCAACTTCTTGAATGTCATCTTTGTTGAGACCGTATGCTTCATATACGATTTTGTCGATTTCGATTTGCTCGTGACTGGCGTAGTCGTAACTAAGATCATTTTTTTGAGAGTTAATTAAATTAACGGTATTTTTTTTCAATCCAGCATTTAAAATTTTATTCGGAAATATAATTTCAACAATATCACCTTGCATTGAATGAACTGTAGAGTTGACTACACTTTTTTGAAAATACTTAGTCATTTTTGAACTAAATATTGCATTTTGGTTATAAATATCAAATGAATTACAAAATATACAAGAGCCTTCTTTGTCATAAACACTTGGTAAATGAATCCTAAAAGTAGGAGCATATACTCCCGTTGGAGAAAAAGTAATCGCTTCAATAAAATAACTATCAGTATTTTGAAACCTGGAACACAATCTATTATCACCTTCATCTATTCCATCTTTGATATTTCTAACTTTTGTTGTTAATGTTTTTAATCGATCTACGCTCCATTCAGACCAATCAATATAATAGTTGGTTGGTACATAGTAGTTGGGCATCCATCCACCATCAGCATCACTTTCGCCTCCTTTATCATATGGAATGATATACTTCCCACCAAAATATCGATCACTTTTGCTGTTATCTTTACTAATACCTTTTTCAATGATTGACATACGCAGTTTTTCGTCTTGACGTATTCTGCCCAAATCTTCTAATGTTAAAAGAAAACCTATGTAATCTTCAATATTGCGATATGTACCTCTGGCTTCTGGATTTTGGAACAAATAGGCATCGTTATCACCTGTTGCTAAGCCTTGTTTAACCTCTGCAATATCACCCAACTTTACAATCTCAATTTTTTCCTCGTTCATTTCAATCTTGCGTACTTGAACCTGTTTTCCACCAATTCCCTTAATTGTAGTTATTGGTTTTTTAGTGGGATCGTTACCATCATTCATCAATGCAAACAATTTGGGCGAAGCTACAAAAAACGGCAAGTTGCAATTCGTCTTGATCAATGTTTGGGGGTAATAGTAAATAGCGTACTCTTCGTTGCTGATGTTTTGTTTGATGCCCTCGAAGTCAATGCCTTTTGTCTGATTGAGAACCTCTACAAAATGTTCATAATTATCGTGTATACTAATGTTTGTCATATCTGCCATCAAGCAAATATGACTACCGTCAAACGTTTGCTTCGTATTTCGTTCTGCCACCATAATGACTGTGTTCACTGTTGCCCGAAAGGTATCAGGATGCATCCGCAACATTTTATGTACATAATTTTGCATAAGATGCTTCCTGAGTTTCAAATGACTTTTTATGGTCATGAACGTATCACTGACAATATAGGCAAGCACACCTCCATTTTTGAGAGGTGTCCGAACATCCTTGGAATTCAAAAAACGTGCGATAAAGGCACCATAAGGGTCTTTACTTTCAATATTCAAAGCATTTCGCACCTCATCAGATATTTTGATTCCACCATAAGGAGGATTTCCAATTACGCAGTCAAAACCACCTACGTCCTTTAACTCAGGATAGAAAAAATCCATATTAAAAAAGGGTGCAGCCAATGTACCATGCTTAAACCATTCTTTGATCAATACTTTATTTTGCCCAGCAATAATCTTGCCGGTAGCTTGCTTGGAAAACTCAGGAAAAGCAATATCCAGAACATCCACAATTTTGTCAGCAATCGATTCGCGTTCCTCGTGGCTAATGTCGGGTTGGTAATATCTTGTGCGAGCTACTGTCAGTTGTTCAATGGCATCTTTGCTGAAAAAGCCTGCTTCAATATTTTTCAAACTGTCAGCACAAATAATCTTAGTTTCGATGTTTGGCATGGGTGTAATGCCTTTACCTGTTTTCTGGTCGATTAAAAGCGAAATAAAAAATCGGAGTTTGGTGATTTGTACCGCCAATGGTTGGATATCAATACCATAGATGCTGTCACGGATAATACCCAGTTTACGGCCATAATTGTCAAGATGAGTTGTCAGCACTTTTTTGAAATCACCCTGTTGTGCCGGATCTACATTTTTTAGCTTTAAATCAATCCAGCGTTCATTCGATTCGTCAACTAGCTTGAGGATATCAACCATTCGATGCAAAACGCCCATAGGAAAAGCCCCGGAGCCACAGGCTGGATCAAGCATTTTGAAACGATCAAGTCCATTGACAATTGCTTCACAGAATGTTGCATCTTGCTTATCTACTTTGTCGGAATAAACCAGATCCCTTACTAATGATTTTCCTTGTGTAATCGAAGGGTAGTTCGTTTGAATAAATTTGGATAGATATATAAAAAGGCTATCATTCACCATTTCCAGAATAATCTTTCGAGGAGTGTAGTAGCTACCGGTGAGTTTACGAATGCTATTTACCGTACTTTCTTCCAAATTTGGATCTAATTCTGCCAACAGATTTTCGAAAACCAAACCCAATAATTCAGGATCAAGGGCAATATCTTCTTCAAAAGGGGTATTCTCTTCAAGAGTGAATTTGTAGGATTTTAAAATACCGTTTAAACCTTTGTGCTCAACACGTTCTATAGTCTGAATCGCTTTTACCCTTCTGCCTTTGGTAACGGTATCTTCTGTTTCAATACCATAAAACAGATAATTTGGAATTTTAATTACACTATCTTCTATGCTCTCTTTGGCATTGTCTTCGTCCAATTTATCAAAGATACCACCATTCAGATAAGGAATTTGAGTAAGCCATTCTATTGGTAAATCAGGATGCAGGTATTTTGTCCATTTAAAATTTTTCAGTGATTTTTTATCTTTTTGATTTAATGCACAATAAAACATATTTTGCAAAATGCCTCTGTAATAGGAATTACTTTTAAGAAAGTCTTTTTCCTTTACATCATTCGTTAGTTCATACCGGATTCCTTCCCAATCGGTCAGTTCAAGCAGTTCTTGTTTGATCAGCCCCTTTTCTTTTACAAACCAGCAAAACATGGTACGAGCCAGCAATCGCACCAAAAAGTTTTTGATATTTTCTTTTTCGCTGATATAATCTGGTTTGAATGGTAACTTAATGTTTTGAATAGCAAAGTAGAACCAATCTTGCAGATCCCCATAAAAATGATCGTTCAAAGACTGCAATGAGAATACAGTTTGCCAGTAGCGATAGATTTTTTTAAAAGAGTTAACTGTCGAAAGGTCTATGGATAATCCTTTTGTATTACGATCTCCAAATATAATCTTCAAATGTGCTGCATTGGCCTTTATTGTATCGATATCACGTAGCATCGTTACTTTACCAACCTTTTCTCCTTCCCGCCATTCCTGTTTATACTGAGTCCGCTCACTGTTTGCAAAGGCGATTTTATGATCATATTTAAATACAACAGTAACCGGTGTATGCGGAAAAACGCGATTCAGTACACGGGTAATATCTGCCAGTTCCGTTCGTGTTGGATCTGATTTATTAATGGCGACTCCAAAAATTAGAATACCATCGTAATCATTCTCCATTTTTTTTACATCCTCGAACGTTTTAGTGTCGCCCTTTCCTGAGAACGCAGAATCATTTACCAAACCAAGCACGTAGATATCTTTGATTAGTTTCTGGCTTGAATTTTCCGGCTTATATTTTTCGCCCAAGATGTCAGCGACAGAAGCCGGGGCATCATCAATATAATTGATGGGAATATGTAGTTCTTCAAAGAATGTTTTTAAGGCGTTTATGAAGGAATCTGTGTTAAAGTAGTTCAGGGTCATATTGATTTGATGGTGTTTATTACGATGTATATTTTTTTTCAGTGGTGCATATTTGATCAACAATTCGAGACAAATGTGTCCCGTAAATATCCCGTATTTAACCCGTAATTATTCCGTAAAGCGTTTAGTTCCATCTGATTCATATTGTGGTCTTATTTTTAAAGATGGTTATCAACTAACAATAAACCATGTAATTAAATCAAAATTATCAGGGATAAACTTGTTTGAAGGTGAACCTTCTTTTTTCAATGTTTGAACAGCTTGTTTACTTCCGGCTTTCAGCTTGTTCAGCAGATCGAGCGAAGCTTTGCCCATTTTATGTTTGATACTTCCGTCTTCCTGAACTTCTTCTTCCACGGCCTGGCTCTTAATCCAAATGTTTAATGATTCAGCCAAATTCGCTATTGTTTTGCATTCCCCTTGGTCGATAGCAGAAACAACATAACGCGGCTCCTCTTTATGAGCGGATAAAACGTCTAATATTTCTTTTTGGTTGAGGAGGATGGACTGTCCTTTTGCATCGATATAAACCAATTCATATCCTTTATACTTGAATTCCTTTGTCTTTGCAGGTTTTGCCGGATACCCCATAAAGGCAATAAGTCCATTTTGAGGGCACTTATTTTTTTTGGCTTTGAAGCCGGTATAAAGCCCTTTGGGTAACGATTGGTAATAATTCTGTTTTTCACGTAAAGCCATCAATAGCTCTTGTCGATAGGTTTCAAGTGATAAACTGTCAAAGCCAACGGTTTGTTGAGAGGTTTCGATCTCTTCCCAACTTGATTGCATCTGTTCGAGCATTCTGGCCCGCTGCCGTTGTTCCAGATTATCATCTTCGGCCATATCACGGAAACTTTCTGAAAAGTCCAGTTGCACTTCCGAGCCTGCCAGCTTCATGGCGGCCATTCGCTGCTCAATGCGACCTTGCAAATTCAAGTAAGAATTGATATTGTTGGACGGCCAGAAGTTGATACCGTATATTTTGTTGTTCAGAGAACCCAGACGATCGATACGGCCCAAGCGTTGAATCACCCGGACTGGATTCCAGTGAATGTCGTAATTGACAACCATATCGGCATCCTGCAGATTCTGTCCTTCGCTCAATACATCGGTCGAAATAAGAATATCAATGGGTTGCTGCAACTTCTTATATGTAGTTTTGTCCACTTTTTCGACCCACACTTTCCATTCTTCAAATTGTCTTTCCTGAGTCAATTTCTCAGAAGAGGGTTTGAAAGACCATTCTTTTTCATGATACAACTTAGTATAGGGAGCAAAGCGTTCGAGTATAGACTCAAAGTTTTTTGTTTCACCTGTTTCACCTTCAATTCTGGAAGCATCACCGCTGACTACGGCAACCCGCTTATAACCGCGTTTTGTTAACTGGTCAAACAAGTAATAGGCCGTGTCTTTGTATACAGTGAAGATGACCAACTTTTTATTTTCACCTTTCTGCTTTTCCGAAATCCGGTTCATCAAAATGGATAGTTTGTCATCATCGCTTTTTGTGGTATGTTCGTTTTCAATATGTTTTTCAAAATGAGACAGATTGGACTGCAACAATAGCAGGGAGTTGATATCCGATTTCAGATCTTTTTTAAATTGATCCAGGTTTCCTGCTTCTTCAATATCTTTTAGACGTATCGGACGGCGTTTTCCCAAAGACAATTCTTCGAAAGTATCTTTTAATTCATCGTCACTAAATAGTTCTTCTTGTTTGCTGTCAACAACGGTGTCTCTCTTATTCTTTTCAAATTCCAGCACTTTGTCCAAGGCATGTTGATGGTGTTCAAGTATAGTGTTTACTGTGCTGTAAAAGGAACACCAGGAGGACTCGAGGCGTTTGACCAACAGGATATACATCATTTTTACAAGGAACATATCCCGCTGAATCTCATTTTTGATGGCGATTGTGTCCGATTTAAGTCCTTTGGTTTTCTTTTCTATCCGGATTTGCCTTTCCTGCTCTGTTTCAGTATAAATAGATGGCATATATCCAGACAATAAGGGTGGAAATTGCTCAAACAATTCTTCGAAACTTTCAAAATTACCGATAAGCTTTGGAGTAACAAAAATGTTTTCAGGGCGTTTTTTGGCAGGAAAAATTAGACCGTCTTGGTGGCCGGCTATCATTTTGCGTGTTCGGGCAACAGTGAGCGAATCTGTTAATTTGAAAAAGTTGGGAGGTAATAGCTTAATAAATTCGCCTAATTTGGGTTCTGGTTCTTGCGTCCACTGGTTGAATGCGGATTGAGCCTTTCTAAAAATGTAGTCAAGGCTTCTAATATCAAGCGATTCCGAAAATCCATGATCTTGTCCGGCAACCATCAATTTATATTGGTTTCGGATATCGATGAGTGAGTTATTGATGGGAGTTGCCGAAAGCATTAATACTTTGATGTTTCCCCGTATTTTTTTCAATATCTCATCCATCAAAAAGTTGTAACGGTTTGATTTGTTATTACGGAGATTATGGCTTTCGTCAATAACCAGTAATTTGGGCTTGTCATCCCGCATTTGATCCAGACTGAATTTATTTTTGCGCTGATACGCGTTCCACCTTTCTTCATAAAGGTCGGTATGGAAACGTAATTTATAGTCGAGATGGTCATTTTCAAACCGGTTTCCAGGTTCCAGAAATTTACTCCAATTCTGTTCCAGTTTTTTTGGACAAAGCATGACCACGGTATAACCCTGCATTTCATAATACTTCATTACGGCAAGCGAAGTCCATGTTTTACCGAGCCCAACGGCATCGGCAAGAATGGCCCCGTTGTATTTCTGAAGCATCTTAATAAGGCTGATGACGCCTTTTTGCTGGAACTCGTAAAGTGCTTGGTAAATATCAGTATTTTCAAGTTTCCCTATTTGCCGGTTGAATTCGGGATTCTCTGTCTCGAAGTTAACATCATCGCCGAAGAGTTCAAATAAGACCTTATAATACAATTCTTTGGGCGTATATTCTTTGAAAATTTTCTTGATCTCATCAATCAGATACTGCTTAAACGGAATTTGTTGTTCCTTTCCGTTTTCTCCAATCAACGTTTTAAAGCGGTGAGCCTGTGGTTTGTTCCAAAGTTGTTCGAACCAGTTTGTCAGTTCATTGTACTGGGGATCGGAGCCGAAGCTTCCCATGTTCAGTTCAACATTACTGGTTTGCTTCATTCCCATCCCGGCTTCTGTCAGATTCGAGCTTCCTGAAATGTAGTAATCTTTCTGTGGATCTTTTTCAATATTTTTATAAAGATAGACTTTGGCATGACAGAAGTTTGGCTCCAGTGTTTTGGCCTCCACTTTCTCAAGTTCAAGAAAGTCAACCGCCTCATGTGCTACCCGACTTAAAGATAAGGAGGCTTCAATGCTGATATTTTCGTTTAGAAGATCAAGTGCATGCTCTTTTTCAATATCAAAATTCACGATATCACCCAAAATAAAGCGATACTTATTTATTTTTTCCTGAGTCGTTTTTGATAAATAAGCCAATGCGCCAATCGTGAAATAGCCGGTAACTATAGATATATCACCAGAGTGGGTATATTTGGCAATCCATTCGTGGACTTTAAGGTTATCGTTTTCGTTGTCTAATATCATGGGATAAATTTTTCTAAAAGTAAGAAAAAGGATTGGGCAAAGGCTTTACCTTTCATAAAGCAACAAATTTAAATAATAATAAGGAAATATTGCCGAATACTTCTTACGAAACTATATATAACGGCTCATCCTTGCTGTATTTGTTTTCTGAACAACTCTGTTTTTTTAGAGAAGGCTTGGTCTTCACCAAATTCCATGTATCTGGCCATCTTTCCTCCACAAACCGGACAAGTACCTTCTACAATAATGTCATTCAGATCGTTCAACATAATCTCTTGAATATTTGATAAGGGCCTTTCTTCCTAGCAAGCCGTACAAAAGGAATTGTTCTGCAAGATTTGAAAGCCCTTTTGTTCTTCCTCATTCAGTAAAATGTGTAATTGTAAGTCGTTGATTTTAATGGTTTTGCGCGCTTTCATTTTCGGTTTTAATAGTGTAAGTACCATTATGGTTAATCATTAAAGTAATGAGCAGTCATTCGTTTTATTTGTTATTTTTTATACCGGTCATTGCGCTCAAATGCATCTTCGTTTATCCATTCTCTATGTTCATCAAAAGCTAATCCATCAGGCATATTTTTGAGTAATACCCATTTTTCGACTAATGGTTTAAACTTTTCAATACCATATCCAATGGTACAGTTATAGAAGAGTACCAATAACTCATCATCTGATAATTGCGCTCTTACAAATGAGGTATATTGGTATTTATCTGAATCATCAAACGGACTTTCGTCAATAAACTTGATGAGACGATACAAACTCCTCAAATATAGCCCTGCATCGCTAAATATCTCATGAAATTGGGAATAGATCTTTTTTGCCTCCTCGATATCAGAAAACTCTGTATTAACTATCTCATCACCGGATTCATCGATCTGCCCTCCACCTTTCATTTTATTAACCAGGTAATCTTTATATGCTTGAGAAAAAGCTTGTTTTCCAATATACTTACTTGTTCTGTTCCCCGTGTAGATAGAACTATTAAAGATGTTTTTGACTTCTCTCAATAGATTAAAGAAGGTATTTTCAAAACTTTGCTTTACGGCTGTTTCCTGTGATTCTTTGATTTCCTTTTGTTGAAGAAAAATGGTGAAAATCAATCCGGCAAATGCCAATCCGGAGAAAAGGGCATTAATCGCTCCGAATTGCTCTCCGAAAGCACTCCGCTCACTTTGCGGCACACAATTATATGTGTATAGCCATGATAGTATCCATAGCCCTATTACAGCCGCAAAACCACAGGTAATTATTATTATAAAGTTCCTTTTCTTCATTGTAACTTATTTAGACATTATTAAATATCAGTCATTTGTTCACTAGCTCTGTTTTCTCACAGATTAACACGCCTTATTCATTTTACTGTCGGGAATCATCTCAACTGAAATGATGACATCCAGATTGTAAGAATTTTTCGTTCCAATAGCTGAAGTAATCCATCTCTTTCACGTTGTTGAAAAAGCTCCAATCTAAGAACGAAAAAATTGTTCTTTAGCTCAACATTGCTTTACGTACAAAGTTACAGATTTAATTGATATAAACATATCGTAACCAATTGATAAAATAGACCAAAAGCCACCTGTTCACAACCAAGGAACCAGGCAGCTATGTTGCATGAAAGAAGCATTGACGATTGTCCGATATCAATTGTTTTTTCTAAACAAATCCCTACCGCATTTTGCAAGCAGGTAAAAGATTATAATGACTGTTAGTAACATGGCGGTTATCCTTTCTACTGCTTTATAAATGTACCGATCGTACTATTCTTGGATGTGTTTACCACCGTCATTATTTCTCCGGAAATGGTTCCTTCCAAATCAGCATATCCCGATGTTTGTGACTCCATAGAAACTTTTGGATAGGCTATGCTGTAGTCATAAGATAAGGTCGTTTTTACGCTGAGCGCAGTGGACGATATAGTATAGGTACAAGTAGCGTTATCGAATTTGATTGTCTTCAATACACTACCATCAACATCTTCCCATGTCGTTCCAGATAGAGAATAGTCCTCATCCTCTTTGGTACAGGACAAAAAACAGGCCAGAAAAACAAAAATAGAAAGAAAATAAACTGCCTTTTTCATCATCAAATACGTTTAAGTTTATCATTTATTGAATTGTTTACTGCAAAACAACAAACGACAAACGCCACAACTCGGCGTTGAGAAACTTATTTGTATTTTTCTTCTGCTTTTTTCAGTCTATCAGATACTTGAGCACGAAGTTCGGGCGGTGAGATTACTTCGACAAGTTCTCCGTAACCAAGTATTTCCATGACAAAATCGAAGGTGATTGACAGGTATAGTTTTATGACAAAGGCTTCGGCACTGTCTTCTATCACCTCCTGAGAGTGATGCAATACCGCATCTTTGACATATCGTCCTGCATCGGGTGAGAATTTCAGAACGACTTCCTGTGGATTGGGGTCTGTCTTCACGTAAATTCCAAAGGAATAGTAAAAATAGTTTCCAAGATTGGCCGGGGGTGTGGCTTGCTGTTCCTGAATGATGAACCCGACAACGCGGTCAAGGGAATAAATTCGGATGACATTGGTATCCATCCGTTTGGCCACGACATACCAACGTCCACGGAACTCTTTCA
>Ga0153915_10003716_pt1 | contig 14023 bp, 10 predicted proteins | sample Opewatmetagenome_2_FD_107003 | JGI IMG/M metagenome (GOLD analysis project Ga0153915, IMG submission 107003) | Freshwater wetland microbial communities from Ohio, USA - Open water 3 Core 3 Depth 3 metaG | ecosystem: Environmental > Aquatic > Freshwater > Wetlands | place: USA: Ohio, Lake Erie... | reverse complement strand
CTCATGCACCTGGTTTGGAGTGTACGCGTACTAGCCAGACGCTAGGGTTTTGCAGCCAAAAACACTTCTTCTCAATCAAAGAGGAACTCTTAGGTTCGTCGGAGCGTAATCTTCCTCGGCCGACCGCGCGGCAATGCCTCCAGGCGGCGGCCCAAGATGGCCTCGAGCTGGTGGACGAAGGCCGGGTCGCCCGCCGGTCGCCCGGTTTTGAGCCTTGCGCGGACTCGGCAGACGATCGACTCCTCTCCCCTGCCGTCGAGATAGGCGCGCCAGTCGCCGACCTCGCCCGGCAGGAAGCAGCCGTCGCTCAGGACCGAATCCAGGATCCCGGTCACGTGGCTCCGGGCGCTCGACCAGGGATAATCTTCGGCCTTAGGTGTGAGGCCGGCCCGGACCGGGTTGTTCTCGACGAAGCGCACCTCTTCGCGGACGCTCGGGCCGTCGAGGACGCAGGACATGAAGCGGGCCCGCCAAAGGTGGCCGTGGATCCGCCGCTTGCCGTTGAAGTACTGGGCATAGCGCATGTGGAGCGTGTTGAAGGCGCCGGCCAGGGCCCCTTCGGCCTTGGGGACGCAGATGAAATGGACGTGGTTCGGCATCAGGCAGTAGGCCCAGACGGAGAGGTCGAAGCGAGGGGCGTACTCGTGGAGCCAGTCGAGGTAGCGGCGGTAGTCGGAGTCGGTTTCGAAGACAGGCTGGTCGTAGTTCCCCCGCTGGACGACGTGGTGGGGATAGCCGATGATGGAGGTGCGGGCTAAACGGGCCACTGGAATTTCGGGGCAGGCTACCGCCGATGGGCGCCGAGGGGCGTCTGGGAGGACGCCGGATGATCGCTCATCGAGCGCGTCGCACTCTCGGGGGATCCGGAAGCGGAGGAAGATAAGAGGGAGAGCTCAGGCTAAGCGCAAAAATTGGCGATGGGGACCGCCTCTTGGGAGCTCGGGAAACCTCATGATCCCTGCGATTCCTCTCCTGTTCCCGTGAGAAAAAGGGTGACCGAATTCTATTGAATCGCTGGAGGTCTTGTCAAGGAAAATTGGGGACAGCGCCGCTTTTTTGGCGTCCTTGACTTCCGCCTGAGCCCGAAGCTATCATCGCTGCGGGGTGGAAGCCAAGGAAACCCGATGAAAGTGCTGATGCTGGCCCCGGACAAAGCGGCCCAAGGCGGTGTCGCCGCCTTCTGCGCGACCCTCCGGGACGCCTTCAAGGTCGAGGTCGACTACTTCTACTCCGGGGCGCGGGACGACGGCCGCTACGGGCCGCGCACGGTCTTGCGGGCCTCCGCGGACTACGCCAGGTTCGCCCGGACCCTCGCCGCCGGGCGATATGACGTCGTCCACGTCAATCCGTCCTTCCTGATCGGGGCCCTGACCCGGGACGCGGGATTCGTCCGCCTGGCCAAGGCCTTCGGCAAGAAAGCCGTCGTCTTCATCCACGGCTGGGACAAGTCTTTCGAGGCCAAGCTCAGGGCCAAGTGGCTGGGCCTCTTCCGCTTCGGGTACTTTCGGGCCGACGCCTTCGTCGTTTTGGCCCAGGATTTCAAGAGCCGCCTCCGGACGATGGGCTACCGGGGTCCGATCCATGTCGGCGCGACGGCCATCGAGCGGAGCCTCCTCGAGGCCTCGACGACGCTCTCTCCCCGCCCCCCGCGCGGCGGATCGGCCTTTCATGTCCTTTTCCTGTCCCGGATCGTCAAGGAGAAAGGGATCGAAGAGGCGATCAAGGGGTTCGGCCTTCTCCAGGCGGCACGCCCCGGCGCGACCATGACCGTGGCCGGGGACGGCCCTTACCTGGGGGAAGCGAAGAAGCTGGCGGAGGCGCTGGGACTCGCCGGCGTCGCGTTCGCCGGCTACGTCTCAGGCGGGAGGAAGGTCGAGGAATTGAGGCGGGCGGACTGCTATCTCTTCCCTTCTTTCCACGGAGAAGGGATGCCGATCTCGGTCCTCGAGGCCATGGCCTTCGGGCTGCCGGTCATCACCCGCCCCGTCGGCGCCCTGGCGGATTTCTTCGAGGACGGCGCGATGGGCTATCTGACCGAGAGCAGATCGCCTGAGGTCCTGGCCGAGTTGATGGGGAAGATGATGGACGATCCGGCCGGCCGCGAGCGCATGGGCCGGTACAATCGGGAATACGCGCGCGGCCGCTTCAGCCCGTCGGCGGTCGCGGCCATGCTCGAAGCGATCTACGCCGACGTCACCCGGCCCGGGCGCGCCGCCGCCTAGAACCCACGGCTACTTGTGGACCGAGACGCCCTGGCTCTTGGCCGAGGGATCGGTCACGGCGGTGATGATCCCGGCGCTGCCCGCGACGATCGTCGCCACGCCCAAAGGAGCCAGGAAGAGGGGGGCGTGGGTCCTCCGGACGAGGTAGATCTCGTCGCCCGGCAGGGCCTGCTTGGCCAGGGGCAAGGCGCCGGTTTCGCCGGAAGCGACTCGCTTCGAGCCGGGGGCCATGCCCTTGATCCCCTTGATGTCCTGGTAGAAGTTCGTCCTCGCGCTCTTGACGTGGATCCTCTGCCCTTCCTCGAGGAAGCCCTTGGCGACGTAGACGACGGAGAGCTTGTCCTGGACGGAGTAGCTGACGACCTTTCCGACGAGGGCCTCGCCCTTGATCTTCTGCTCTTCATAGACCCCGGGCATCGAGGCGGCCGCGTCCTTCGGGAGCGGCGAGACCGAGATGGACAGCTTGGCCGTCTCGTTGGGCTCGATCGTCACGCCCATCGGCGAGCCGGCGTTGAACTCGCCCTGGTCCGTCCGGACCCCGTAAATGTAGATCCCCTTCTCGATCTCGGGCAGCTTGAATAGGCCGACGCTGTCCGACTTCGTGCTTTCATAGACCTTGCCGGTGGCCAGGTTCTTGGCCACGACGACGGCCCCTTCGAGCGGCGTCGTGCCGTCCGGCCCGAAGACGAAGCCGACGATGCTGCCGCTATCGGCCGCCGGCAGGCTCCCCGCGAGACACAGGATCGAAGCGATCAGAACGACGTAGAGATAGACGCACTTGCCCTTGATGGAAAACATTTTTTCCCCTCCTCTTCCTGTCCTGACAGATAGATGATAGAGGGGTTGCGCGCAGTTGTCAAGGGAAGAGGGGCGCCGCGCGCCCAGGCAAGACGCGGGCTCAGGCTCGGGCGGGCAATTCGAGGCGGGTCAGCCGTTTAGAAAACGGCGTTGCCGACATAGATGACGTCGTTCGGCAGCAGCCGGACGTCGGGCCTCTTGTTCTTGAGGATCTGCGAGACGTTGACCCTGATCTCGAGCGGCACGCCTTTCGCGTCGACCCGCTTGATCAGGACCTTGGATTTCGAGGCCCTCTCGGCGAATCCTCCGGCCTGGGCGATGACCTGCAGGAGGGTCGGCACGCGCGACTGCCGGCATTCGAGGGCCCCGGGATTCAGGACCCGGCCGAAAACGTAGATGACGACCATCTTGTCGATGGGGACGCTCACGACGTCGTTGGGGGCAAGAGGGATGTTGAGCTCGGGGTTCCCCTTCACGACCAGCTCCTCGATGGAGATATTCAGCGTCTGGCTGGTGCCGTCCTTGTTCTGCCGTATGACCAGGATCTCGTTGCCGGCCTCGTTGGTGAGGCCGCCCGCCTGCGAGATGATCTGGAGGAGCGACTGGCGGCCGAGGAGATCGATGGGCCCGGGCGTGCGGACGGCGCCGATCACCGAGACCCGCTTGCTCTGGTACTCGCGGATGAAGACCGACACCTGGGGGTCCTGGAGGTATTTCTCTTTGAGGAGCGCGCTCAGGGTCCTCTCGACCTCCGACTTGGTCATGCCGTCGACGAGAACCTCGCCGATGAGGGGGAGGGCGATCTTGCCGTCCTCGGAGACCCGGACGGTCTTGTTCAGGGCGTCGAGCCCGAACACCGAGATCTCGAGGAGGTCTTGGGCGCCGATCCGGTATTCCGCGCTCAGCGGCTCCTGAGGCTTGGCCAGCGGCGGGGCCTGGGTCTGGGCCTGGCCCAAAGGCTCCGGCGAGCCGGCCAGGGCCGGCAGCGCGGGAACGATCAGCAGGAGGGCCAAAGCCGCCGCCGCGGACGTTCTTTTCCTGAGAGTGTTCATCGGAAGTGCTCCCGATAGGTTCTTTTTGATTGGGATTATAGCCGAGGGGGACTCGGCCGTCAAACGGCGGGAGGGCGTCCGCGCCCGGTCAGCGATAGGCCAGCTTGTCCAGGGCGACGCCCCGGTTCAGGCAGCTGACCGCGAGCACGTTCACGCCGACGTCCGGCTTCAGGGGCGCCGTCACCGCCTCCCGGCCGGCGTAGCCTTCCCACACGATCCTGTTGTTGAAGACGACGGACAGCAGCGGGAAGGGCTCCGCCGCGATGTCCGCGGCGTGGAGCTCGAGCGTGCGCGGCGTCCCGTCGAGCTGCAGCCGCCACGATGGGGACTGCCCTTTCTCGACGAGATACGGGCCCGTGATCAGGCTCGGGCGGGCGATCCGTGCGGCGATGGCCTGCTCGGCCTCGAGGATCCCGCTCTCGTCGTTCAGCAGCTCGGCGCTTCGCTTGATCCGGACGAGCGTCTCGAGATCGAGGGGGTCCAGGGCCAGGGCCCGCCGGTAATACTCGCGCGAGTCATAGGGAAAGCCGGCTCTTTGGCAGGCATCGCCGAGGAGGTGGAAGAGCCTGACGTAGGCGTCCTTTCGGGCCGTCGGCACGGCGGCCAGCGTCGTTTGAAAGGACCGGCCCCATTGGACGATGTCGAGGTAACGGTTCCTCTTGAGAAGTAGCCTCATCCGGAAGGCCGCGATCTCCGGTTCGTCCGCCCTCGCGGCGCTCCCTTCGTCGACCAGTCCCCTGTCCGCGAGATAGGTCTCGAGCTCGTTCAGGGAAGAGAGCCTGGATTCCAGGGCCAGGTAGCCTTCGAGATCGGCCAGGACGTCCTTCAGGCCCCGTCCCGACTCGAGCCCGCACTTCGCCAACGCCAGACGGCAGGACCTCATCGTGTCCTTGTACTGCTCGGGATCGATCAGCTTCTCTCCCACGAGGTCCTGGTAGAAGCGGATCTTCCGCAAGGCGCCCAGGCAGGACTGGAGGCGCTCCTCGGCCTGCTCGAGGCGGAGGTAGGACAGGGCGCTTTCCGCGGCCGCGAGGTTCTCGGTGGCGGCCTCGAACTCGAGGCCCTCGGCCTTGGCCAGGCAGCTCTGCCGCTCGGTGAGGGAGAGAGAGCGTCCGGCCAGGAAGTCGGCATAGGCCCGCAGGGTGCGCGGGTCGTCGGGCAGCACCTTCCTCATGAGCTCGAAGTCGCCCGAGTTGACCACCCAGGCCTGGAAGACCATCTCGGCCCGGTCCTGGTCGCGCAGGCTCAGGAGCTTCTTCAGGACGCCGACGACGAAGGCCCGGTCCTCTTCGGAGAGTTTCTCCCAGCGCGAGAGGGAGGTCCGGCCGACCTCGAGCAGGAACTCGGAATTGAAGTCGGCGAGCGAGATGGCTTTCTTGTATTCCACGAGAAAGCCGTCCCTGTCCGCGCTCGAGACCGTTCCCAGGTAGAGCATGGACTGGCCGAGCTGGAAATGGCTGAACGAGAAATAGGGGTTGAGGCGGACGGAGCGGCGCAGGTCGGCCACCGAGCGGCTCAGGTCCCCCTCGGCCCGCGGCCCCGCGCCGACGTCCTGGAAGGCCGAATCGAAGCGGGCCCGGCCGAGCTCATAGGGCGCCCGGAAATCGAGCGGGAAGCTGGCCGCGGCCGCTTCGAGGAGCGAGATCCTCTTGGCCGGGTCCTCGGTGTTCCCGGCGCGGGCGACGAGATCGCCGTTGCGCCACATCGAGGCGTTCAACAAGCCCCACAGCGCGAGCAGGAGGGAGAGGGCCGGGACCTTCAGGTTCTTCATGGCCGCTCGGCCTTTTCCCTTCTTCGCTTCATGAAGGCCAGGGACATGGTCGCGGCGAGGACGACAGAGAAGAGCAGGGCGTTGGCCGGGATGTGGGTGTTGAAGTCGGTGAGGCCGTGAAAGAGGACGCTCAGGCCGGACACCGCTCCGCCGAGGACGAGACCGCGGACCTCCGGGTCGGGCCGCGCCTGCCAGGCGACGAGGGACCGCCCCAGCATGAAAAAGACAAGACCGAATAGGAGGGCGGACCCGACCAGCCCGACCTCCATCAGGTACTCGAGATACTCGTTGTGGGCGTGCTCATAGCCGATGAGGGTCCCCTCGACCTCGGAGCCGGGCACGAGCGCGTCGAAGGTGCCGAGGCCGGTGCCGAAGACGGGGAACCGGCCGATCCATTGGATCGTCTGCGTCCAGATCACCGTCCGCCCCTCGTGCAGGACCCGATCCGGGGAGAACCGGAGGAGCGTCGAGCGCGCGCCGATGGCCACGGACAGCAGGACGACGGCGAGCAGCATCCCGTTGACGAACAGCCGGATGAGCCTTTTTTGCTCGCGGCCCCGCTCCTTGAAGAGGGCGGCGAATCCGGCGAAGAAGACGAAGGTCAGGATCATCGTGGCGATGCCGGAGCGGGAATGCGAGAAGACGACGGCGATGCCCATGACTACGGCGACAAGGGCCAGGGGAAGGCTCGCTAAAAGCCCCTTGTCCATGACGACGAGGAGCTTCTCCCGCCAGCGCAGGCCGGAGAGCGAGAAGAGATCGAGCCGGGCCACGATCAGCCCCACGGCGAGGGGGATGATCATCTCGAGGTAGCCGGAGAGGTGGTTCCGGTTGACGAACGTCCCCGTCACGGAGTCGAGGCTCGTCTGCTTCGCGTAGAACAGGATCCGGGGGTTCTTGGCGTAGAGCTCGAGGATCCCGTAGAGCGCCTCGAAGGCGCCCATGGCGATGATCACGGCGAAGAGCCGTCGGACCTGCTTGACGGTCGTGAAGGTCTTGAGGACGAGGAACCCGAGGAGGACGTAGGCCAGGAGCTCGGACCCCGCACGCACGGTCTCAGAGGGGACGAGGGAGAGCCCGAGAAAGGCGGGAGGCGCGGGCGAGAGAGCGTAGCGGGAATGAAGGGCGACCGTGTTCGGGGAAAGGAGCCTGAGCAGGAACGTCGGCCAGGGGACGAGCTGGAGGACGAGGTAGGCGAAGAATCCGAGGGCCAGGAGCCGCGGCCACTTGAGGGCGGCCGCGAGCCGCTCGCTTCGCAGGCCCGGGTCAGGCCGCCAGAGGTAGAGGCCGGTCAGGGCGAGAACGGAGAGCTCGATGGCCAGGATGGACCAGGGCGCGACGGAGGCCTGGGGAAGCGGAGTGAGGACGACGAGGGCCAGGATCCCCCACTCCAAGAGGCCGTCCGGGAAGCCCGGCAGGTCCAGGACGGGTCGCTTCAAGCGGACTCCCGCCCTTCCTGATCCGGTCCGGACGGCTGGGCCGCATGATAGTAGTCCCGGTAATAGTAATCCCGCCGGCCGATCTTGACGCCGTTGAGGATGACCCCGACGATCTTGGCATTGCAGCGCCGCAGCTCGTCGATCGCCCGCAGGAACGGCTTCTTCGGGGTCTTGTTGGACTGGACGACGATGGCCACGCCGTCGACGAGCGAGGCCACGATGACCGGGTCGACGACCGCGAGAATGGGCGGCGTGTCGATGAGGATGACGTCGAAGATCTGCCTCGCCTCGGCGATGAGGTCCTTCATCTTCTGGGAGTTCAGGAGCTCGGCGGGGTTCGGCGGCAGCGGCCCGCAGGGCAGGACCCAGATGTTCTCGATGGAGCTGGCCTGGGCCGCCTCGATGAGGGGCGTCTGGCCGGCGAGGAAGTTGCTCATCCCCTTGTTCCGCCGGACCTTGAAGATCTTATGGAGCCTCGGCCGCCTCATGTCCGCCTCGATGACGAGGACCTTCTGCTTGAGCTGGGAGAAGGAGACCGCCAGGTTGGAGATGACGGAGGTCTTCCCTTCCTGGGCCATGGCGCTGGTGACGGCGATGGCCTGCAAGGCGTGGCCGGCGGAGGAGAAGAGGAGCGAGGTCCGCACCGTCCGGAAATACTCGGAGAAGAGGGAGTCGGCCTCATGGAGGCTGATCAGATCGAAGTCCTCGGAGGGGGCCTTCGCTTTGGCCTCCCCCGTCGCGCCCCGCAAGCCCAGGGCCCGCGGGATCTTGCCCCGGCCGGCCGCCTTCCCGGATTCGGGACCCGCGGCCTCGGGCGTCCCAAGATGGGGCACGACGCCGAGCGAGGGCAGGCCCGAGAGGTGCTCGACGTCGTCCACGCTCTTGATCGTGTTGTCCAGGTATTCCGCGAAAAAGGCCAGGCCGATGCCGCCGAAAAGCCCCAGGACGAGGGCCAGGGCGAGGTTCAGCTTCTTGCGCGGCGAGACCGGGAAGCGGGGGACCTCGGCCCGGTCGACGATGCTGATGTTGCTCGACTTGAGGCCGCCGAGGCGCGAGGAGACGAGGGTCTGGTTCTGGCGCTCGACGAGGGAGTCATAGAGCCGCCGCTTGGTCTCGACCTCCGTCTTGAGGTTGTTGTAGATGATGGCGTTCTGGTTCTGCTTGGCCAGGTCCAGCTTCTGCTTGTCGAGGAGCGCCTTCAGCGAGTACTCGCGGTTCACGGCCGATTGGTACTCGGTCGCCGCCGTGTCGACCGCCCGTCGGAGGTCGGTCCGCATGCTCTCCAGCCGGGCCGCGAGCTGGACCATCTCGGGATAGTCGGGCTTGAACTTCTTGATCTTCTCGTCATAGTCGTTCTTCGTCCGCATGTAGTCCGTGCGAAGGGCCTGGACGACGGGGTTGTTGACGAACTGGGGGATCGATTCGACGTCGAGGTCCTTGATCTCGCGATAGGCCGTCTCGGCGTTGACCCGGGTGATGATGGCCTGGTTGTAGGCCTGGTTCAGGTCGGAGAACTTGCTCCCGGCGGCGCTCTGGGTGTCGTTGAGGAAGAACATGTCCTTCTCGGTCCCGTACCGCTGCATCTCCTGCTCCTTGGCCGCCAGCTCGTCCCGCAGGTTGGCGATCTGCTCGCTCAGGAAGTCCGTCGCCTGCTGGGTGGTCTCGTAGCGCTTGGCGATGGAGTAGTCGATGAACTCCTCGGACAGGGTGTTGACGAGATCGGCGGAGAGCTGCGGCGAACGGGCCACGAAGCTCACCTGGACGAGCTTGGTCTCCCGGATCGGCGCGACCTCGATGCCGTCGAGGACGGCGCCGACGAGCGAGGACAGGGCGGTCACCGACAGCGGGGAGCGGACCGGGTCGCCGGCGGCTGCGGCGGGCCTGGGCTTGTAGTCGGCGAGCGATTCGAGCCTCATCCTCTTGACGACCTTCTCTATAAGGGACTTGCTCTTGAGGAGCCGGAGCTGGGTGTTGAAGAACCTCAGGTCCTGGTAGACCCTGGTCGGGTTGTCGAAGGAGTCCTCGAGGCTCAGCATCTTGGAGCCGCCTTCCTCGATGAGGAGGGTCGCGGTGGCCCGGTATTTCGGGGCGGCGAGGAACGAAAAGACCGCGGTCAGGAGGACGAGGGCCGAGGCGAAGGCGATGACCAGGCGCCGCCGCCTGGAGAGCACCTTCAAGTAGTCGAGGAGATCGATCTCCTTGCGGGCCGGTTTATTGTCCATGGCTTTCTCCCTTTGTCCGAGAGGCCTCGGGGCCGCCTAGAACTCGAACGTCAGATACCCTCCGAAGAACCAGCGGCTCCGATCCGAGGGGTAGATCGTCGAGTCCCGCTGCCAATAGTTCGCCTGCAGTCCGACGCCCGTGCTGCGGACGATGCGGACGACGAAGCCGAAGGAATGGGTCTGGTAGTTGTCGCGGCGGAGCATCGGGACGGTCCCTTCGCCAGGGACCGACACGGGAACGGGATCCGGGTAGCGGTTCCGGCCGGTGGTGTAGTCGTAGTCGAGCCGGATGAACGTGTTGAGGTAGTACGAGAGCCCCGCGGACCACCGGCTCTCCACGAAATAGACGTTGGCGACGTCGAACGAGAAGACGCAGTCCCGGATGAAGGCCGCCCGCGGGGCGAACCGGCCGAAACGGACGAAGACGGTGGCGTTGCCGATGAGCCCGGAGAACGGGGTCTTCGAGGCCTCGGACGGCGTCATCTTCTTATAGCCGAGGGCGATCGAGCCGCGGACGGGCCCGATGTCGGGGAAACGGAGGCCGACGAGGGCCTGGTGGGACCGAGAATTCCGCCAGAAGGAATCGGGGAACTCGAAATCGTAGTCGGTGATGCCGGCGTTGAGGAAGATCTGGCTCCCGGCGAAGACGAGGTAATAGCCCTGGAAGGACCCGCTCGTCTCGGTCCGGTTCAGGGTGTGGGCCAGGGCGAGGTCGGCCCCGGGCACGGAGACGTCCTCGTAGCGGTAGCGGACGACGGAGGCCGCGAATCCCAGGGCCGTCTGGCGCTCGGTCTCGTAGAAGAGCTGGCCTCCGGCCGAGGTCCTCAGCTCGCTGGCCCGGACGTCGAACTCGCTGGTCGCCCGCCGTCTCGCCTTGCGCGTCTCGAAGGACCCCGTGAGGGCGAAGCGGTTGAACAGGAGGGCCCGGACGTTGCCGGCGAAGAGGTTGTTCAGCGACCGCTCGGTCTTCTGCTCGAAATAGAACGTGTATTCGGGGTTCTCCACGAGAGAGAAGATGAGCCACGGCCGGAGGAGCAGATAGGCGCTGACCTCGATGCCCCCGGAGGCGGTGACATCCGAGACGGGGCCCGTGTCCCGCCTCTGGGCATAGATGTTGTTGTCGTAGCCGACGTTGGTGAGCTGAAGGACCGGCTGGACGCGGAGAGGCCCGAGCTTCCAGCGGGTCCGGGCGATGATCCGCTCCTGCTCGGCCCGGAAGGTCCGGTAGGTCTGGCCGGAGGCAGCGGTCGGCGCCAGCAGGATCCCCAGGACGGACAGAACGAGCAGGGCGTGTTCGGGTCCGACAACTCGCGTCGCTCTCATCTCTTCGCGCCTTTCATGAGAATTCGTAGAACCGGTACTGGAACTGCCTCACGGCGATGCCTTTCCCACGGCAGAATTCGACGAGCCGGTCGATCTTCTCCTGGCCGATCCGTTCGGTGGAGATAATGATCTCGAGCACGTGGTGCCTTGTCAAGATGGCCTCCAGGTCGTCGGCCGTGCCCAGCACCGGGCATCCGAAGGCCAGGCGCCCGGTCTTCTTGGGATCGTCGTCGATGAAGCCGATCGGCGAGAAGGCGTAGGCATAGTTGCGGCGGATCTCCGAGATGACCGTGGCCGCCCTCTGGCCGGCGCCGTAGATGAGGATGCGCTTCTCCGCCGCCGGGGCGGTCCGGTTATAGACCCCGTAGACGACGCGGTAGGAGATCCGGAAGCCGGCCACGAAGGTCAGGGTCAGGTAGAAGTCCAGGATGAAGAAGATGGCCCCGAAGGCCTTCAGGCCGAAGATCAGGCACAGCCCGGCGGCCATGCCGAGCGAGGTCAGGACGATCACCCGGAGGATGCCCAGGAGGTCGTCCAGCTGGGTATTGAGCCAGGAGCCCTTGTAGAAATGCGAGAAATTGAAGGCCCCCAGCTTGAAGACCAGGACGAAGCCCAGCGTGCTCAGGAACGTGGCCTTGGCCGGGACGCCGGCGCCGTGGACGCTGAGCAGGTAGCTCAGCAAATAAGCGGCGGCACAGGAGACGAGATCGAAGAAGGCGATGAAGGCGCTCTTGCTGATGGCGGGGAACTGGAAGAGGGGCAGGAGGATGCCGCTCCCCAGGATCTTGAACTCCTGGTACCTCAGCCCCCGGACCCCGACGAGAACGATCACGAAGAGGGCCCCCAGGAGGGCCGTGACGTTCAGGTTGTGGACGGCGACCGTGATGAGGGCCAGGCCGCAGAGGCCGGCGCAGAGCGCGTAGAGGATGATGACCGACGTCCGGTGGGAATAGCCCAGCTTCAGCAGCCGGTGATGGATGTGCTCCCGGTCGGCCTCGAACATCGAGAAGAGGATCTTGGCCTTGCCGTTCTGCCCGCTCTCGACCAGGCGCAGGGAGCTCAGGGTCCGGCGGATCATGGAGATGAGCATGTCCATGATCGGCAGGCCGAGGGCCAGCACGGGCGCGAGGACGGCGACCAGGACGGCCCCCTTGGTCGTCCCCTCGATGGACAGGAGGGCGAGGAGAAGCCCGAGGAGGAGGCTCCCGGAATCGCCGAGGAAGATGCGCGCCGGGAAGAAGTTGTAGCGGAGGAAACCCAGGAGCGCCCCGACGAGGACGAGGGCGACCATCGACTCCCCCACGTTCTGGTTCACGAAGGCGATGGCGCAGACGGCGATGCCGGCGATCGTGGCCGTGCCGGCGGCCAGGCCGTCGAGGCCGTCGACGAGGTTCAGGGCGTTGGTGATGCCGACGACCCAGAGCACGGTCAGCGGGTAGGCCCAGAAGCCGAGGTGGATGATGCGGCCGTCGAGCGGGCTGGCGATGTCGCCGAAGCTAAAGCCCGCCAGCACGGCCAGGAGGCCGACGAAGACCTGGACGGCGAGCTTCGTCCGGGGCCGGAGCCTCTTGACGTCGTCGTAGATGCCCAGGGCCATGATGAGGGCCAGTCCGATGGGCAGGGCGTACCAGGGCTCGTGGATCTGGGCGTAGAGGTTCTCGCCCGAGACAGCCAGCCACAAAAAGATCGTCGTGTTGAAGGCCAGGAAGACGGCCGTCCCTCCGAGGAGCGGCGTGGGGGTCTTGTGGACCTTCCTCTCGCCCGGCAGGTCCAGGACGCGGAACCTGAGGGCCAGGAGCCGGGCCAGGGGGGTGAGGCCGAGCGAAAGCCCCAGGGCGACCCCGAAGAGGAAGATGTACTTGGTCATGGCGCGGGCTCGGGGGCGATCATTTCTTTCAAGAGAACGAACAGGTAGCGGACGAGGCCGAGGCCCCTCTTCCAGAACCGGGCCGGCTCCTTGAGGAAGCGGTAGAGCCACTCGAGGCCGGCCCGCCGCAGCCAGCGCGGCGAGCGGGACAGACGCCCGGAAAGGATGTCCAGGGAGCCTCCGACACCCATGCAGATCCGGGCCCGGAGGTGGGGCTTCCACCGGGTCAGCCATTTCTCCTGGCGGGGGCTGCCGAGCGCGGCGAAGAGGATATCGGTCCCCCGGGCGTTGATCTCCTCGACGAGGGCGGCGTGCTCGGATTCGGGAACGTAGCCGTCGCGGTACCCGGCGATCTCGAGCCGCGGGTGACGCTCCAGGATCCGGACGGCGGCGTCCTTGACCACCTCCGGTCTGGCCCCGAAGATAAAGACCCGGCGGCCGCGCTTTTCGGCCGACTCGAGGAGGCGCCCCATGAGGTCGATGCCGGTGATGCGGGCCGTTCGGCCCTTTCCGAGGAGCCTCAATCCGATGACCGCGCCAATGCCGTCGGGGATCAGGAAATCGGCCGCGTCGAGGGCCTTCATCAGCTCGGCATCGGCGCGGGCCCGCATGACCTTTTCCGGGTTCGTGGCGAAGATCATCTTCGGCCCGTCGGACTCGAGGGCCCGTTCGAGCTCCGCCATGAGCTCGCCGGGGGCGTAGATGTCGATCGGCGCCCCGAGCAGCAAGGTCCTTCGCTCACGCATGGCGCCCGACCCAGCTGGTCAGGCCGTGGAAGGCCCAGGCCTGCGACCAGCGCATGTAAGGGATCCGGTTGGTGATTCGCCGGCCCTTCTGATAATAGAAGAATCCCTTGGGGGATCGGAGATGCTCGATCATCCAGGCCAAGACCCTCCCGGGAAGGCCCTCGTCCTTGGGCTTGAAGAGCGAGAAGCAGACAAGGGCCTGGGCCGCGGAGTGGATGTCCACGGGATAGGTCCGGTCGTGATAGTACTTCGGCGTCCCATCGGCGAGGAAGAACCGGTCTTCATAGAACGCGAGGCCGCGCTCGAAGGCCCGGCGGCAGTCTCCGCTTTCGCCCTCGGCCAGGAAATAGTGGAGGCTCTGGAGGTTGAACCCCGTGTGGAACGAGTCGATCCAGCTCTGCATGTCCGTGTCGCCGAACGGCCAGGAGCCATCCTCCCGCTGGCGCTTCAGGCTGAAGGCCAGGCTCGAGAGCGCCGCGTCCCGCAGGGAGCTGTCGCCGGTGACCTTGGCCAGCCTCATCAGCAGCGAAGCGCCGAGAAGGTTGGCGTTGTGGACGCGCGTCGAGTCGAGGGGCGTGTAGCT